>WNGB01010355.1_pt1 | contig 12949 bp, 8 predicted proteins | sample 5400681 | NCBI WGS metagenome assembly WNGB01 (sample SAMN13153367, study PRJNA577476) | soil metagenome | isolation source: 115 cm soil or saprolite under grassland replicate 2 | place: USA:California | collected 2016-06-15 | reverse complement strand
TTCGTGCCTTGGCCGTGATTTCCCCGTCTGGCACGCCACTACCGCCCTTGGAAGCCTGGTTCTGAAAGCTGACCAGCGTAAACTCCTCACCAAGGAGTGCTCCGAGGATGAACTCGATGCGCGGTAGCACCAACGAGCGGAGTACGGCCAGAATAGAAGCCGTGACGCGGTTCTCGCCTTGGCGATACGTCGAAAAGATTCCCTCGTCCACGGTTCCCCTCCCGGACTGTTACGAAAACCCGAGCCCCCGCGGTCACTTGTTCTGGAACATCTTGCTCTGGACAATTTCATGTACGAGCGTCCGCAAACCGTAATCGCGGCCGCGGATGCTGCGCACAATGGCGTCGATCTCCGGCTGATCGGCCAGCTGCGTCGCCGCGCCGGTCGCGTAGGTCATGAGTTTCGTGGTCAAGGCACGGGCGATCTGGTCCTTGTCGCGCAGGAGCAACTGCTTGAACTCGTCGATGTCGCGGAAGGGTTGCCCGTCCGGCATGACGTCGCCGGGGTCCACCTTGCGGCCCTCGCGATAATGCATCTTGCGGCCATCGATGGTCACCGCTTTTCCATTCCCCGTCGTCCGGTAGTAATCGCGCCAGCCGCCGATGACGTCGAAACTCTCCAGCGCAAATCCGGGCGGGTCGATCTTGGCGTGGCAACTTGCGCAGGTAGCGACCTGCCGGTGCTTGGCCAGCTGTTCGCGGATCGTGGTCGCGCCGCGAATATCCGGCTCTACGGCCGGGATCCCGTCAGGCGGCCGCGGCGGCGGTGTCCCGAGAATGCGCTCCAATACCCAGGCCCCTCGCAGGACCGGCGAGGTGTACGTCCCGTTGGCCGTCACCTTGAGGACACTCGCCATCGTTAGCACGCCGCCTCTGTGGCTGTCCTTCGGCAACGCTACCTTACGAAACTCCCACCCATCCACACCGGGGATGCCGTAATGTTTCGCCAGCCGGCCGTTGAGCATCGTGAAGTCGGAATGCACGAAATTGGTCAGGCTCAGGTCGTTTTTCAGCACCTCCTCGAAGAACAGGTAGGTCTCCCGGAGCATCGACGCCTTGAGCATGTCGTCATATTCCGGATACAGGAGGTGACTTGGCATCGTGGCGTCGATGTCGCGCAGATTGAGCCACTGCCCAACGAAGTTCTGCGTGAAGGCGGCCGCCTTCCGATCGCGAAGCATACGCTCCACTTGCTTGCGAACTGTATCCGGCTGAGTCAGTTTGCGCTGCTCGGCGAGGGTGAGGAGTTCCTCATCAGGCATCGTGCTCCACAGGAAGTACGACAGCCGGCTGGCAAGGGCGAAGTCGTCGAGCTTGCCGGGCCGCTCGCGCAGGAACAGGAACTCCGGCGAAACCATCAAGCCCATGAGGCCCACGCGCACCGCCCGCTCGAACGAATACTTCTCGCCAAGTTTAGCCTTTACCAGACCGAGAAACGGCTTGATGTCGTCGTCGGTCACCGTGCGGCGGAAGGCGCGGCGGGCGAAGGTGAGAAGGATTTGCCGAGCGTCGGCCTCGGGGTTCTTCGAGTCCACCTCGACCCGGTTGCGATTGTTGAAAATGGGTGCGGGCTTTTGCGAGAGATCACCGAAGATGCGGCGGTGGCTCTCGGGCGGCCAGGTGTCGTGCAGCGGGCCTTCCACCTCCACCCACTGCACCGCCAGCCCTGGCCCATCGTAGGTGGCGGCACCGATCTTGTGTACCGTCTGGGCGCTTGCCAGCCCGTACGGGAGGAGCCGAATGGTACTGCGCGCCTCCAGATGATCGACGAACTCGACAACTGCCGGCTTCTCGGCGGGGGCGTCGAAGTAGCCGACCAGGTGAGTCTTCCCCGCCATGAGCATGGTGCCGGCCTGCACGCGGTAGGTAACCGGCTTGCCGGCGCTTTGAAAGCCGGAGGCGGAGATGCGGAAGCGATACTTGCCGCGGTCCGGCGGATAGAACGGGCTGAGCGTGACCGCCTGCCAGGCTGAGGATGAGAAGCACACGACGGCGTCATCGAGGTGGCGGAAGACGCGCTCGGTGGTCACCTTGACCTGGTGAGTGTCCTTGAGGCTGTAGCGTTTCTTGACGAGCGTCGGCCGCGGCCCGTTGGCGATGGCGACGTTCAGGGCTTTCTCGGCCGCTTCCAGGTAGCGCTCCATCAGGAAGGAGGAGACGTGCAGCGCCGAGCCGACATTGTCAAAACCGTCCGCCGAGCCGTCCTCGGGCAGCACGTCGATCACATCGAGATCCACGCCCAGGAGGTCGCGGAGGGTGTTCTGATACTCGACGCGGTTGAGCCGCCGCAGGACCGTTCGGCCCTGCGCACGGCGAGCCGCATCCGCTGCCTGGACCTGCTTGCCAATCCAGTCGGACAGGGCCCGGCCTTCCGAACAGGAAGGCCGCGGTTTCGACTTCGGCGGCATCTCCCCCGCCGTGACGCGCTTCAGCACGGCGTGCCATCGTTCGCGGGTGCCCTCATCGGCAAAGTCCGGTGCCAGCCGGTCCAGGCGAAAATCGCCCTTGGGCTTCTCCGCCCCGTGACATTCGAGGCAGTGGCGGGCGAGAAACGGACGCACCAGTTCGGCATACCCCTTGGCATCTTGCCCCTTCGCACCTGGAGGCACTTGCGCTTGAGAGGTCGCATTCAGTCGGTGCTCCCACAGTGCCGTCCCGAGCGTCAGAACTGCAATGACCGCACACGCCCAGGCCCGGTACGACCCCGCGGCGGTTTTCCAAAACAGCAACATTACTCTCCCCCTCGGGTGATCGTCATCTTTCGCAGGTAGTGTGGGCCGACTCCAGAGGTTCCAGGTTGGAATCCGGGCTTGATCGATTGCTGGCGGGTTACAGTTCGTGATGCAGCCACGATCACAGGTCGATTGAATGTAGAGTAACTGGGGGAAGGGGTAATGGGCAAATGGAAACTGGAAAAGAAAAAGGGCCACCGCAGGGCTTTACCTTGCAGTGGGCCGGGGAGACTACTGCTGATACTCTCCTTTTGAACTTGGCGGCGGGGTGTTGGCGCAGCAGCCGTTTGAGCTTCCGCGACGAGGCGGATTCCGCCGTTTCGAGCGGAACCTGCTTGCCGTCGATCTTGGTGTCGCGGGAGTCGGAGCCTTGTGACGTGAGCAGTTGCGGGGGCGGGGAGTAACAAATCCTCCCCAAGATCCAAAGGTGACGAAAGGTGCATCACCCTTCGGTTGCGGAGGAAAGTAGCAGGACAAGCCCCTGATGTACCGGAATTGCTCCCGGCCCTGGATCGGGACGACCTCGTGCGCTCCAAGTCGCCGTAAGTCGCGGGATGGACGGTGTTGTCGCCGTGACCACCCCTTCGGCGGAGCAGCCCTCTGGTTGGGTAATCCCGGCCAGAGCTGTCTCTTTGCGTCACCCCCTCGCGGAGGTTTTGCCCTTTCGAGGATGAAAGGCGTTGGACCCAGGCATGACCCAGGAGCTTGCCCCCAGCGCTGCCGCTAAAACCGGCAGCAGCCGTTGCTGTCAAAATCTACGCCACGTTCCGCACTTTGACAAATGAGATTGCTCCCCCGCCAGAGAAGTCCCCTGTCCTCGTGAGTCTTCCCACTCGCCGCTGACCCACCCCCTTGTTCCCCCTGCGCCGACGGCGCAGTCCCCTTTCGGCGTGTCTTGACCCTTTTCCGTGCATCTGGTAGAGCCGCCTGCCGATTCTATAGATCGGGCATGTGCGCGGCGCATCACACGTTCCACCCGCTCGAGCACAGCCCCTCGGAATGGAGAGTCCCATGCAGGTCCCCAACCCAGAGAGCGGGACAACCAAGCAGTTGACCAGCCTCATCCTCCCGGCGTACAACGCGGAGGCGCGCGTCGAGCGGACCTGGCACGAACTCAAGAGCTTTTTGCGATCTGCGCCCGGCCACTGGGAGGTACTCTTCATCTGCGACGGCTGTACCGACGGCACCCCCGACCGCCTCGCCGAACTGACTCGCTCCGAAGCCCATCGCGTTCGCATCCTCTGCCACCAGCCCAATCGCGGCAAGGGCCACGCCGTTCGCCAGGGACTGCTGGCCGCCCGCGGCGCGTGGCGCGTGTTCACCGACATCGACCTCGCATACGGCTTCGAGGACATTCTTCGCCTGGTGCAGACCTTGCAGGGCGGCGCCGATGTGGCCATCGCCTCGCGCTATCATCCGCAGAGTCGCGTGACGTTGCCGCCACGACTGCAAGGGTACGCCTACCGCCGTTACCTGCAGAGCCTGGTTTTCTCCGTGCTGGTGCGGTTGCTGCTGCCGGTGGCCCAGAAGGACACGCAGGCGGGGTTGAAGGGGCTCAGTGCCCGTGCTGCCGACGTGGTCCTGCCGCACCTGCGCTGTTGTGGGTTCGAGTTCGACTGTGAGTTGCTGACCGCCTGTGCCTATTTCAGCCTCCAGGTAGTCGAGGTGCCGGTCTGCGTGCGCTACGAGGACACCGCCAGTACGACCAGCTTCCGCAGTGTCGCGCGGATGATCGGGGAACTCTGGAAGATCCGGCGAACCTGGCGGAAGCGAGCCCTCGAGGAGGCAACGGGCGCGATTGCAAACGGCTCACTTGCGCATCCCGTCCGAGCCACAAGTGAGCCGCTTGCGGCCACGATGGTTGATCCGCGATCTTCAATCCCTCTGGGGAGCTACTGTGGACGGTAAACGCTACCTGATCGTCACCGCGGACGATTTCGGCATCGGGCCGGCCACGTCGCAGGGGATCCTCGACTTGGCAGAGCAAGGACTGCTGAGTTGCACCGTACTGATCGTCAATTCGCCCCATGCCGAGCAAGCAGTACGTGCCTGGCGTCAGGCTGGCGCCCCGATGGAACTGGGCTGGCACCCATGCCTGACTCTCGATGAGCCGGTGCTGCCGGCAGGGCGTGTGCCGAGCCTGGTTGGGCGGGATGGGCGATTCTGGGGATTGGGTCAATTCCTCAAGCGAGTCTGCACGGGCCGGATCAACGCGGCGGAAGTGGAGGCCGAACTGCGCGCCCAGCTGGACAGGTTCGTCGCACTGGTCGGTCGCCTGCCGGTCGTGGTCAACTCGCATCAGCACGTGCAACTGTTCCAGCCGGTCGGCGACATTTTGCTGGATCTCCTGGGCCGGCGCCGGCCGCTGCCCTACGTCCGGCGGATCCGCGAACCGTGGGGCATGCTGTGGCGGGTACCGGGGGCGCGCTTGAAGCGAACCGTTCTGTCCTGGCTGGGCCGGCGCGACGCGCGCCAGCAGGCAATGTACGGTTTTCCCGGCAATGACTGGCTGGCGGGCATCACCGACCCGCGCTGGGTTGCCGATCCACAATTCCTGGTGCGTTGGCTGAGCGGCGTGCCCGGCAGGGTAGTCGAGTTGGCCTGTCACCCTGGACACTGGGACGACACGCTCGTCGGCAGAGACTGCACTCCTGAAGATGGCGGCACACAGCGACGGGTCGGCGAGTTCCGACGGCTGAGCGAGACGAGTTTTCGGGAGGTGTGTGAACGGGTGGGTTTCGTGCTGACGGCGCCGTCGGAGGTGAGGAATTTACACGGGCCGAGGGTCGCCCATGCCGCCTGAGAGGGAGTGCAGAGTACGGAGTACAGAGTATGGACTACCAAGTACGGAGTACCGAGTATGGAGTTGGAACACCTACCGTTCTCGATCGTCCGGACTTGGAACTCCGTACTCCGTACTCCGTACTCTATACTCGGTACTCCGTACCCGGTCGGGAGGAGAAGAGCGCGACCCCTCTGGACAGCGACTACTGCGGTTGGCGATTGCGTTGTGGGCAGGGATTCTCCTGGCCGTTTGTGGCCGAGTGTTATTCAGCCCACGAGCCAATAGTGTCTATCCCATCTTCGCCCATGCCGGCCGAGCCTGGCTCGACGGTGCGGAGTTGTACTTCGAGGCGCATCGCCCCGCTGGCCTGGATCGGTTTCGCTACAGTCCCGCGGTGGCTGCCCTGTTCGCTCCCCTGGCATTGCTGCCGGATGGAGTGGGTGGCTGCGCGTGGCGATTGCTGAATGCCGCGGTGTTCCTGGGCGGGTTCGCCTGGGTGTGCGCGGCCGTCCTGCCGGGGTGGGGAGCGCTGTCGCGGGGGCGACGGGCGGCCCTGTGGCTGCTCATGGTGCCGGTGGCGGTCGGCAGTCTGAACAACGGCCAGAGTAATCCACTGGTCGCTGGGTTGCTGATGATGGCTGTCGCCGGCGTCGCGGAGCGCCGCTGGAACCTGGCCGCGGTCTGCATCACGGGGGCTGTGCTGTTCAAGGGGTATCCGCTGGCGATCGGGCTACTGTTGGCAGCGGTGTACCCGCGACGGTTTGCGCCGCGGCTCGCTCTTGCCCTCGCTGTGGGATTGCTGCTGCCGTTCTTGCTCCAGCGGCCGGAGTACGTCGCACACGAGTACGGGAGTTGGCTGCGGCTGATGGGGGCAGATGACCGCAAGGACGGCCCTGTGTCCTGCGGCTACCGCGACCTGTGGGTGCTGTGTCAGGCGGTGGGAATCCCACTGAGCCGGCAGTGGTATATGGCGATCCAGCTGACCACCGCCGGGGGCTTGGCTGCCATGTGCCTTGTAGCCCGCTGGGGAGGGTGGCCCAGGCGACGACTGCTGGCGATGCTGTGGGGACTTGGAACGTGCTGGATGATGCTGTGCGGACCGGCGACAGAGTCCTCGACGTATGTTATGCTGGCGCCGGTGCTGGCCTGGGCAGTGCTGGATGCCTGGACGCGCTGCAACAGCTGGGCACGCCATCTACCACCGATCAGTTTCGCACTGCTCGCGGTCAGCAGCGCCGCCTGCTGGTTTCCGGTGGGCAAGGATCTCCACACGTTGGGGGTGCAACCACTAGCGGCTCTCTTGCTCACGGTGGCCTTGATGGCGACCCACTTGAAGAGAGGTTCGAGGCTGGCGGTGTCCGGTCAGAGCCCGAGTGCCAGCGAGGGCGTAGCAGACGGCCGCGCTGGCGCCCGGGCTCTGACCACCAGCCACTAACCACGAGCCACTCGCGAAGCGGAGCAGAGACGATGGCACGGAAGCAGCACAAGATCATCATTGTCTGTCCGGCCTTCAATGAAGAGGCAGTCCTGGGGGACTGGGGGCGGTGGCGTGCGGCCTACCCGGCTCGGTGTGCCTGGCAGGACACTGGCTGGTGTCGTCGGACAACGGCGGCGCCAGCTGGGCGTTGCTGCTCGTCACCAGGCAACTGCTCGGCGGGTCGATCCTGTGCGCCCTGGGCCTGATTGGCGGATATGTGGGCCGCATCTACGAGCAAGTAAAGGGCCGACCGCTGTACGTATTCAAGGAATGCTCCCTCCCAGTCGATGTGCAAGAGGGGCGCGTGGAGGAACGCGCGCGTGACGCGGCCTGAAGGCGAGCGGGGGGCGTAAGCCCCCTGATTCTTGCGAGGCATCAGGGGGGGTTACGCCCCCCGCTCGCCAAAAACTCAGGGTGGGTGCGACGATGCATGACGCAACGTCCGTGCGGTGGCTATCGCGGTGGGAGAAAGCGGGCCTGTGGCTGCTGCTGGCCCTGGTCGTGGCTTTCGGGGTGATCGTCGAAAAGCGCACGGCCTTCATGTCGCGACGCATGGGCGACCTCGGTTGTTACCTCCGCGGCGCCTGGGCGGTTCGTGTCGGCGGTGACCTCTATGCCGTCATGGATGACAACGGCTGGCACTACAACTATCCCCCCTTGCTCGCGATCTTGATGGCGCCGCTCGCTGACCCGCCCCACGAGGCGGACCACACCGGTATGGTGCCCTATGCAGTGGCCGCGGCCCTCTGGTATGTCCTCAATGTGCTCGCCTTGGCCGTCGGCATTCACTGGCTCGCGAGCGCCCTCGAACGCACCTCGGCATTGCCGGCCCTGCGCAACCAGCCTGTCGGCTGTCGCGGCTGGTGGGTGTTGCGCGTGGCGCCTGTGCTGCTCTGCCTGCCAATGGTTGGGCACACACTGATGCGCGGCCAGGTGAATCTGCTGATGCTGGCGCTGCTGTGCGGCATGGGGACAGGGCTGCTACGGGGACAACGCTTCCGTGCCGGCCTGTGCCTGTCCGGCATGATCTGCGTCAAGGTCTTCCCCGCTTACCTACTGGTCTATCCAGTATGGCGGCGCGACCTGCGCTGCCTGATGGGCTGCGCTGCGGGCTTGTTCGTGGGCCTCATCGCTCTGCCGGTGGCGGTGTTCGGGCCGGAGCAGACCGTGGAGCATTACCGCACCTGGGCGAAAGTCCTCGTCGGCCCCGCTCTCGGCGCTCGCGGCGACGAATCGCGCTCCAAGGAACTGACCGAAGTCCCGGCGACCGACACCCAAGCGTTCTACGCGGTGCTTCACAACACGCTCCACCTCGATCGGGCAACGCGACCCGTTCACGCCGAACCCTGGGTGCGCTCCACCCACTGGCTGATCGGCGGTGTGTTGACACTCCTGGCACTGCTGGCGGGTGGGCGGCGCACAGACGCGCTGGGAAATGCCCTGCTGCTCGGCGCCCTGGCAATCATCATGCTGCTGCTCTGCCCGGTGTGCCACCTGCACAACCTGGCGGTCTGTACCTTTCTGGTGATGGTCCTGATGGCCTCGGACTGGGAACGGCGCGGAATGCGACTGAGTTGGGGGCTGCTCGGAGTATTCGCCGTTTACGTTCTGCTCAACGTCATCCCGCAGTTGCCCCGGTTCGAGCTGACGCGCGACCTCGGTCTGGCGATGTACGGAGCACTGCTGCTGTGGCTGACCACCGTGATCAAGTTACGGCAGGGCGTCATCACACAACCGACGCTTGCCATCGTCCACGAGGGGGGCACGGCCCGCGCCGCGTAGGCGAGAATCCGGACAAAGGGGGCAAACCATGTCGCCTGGACGGCGTTGGTTGTTCGCGCTGCTAATGCTGGCCCTGGGTGGACCGGCGCACGCGCAACAGCCTGAGCCCGCGCGGGCAGGCGTGATCGTGGTCGTCGGCGGAGTCGGTGGCTGGGATCCGCTGCCGCGCAGCGCCGAGTTGGTCTTTCCCTGGGCGGGTGTGCGGCACAAGGTCTACGACTTCGTCTGGACGCATGGCTGGGGACAGCTGTTCCGCGACCTGCAGGACACGCCCCACGTGATGCGCAAGGCGTGCGAGTTGGCGTCGGAGATCGTGGCTTTCAAGGAGACTCACCCGGATCGGCCGGTCTACCTGCTTGCCAAGAGTGGCGGAGCGGGCCTCGTGCTCCTGGCTGCGGAGCAGTTGCCGCCGAACACACTGGAACGCATCGTCCTGCTGTCGGCGGCCGTGTCCCCAGGCTACGACCTGCGCGGCGCCCTGCGAGCGACACGCGGCGAAATCGTCTCGTTCTACTCGCCGTTCGATCGCATCATCCTGTACGTGGGGACAAGTTGGTTTGGCACGATGGACCGGGTTTACGGACCGAGTGCCGGGCTGCTCGGGTTCCAGGTGCCGCCCGACCTCGGCGATGAAGAACTGGCGATGTATGGACGCTTGATCCAAGTTCGTTGGAACCCGTCCATGCTGCTACTGGGATACGCGGGAATGCATTCATGCAACAGTCTGCCCCTGTTCCTCGCGGGGGAGATCGTGCCGTGGATGCGCTGACAGGGATTGCCACTGTGCCGCTTGCGGCTTAGCACTCGGAGCGCTAAGCCGCAAGCGGCACAGTGGGCGGAGCAACCGAGAAGCGACAACAAAGGTCACAACAGATGGACACGCGGAGACGCAGGGATTGGTGGACGCTCGCGTGGTTGGCCTGGTTGGGTCTGGCGGTGGCCTTCGCTGTGCTGGCCTTCTTCCACCCCTATTCGCACAGCGTATATCCGATCTACACTCCTGCGTCAAGGCGATGGTGGCTCGGCGAGGACATCTATGTCCGGCTCGTCGATTACTACCGCTACAGCCCCCTGTTCGCGATCCTGCTGACACCTTTCACGATCCTGCCGGACTGTTGGGGCGGGTCGTTGTGGAAAGCGTTCAACATCGGAGTCTACGCTCTCGGTCTCGGCACCGCGGTTCGTCACCTCCTCCCAGCGCGCCTCGGGCCAAACCAACGCGCCGCCCTCTTCCTGCTCGCCCTGCCGCTGTCCTTCCACAGCATGTACAACGGTCAGGCCAACCTGATCATGGTCGGCACAATCTTGCTGGGCCTGTCTGCTGCGGTTCGGGATCGCTGGAACCTGGCCGCCCTCTTGCTGACCCTCGCCGTCCTCGTGAAAGGGTATCCGCTGGCTCTGTGCCTGCTGCTCTGTGTCCTCTATCCGCGCCGATTTGCCCTCCGCTTTAGCGTTTTCCTGGCCACCGGCCTGCTGCTGCCGTTCGCGACGCAGCCGCCCGCGACGGTGCTTGAGCAGTACGCAAGTTGGGTCCGCCACATGGGCGACAGCACCTCGCTCATGCGCGAACGGCAGCGTTCCCTCGATTACCTGCTCGAACGCTACGGCTGTCCAATCTCCCCGAGGCTGTTCGCGCTCCTCGGGCTCCTCGCCGGTGCCGGCGTCCTCGGTGTCTGCCTGGGATGGGCGCGTCGCCTCACCGACACCCGCACCTTGCTGACGCGCGTCTACCTGCTCTTCGCGACTTGGGTGGTGCTGTTCGGGCCGTCCACCGAGTCCTGCACCTATGTGATCATGGCGCCGGCAATCGCCTGGGCCCTGGTGGAGGCATGGCTGAAACCTACCGCCTGGAGCGGCCGCGTTGTGCTCGTGTTGAGTTTGTTCCTGATGGGGCCAAGTACGACGGACCTGGTCGGCGGCTTGCGACACTATGCGTACGTCTACGGAGCGCAGACGCTCGGCGCCCTGTGCTTCCTCGGACACCTGTTGGTGCCATCGCAGTCCGTGCGTGGCAGCTATGAAGAAGCGCCGCCCGACTTCTTTCGGGCGGACACAACTTCGGGAGGGCGAGGCTCCTGCCGAGCCGCATAGAAGCCCGGCTTGGCAGGAGCCTCGCCCTCCCGCAACTGGACACCCTCACCCGGATCAGGAATCAGATCCTTCTGTGGCTCGGGCGCTCAGACGTTGGTCACGATCTCCCTGTGTCCAGGATGCTTGATCCCGTCCTTCTTGTCGATGAAGAACCAGTCGCGGCCCCGCCGCCCACGGAGGACATCTTCTTGGCCGTCATCATGGACAGTCTGGGCGTTCAGGTGGGCCGACCCGTTCAGCCCACCCGCGACGGTGCCGAGAAGATGGCCGGCGCGCGTCTCGTAACTGGCAGTGGTCGTCCATTCGGCCAACAGCGCCTCCAGGGCCGTCTCGTTGCCGTCGTAGTCGGTGGTGCCGGGGATCAGGATGTCCTGCTCGTTGCCGCCGAACAGGGAATCCTGGCCGTTGCCGCCGATCATCAGGTTGACACTCAGGCCGCCAAACAACTGATCGTTGCCGTCGCCGCCAACGAGCAGAGCATCACCGCCACCCCCGATGAGGACGTCGTTGCCGCCGCCACCGTAAATCTCGACCGTCACCTTCAGGTTGGGCGACACCTCGATGCAGTCGTTGCCGTCCTGGCCGTAGACGATGATGCGATCGACTGGGCTCGTGAACACCTGCTCAAGAGTTGTGCGAGAGCCGTTCTCCCTCATGTCCACTTCGATGCCTCTGCCGTGCGGGCCGCGCTGGATCTCAATCAGGTCGTCGCCTGTCGTGCCGCCGACAATCAGTGCCTGGATGGTACTGCCTGGCTGGGACGGGTTCGGGATCGTCTGAATCGCCCAGCGCGTGATGGTGATCGACAGGCTCACGGGAGCGCTCGCGTCGCCATCCTGATCCGTCGCGGTGACTGAGACGTTGTCCGTCCCGATCGCTGCGAAGACGTGGCTGACGGAGACGCCCGCACCGTTGCCAGGCGTGCGTAGGATCGTTTGCACCGGGCTGCCATCGCCCCAGTTGATGGTGTAGGTGAACCCACCGTCTTGCTCCGTGGAGGAGGGGGAGGTCGCGGCCAGGGTAAAGAGGCGTGTCTGTCCGCGCACACCGTCGGCTGGCCCTTGGAGAGTCGCCGTTGGGGTGGCAGGCGGCGGTGGTGGCGAGGGCGGTGGCGGTGGCGGCGATGGCGATGGTGGCGGCGGTGATGGCGATGGTGGTGGCGGCGGCAACGTCACCCCCACCAAGGGGCGAACAGTCGTACCCGCGAGGTACTGAGCCGCCACCTGTTGCGCCGAGAGGCCGACCTGGTAGACGGCTGCCTCGTCGAGTTGGCCCTGGAAGAACGACCAGCCGCCATTCGTGTTCGGCCAACTGGCTGTGTAGCCCGTCCCCAACGTGTAGGCGTAGGCGTTCGCGTAAGCGACCGTCGGCGCCGTCTGTGACACGATGCTGTTGCCGTCGAGGTAGAGCGTCTCGACGCCGCCGGCATACACATCGACGACGAAATGCCACTGACCATCGACGACGATGCCGGGTGCGGTCAGGGGCGACCCTGACCCGTGCCAGAAGAGACTCGCGTGGACTCTGCCATCGGTGCCGACATAGAGCCCCGGTACATGGCCCGCCCCCGGGTCGCCACCCGGCACCCCGGACGCCTCCATCTGGCCGAGGATGACGCCGCCGCTTGTCGTCTTGAACCAGACGCCGAAACTCACGGCGTACTGGTTGGTCGTGCCGCTCGCCGGATAGTTGAACACATCCGGCAGGCTCACGTAGGCATTCGTGCCATTCGTGCCATTGAAGGTGACGGCGGTGCTGCCGCTGTTCGACAGGGCCCCGGGCTGCCCCATGTCGGCGGCGCTGACGTTGTGATAGACGCCATCATGGCCCCCGCCGGTTTCGTCGTAGGCGGCGGACAAGGGAGAGGTTTCGTCCAGCCCCCAGTATCCTGCCGGCGCGTCCGCGAGAACGACAGTGCGGTGGCTCGTCCCGAGAGCACCCAGGGTGCTGTCGTAGGCCGTCGCGGCGATGGCGAAGGTTCCGCCCGTGGTGTAAACGTGCGTGACTTGCGCCGGGTTGCCGGTCACCACATCGCTCTGGCCGTCACCCCAGCCGACCCGCCAGCTCGTGATGTTGGCAGCAT
>WNGB01013774.1_pt1 | contig 12950 bp, 12 predicted proteins | sample 5400681 | NCBI WGS metagenome assembly WNGB01 (sample SAMN13153367, study PRJNA577476) | soil metagenome | isolation source: 115 cm soil or saprolite under grassland replicate 2 | place: USA:California | collected 2016-06-15 | reverse complement strand
CCAGGACCACCATCCTGGAGATCCTCGGCGCCTCGACCGGACGCGATGTGTTATCGGCGATCGATGGTGCGATCACCGAGCCGAGTTACCGCGCGGGGGTCCTGCGCGAGCAGGCGATCCGGGCGATGGAGCGCCTGGAGGCTGCCGCGGCTGGACACGTTCTGCCCTCGATCGCCATCGGCCATCTGGGACCGCCGAAATTATCGAAGCTGTTGATCGAAGCCTATCTGTTGCGCGAGTCGCTTGGCGATGACATCGCGAAAATGCTCTCCGTCCCAGCGATGCAGATGCAGCGGAACGTTGAGCAATTTCTCATGTCGCATCCGAATCTCGTGAGCCTGGTGACCACGATCGGCATTCCGCTGCTGCACGCGGAGGGCGATCGGGTGCGGCTCACGCGCGGGCCGCGAATCAACATCCCGCCCGCCCCGCCCGACAATGCCGCATCGCCGATCGATTGCCATTCGATCGAGAAATATGCGCGAACGGGATGGGTCGATCTGCGGCGCGAGAATTTCGAGCTGTGGCACGAGCGCATCGTGCGGCTGTCGCAGTCGCGGCCGGACATCGCCGCGCAGGGATCGGCGGCATTCGATGTGACGAAGTACAGCAGCGATCGATTCGTGCCCGGCGACGTCGTCGGCTGGCTGCTGACCAACGAAGTCGACGAGCAGGGGATGGTCGGGCGGCGGCTGTTCTGATGCGCCGGCTCTTCTGCATCCTGGTCATCATTACGGGGTCTGGCACAGCTTTTGGCGAATATCGCGGCTTCTGGGTCGATACCTTCAACACGTCGCTGAACAATCACAGCGATGTTGTGGCGGTCGTCGCCAACGCGAAGAGCGCAAACGCGAACGCGCTTTTTGTACAGGTCAGACGCCGCGCTGATGCCTGGTATCTGCAGTCGCTCGAGCCGCCGCCTGATTTCACGCCAATCGCCGCAGGATTTGATCCACTTGCGGATCTGATCTCCGTCGCCCATGCAGAAGAGATCGAGGTGCACGCGTTTGTCATCGTGTGCGCGATCTGGAACAAGAATCCGACTTTCGGACCGACGGCGACGATGGGTCCGCCGACGAATGCGAATCACGTCTTCAATCTCCACGGCGGATTCGATCCGACGAGCAGGACGATCGTTCCCGGCCCGGACAATTGGCTGACGCGCACGCTGCTGCCGGATGACGGCAGCGCGATCAGTTTTCAGGGCCACCGCTTCGGCAGCGATTTTTGGATCGACCTCGGTCACCCCGCCGCTGCCGCATACACGCTGAACGTTCTGATGGAGCTGGTTCGTCATTATGCGATCGACGGACTTCATCTCGATCGCATCCGCTATCCGGAGCTGAACATCTCGGGCCAGACACCGTCGACTGGCACGAACATCGGCTACAACCCGGTGAGCGTGGAGCGTTTCCAAAGACGTTATGGCATTCTCAGTGGCTCCTCTCCTCCGGCACCGAACGATCCGCGATGGTCGCAATGGCGGCGCGACCAGGTGACGAACTTCGTGCGGCGCGTCTATCTGAATGCCATCGCCATCAAACCCACGCTGAAAGTTTCGGCAGCGCTGATCGCCTTTGGCGGCGCCCCGGCGACGGAGGCTTCATGGACATCCGCCGAGGCGTATTGGCGCGTCTATCAGGACTGGCGCGCGTGGACGGAAGAGGGAATTCTCGATCTGGCGATCCCGATGGCATACAAAGCGGAACACAACGCGGCGACGGCGATGCAGTTCGATGGATGGATTCAATGGTCGAAGAATCATCAATATGACCGAATGGCTTTGATCGGAATTGGCGGCTTGCTGAACGCGATCGAAGGAACCCTGAGGCAGACGCGGCGAGCCCTCGACGCGGCGCTGGCCGGCGTGAATTTCTACTCGATGGCCACATCGAATGTCGCGGTGAATGCGAATCCTCATTCCGTTCCACCCGGGCAGAACACGCCGCAACGGAGTTTCGCTCAATTTGCGTCCGCGTTGACGACAGGGAAATCCAGTGACGGTGCGACGCTCTATGAGCCTGCCGATCTGCTTCCCGTTTTCGCGCAGCCAGCGGCGATCCCATCGCTTGGGTGGAAAGTGACGATTCAAGAGGTGGTCACCGGTCAGACGAGGATCACGACCACCGACGGAGATGGATTCTTCGGCGCAGTCGATCTCGAGCCGGGCCAGTATCTGATCAAAGTCGAATTGGGTTCGCAGACGATGTTCGCGCCGCCGGTGAATGTCGTCGCCGGTGCCGTCGCGGGCGTGGAATTCGGCGCACCACAGCGCCGGCGCGCCGTACGGTGAGTCGAACATTCTCAACGGGCGCTACGCGCGATCGCGCAACTCGCGCGTTCCCGACAGGCGCGCGCAGTTCGCGCAGCAGAAGATCTTGCCGGTTGCTTCGACGCCGTGACCGACGACCTTGCAGCCGCAATGCGCGCACGCCGGCGCCATGCGATGGACGGCGCACTCGAAGCTGTCGAAGGTGTGGCGCTCGCCGCCGCGTGAGACTTCGAAGGATTTGTCGTAGTCGTTGCCGCAGACTTCACACGTCGCCATGGGCGGAACCTCCGCCAGGGGACGTGCGGAACGCGTGCCCATTGGACTCGCGGCTGCGCCGCTCGCGTTATCGGTTGTCAGTTGTCGGTTGTCTAGGGCGGCCAGCGAATCAGAAGGCGTTGAGGATGTACTCGAGCGGGTTCACCGGCACGTTGTTCAGGCGCACTTCATAGTGCAGGTGGGGGCCGGTGGAGCGTCCGGTCGAGCCGACGTAAGCGATGGTGTCGCCGCGTTTGATGTGGTCGCCCGGCTGAACAGCGAAGCTGGACAGATGTCCATATCGCGTCGAGTAGCCGTAGCCGTGCGAGATGTAGATGACGTTGCCGTAGCCGTTCGCCCACTCCGACTTCACCACGATGCCGTCTGCGGGCGAGTGGACCGGCTGGCCGGCTGCCGAGGAGATGTCCACCGCGTTGTGTGTGCCCGGCTCGCCGGTGAAGGGATCCTGGCGGCCGCCGAAGCCGTCGGTGAGGATGCCGTGGACCGGGGCAATCGATGGTGTGGAGGAGAGCAGCAGCGACTGCGCGACGAATTTCTGTTCGAGCAGGCCGAGGTCTTTTTCCAGGCGGTGAGAGCGGAAGGTCATCTTGTCGAGATCGTCGCGGTACGGATTGTCGCCAAGATCGGTCGGACGCAGACCGCCGACGCCGCCCTGACTCGACTCATCGAGCGTGCTGATGCCGGCGATGATGGCCAGCTTGCGGGTGCGATCTTCGACGGTGTGAAGCTGCGTGCGCAACGACTCCACTGATTTGCTGAATTGTTCATTCGCGGTCTGCAGCTCGCGGTTTTCGTGACGCAGCTTCGAAAGCTCGTGGGTCTGCGACAGCGATGTGAAGTACTGGATGGAGAAGAAGGTGGACAGGCAGAGCGATGAGCTGATGACTGAAACCAGGGAAAAGAGCAGCCTGTGCGACACTTTCAACTTCCGAAATTTGGCCCGCGCGTGGGGCACAAAAATGATCGTTGAGTAACGCTTATCCATTCCTGCTCCCTACCCTTAACCGAGATTGAAACTGTGGCCGATGTGGGCGGTATTGTAAAGAACGAGGGGGATGTGTCAAGCACGTAAATCACACTGGCGGAAGCACTTCCGCTCCACAATTATGCTGCTGTGGCATATTTGGGGCGGAACTCCGTAAGCCCGCCTTATGGAACGTTGTCTCGCGTGGTATCCTCGCGCGTCGTTTCCGGCCGGAGCGATTCTCACGCGATGAACGTCAAAAAGCGGCTTCTCGATGGCGCGCGAATGAATCGGGCGATCCGCAGAATGGCCATCGAGATCGTGGAGAAGAATCGCGGCATCACCGATCTGATCGTGGTCGGCATTCGCAGCCGCGGCGTACCGATCGGCGAGCGCATCGCCAAAGAGATCGGCGAGATGGAAGGCCAATCGGTTGCCTTCGGCATCCTGGACATCACGTTGTATCGCGACGATCTCACCACGATCGCGCCACAGCCGGTGGTCAAGCCGACGAAACTTCCCGAGCCGATCGACGACAAGGTGGTGGTGCTCGTCGATGACGTGCTGTACACCGGACGCACCGTTCGCGCAGCACTGGACGCGCTGATCGACTTCGGCCGCCCACGCGCGGTGATGCTCGCCGTGCTCATCGATCGCGGTCATCGCGAGCTTCCGATTCACGCGGACGTGATCGGCAAGACCGTTCCCACCGATGCCGATGAAGTCATCAAAGTCCGCATGGCGGAGCTGGATGGCGAGGATGAAGTGTTGATCATGGAGAAATGACCGGAGGTGAGCGAAGCGAGCCGGAGGTCATCCTGAGCCGCGCAGACGGCGAAGGATCTCCGGCGCGCAAGTACGAAGGGGATTCCTCGCCGTCTTCGCGGCTGGGAATGACATCGGCACTCTGAATGCGCGCGCAAACTTCTTCACTCCGATCAAAAGATCTTCTCGGCATCGAGCAACTCTCTCCCGAAGAAATCACACTCATTCTCGACACCGCTGAAGGCTTCAAGGAAGTCAGCGAGCGGCCGGTGAAAAAAGTTCCGGCGCTGCGCGGTCAGTTGGTCATCAACTTGTTCATGGAAGCGTCGACGCGCACGCGCGTGTCGTTCGAGATCGCCGAGAAGCGGCTTTCGGCCGACACTCTGAATTTTTCCGCTGCCGGTTCGTCGGTTGAAAAAGGGGAGACGCTGATCGACACGGCCGAGAACCTGATGGCGATGGCTCCGGACATGATCGTCATCCGCCACAAGCATCCCGGCGCGCCGAAAATGCTCGCCGATCGTTTGCCCGCCTCGATCATCAATGCGGGCGACGGCGCGCACGAGCATCCCACACAGGCTCTGCTCGACGCTTTCACCATCCGCGAGCGTCTCGGCAGATTGCACGGCATGAACGTCTCGGTCATCGGCGACATCGCCCACTCGCGCGTCGTCCGCTCGAACATTCACCTGCTGACGAAAATGAAAGCGAACGTCACCGTCGCCGGCCCGGCAACATTGATTCCCGTGGAGATCGAAAAACTCGGCGTTCGCGTGGTGCATTCGATCGATGAAGCCATCGAAGGCGCCGACGTGATCATGATGCTGCGCATTCAACTGGAGCGGCAGGGGAAACTCAGATTTCCTTCCCTGCGCGAGTACTACAACACGTTCGGTCTGACTGCGCAGCGTCTCCGCCGCGCAAAGGAAGGCGTGATCGTCATGCATCCCGGCCCGATGAATCGCGGCGTGGAGATCGCGTCGGATGTCGCCGACGGGCCGTGGTCCGTCATCCTCGATCAGGTGACCAATGGCGTCGCGGTGAGAATGGCAGTCTTGTACCTGCTGGGAGGAGCGCACGCGGAGTAGGAGAATGCAGAACGCAGAATACAGAACGAAGAATGAAGGAATCGTCTCTCTTCTCAATTCTGGATTCTGCATTCTGCGTTCTGCATTCAAATGAGTCTCCTCATTCAAAACGGCCGGGTGATCGATCCCTCACGGAATTTCGACGCGAAAATCGATCTGCTCATCGAAGACGGCGTGATCACCGACGCCGGGAAAAAGCTGCGCGCGACCGGCGAAATCATCGATGCCTCCGGACTGGTGATCGTTCCCGGCTTCATCGATCTGCATACGCATCTCCGCGAACCGGGGCAGGAGCACAAGGAGACGATCGCCACCGGAACGCGCGCCGCCGTCGCCGGCGGCTACACGGCAGTTTGCGCGATGGCGAACACGATTCCGCCGAACGACGAGCGCGCCGTGACCGAGATGATCATTGCCGAGGCGGCGAGGAACGGCGCGTGTCGCGTGTATCCCATCGGGGCGGTGAGCCGAGGACTGAAAGGGGAAGAATTGGCGGAGATCGCCGATCTTCGTACCGCCGGATGCGTCGGGATCAGCGACGACGGAAAACCGGTCGGGAACGCGCAGCTCATGCGACGGGCGCTGGAATACGCGGCGATGCTGCGCATTCCGGTGATCGCGCACGAAGAAGATCCGAATCTGAGCGACGGCGGGGTGATGCACGAGGGGCTTTACTCCACGCTTCTGGGCATGAGCGGAATTCCGGCGGCTTCGGAGGAGACGATGGTGGCCCGCGACGTGATCCTCGCGCAGATGACGCGCGCACACCTGCACGTCGCCCATGTTTCCACTGCCGGCGCGGTCGAAGCGGTGCGCGGTGCGCGGCGCGCGGGAGTGCACGTCACCTGCGAAGTGACTGCGCATCACATCGCCCTCACCGATGAGACGGTGCAGTCGTTTTCCACGAATCTGAAGATGAATCCGCCGCTGCGCCCGGAGGAGCATCGGAAGGCGGTGATCGAGGCGATTGCCGACGGCACGATCGACGCGATCGCCACCGATCATGCTCCGCATCACTTCGATGAAAAGAACGTCGAGTTCGATCTGGCGCCGTTCGGTGTCATCGGATTGGAGACAGCGTTCTCGATTTGCTACGACCGTCTCGTCCGGCGCCGAATCATCGATCTCCCGCGGCTGATCGAGCTGCTGTCCTGCGCACCAGCGCGTATATTCAACCTTCCCGGCGGAACCCTCCGCGCCGGATCGCCGGCCGACATCACGCTACTCAATCTGGACGAGCGGTTCCAGGTGACCAACACGTTTCAATCGAAGGCATCGAATTCGCCATTCATCGGCGCAACGCTGCAGGGACGGGTGGTGGCGACGATCGTGGGCGGCGTCGTGCAGTTCGATTTGCGCGCTCCGGCGCCGCTGCCCGCGGGCAAGCCGCGCAAACGGAAACGATGAAGCGCGTCGTCATCGTCGATGACTCCCCCGCGTATTGCGATCTGTTGTGCGGTTTCCTCAGCGAACGCTATGCGGGTCAGGCCGGCGTCGAAACCTACAGCCATCCTTATGACGCGCTGCCAAAGATCGACCGCTCGATCGACCTGCTGATCGTCGATCTGGAGATGCCGGGGATGGATGGAAAGAAATTCGTCGATTACGCGCGGCAGAAAGGCCTGCCTGCGCGGCGCATCGTCGTCACCTCCTCCCATTCGGCGGAAGAACTGCACGAGCGCTTCCGCATCGGCGAGACGATCGCGGTCATCAACAAGACCGATCCCAAGCAGCAGGAAGCCTTTCTGATGATTTTGGATAGTGTGATGAAAAAGTCCTGAGTCCTGAGTGCTGTGTCCTGAGTCACACCCGCCCCTCAGGACTCAGGACTCAGGACTCAGGACCCGTATAATCGCCGTGTGACCGTCCAAAGCCCGGTGACGCCCGCTGCCGCCGAGAGTCATTCCGCGTTCAGCCTGAATGACCTTCTGATCTACATGGCCAAGCAGGAGGCGTCGGACCTCCACCTCAAGCCGATGCGCCCGCCGCTGGTGCGCATTCGCGGAAAACTGATTCCCATCAAGATGGAGCCGCTCAAGCCGGTCGATCTCGAGAAGATGCTGCTGCCGCTCCTGAATCGCCCGCAGCGCGAGAAGTTCGATACGCAACAGTCGGTCGATTTCGGCTATGGCGTTCCAGGCATCGCGAGATTCCGCGCGAATCTCTACATGCAGCGCGGAACCGTCGGCGCCGTCTTCCGCCGGATCCCGATTCAAATCCTGGGCATCGATGCGCTGGAGCTGCCTTTCGCCATCCGCGATCTGGCGCACGTGCCGGACGGACTGGTTCTGGTCACGGGCCCGACCGGCTCCGGGAAATCGACGACGCTCGCGGCGATGATCTCCGACATCGCGGAAAAGGAGCCGCTGCACATCGTCACGATCGAAGATCCGATCGAGTTTCTCTTCATCGACAAGACGGCTGCAATCTCCCAGCGCGAGGTCGGCACCGACACGCCGAGCTTCCGCGAGGCGCTGCGCAATGCAATGCGACAGGATCCCGACGTGATCATGGTCGGCGAAATGCGCGATGTAGAGACGATGCAGACTGTGCTCACCGCGGCGGAGACGGGTCACCTGGTCTTCTCGACGCTGCACACGAACAACGCCGCGCAGACGATCGACCGCATCATCGACGCCTTCCCGGTCGATCAGCACAAGCAGATCCGCAGTCAGCTCGCCCTCGTGCTGCGCGGGATCATCTCGCTCAAACTGATCAAGACGAAAGAAGGAAAGCTCACGGCAGCAGTCGAGGTCCTGAGGAACACGCCTCAAATCGCCAAGATGATCGAGGACGGCCACACGAAAGACATTCTCGAAGCGATGGAATCTTCCGTCGGCGTGTTCCGCATGCAGTCGATGAATCAATCACTCATCGCCCTTCTCGTACATCAGAAGATCACGTACAAGGACGCGATGGAGCTGTCCAGCGATGCCGACGACCTGTCGCTGAAATTGCGCAAGCTGTTTCCGCAGATCGAGGATCGCGTTCGCGAAGGGGGAGACATGGCTCCGAGCTATTCGGATTTCTCGCAGATCACCGAGCTGATGGACATCAAGCGGCTTTACGAAGAACAGGAAGTGCAGTGGCGCCAGCGCCTCGCCGAAAAAGACGAGGAAATCGAAAACGTGAAGCGGGACATGGAGTTTCAAGCCAATCAGTTCGCGCAGCAGCAGAACGCGCACTCGTCGAAGGACGAGGAGGTCGCGCGCATCAAAGGGGAGATGGACCGCCTCCGCTCAGACGCGCAGGCGAAGATCGCGCAGCTCCAGGAGCGAATCAAGGAGCTCAATCAGAAATTGATGGCCATGGGCGGCGGGGCACCACCCGCACCGAAACGTGAACGCGAACGCTGATCCATGCCCACGAAACCGTCGAAAAACCTGGAGACGTTTCCCAATCCCAATCCCGACCGCGATTACGAGATCCACTTCGAGGCGCCCGAGTTCACGTGCCTCTGCCCCATGACCGGACAGCCGGATTTCGCCACGATCCGCATCCGCTACGTTCCCGATCAGAAATGCGTCGAGCTGAAATCGCTCAAGCTCTATCTCTGGTCCTATCGGGATGAAGGCGCGTTTCACGAAGCGGTGACCAATCGCATCGCAGACGATCTCATTCGCATTCTCGATCCGCGTTTCATCGAAGTGGAAGGCGATTTTTACGTGCGCGGAGGAATCAAGACGAAGGTGAAAGTCGAGCATCGGAAGTGAGCTTCAAAGGTTGCCGAGCAACCCAACAACCGAGTAACCATCATGCGGAAGCCGATCCTCTTCGTTCCCGGATTTCCTGGCAGCGAGCTTCGAGACAAGACTTCCGGCAGGACCGTGTTTCCGCCGTCGCTGTCCACTCTGGCCGATCCGGCGAAGAAATCAGCACTGATTCAAAATCTCATCGCCGTCCCGGGCAACCTCATTGCCGGTCCGCCCATTCGAGACGTCCTCGGCATCGCCAAACAGGCCCAATCGCTCTACGACCTCCTCGGCGGCAAATTCGGATACGACACGTCTGAGCTGAGCGACGACTTCGCCGCGATCGGATGGGACTGGCGCCTGGGCATCGGCGATGGGGGAGTGATGAATGCCATCGCCGCCGCAGTCGATCGCCTCGGCGGCGGTATCGTCGTCATCATTCATTCGACGGGCGGGCTCGTATTTCGAGCGTTTCTCGAAGCGCGCGCCGATCTCATTCCGCAATTCGAGCAGGTCATCGCGTTCGGAGTGCCGTGGCGCGGGACGCTCAAAGCGCTGCGGGCGATGACCGTCGGCGAGGTGAGCGGCTTTCTCTTCGCCAAGATCACCGCGCAGGAGTCTGCGACGATCCTCAGCCACGCTCAGGCCGCATACGATCTGCTCCCGGCGGAACTGATCGCCGACACCTCGTGGATGACACAGAACTACATGCGGCAGCTCGCGGCGAACGCACACGCTCCGTTCCCGCAGACATTCGATGATCTGCCGGTGACGAACGTCTGCGGCTGGGGCGTCGACACGTGGACGTCTCGCACATGGATGCACAGCAAGGATGCCGGTGACGGCACTGTTCCCGTGAGCTCATCGTCCTGGATTCGTGGCGCAAACGTGCGCACCATGTTTCTGCCGATCGGCGCGTACGCGACCGCGAACATTCCGTACGCGCACCCGCGCATCTGGGATTCGCCGCCGGTGCTCCAGCTCTTCGAAGAGGTGTTGCACGATGCGCCGCGCACGCCCTTCCTCTGTGCCGCGGCCGACGGCGACGACTACATCGATTACGACGCAGACGTCGATGTCCGACTCTCCGCGATCGCGCCAGACGGCGGCGCGCTGCCCGGGTGCAAAATCAGCGTCGACATCGACGGATTGAAAACCGATGTACCTCTGAACGCCGACGGACGCGGCGCGTTCATTCTGAAACGAGTCGGAATCAAGCACAACGTCGCAAACGACATCTACCGTTTTACCGTGACTTTCCGCTGGCCGGGTGGCTCGGCGACACGGGCGGTGCTGATTCGATCGGTGTAGGACCGCCGCCCTCGGCGGTCAGCGACGCCGCCGAGGGCGGCGGCGCTACACACAGCGCGGCGTCACAACGACGGTTCGAATCCGGTGAGCTGCCGATACGCCGCAATGTATTTTTCGCGGGTCTTCGCCACCACATCCGGCGGCAGCTCGGGCGCCGGCGGCGTCTTGTTCCAGCCGGTGGACTCGAGCCAATCGCGCACGAATTGCTTGTCGAACGACGGCGGATTTTTCCCGACCGCGTACTGATCTGCCGGCCAGAAGCGGGACGAATCGGGCGTGAGCGCCTCATCGATCCAGATGACACGCCCTTCGTACAGGCCGAACTCGAATTTCGTATCGGCGATGATGATGCCCCGCGTTCGCGCGTACTCGGCGGCGCGGCTGTAGATTTTCAACGTCAGATCGCGGAGCTGGGCCGCGAGGTCGCCACCGATCATTTCCGACATCCGTTCGAACGAAATATTTTGATCGTGACCGGTTTCCTCTTTCGTCGCGGGCGTGAAAATCGGCTGGCGCAGCTTGCTCGCGGTCTTCAATCCCGTTTCGAGACTGATGCCGCAGACCTTGCCGGACTGCTGATACTCCTTCAATCCCGAACCGGCAAGATATCCGCGCGCGACGCATTCGATGGGGATCACCGAGCACTTGCGCACGATCACGCTTCGTCCGCGAAGCTCCGAATGCGCGCGCACTTTGGATGGAAAACGATCGAAGCGAGTCTCCAGCAGGTGATTCTCGACGTCGTCGAAGTGCTCGAACCAGAAATTGGAAATCTGATTCAGGATTCGTCCCTTGTCCGGAATGCCCGGCGAGAGGACGACGTCGAACGCGGAGATACGATCGGTGGCAACAAACAAAAACTCGTCGCCGAGGTCGTAGACGTCCCGGACTTTTCCTCGGCGAGTGAGCGGAAGGGGAAGACTGGTCTCGAGCAGCGCGGTCATGACCGCGCATTCTATCGAGTCCGCAGCTCTCCTTCGCCCAGCCGGACGGCAGTGGCGCGCACCGCACGTGCGAAATTGATATCGATCTTTTTGCCGATCGATGTCGGCTCGACGATGCCTTTCTTGAACAGCACGTTCGCCGTGGCCAGGAGGGCGGGCGATTGGTACGTCGGGTCGCCCGACAACTGATCGATCACCGAAGCGTAGGGGAACACCACCGCTTGCTTTGTGGCGTCGTCAACGAAAAACTCGACGGAGCCGCGATCGACCTGCACCGGCAGGGAGTCCTGCATGTGCGCGAGGGGCGGAATGTTGAACGGCAGGTTGCGCGCGATGACGTTGCCATCGATGTCGTAGACGGTCACGCGCATGGTCACGCTCGCGCGCCCGAGGTTGACGGCGCCGATGTTGGTGCGCCAGCCCTGAGCGGTGAGATTGCGGATGCCATGCGCCACGGCGCTGATCCCGTCCGTGTTGAAATCCTGAAGGCCCGCCCAAACGCCGGGAATCGTCTGACCGAACGTGCCTGCTCGCGAATTGTTGAACGTATTCGTCGTCACGAGGAAGGAGCGGTCGATGATGTTGTTTGGAACGCCGGGGTTGTCTTCCGGAAACGTTGCCACCAGCAGCGAGCCGCTGCCCTGCCGGTTGAAGAGATCAGCGAGGATGTTGTCCGAGAACGCCACCGCATTCCCTGGAACGTTCAACAGCTTCTCGATGCCTTGTGCGCCGAGCGTCGGGACGTACGTGACGCTGATCTTCAATGCGTATGACTGCGGATTGAAGGCGCTGAATTGCGTCGCCCAAACGGTATTGAAGGCGCCCGGTGTATTGCCGGCGACAGGAATGACGTAGGTGTCATTGATTTGCGCGGCGGCGGCTGTTGCGATCAGCAGGATGGGCAGAACGGATAGCAGGCGTTTCATACACGACCTCAACAGCAGCGCGTGTGCCACGGCATCCTGAGGGACGGCGCGATTCGAGCGCGCGACGATGACATCTCGCGATGACACGCTGACCGCGGGAGGCGACGTTACCGCTTCTGAATCGGCACGTACTCGCGCCGCTCGGTCCCGACGAAGATCTGCCGCGGGCGGGCGATCTTCTGATCGGCGTCCTGCAACATTTCCTGCCACTGCGCGAGCCAGCCGGAGACGCGCGGGATCGCGAACAGCACCGGGAACATGTCCATCGGGAACTTCATCGCCTGATAGATCAGTCCCGAGTAGAAGTCGACGTTCGGATAGAGCTTCCGCTTGACGAAGTAATCGTCTGCGAGCGCGATCCGTTCGAGCTCGAGGGCGATATCGAGCAGCGGACTCTTTCCGGTGACCTCGAACACTTCGTAGGCCACTTTTTTGATGATCTTCGCTCGCGGATCGTAGTTTTTGTACACACGGTGGCCGAAGCCCATCAGCCGCACGCCTTCGCCGCTCTTCACGCGTTCGATGAACGCCGGCACATTTTTCACCGAGCCGATCTCGGTGAGCATGTGGATGACTTCCTCGTTCGCACCGCCGTGCAGCGGTCCGTAGAGCGCAGCGGCGGCAGCGGCCACTGCCGAATACGGATCGACATGTGAGCTGCCGACGGCGCGCATCGCGTTGGTCGAGCAGTTCTGCTCGTGATCGGCGTGGA
>WNGB01011948.1_pt1 | contig 12951 bp, 13 predicted proteins | sample 5400681 | NCBI WGS metagenome assembly WNGB01 (sample SAMN13153367, study PRJNA577476) | soil metagenome | isolation source: 115 cm soil or saprolite under grassland replicate 2 | place: USA:California | collected 2016-06-15 | reverse complement strand
AACACGATGTCCCCTATGGTCGGACCGTCCTTGCCGCCGGCGCTGCGCGCGCGTTCGACGAAGAGCATCGCAGACTCTTCATCGTACCACCGCGTCATGCATGCCATCGCCGTTCGGTACGCGGGCAACTCCATCAGGCTGGTTAAGTGGACCTGCCCCGCCGCGGTTATGGTTGTCCGTACCGGAAGATCAGCAGTTAGAGAGCGCCGACCGCGTTCGGGGCTGTCAAAGACCCTCAAGAGCCCGGCGGACAGCAGGAACTGGATCGCCGTGGCGATGAGAGCAACAGGGTAGCCCCAGGCGTTGAACCGAGCGATCACGCCTTCGGTGAGCTCAAGGTAGGGCTTCTCCGGCGCCAAGTCGTACGCCCACGAGTAGTAAGCGAGGAGTCGCACACGCAGCCCGTGCAGGGGAGGCGAATGCGGATCGGCGTCGAAGCAGTTCACGAGGAGCTTGCTGGTCGCCGGCCGAGTGCCAAGCGACGCGAGCAAGCAGTCGAGGACGAACGCGGCAGTCGGGTTCGGCTTCCCTCTCGCTGACGGCCAGCCCTGAATCGTGTAACGCACGGATTCGAGAGCTTCTCGGACGTTGTGCCCCGCGAGGCCGGCGATCAGCTCGATGGATGTTGCCTTGGGAGCAAGCAAAGTTCCCGAGACAAACGAGCAGACTTCCTCCACCGAACGCGCCTCGTTCTTCAATCCGCTCGGAAGAAGGCCGTTCGCGAGTGCATGTTGTCCAAAGCGCACCCGCTGGTGGACGAGCCGGTCGAGTGGTGGTGCCGAAACGTGGAACACGAACTGGAGCGGACTCGACGTAAGAAAGCCGCCTGCTGCGCGGCCCCGTAAGTACGTGTCCTCACGAAGGCAAAGCAGCATGACGCACGGTGTATCTCGCGCGAGCCGTTGCGCGAACGCGTACATGCATCTCTGGTACTCATCGCTGCTCTGATCCAGGTTGTCCAGGATGATGAGAACTGGATACCGCAGGTTGTCGGCGGGCCGCCGAAACCGGGCTCGCAGGTGCCGGACGAAATGGACAAGAAGGGAACGAGGATCGGACTGTCCCTGTTTGATTAACTCGTATTCCTTCTCGATCCACTTCTCGGGTTGAGCAGTCCAGAGGCGCTCGCCGAGGTTCCGCTCCCTGTCGAGTTCCTTCCGAAAAAGCGTCCGGAGGGTATCCGCCACGAAAGGATCCGCTTGGCTTCGTTCCGCGTCGGAAAGCCCCGCGTGCTTGAGCACCGTCGTCGCCGCGTTCCTGAGCTTCTCAAGGATCTGGGTGGCGACGGCGCGCTCCTCCTTCTCGGCATCGACTGCGCCGCTTACGCCGTAGCCCTCGAGGTCAACCAGGGCGAACATCGCAGAGTGCGCCGTTCGCAGTCGCGAGAGGGCGCGGTGAATGAACGTTGTCTTGCCAGCGCCGACATGTCCCACGACGACAATCGGATGCGAGAGCTTCGCGAGCCGTTCCTGGGTTGACAACTCGTCGATGAACTTCGCCGTGTCACCCTCGATTACGCGATCCGCCTCGTCATCCAGTGTGCGAGCAGTGTCCCGCAGGAGCCGTTGAAGGCTCCGCTCGAACTCGGGCGCTGCCCCCGGCTCGACGTAGCACCGCTCCAGCATCGAGCCTCTGTCTTCTCCGAAGATGTCCGAAAACAGGAAATCAGCAGCACTGCGAAGCAGCGAAAGCCGGTGCGAGTCAACCGGCGGCCGGATCGGAGTAAGGACGTCACGCGGGATGCTGAACCGTGGCGGCGCAGCAAGAGCGGGACGGTCTAGGATGCGACCTAGGTATGCGGTCCCCGCACCGGACCTTGCGAGGCAACCGAAGAACTCATCGAATCGGGAGATGATTTCCTCGGGCGACCGAAACGCAACCGCCACGCCCTTGGTCCACGGCCGGTCCTTGGCGGACAGGCCACGAAAGATGACCCACTGTGTTCCGTTGCTAATCGCAGCATGCGGGATTCCGCGGTCGTTGCAGTACGTCGCCGCCTGAATAAGTGCTTCTCGAAGATGAGTCCCGCCCCGGTTCAGCAGGGTCTGAATGGAGTGGACCGCCGTGTAGCGTGCTCCAAGATCGGGCAGAGAGAATGTCGCACCCGCGCGCTTGGCCTCGACAACCATCCACTGCGTATCAGCAGCGCACAGTTCGTAGTCGAGATACGAACCGGCTCCGGACGGGACCTCCCGACCGATCTCGCTCGAGTTCCACCCGAGCGCATCGAGGATTCGGTCGATCAACTCGACACGAGTGCTAGCCTCGTTCCTCTGGCGGAGACGATGATCGTCGGTAATCCCCGAGAGGAGTCCCTGGATGGCTTCCAAGGCTGACTTCGGCTCCGCGGGGCGTGTGTTCGGCGCTAGTCTGGCCATGTGCGCGGGTTTCAGTGAGTCCTTAGAGTCGCGAGCTTAACCCGAGCAACTGACGGTGGAGGGGGTGACCACGCGCAACTCTAGGCCACAGGACCTGGTTGTAGTCGAGCACGTACAGGAACGTTGGAGCTTCGAGGTTCCTCCGCGGCGAGCCCTGGTCCTCGAGTCGCGGGCTTCGCAGGCGACTAGTCCGCGCGCCAGGGCGTGTGCGGATGCTAGTCTCAGGCGCATGAGGACGCTCACGCTCTCCCTCGCGCTCCTGGCCGTGCTCGGCTGCGCCTACGAGGACCGCGCCGCCAACTCCGCCCACGCGTCGCGGCTCCTCGATGCCTGCTACCAGCCCATGCGTGCCAAGGCATGCGCGAAGCCGACTGCGGACGAGCGGGAGAGCTGCATCGCGAGGCTCGCGGCGAGCCTCGACCTGCTGGACGATGCGAGCGCGCGGCGGGATCTGGCGGTGCGCGCGGGCTGTCCCGAGCGCCTCGCCGAGGCGGTCCGCTAGCTCGCCTCCGCCAAGAGCTTCTCCGCCTCTCGCCGAACTGCCGCCCGAGGGGCAGTGGACCCTCGTCGGCACCGTTCGTACGTCCGGGGCCGCTACGGCGACAGGGCGGCCCCTTCTCGTCTCATTCCTCGAAATCACCCGGCAGCGGACGCCCGGCGCGGAGCCGATCGCGGCGCTCCTTGTCGGCTTTCGCCCCCAACCGCAAGAACGCCACGAGGGCGTCCGCATCGCCGATTCGATGAAGCCCCTCGAAGAGGACCGAACCGCCGAAGTGCACTTCGTGGATCAGATTCAGGATCTCGCGAAGCGCCGAAAGCGCGCCCTGCGGGTCCCGAAGCCGGGACGGCCACGACGTCCCGTCCAGGCACTCCACGACAACGGTGACGAGCCGGAGCTGCTCCGCCGACTCGTGCCGCGGCCCGATAAGCAGCATCTGGTGTCTGAAGCGCCTGCGAACGCACCGAACGTCTGCCCGTCTGGTATCGTCCGGGCGATCCGGGGGGAGACATGCACTCACTACACCGCACGTGGATCGTGTTCGCGCTCGCTGCTGGGTTCGGTCTGGGTTGCAAGGGAACCACCGGTTCGGACGGTCAGCCTGGGCCGAAGGGGGACTCCGGCGCATCCGTGACGGTCGCGACCGTTGATCCCGGGTCACTTTGTACGTTCGGCGGAGCCTCCATGACATCGAGTGGGTCGACCGTCTCCGCCTGCAACGGAGCACCAGGGCGTGCAGGAGATCCAGGGCTTTCGGGAAGCTCAGTGACAGTCGCTTCTCTCGGGTCGGGCTCGTCGTGCACTTACGGAGGCGCACAGCTCACTGACGGAACCACGACGTCATACGCGTGCAACGGCGCTCCGGGAGGGCAGGGGATACCGGGCCCATCCCCGCTTTCCGTGCGCGACCGGTCGGGTGTACTGGTTGGGAACTTCGCCGGGTACAGTGCGTCGTCGATGCTCGTAGTCGAAGACTGGGGCGGAACGAAGGTGGTCGCGATGCGCGACCCTTCGAGCGGCTCCGTTCTTGCCAGTCGGAACACGAACCTCGTGTACGCATCAACCGACTGCACAGGTCCGGTGTTCACGGACATGGGCGCGATGTACATGCCGATGCAGGGGCCGAGCGGGAAGAAGTACGTCGCCGCAGGGCCGGCGGTGACGATGACTCAGAACAGCTGGTTTAGCTGGCAGAGCCCGCCTTACGGCTGCAACACAGGTGCGTGGACGGGACTTCACTGGCAACTCGTCGAGGTGACCGAGCCGGCCCAGCCATCCGGCGCGCTGTATCTTCAGCCCAACTAGCTTCGGTGGAGACGATCGCGGGGAACCGCGGACGGCGATCGTCACATCCGCGAACTTCTCGGGAGGTCCAAGCGCCTGTGGTCGCCGAAGTTGCCTGCTTGGAGACCATCTCATAGCGCCGATCACTTGGCCTGAGCCTGGTAGCCACAGTGCGTGAACCAGCCCGCCGCGTCCGACCGGCCGATGAGGTCCATCGCCCTTCGGATCTCAGCGTCGAGCGACTCGCGCGTCCGCGCGCCGAACTCCTTGAGGAGGGCCTTCAGCTTCGCAGACGAGCGCCTCCTGCACATCATGGAGGGGCCCGACGCGGTCGCATCGTACCGTCTCGCCGGTGTCCGTCTCGGACGCGACGCACAGTACTCGTCGAAGGAACGCGATCGGTTCAGGTGGAAAGGGCTGACGGTTCCGACTGCGTTGCGAGATGGCTCCGTGCTGTTCCCGCCCGGCGGCGGCTACATGAGCAACCGGCTCAGCATTGAAGGCCGCATCCGAGGCGATCGGTTGCTTACCCAGGCTCACTCGCTCGAGGAGCAGTGCCGAACGAAGGCCGAGGCGATCAAGGATGAGGTCGAGCGTCTGTCAGGGCGCGCGCTCGCGAACGTCTCGTGCTCGCACTCGAACTGCGCGACCCAGCGTCGCGCATCGTCCGAGTCGCAGGTAACGACTTTCTCGACGGCAAGTACGCGAACAGGTCCGACGATGTCGTGACAGTCGTGGTACGCGATGCGGGAGGTGGAGGCGAGCGCGAGTCATCTATAGCGAACGATCCGCGGCGCGGGTCGACGTGTTCGTCCCTTCCTCGACGCCTGCAAGCCTCTCGATGACGCTCTGGGCGAGGGTGGCCAGATATTCTGGTGTCATGTCCCCGAACCCGCGCGTGCCTGCGCTCGCGCGCTGTCGTGCCCTCGCGCTAAACTGATCCGGCGAGGTTTCCACATGTCGAATGGCGAAGAGCGTACTCCGCGGCAGCCGGACATCGAGAAGATCGATACATCAAGGCCCGTGGAACGGCCTGTCGAGCCCGGGCGGTCGCTGCCGACGAACCAGCCGACAAACCTCCCCGGCGGCGGCGGTGGGGACGATCAAGGTTTCGGTCCCGGCGCCGAGCTGCCGAACACGAAGACGGAGGAGTAGATGCCCGGCGCCGCGGTGTCGCCGGTCCCGGCGCAGCCGCCCGATCCGCCGCCGCCCCCGACCGGCGGCCCGACTCTCGGTGCTCTCGCGGACAAGTACGAGGCGCGCTCTGCGCGAGCGAGCGAGAACGTTCGGTACTTAGCCGCCGCAGGCATCGCGATCGCCTGGGTTCTGTCGGGACAGAGTGTGCCCGATCTCACGCGCGATCTGCTTTGCACGATCGTGCTGTGTGTCCTCGCTCTGATCTTCGACTTCTTCCACTACGTCGTCGCCGCATTCCTGCTCGGGCGACGCAAGGAGAAGTACGAGCGCGAGAAGAAGGTGCGGCAGGACTTCATCACGGTCCCGAAATGGATGACCAAGACGATCTCCGTCTTCTACTGGATCAAGATCGTTCTCGTCGTCCTGGCGTTCGTGCCGCTCGTGAGCAACTTCGTCGGGCGCCTCAGATCGGCGCCGGCAAGCGCGCCCGCTGCTTCCGCCAACGCGGTGGCGCGGTCAGCGCCACTGGTGTGCAGCGAGGGTGACGCCACGGAAGGCCCGAAAACTGTCACCCCGTTCGTCACCCCGCTCCAACAGGGCAAGGAAAAGCCCCTGTCACCCCGGAAGTAATCTGCTGGAATGACAGGGCCTTAGTTGGTCGGGCGACCGGGTCATACGGCGCGCAGCGAGACTCAATTCCAGCGCCTCCAGATCCGCTGCCTGACGCACCGGGCGCACTCTGCGCAGGCGGTAGCATCGGAAATGGGGCGCCGGTGGGGCGCGAGGTCCAGCACCCGAGCGTCCCCCCGTCCGCCTTGGAAGACCTCGCGAACCGGGTCCGAGAGGCGGTGGCGCACGGCGACTTCATACTCGCTCGCGAGCTCGTCGACGAGGCGGCACGCAGCGGGCGCCCATCAGGAGGAAGGCGTGAGAGCGACTGAGCGGAGCGGGTGGCTCACGCCTGCGAAGGCAAGAACTCTGCTTCGCTCGGCGCTTACCCAGGGAGCTCGCCAGCGACACCACGGGGAGGTGGGAGCGCGCCATACAGCCTGTGAGGCGCGCGGTTCCGTCTCGAGCCGCAGGACGGGGGATCAACCGGCTCTCGGTCCGAGCCGCGTCGCTCTCGGCCGTTCCCGACAAGTGATGACGGGCAAGGTGGGGTGGTCCGATCGCCTCGCGTCCGGATCACCCCGGCTGCGGCGACTTGGGGAACAGGCGACGTTTCGTTTCGTCAGTGATGCGGTGGAAGGTCTCCTCAAGCTCGGGGAGCCGCACGCTCTTGCCCTGCCGGACCGTGTAGAGGAAGTTGTTCAGGTTCGAGTGAGCTTCGCGGTCGCCGGTGAAGCGGGTCAGGAGGTCGATCACCGAGTCGCCCCTCGCCGCGAACCCCATGAGGACTTCAAACTCGTCGACGGGGGCGAGGGCAGCAGGCATGACGTTCGGCTGGCGAAGCAGTCCTTCCGCCCGGCATCGCTCCGCGATCCAGCGCGCCAGCATCGGGTTGTCGGCGAGGTCGTCGAACGTGATCAGGACCGGCGCGATGACGGCGTCCGCACGGATCTGCGGGTGCTTCCCCGCGCGGATCTCTTCGACCTTCCGGTCGAGGAGTCGGAAGGCACCTGGCTGGTAACGCCCTCTGCGCTCCGCAAACAGGAACCCGTCGTACCAGTCGAGCAGAGCGGTTCGGGATCGCGCTTGCCGCGCCACTTGTTCGCTGACGAGTCGCGACTTGGCCGAACCCAGGACGCACCCGGAGTCTTCGACGATGACGACGTCCTCGATCTCATCGGGCGATCCAGGCGCCTCGGACAGGACGAGCTCACCTCTGAACGTCGGCGACTTCGCCGCGAGCTGCGCGACGTGGCGGCAGTAGAGCTCAAACAGGTGGCCGAACGCGGACGGCCAGACCTCTTTGTCGTACTGGGCGTTCACGACGCGCGAGAACGACGTGTACAGACCGCCCTTGAGCTGCTCCCGGACGGCCCACGGGGATGCCGCGAGGACTCGTTGTTCATCGATTCGGACGAACGGCTTGCGGATGAAGAGGGTCGGCGCGTGCGGGATGCCGTCGAGCATCCTCGTCCGGAACTCCGCCTGCGCAGCTTCCCGCGTCGTCGTGAGGGCGTCGATGAAGGCCTTTCCGACGGCCGGGCTCACGGCCGTGTTCGCGTACCAGCGCGTGGGTTCGATCACCGGCGCAACGAGCCTATCGCCCTCCTCGCTGCCCCAGCGTTGCGTCTCGAAGTGGAGCGGCATGATGAACGTGGAAAAGAAGGCCTCGAAGGTGCTTCCGAATGCCCGCGACTGGACCTCCGACCAGATCGGCGGCGCCGACAGCGGCCCCTGCGGAGGTGCGCGCGAGTACAGCAGGCTCACGCGGACGAGGTCTCGCAGTGCGTCGGGGTACGTGTTGAACCGGGCGACGTGCACGAACTCGGCCGTGAGCTTCTCCTCGTCCGTCAGCTGCCGGCTGTCTGCTTCCGACCAGTTGGACAGGTGGTCATTCCCGGCGAGAAACATGACAGCGAAGTGCTCCGGTGAAGGCTCCGGGCCTTCGTCGCGCCCGTACACGATCGCCATGGCGGCAAGCAAGTACACGACCTGTTCGTGCGCGAGCGGGCGGCCGGGGTTCGCGGCGACGTACTCGGCGATGCGAGCCCAGACCGGGTTGAGATCGCGCTCGTATCTCTTGAGCGGGGCGCGGATGATCCTCTCTGGATCAGGGCCGCCGTCAAAGGACCTGTTCGCGAGCACGGCACCGAGGAGTGAGACGCGCAGCAGGACGGCGCGCCATGAACACGCTTGGAACGCCTCGATGAGTCGCTGCGCCGGGAACTGTTCACCGAACGCGTCCCTCCACGACAGGTACGCGCCCATGTTCGGTGGAACCCTGGGCTGCGCTGTGGTCTGGACGAATTTGACGTTCCCGCGAAGAACCTCCCGCAAGAACTCCGGCGCCGGGTCGGGCGGAAGGTTGCGGAGGTCGAGCAGGACGGGACTACCCGTCGGGCGCGGACCATCGTTCGCCATACTGACCGATCATAGGCGGAGCGCGCTTCCGCAGCCGCTTTGCTGCCCGCTTGCTGCCACGAGGTGGGGGCCTTCAGATGGTCGGGGCGACTGGATTTGAACCAGCGACCGCTTGCACCCCAAGGGCATGCCGCGCTTTTCCACGGCGAAGCACCGCCAGGCACGGCGAAGCATCCCGTGGAAGTCACGGGCGTTTCCGGAACAGGCCGAACGCATACCGAACCTCCGGACGCATACGGGACGACGCCGTTTGGCGCGCCGGTGGCGCGGCCCTCGGAGGGCGCATTCCTCACGCCGGCGGAGGTCGCTGCCCGCCTCAAGGTTTCGAGGGCGACCGTGTACGCGCTCATCGACGGCGAGATCGCGGCCAGCCGCGTCGGCCTGGCACTCCGCATCGCGGTCGGCGAGATGGAGGCCTTCTTGGACCGAAGGTGAGCGGCCCAGCCGTGCTTCGGGACCAAGGGGTCGCAGGTTCGAATCCTGTCTCCCCGACTCAGCAACCGCCCGTCACTTGGAGACTGTCCGGGTGACGGGCGTTGTGTTTCCGGGGTGCGGGGTGCGTTCCGGGGTGCGCCTTCGCGGCGGCCGCGGGCGTCCGGGGCGAACCGGCCCCGCGCTGGTGCGAGGGGGCGCGCACGGGGACGGGACGCGCAGCCCGCGAGGTCCCGCCGAACGCTGAGGTGGGACGCCTCCGCGTGCTGCAGGGCGTCCTGCCCGCTATCCTTCGGGGCGCGATGAAGGATCAGGGGAGAGGGGCGCGCGAGACCATCCCGGGAGGGCGCTCCGCCGCGAGCTCGACGAAGTGCCCGCGACGGCGCGCGAACTCTCCGCCGCGGTGGGGGCCCGCGAGAAGGATGTCGCGGAGCACCTCGAGCATCTCGCGCGGTCGCTCGCGCGCGGGGGGGGGCGCGGCTAGTGCTCGATCCGGCGTCGTGCATCGCGTGCGGCTACGGCTTCGAAAGGCGCGGAACGCCCCCGCGACCCGAGGCGCGTCCGGAGTGCCGGAGCACGCGGATCGATCCGCCGGTGTTCGGGGCGGGGTGTGGGTGAGGCGTGACGTCACCGCAGGATCGGGAGATCGCGCGGTTGGTCGAGGGGCTCCGGCGCCGGCGGTGCGTGGGCGTCGATGCGAAGCTCCGCGAGTACGGGTGTCATCGGACTCCTAACCTCATTGCGGAGCTCAGGATGGCGCTCGTGCTGGCGATTCGGCTGCGCCATCCGGTGACCCTTCAGACCGGTGCTGCTCCGGATCTCGCGTTCGAGATGGAGGGCGCCACCTGCACCGTCGAGGTGCAGCACAAGTCGTCCGTTTCGCCGTTCAGCGCCGTGTTCTACCCGGATTCCAAGACCCTCGAGCAGTACCGGAACAGCCACTCGTCATGGCAAGCGGCGGCGCTTCAGCTTCACGATCTCCTCGAAAGATTGGCGGTGAACATCGAGCCGGCGATCGGGTCGGTCCTCGCCGAGCCTCGCTGGTCGTGGGAGGAGCGGAGGGCACAGGAGGAGAGGTGCGGCGTGCTCGCGGCCTGGCTCGCGGCGCAGCTCGAGGGAGCCGACCTGAGCAGGCCAGCGACGCTCAGCGGCGATGGTGCCGAGTTTATCGTCACTCCGCTCTCAGCCGCGCCCGGGCGGATCGCCGGTCACCGGCCGATCGACGCGTTCGCTATCCGGGAGCATCGGAACGGAGCCGAGACGGACGGAGTCTCGCTCGGTGAGTGGCTGTCGGCCGCGATCGCTGGCAAGGCGTCGAAGCATCAAACGGGGCGCGGGGGACTGTATGTCGTCGGCCTCGTGATCGACGAGCCGTTCGCCCGGTCGGGGCATCTGCTAACGAGCATTCTGCTCGGCGGGCTCATCCACCACGCCGTCGATCGCCGAAGCTACCGCGGCGTTCCGGAGGGGCGCGTGGAGCTACTCCGCGCCGCGGCGGAGCGAGGACGCGGCCCGCTGCTGCAGCTGGCGCAATTCAACCCAGCGAAGACGGCCGATTACGTGGGGCTGTTCTTCGAAGATGCGGTGCGGACGGACGTCGACGCGGTCGTGGCGCTGTATTACACGGGAGAACTGCAGCTCGTGCCGAATCCGTTCACCGAGCGACCGATCGAGCAGCTCTGCTCCCTGTTTCCGGTGACCCTCGACCCCCTCACGCTCGAGACCTCCTGAGTGCACGGGGGTGCGCACGGACGCTACCCCAATATGCGTACCCACCCCTCGGGACGAAACTCAGTCTGTCCGGTCCGGTGCGCGCATCGGCGCGTTCACGCCGTAAACGATCCGTACGGCACCACTCGAGCCATCGGCGGCGAGGGCCCGCTCAATTGCGACCTGTTCTTCGAACTCGGCTCGAGCACGCGCTCTTTCAAGGTGCCCATCGTCGCGCCGAGCATCCTGATCGTTTCCCACGGGTGCGAGCTCACCGGCCTCCGGAGTGCACGCCAGCGCACGCGAGTACCCATCGGATTCGTAGTCCTGTTAACGGAAGGTGTAAATACGGTGCGTGCACTGTGGATTCGTGAGACTCAGCGCGGGTGGCGCGGTCGCCGCGACCACACGAGGGCAACCCGACTCCACACGACTCCGACCGGTTCACGGCAAGATTTCGTCAAAATCCGCTCAACGTGAAACCGTCTCTCCTCGGCCCAGCCGGCCGGCGAGAATCCCGAGTTCGCCTCGTCGAGGAGAGCCGGTGAGTGCAGGGTAGGCGAGGCCGGCGATGAAGAGCGCCGGTGTCGTGATGAGCAGGCGAAGACCCAGCGACTGCTGCTCCGGTAAATCCGTGTCAGCCCGTGTCGTGGCGGAACGGTCCCCGGTCGCGCCCGGTGCGTCTGCACGCGGATGAGCACGAGGTTCGACGGGCTCATGTCAATAACACCCTGGACTGATCCACCCCGGGTGGGCAAGCTGATCCACGCGGCAGCGTCACGGTCCCTCGTCCGCGTTCTCCGACGGCAGGGGTGGTGCTCGAGATCCGAACTTGCTCAGCGCGAGCAGAAGCGACGAGCGTTGGGGTCGCGCCTGGTCGTACCCCCGATGAATCAAGCGTCGCGGTGCACGGCGTCGGGCGAAAACGCCGGCACGCAGACTGCGACGTACTCACCGCCGTCCTGGCCCAGCGTGCTGTAGCGGGCCCATTCGCCTGCAGGCGCGTGCACGGCCTTCCCCCTCGCACGTCGAGCGCGCCCTCGCGCGTTTCACCCGCAGCAGCCCGCGCAACACGACCGTCTACGCGTCGAACGAGGGTGTCTGACCCGGCTCCGTCCGTCGCAGTGCTGACGCGGGAGCGTCCTGCCCGGCTCGTCCGCGGGGCCGCCGGGGACGGCTCTGCCTCGCGCTCGGCGGCCCATCGTGGCGATGTAAGTGCCGATCTGCCCGTACTCCGGCTTGCGGGACCGGCTCGCGATGTCCTACGCGCTGTTCGCGAGGTATGCGGAGCCGCACCGGCAAGCCCTCAGGCGCAATCGCCGATTACTTGCGATCTCCAAAGGCGCCTCGCTCTCTATCCGGTCGCGAGACGACGGACTCCTCCCGCGGTGGGAATGGGGCCGCCGCGGGCCGTCGAGGGCGCAATGCCGACTCTGGACATACGGCGTGAGGCCGGGTCACCCGCCGCGCTGGCCCAACCGTCTCCCAGGCGAAGCACCTGCGCGCTGCCGGACAGTCGTGGGCCCAGGTGGCGAGCGCCGCCGCTGCACGATGAGCACCGCGCGCCGCGCTGGGCTGCTGCGGCTGATGGCGTCCATGCCCCTACGACCATTGACGGCGGCTTCCCGAACCGACTCCCGACCGTCGGGGCCGCTACCGAATGCCACGGTCGGGCGGGCTGCGGCTCGCCCGCAGCCGGGCGCGGCAAGCGTCAACTGCTTGTTGAAGCTGTTGTCGTAGGGTACTTTCGGACCAAGAGTGCGGGGCGGAGAGTCCTCCCGCAAAGCAGGTGTGGAGACGGCGCATGCCGCTGACTGTGAAGCACGAGTTCAAAGGCGAGTGGCGCGAAGCCCCCGACGGAAGGGTCTTCGAGGTCCAGGCGATCGATCCGTCCACCAGACGCGTCGTCGCAAAGGCGAGCTGCACCTTGTCGACGGATGTTGGCTCGGACCTTGTTCTCTACTTCGGACGGGAAGGGCTGGACGAGGTGGAGCGCTCGGTGCGCGAAGTCTGCGCCAATCTCACAGGCCGGGTTGGACAGCGGTAGGCGGGGCCGATGTCCAAGTTCTTCATCAGCCACTCTTCCGCGCACAAGCCCTTCTGCGAGAACGTCGCCACGGCACTGCGTGGCATCGGGCACGATAGCTGGCTGGACGCGTTCGACATCCACGCCGGCGACGCCATCCCGTCGACCATCGTTGACGGGATCTACGGGTCCGACTACTTCGTTCTCGTCGTCACGCCTGAGGTCCATACGTCGAAGTGGGTCCCGTGGGAATTGAACATCGCAACCTATCGGGAGATCCAGGTTCTGGGCCGCACATTCGTTTTGCCAGGAACCCGCGTTCCGACCGCGGCCGTTCGGATGATCGCACACAAGAACCACCTTGATCTGACTGCCTCGCCGCACGATGCCGCGCGTGCGTTGGCGGCGCTTGCTGCTGGAGGACCTTCTCCCGCTGTCCCTGCACTTCCCTCGGA
>WNGB01010353.1_pt1 | contig 12951 bp, 12 predicted proteins | sample 5400681 | NCBI WGS metagenome assembly WNGB01 (sample SAMN13153367, study PRJNA577476) | soil metagenome | isolation source: 115 cm soil or saprolite under grassland replicate 2 | place: USA:California | collected 2016-06-15 | reverse complement strand
GCGATCCGAGTCCTGACCTGGCTGCCGCTGACCGCCGGGTTCGCGTCTGCCTCCAGATGCCAGAGCTGGCGATACGTGTGGATCGTGGATGACGTCAGCCGATCGTCGATGACGAGATAGCCCAAGCGAGTCGAGAACAGCAGGCGCCGCCGATCGTCCACGCCCGCGTACCCGAGGTTCCGGACCCTGATGTCGATGCGGCTGGCGTTGGCGTGGCGCCCGATGCCGGATGTCGAGACGCGGCCGTGCGTCAGGCCGTCGACCGCGACGAGGTTGTGTGCCCGGTTGGAGAGCGCATACCGGCGCCAGCCGTTGTTGTTATACGTGAACTTGCCGCTGTCGTCGACGAGCCTTCGGCCAAAGCCAAAGTGGGTGACGGCCGTGCCGTCATCATGGCCGTGGTAGCGCGGCGCGGGGCCGAACCGGAGCGTGAAGGCCGCCTCGTCGGCGAACGCCCGCTGCTCCCCCCAGCCGGTTCGGCCAAACGCGAAGCCGGCCGTGTAGAACGCGTACCAGCTTGGCGGCTTGGGTCCCGACAGCCCGGCCGTGGCGAATTCCGCAATCGTCCCCGGAATGGCCGGGGCGTTTTCGCGGCCGGTGTCGCCCAGCGCGGCGTACGTACCGTCCGGCAACGTGGCGTACGCCAGGAAGCCGGGCATCCGGTTGATGCGGGACAGGCTCGACGGTGGCGTGACGCGGCAGTCGACGATCCGCTGGCGGGCGGCCGAATACCACCGCCAGTTGTACAGCTGATACCCGACTGCCTGCTCGTTCGTCACGCCCTGGGAGTCAACGCTTTCCGTGACGAGCGTGCCGATCCTCGAGACGGCGAGCGTCTTCCAGTCCGACCGATGCAGGAAGCAGCCGATGCCCAGGAGACCGCGCGCCTGATTCAACGCGTGATTGCCGTGGTACACGTAGAAGGTCGAGCTGGCAAGGGTCCGCCCATGAAGCACGAGCGCGTTGTTCAACCAGGTGGTGGGGGAGACCATCTCCGCGGCGCAGGTATAGACGAGGGCCCGCCATCCCGTCGCATGGCCCTCCCATGAAAAGGTCGAGCGGGGAGCGCTCCGCGGATTGTCCTGGTACCAGTCGCGCAGCAGGTACAGCCCGCGATCCAGGTAGCTCCGATCGCCCGTCTGGGCCCATGCGGCGATCAGGTCCCAGACGAAGCGGAGGCTCTGATAGTTGAAGACCCAGTTGGCGTCGTGGAGCGGGTCCTCGCGCCACGTCGGACTGCTCGGCAGGGTCACGGTTGGATGGCCTGCCAGGCTGTAGCGGTTCTGCATCAGGTCGTTGGCGAGCGCGAGGGAGCCGGAGCTCATGGAGCAGTCGCGGCCGAGGGGGAGCGGCAGCGTGAGAGCCAGTGTTGCTCGCGGGCCGGGCGCGGAAGCGAGGAACAGCGCCGCGCCAACGACCATCGCCACGACGAGCCGCCGCCGAACCAGGCTTGAGCGCATTTCGGAGCCTCGCTCGCGCAGAGGCCGGGCTCGGAGGAAGCGGCGACCCGCGCTGGGAGATCGTACTCCCCGACCCGCCACGATCCGTCTCCGTGGCACGGACCACGGCCGACGAGAAAGGCCCGCGACTGCCTGGGCGCGCGGGCGGTGGTACGATCCAGCGCCGAACCACACGGACCGGCGAAACCGTCGCTCGACGTCCATCTCGACCGCTGAAGCGCCACGCCACCGTGCTCGTCCCGCGGTGGCGACGCCCCCAAAGGAGCTCTCTCGATGGCCGACACTGCCACCGCCCCAAGCGATCGGGCCCATCGAGCGTCCAAACGCTACATCTACGCCTGGGGCGACGGCCATGCCGAGGGCCACGGCGAGATGAAGGACCTCCTGGGCGGCAAGGGCGCCGGCCTCGCCGAGATGACCAACGCCGGGCTCCCCGTGCCGGCCGGCTTCACGATCACGACCGCGGCGTGCAACGATTACTTCGCGGCCGGCGAGCGGCTTCCCGACGGCCTGTGGGACGACGTCCTGGAGGCGATGCACGAGGTCGAGGAGCGCTCCGGCAAGCGCTTCGGCGATCCCCAGAATCCGCTCCTCGTCTCGGTCCGGTCGGGGGCGAAGTTCTCCATGCCGGGCATGATGGACACCGTCCTCAACCTGGGCCTCAACGACGAGACGCTGCACGGGCTCGTCGCGTTGACCGGCAACGAGCGGTTCGGCTGGGACGCCTACCGTCGCTTCATCCAGATGTTCGGTCGGATCGTCATGGGCATCGACGGGGCGGCCTTCGACGAGGCCCTGGAGGCCGCAAAGCGCGCCCGCAGCGTCGAGCAGGACACCGACCTGGACGCTGCCGCGCTGGGCGAGGTCGTCGATACCTTCAAGGCGATCGTCAAGCGCGAGACCGGGCGCGACTTTCCGACCGACCCGTACGAGCAGCTGGATCTCGCGATCAAGGCCGTCTTCGCCAGCTGGTTCGGCAAGCGGGCCCGTGACTACCGCGAGTACAACAAGATCCCGCACGACCTGGGCACCGCCGTCAACGTCGTGACCATGGTCTTCGGCAACATGGGCGACGACTCGGGGACGGGCGTGGCGTTCACGCGCGACCCCAACACCGGCGAGAAGGGCCTCTACGGCGAGTACCTCACCAACGCCCAGGGCGAGGATGTGGTGGCCGGCATCCGGACGCCCCAGAAGATCGCCCAGCTCGCGCGGGACCTGCCCCAGGCCTACGACGAGTTCCAGGCCATCGCCGAGCGCCTCGAGCGACACTATCGGGACGTCCAGGACCTGGAGTTCACGATCGAGCGCGGCCGGCTGTTCATGCTCCAGACCCGGGCCGCGAAGCGGACGGCCGCAGCGGCCGTGCGGATCGCCGTGGACATGGTGGAGCAGGGGATCATCACGAAGGAGGAAGCGCTCCAGCGCATCGAGCCGGCCCACGTGGATCAGCTCCTGCGCGACCAGTTCGACCCCAAGGCGCTGGCGGCCGCCACCCGGATCGCGAAAGGCCTCAACGCATCGCCGGGCGCGGCCGTTGGCCGGGCTGTCTTCTCGGCCGATACGGCGGTGGAATGGGCTGGACGCGGGGAGCGCGTCGTCCTGGTCCGGATCGAGACCTCGCCCGACGACTTCCACGGCATGGCCGTCGCCCAGGGCATCCTGACCGCCCGCGGTGGCGCCACGAGCCACGCCGCCGTGGTCGCCCGTCAGATCGGGAAGCCGTGCGTGGCAGGCTGCCATGAGCTCATCGTCGACTACGACCGCGGGTCTGCGACCGCCAATGGCGTCACCTTCCGCGAGGGTGACTCGATCAGCCTGGACGGATCCACAGGCGACGTCTTCGTCGGGGCCCTGCCCACGGTCTCGGCTCGCTTCGAGGAGCAGCCCGAGCTGCAGCGCATCCTGGGCTGGGCGGACGAGGTCCGCCGCCTCCAGGTCTGGACGAACGCGGACAAGCCGGAGGAGGCGGCCCAGGCGCGCGGCTACGGAGCGCAGGGCATCGGACTGTGCCGAACCGAGCACATGTTCCGGGAGGGCGAGCGGCTCGACATCGTCCGCGGCGCGATTCTCGTCGCCTTTGCCGCCACCCGGGCAAAGGCCAGGCACGCCGCCGGCCAGGCGCTGAGCGCCGAGGAGCAGGAGGCGATCGCCACCTTCGACGAAGCGATGGGCAAGCTGGAGGCGCTGCAGCAGGGCGACTTCGAGGGCATCTTCCGGGCCATGGACGGCCTCCCGGTCGTCATTCGGCTGATCGATCCGCCTCTCCATGAGTTCCTGCCCAACCGGGAAGAGCTCATCGAAGAGGTGACCCGCCTGCGGACGCTGGAAACGCCCGACGACAATCCGGAATACGCGGCCGCCCGCCGGCTGCTGGCGGCCGCCGATGCCCTCCACGAGCAGAATCCCATGCTCGGGCTCCGAGGCTGCCGGTTGGGCCTCATGATCCCGGACTTCGTGAAGGTCCAGACGCGGGCGATCCTCAATGCCCAGATCGCCGTCAAGCGGGCGGGTGGCGACCCGCGCGCCGAGATCATGATCCCGCTCGTCGGCCATGTGAACGAGCTCAAGGAGACGCGCCGGCTGCTCGAGGCCGAGGCGAAGGCCGTCGAGAGTGGAGCGGGCGTCACGGTCGACTACAAGTTCGGGACGATGATCGAGATTCCGCGCGCCTGCTGGGTCGCGGACGAGATCGCCGGGTACGCCGAGTTCTTCAGCTTCGGCACCAACGACCTCACGCAGATGACATTCGGCTACAGCCGTGACGACGCCGAGGGCGGCTTCCTGCTCAAGTACATCGAGGACAAGATCCTCCCGGAGAACCCGTTCCAGACCCTGGACCCGGTCATCGTCTCGGAGATGGAGCTGGCGGTCACGAAGGGCAGGGCGGCCCGCCCCGACCTCGAGGTCGGCATCTGCGGCGAGCACGGCGGCGACCCGGCCTCGATCGCGGCGTGCCATCGCCTCGGGCTCAACTACGTCTCCTGCTCGCCCTTCCGCGTCCCGGTGGCCCGGCTCGCCGCCGCCCAGGCGGCCCTCGCCGGCGGCGAACGCGACAGGTAAGTCCGCCAACGGTGCCTCGCCCGGCAAATAGGCCGGGCCCGGGAGGCCTGGCCGCGGTGCGCGAAGCGGAGGCGGGACTGCGATCTCCGCCGTAATGTCGGCAATTTGCTGGACATCGATCCACGCTTCGCGAAGATCATGAGGCCGGACGGTGCCACCGGGCACCATTCGAGGCCGACGGCGTGCCCTACATGCCGCCGGTGGCCGGCGCTGGCAGGGACGCCACAGGGGTGCAGGCCGACAATGCAGGAAGCGGCTCCACCATGGGGAACTGGCTCATGTGGGCCAACGCTCGCCGCCTATAATCGGCGCTCCGCACTGTTCGAACGGCCCGTCACACGGGGGTTCCCGGAGTGGAACGAGCGAAGGGGCAGCTCGACGCCGTGATTCGCACGCTCATCGTCGATGATCACGCGATGTTCCGCCGCGGAATCGCCTCATGCCTCGCCGCGGACGCGGACTTCACCGTGGTCGGCGAAGCCGAGGATGGCGAGACGGCCATTCGGCTGGGCATCGCGGAGCAGCCCGACCTCGCGATCATCGACCTGTACCTGGCCGATGGTGACGGACTGCGGGTCATCAACGGGCTCCGAGAGGCCTCGCCCGGGACCCGTGCCGCGGTGTGCGCGGCCACACCGGACACGCTCGAGCTGTACCGCTCGATCGAGGCCGGGGCGGTGGCCTACCTCCTGAAGGCCGAGATGCGCGTCGAGACGCTGGCGCCAAGCCTGCGAGCGGTCGCCTGCGGCGATGGCCTCATCCCGCCGGCCATGCTTGGCGACCTCGTGGAGCACATCGGCCGGATGTCTCGCGAGGTCTGGAGCCCGCGTGGCGTGGGCCTCACCGGGCTGTCACCACGCGAGGTGGAGATCCTCCGTCTCGCGGCGGAGGGCGACGACACGCGGGAAATCGCGCTCAAGCTGTCCTACTCGGAGCGGACGGTCAAGAACGCTATCCACGACGTCGTCATCAAGCTGGGACTGCGGAACAGGACGCACGCCGTCGCATACGCCCTGCGGAAGAACCTCATCTAACAAACCCTGGCTCTGGCAAGCCCGGATCAAGCAAGCCCTGACGATCGGAGGAGGCGGACATGACCGACGACACCAAGGACGAGGGAACCGACGCCGCGAGCATGGTCGAGGCGTTCTGGGACGAGACGCCGCCGGAGGCGGCCGATGCCACGGCCGAGCCCGACTGGGAGGCGCTGGCCAAGGAGTTCGCCCCCGTCGACCGTCAGCGGGAGATGGAGGAGTCGAACGCGCGGAACGACGAGGCCCGGGCGCGTGCCATCGCCGACGGCATGGACGAGCAAACGGCAGCGATCGTCTATCCGTCGTTCTCGACCCCCGAGGACATGGATCGGATCAACTGACGCTGGCCGTACCTCGACCACGATCGGGAGGAAGCAATGATCGATGACCCCAACCCCAACCCGGAGCAGCCGTCGATCCCGGGCATCGACTGGCCGAAGCCCGAGCCGAACCCCAACCCGGAGCAGCCGTCGATCCCCGGCGTCGACTGGCCGGAGCCCGATCCCGACCCCGAGCGGCCGTCGATCCCCGAGCTCTGACGCTGGGGCGTCGCTTCAGACGGTGGCCGCTCCAGCCAGACCTGCGGTCCTCAGCCACAAACGATCGGGGCCGGCGCATGCCGGCCCCGTCGAGTGTGCGATTGGTGGATTGCGCTACTCGCTGCCCGCGCCCTCGGCGCCGCCCTCGCCGCCGGAGCTCTCCTCGGAACCTTCGATCGCCTCGTCGGCGAGGTACAGGCCGACCTCGCTCGCGACCCAGGCGACGCCTTCCTTGATCGCGGCGCCAGCGACCGTCGCCCCGCCAATGACCACTTCGCCGGCGCCGAAGAGGGCCGCGGCGGGCAGGCCGATGATTGCCTGGCCGATCGGATCATGCTCGATCGGCGGGTCGTAGATCTCGTGAGGCGGCGGGGTCGGGGCGGACGTGTCCGCGCTCGAGCTGTCCGGCCCCGGATCGTAGCCCGTATACCCGGCGCCATCGGCGTTCCCGGTGTACCCGCCACCGGTCTCCTCAGTCATGGTCGTGCTCCTCTGGCGGTGTTCCGCCGCTGACGTTCACGCGTCCGGGAGCAGGGACCGCTTCCGAAACCGCTGGCGTCGATCATCCTCCGCCGCCGGTCGGGTGGCAATCCCCCGCCGGCGAAAGGTGGATCGAGGGTTGCCCCGAGCTGCCCTTTCGGGCAGGCGCATCCGCATGATGAGCCGCACCGTGCTCACGTTCGGCCCGGCGAGCCGCACGAAGATCTGCCCGCGGGCGACTTCCGCCGCACCGGGGTCCCTCCCAGACTCGGGCGGTGACGAACCGCGTCCTCATCGGCGACCTCGATCCCCTGGTCGCCCGCGGGCTCATGCAGACCCTGATCGAAGAGCACTTCGACGTGCTCGACGCGACCATGACCGACCATCTCGAAGATCTCGCCGACGCGGTGGTCCGGCTCCATCCGGATGCGGTGATCGTCCGGATGACCCCCGAACCGGAAGTGACGGTTCGCGCACTGCGCGCGCGACAGCCCAGCCTGCAGGTCGTGGAGTGCGACGACGACCGGCCTCGGCTGCGCGTACACCCAATCGGCGGCGTGGCGTACACCCTGGAGCCGGTCACGGCGAGGACCCTCCGCGAGGCCCTCTCGCCCTCGGCGCCGGTGGTCGAAGGGAGCGGCGCCGATGTTCGCTGAGGCCATCCGCGCCCTGGAGGTCTTCGCGGCCGACGCGACTGGCTGGCCGACACGGGTCGGGCCGGCGCTCGCGGAGGTGCCGGCCGAGCACGGCGGCCAACGGGCAGGGACCTCGGCGCAGAGCCGCATCAGGCCAGTTGCGCCCGATCAGGTCATCTCGCTGCAGCTCGTGTCCGTCCTGCGCAACGAACGGCTGCGGAACAACGATCGTGAGGTGGGCAGAACGTCCGGCAGCAATGCTGCCGCGATCCGTCGGCCGCCCGGCTGGTTCGATCTCACGGTCGCCCTGGAGGCCGGCGGCGACCAGCTGAGTGCGGCCGGTGCCATCGAGCGTCTCCTGGCGGCGACGCTGCGAGCCGGCAACCTGGCCGAGGAACTGCAGATCGCGGGTGAGTACCCCGTCTACGCGTCCATCGACACCCCGACGCCGGAGGAGCTCCAGTCATGGTGGGAACACGGCATGACCCAATCCGCGGGCGCGGCCCTGCGGGCTGTCGTCACGGTCGCCGTCCAGCCCTTCGAGACGGCCCAGGTCGAGATCGTCCGGAGTCGTCGCATCCATACCGATGACCGGCGGACCCACGTCCGCGAAACCGTCGAGCGCTAGCCACCCAGGAGGTACGAGGAGGTCCCATGGCCGTCTACCAATCACCCGGCGTCTACGTCAAGGAGCTGCCCGGTGGCAGCAAGCCGATCGAGGGCGTCGGCACCGCCATCGCCGCGTTCGTGGGATTCACCGAGAAGGGCCCAACCGGCGTCGCCACGCGAATCTCGAACTGGGGTGACTACTCCCGCACCTTCGGTGGGTTCGTCGGGGGCTACGCCACTCCGCTGTCCATCTACGGCTACTTCGACAATGGCGGCGGCGCCGCCTACATCGTCCGCGTGAACAGCGACGATGGGACGCCGGCTCCGGTCGCCCTCCTGCCAGGCTCGTCGGATGCATCGCTCAAGAGCCTGCGCGCTCGCGCCGTGGACCCGGCCGCCCAGGTGAGCGTGGAGGTCGGCCCGGCCAGCGAGGCCTCGGACGAGACCTTCAAGCTCACGGTCCGCGGCCCGGACGGGGCGGTCGAGGAGTTCGACAACGTCACGCTCAAGAGGGGCAAGGGCAACGTCGTCACCGAGGTCAAGGCCCGGTCCAAGATCATCACCCTCGAGGAGGTCTCCACGGAAGGCAGCCTGGTCGAGCGGCGTCCGGCGACGGGCACCTACCAGCTGGCCGTCGCGGAGGCCGCACCGACATCGGCCGACACCGGCGCCTTCACCGGCGACGTCGCCGCCCGGACCGGCGTGGCAGGCCTGGAGGCGATCGAAGAAGTCACGATGCTGATCGCCCCCGACGTCATGCCGCTCCAGGCGATGGGCGCCCTGACGATGGACCAGGCCGTGGGCATCCAGCTCGCGCTGATCTCCCACGCCGAGCGGATGGCCGATCGTGTCGCCATCCTCGACACGCCGCCCGGGCTCTCGGCACAGGACGCGTTCAACTGGCGGCGGGATACGCTGAAGGCGGACACGAGCTACGCGACGCTCTACTACCCATGGGTCAAGGTCATCGACCCGGGCAGCCGCCAGCCGGTGTTCATGCCGCCATCGGGCTTCATGGCCGGCATCTGGGGTCGCAACGACGACGCGCGCGGCGTGCACAAGGCGCCGGCCAACGAGCCGGTCCGGGGCGCCCTGGACGTCCAGCTCCAGCTGACGACCGAGGAGCAGGCGCTGCTCAACCCGGTCGGCGTGAATTGCATCCGCGTCTTCCCGCGCGGCGGCGTCCGCGTCTGGGGCGCCCGCACGCTCGCGCTGGTCGACCCGGAGTTCAAGTACCTCAACGTCCGCCGGCTCTTCAACTTCATCAAGAGCTCGATCCTGCAGGGCACGCAATGGGCGGTCTTCGAGCCGAACGACGTGCTGCTCTGGTCGAAGCTGCGCCGGAACACGACGGCCTTCCTCACCCGCGTCTGGCGGGACGGCGCGCTGTTCGGCCTGACGCCGGACGAGGCGTTCTACGTCAAGTGCGACGCCGAGACCAACCCGCAGGAGGTCATCGAAGCCGGGCAGGTCGTCGTCGAGATCGGGCTGGCGCCCGTGCGACCGGCCGAGTTCGTCATCTTCAACATCCGCCAGATCGCGCCGGGCGAGGGCGCCGGCGGCGGAGCCTGATCAGGTCCTGATCAGACGCGAAAGGAGGATTTGATCGATGGCATTCCCTCGCATGCCCGACATGACGTCGGGCAACTTCGTGATCATGATCGACGGCCTCGAGCCGATGTCGGTCACGTCGGTGACCGGCCTTGGATTCGAGGTCATGGTCCTCGAAGATCACGAGTCCCGCGGAACGAAGGGCCAGGCCCCGCACAGATCGGCCGGCCTCAACAAGGTGACGCCCGTCACGCTCTCGACGGTCGAGCTCGAGAAGGCCTACCAGCTCGGCGCATGGCGCAGTGAGGTCGAGGTGGGGACGGTCAACCGCAAGAACGTCAGCATCCATCTCCGGGACGCCGCGGGCATCCCGATCATGGGCTTCAACCTGGTGGCCGCCTGGCCGTCCTCGATCGCCATCAACAGCGTGCCGCAGAGCGGTGAGGGCTGGATCCAGGTCGACGTTGCCCTCGTCCACGAAGGGATCACGAGGGAGTTGCTCTGATGCCAGTCCTTGGCGGGTACCAGATCCAGGTCCTGTTCCGCGGCGCCACGGGCGCCTTCTCGAAGATCGCCGGCATCAGGTCCGAGAACGGCGTCCTCGATTCCAACTCGACGACCGTCCCCGGGCCGCCCTACAACGCGAAAGTGCCGGGCAAGTACGCCTGCACGCCGGTGACCTTCTCGGCGGGCTACATGATCTCGCTCCAGAAGGGCGGCGACTGGTGGAACAACGTGGAAGGGGTTCAGCGAGGCAATGTTGGTCCGCCCGGTCAGGATTGCGTGATCACGTTCTTCCAGGCGGTCCCGCCGGGTCCGGTTCTGACGGTCACGCTCAAGAATGCCTGGCCCTCCAAATGGTCGGCCGGTGACATGTCCGTCGCCAAGAACGTGCTGTGGGCGGAGACGATCGTCATGCAGTGCGAGGGCGTGGACTTCTCCTGGGACGTGGCCCACTAACCGATGGCCATCGCCGCCGACGTCGGTCCGGTGCTCGCGGCCGAGGTGGACTTCGTCCTGCCGACTGGCTATCGCGACGCCGCCGGCACGGTCCATCGCGAGGGCCGGATGCGTCTCGCCACGGCCCGTGACGAGCTGACTCCCCTGGTCGACTCGAGGGTCGCCCGGAACCGCGCCTACCTGGTCGTGCTGCTCCTGTCGCGCGTGGTCACCCGGCTCGGAGCGCTGGCAGAGGTGACTCCGGAGGTCGTCGAAGGCCTGTACGCCACGGATTTCGCGTACCTCCAGAGTCTCTACCGGCGCCTCAACATGGATCCGCTCGCCAGGCCGGCGGCGTGTCCGCATTGCGGCAAGCCGATCGCCCAGGAGGTGGCCGGCCTGGGGGGAGCGGTGGCCACCCCTCCCGACTGACGGTGGAGGAGGTGGCCACGCTGGCGAGCCGCTTCGGCTGGAGCTATGAGGCGTTGATGGCAATGACCCGGGCCGAGCGCCGGCTGTGGCTTGCCGCGGCCGACAAAGTTGCGCCTGCCACGACGGCTTCGGCGCCGACGACCGGGCCTGCATCCGGAGCGCAAGCGGGGCCGCCGGTTGACGCTGCGCCTGCGCCGCGCCTGACGACGGAGGCAGAACGGCGGGCGCGGCTCCTGGAGCTGTCGGAACAGTTCGCCGCGAGGTACCGACGATGAGGGTCGGCGAGCGCGTCGACACGGCTCCCGCGTTCTGGTTCGAGATCAATGTCGGCGATCACCAGTGGATGGTCGTGCAGTCCGTGACCGGGGTCGGCGTCTCCTGGGAAAAGCCGCTCGAGATCTGGGAGGACGCGACCCATTATCGGATCGTGCCCACGAAAAAGAAGTGGTCGAACATCGTGCTGAAGGGCGCCGTGGTCGACGAGAAGAAGTTCTTCAAGTGGTTCGACGACGTCAAGCTCGGCGAGGTGGGCGTGCATCGCAGGGAGGTTGAGATCAACCTCATTCACGCCGGAAAGAGGATCGCGAGCTGGTCCGCCACCGGTGCCTTTCCCGTGAAATACAGTGGCCCGACCTTCGACACGAACAGTACGGCCATCGCCTTCGAGACGATCGAGCTAACGCACCTCGGCCTCACGCGGGATAGCTGAGTGGCCGACAGCGACGCGTTTCTCGAGGAGATCAACCAGCTGGCCGACGAGATCATCGCGCGCGCCCGCGGGGTCGCGGACGAGCTCAGCGGGCAGGGTCAGGCCGCGCTTGCCGCCGCCACGCTGCAGGCAGACGAGATTGCCCGCCAGGCAGCGGCCGTCGTCCCGGTGGCGCCGGAGGTTCCAAGCCCTCCGGTTGTCGAGGCAGTCGCCCCCGAGGTCGCGCCTCCTTCTGCTCCGCTCGCGCCGCCGGTCGAGGCTGCCGCGGCGCCACCGGCTGCGCCCGTGCAGCCTGTTTCACCAGAGGCGGCCTCACCGATCCCGGTGCCCGTTACCACCGAAGCCCCCGTCACGCTCGAAGCGCTGGCCGTCCCGGAGGCGCCGATCCCACCGGCGCCGGCCGGACCGGTAGGGGAGGCCCCCACGCCACCAACGGGACTCCCCGAGGCGGCCGCGGGACCCGGTCCGGCGCCGGGGCTCGACGAGGAGCTCACGTCGATCAGGGCTGCGCTGGCAGCGGTGGTTCCGGCGGCGGAAGCGCCGGCCGCACCGGCCGGCGAGCCAGCCGAGGGACCGACAGCCGCGGCACCCACGATCGAGTCGCCAACGCCAGCGACGGGCGAGTTGCCGCCCGCGGCGGCCGCCGAGCCGCCGGCAGCCCCGGTCGAGCCACCGGGCATGTCGCTTGTCGCCGAGCTCCTGGAGCGCGCGAACGAGCTCGTGGGCCGTATCTTCGGAGGAGGTCCGACGCCCGAGACCGGCTCCCCGCCCGAGACCGGCCCCCCGCCGGAGGTCGGCGCCCCGCCCGAGGCGGCAGCGCCCGCTCCCGTCACTGAGGCTGGTGGCACCGCCGCCGCTCCAACACCTGCGGCCGAGACTGCCGCATCGGCCTTGGCGATCCCGGCGGCCGAGGCGCCTGGGCCGGTCGCCGGACCCGCCGAGCCGATTCCGCCCGCGCCGACGGTTGCGGCCGCCGAGGCCGTGCCAGTTGCGCCGATTGCCGAGGTACCGGCCGTCCAGGAAGAGGCGATCACCGATCAGGTGGCGGCCACCGTCGCCGATCGCGCCATCGTCGCGGGCGACGAGGTCGTAGCACGTGGGCAGGAAGCGGCCGAGGCGCTGGACACGCGGGCCGCGGAGCATGCCACCGGACTGGCGGAAGCCGCGGTTGCTCGGGGTGACGTCCTGGCCGGTGACCTGGTCGAGCGTGCCGCCGGACTCTCGGCGGAGATCACCATGCGGGCCGATGAGGGACAGGCGGCTATCCAGGGCGAGGTAGCCGCAGGAGCGGTCACCGCCGAGGCGGGAACCGCGGTGCTCGCCGAGCGTGCGACCGAGCACGCGGCGGCGCTTGCCGCGGCGAGCTCGGAAGCGATCAACACCGTTGCCGAGGCGGCCGCCGCACCGCCACCTGGGGGAGTCGTCCCGCCAGCGCCGCCGGCGGAGGCGCCATCCGAGCCCAGTGGGACGCCGGCGGGGGTGCCATCCGCGCCCACCGAG
>WNGB01010352.1_pt1 | contig 12951 bp, 12 predicted proteins | sample 5400681 | NCBI WGS metagenome assembly WNGB01 (sample SAMN13153367, study PRJNA577476) | soil metagenome | isolation source: 115 cm soil or saprolite under grassland replicate 2 | place: USA:California | collected 2016-06-15 | reverse complement strand
CGCGCGGTGGTCGACTGGTCCTGGCAGCTCCTCACCGACCAGGAGCGGCTCGTGCTCGCCCGCCTCTCGGTGCTGCGGGGCGGCTTCGACCTGGACGCGGCGGCCGCCGTGGCCGGCGCCACCCTGCCACTGCTCGGCGGGCTGGTCGACCAGTCCCTGGTCGAGGTCGGCGAGGACGGCCGCTACGGCATGCACGAGCTGCTGCGGAAGTACGCCGCCGAGCGCCTGGCGGCCGACGCGGCCGACGAGCGCGCCACCAGGGAGCGCCACGCCGGGTACTTCGCCTCGCTGCTCCCCGCCCCACAGGCGACCGGGTCCGTGGAGCCGGGGACGGCCGCCCCGGCGGGCGCCGGGTCCGTGGGGCCCGCGAGGTCCGCGGCGGCGGGCCTGGAGCCGGGGAGCGGTGCCCCCGAGGGTGGGGCCGGGTCCCTGGAGCCGCTGGATGCCGAGGTCGAGAACCTGCGGGCCGCCACCGACTGGCTGGTCGCCCACGCGGAGCCGGCCCGGCTCGACGCGCACCTCGGGCGGCTTTGGCCGCTGTACTACCGCAAGGGCTGGTTCCGCGAGGCGCAGGCGGTCCTGGCCGCCGCCCTTGGGCGCGACCGGCTGCCGGTGCTGGAGCGGGCGCGCTGGCACCGCCTGCTCGGCGAGACCCACATGCAGCTCGGCGAGGCAGGAGCCGCCCGCGAGCAACTCGAGCGGGTGCTCTCGCTGCTCGGCAGCCCGGTGCCGACGTCGCGGCTGGGATGGCTCGACCTGCTGGCCAGCCAGGCGCTCCAGCGGCCGTTCGGGCGGCTCCGCCCGGGCGGTCCGCTGGAGCGCCGGCCCGAGCGGCGTGCCCGCGCCGCGGAGCGCGCCGCGGTCTGCTGGCGGCTCACCGAGGCGTACTGGGTGCTCGAAGAGCGCACGGCGCTGCTACCGCTCACGCTGTGGGGGCTCGGCCAGGCGGAGCGGTCCGGGCGGCCCGAGCTGGTCACGATCGCCACGGCGGGCTTCGGGATGACCCTCGGCATCGCCGGGCTTCACCGGGCCGGTCATCGCCTGGTCCGTACGGCGGTGATCGGCGCCGACCACTGCGGCGACCCCGTCGCCATCACCTGGACGCAGGTCGTCGGCGGGCTCTACTGGCTCGGGGTGGGCGACTGGGCGGCGCTGGACGCCAGGGTCGCCAAGGCGCTGCAGGCCGGCAGCGGTGCGAGGCTGCACCGCTCGGCGGACCAGGTGCTGCTCATCGGCGCCGTCTGCCACAACCTCACGGGCCGCTTCGAGTCGGCGGCCACCATGGCGGCCGAGGCGGCCGCGGCGGCCCGCGAGCGGCGCGACCCGGTCGCGCACCTCTGGGGGCTGCTCATCCAGATGGAGTCGCGGCTGCGCACGGACCCCACCGACGCGGCGCTGGCCAGCTTGCTCGACGAGGCCGCCCGGCTCCTGCGGATGAACGTGGCCAGGATCGATGCGGCCCGCTTCCAGGTCGCCGCGGCCCGCTGGCACCTCGCCGCGGGCCGAGCTGCCGAGGCGTGGGACGCGGTCCGCCGCGCCGACGGCCTCGTCGGTCAGGACCCCTCGTTCGCCCAGTACACCATCGAGGCCCATGCCGGGGTTCCCGAGGTCTGCCTTGCCCTGCTCGCGCGGGGCGACCCCGTCGGCGCCGGCCCGGCCGAGCTGCGGGCGACCGCCGCGAGCGGGCTACGCCGCCTGCGCCGCTACGCGCGCTCCTTCCCGATGGCCCGCCCCCGTGCGCTCACCTGCCTCGGCTGCCACCACGAGCTCGAGGGGCGGCGCGGCGCCGCCCGCCGAGCCTGGGCACGGGCCGCGAGGGAGGCCGAGCGGCTCACCATGCCGTGGGAGCTGGCCCGCGCCCACCAGGAGCTCGGCGGTCACCTTGCCCCTGGCGAGCATTCTCCCCTCGGGCTCGACCGGGTGGCGCACCTCGACCGGGCACGCTCGATCCTCGCGTCGCTCGGCTGTCCCGTCACCGACCCCGACGAGGTCGCCGAGCCGGCGCCGGGCACCGTGGCGCGGTAGCTCCCCCCAGAGCGAGCTGTCAGCCGGGCGTCCTCCGTGACCATGCCGGGACCACCAGCATGATCAGCACGACCGCGGCTGCGACCTGGAGGCTGTGCCTGATCCAGTCGATCCCGAACGTGTGGCGCACCCCGAGCACCACCGCCAGGAAGTTCCCGATCAGCGCGCCCGCGATCCCGATGAGGATGGTCAGCCAGATGGGGATGTTCTGGCGGCCGGGGACGAACAGCTTGGCGATCGAGCCGATGATCAGCCCGGCGATGATCGCCCAGATGATGAAGACCACCGTGCCCCGCCTCCTTCAGCAACGAGGGCATGCTGGCCGATCGTAACCCAAGCGCTGCCCCTGGCCCCGGGGGGTCCGGGGGGCTCATGGAGCGGAGCGGTAGCCCCCCGGGGATCAGGGGGTCCGGGGGGCTCATGGAGCGGAGCCATAGGCCCCCCGGACCGCGGGCTGTCAGCCGAACACCCGGTGGCGGACCGCGACGGCGACGTCGGAGTTGTCGCTGAACACGCCGTCGACCCCGAGCTTGTAGAACAGCTGCAGCTCGGCCGGGAAGTCGCCGGTCGCCTGGAGGTACACGGGGCTGGCGGGGTTGCCCTGGCGGAAGTCCTCAGGCAGGAAGTTGTTCTCCCGTCGGAAGGTCCACGGGTGGACCACCAGCCCGGCCTTGTGGGCGTCGCGGATCAGCGTGGTCGGGTGGGTGAGGCGGTTCTGCGCGTCGCGGGGCACGATCAGGTTCTTGCTCGGCCCGATGCCGTCGGCGTAGCCGGCGATCTCCGCCAGGCCGGCCGGCTTGATCAGGTCGGCGTAGGTTCGCGGGTCGCCGGAGACGACGAAGTCGTAGGGCTTGCCGACCTCGTCGATCAGCTGCACGAGCGGGACGTCGGTCATGCGGTCGAGCCGCTTCAGGTTGCCGACCTCGAAGGACTGGATGAACACCTTGGCGTTCGGTCCCCGGTAGCCGTTGGCGCGCAAGGTGGCGACCAGTGACTCCTCGAGGGGCAGGCCGATGCCGCGGAAGTAGGTCGGGTGCTTGGTCTCCGGGTAGATGCCCACGTGGTGCCGCTTGGCCAGGTCGATGACCTGCTGGAAGGTGGGGATCTGGTAGAGGCCGTCGAAGGCGGTGTTGGCCGGGCGCACGTCGGGGAGGCGCTCCTTGGCGCGCAGCGTCTTCAGCTCGGCGAGGGTGAAGTCCTCGGTGAACCAGCCGGTGATCTGGTTGCCGTCGACCGTCTTGGTGGTCTTGCGGTCGGCGAACTCGGGGTGGCTGGCGACGTCGGTGGTGCCGGTGATGTCGTTCTCGTGGCGCGCCACCAGGACGTGGTCCTTGGTGGAGACCAGGTCGGGCTCGACGTAGTCGGCGCCCAGCTCGATCGCCAGCTCGTAGGAGGCGAGGGTGTGCTCCGGGCGGTATCCGCTGGCGCCGCGGTGGCCGATCACCAGCGGCGCGCGCAACCGCCCGTGGTCGGCGGCACCGCCGCCGAGCGAGGCGCCGGCGCCGCCCGGCGCCAGCAGCAACGCGAGTATGGCGAGCGCCGCGGTGACGGCGGCGGTGGCTCGTAGGCGACGGTCGAGCATGGAGCGTCCCCTCCCTCGTGGACATGCCTGCTTGTCGGCTGTGTCCGGAAGTAGAGGATACGTTACCTGACCTGGCTGTCCGTGAGGAGGTCGCGCCGTGACCGCCAGATGGCCAGGTAACGGCCAGGGCCAGGGAGTGCCTCGTCCGGGGCGATCAGTGCGTTTGGCCGCGGCATTCGGGGCTATCCGGCGCCGGTGTGAGGAGGACCATGATGACTGAGATCCCGTGGGCCGGCCTGGCCGCCCTGATTGCGATGTTCGTGATCCCGTTCCTGCCCGCTTGGCTGTTCGATGGGCCTCGGACGGTCAAGCACCAGCCCACGCGGCACGTGTGCGGCGAGTGCGGCGCACCCTGGACCAGCGGGCACGCGTGCCAGCCCGAGGTCGAGGTTGTTCACGAGCTGCCCACGGTCAGCCGGCGGGCTCCCGAGGTCGAGGCGGCACGGACGCCGCTGCGGGGGGAGCTCCGCCGGCTGAAGCCGCGCACCGAGCTCGAGCGCAGGCCGGAGCGGATCGCGATGTAGAGCGATGGCCGTCAACGAGAAACCGAGGGGACCGCGCGCCGGTCCCCTCGGTCTTCGTGCTTGCGGTGCCGCGGCGGGGCGATGCCTACAGGTGGTCGAATTCCCCGTCGCGCACTCCGCCCAAGAACGCCGTCCACTCGAAGGGTGTAAAGACGAGCACCGGCCCACTCTGGTTCTTCGAGTCGCGGACCGCGACATGGCCGTCGACGAACGCCACCTCGACGCAGCCATTGGTGTAGCTCCGGGTGCTCTTCCGCCACACTGCGCGGGACAGGTCCACCATCCCACATCCCCTTCCTGGGATTCCTGCGGGGGAGCTGCTCGACGACCTGGCCTGGGTGAACCTCGGCCGATGTCTTCAAGACAGTAGCAGGTGCCCCCGACCGAGCATGAATCCATAGTCTACTTCAGCTCGAATATGGAGAAAATCTCTTCTAACTAGTTCGTGCTTACCCAGGCGAGATCCTCTCCGGGCCAACGTGGCTACGCTCCGAGCGCGGCGACCATGGCCAGCGACTCGGCGGGTCCGAGCGCCGCGGTGCGGAGCTGCTCGAAGACCTCGTTGTAGCGCCGAATCTCCTCGGGGTTTTCCAGGTAGAGGTCCCCGGTGGTGTTGTCGAGGTGGACGACGTCGGAGTCGGCCGACCTGGAGAAGCCGAAGACGGTGAAGCCGCCGTCCATGCCGGCGTGCTCCCCGGCCCCGAACGGCAGCACCTGGAGGGTCACGTTGGGCCGCTTGGCGGCCGCGGCCAGGCGGCGGAGCTGCTCGGCCATTACCCGCGCTCCGCCGACGGGACGGCGCAGCGCCGCCTCGTCCAGGATCGCCCACAGGGCCGGCGCGTCGGCGCGGTCGAGCAGCGACTGCCGCCGGATGCGCAGGTCGACCCAGCGCTCGAGCTCCTCGGCGTCGAGGCCGGGCTGCAGCGCGCGGAGCACCGCGCTGGCGTAGTCGCGGGTCTGCAGCAGCCCGGGGACCACCAGCGCCGCGTACATGCGCATCGCCGTGGCGGTGTCCTCCAGGCCGATCGAGGCGGGCACCACCGAGAGGTCCCGGTACGCGTGCCACCAGCCCTTCTGCCGCGCCTCCCTGGCGATCTCGATCAGCGCGTCGCGCTGCTGCGCGGGCACCTCGTACAGCTCGAGCATGTCCCGCACGTCGCGGGGCGACGCCCCCACCTGCCCGTTCTCGATGCGGGAGATCTTGGAGTCAGAGCACTCCATGCTCTTGGCCACCCGCTCGATGGTCAGCCCGGCCTCCTCGCGCAGCCGCCGCAGCTCGGCGCCCAGCCGCCGGCGCCGCACCGTCGGACCGTGCCGTTCCGCCGCCACGGGCGCCCACCTCCCTTCGCGGGCTCGCCCCGCCATCTCCGCCGCTGTCCGGGTCGGCATCGCACCGACTCGTATGATCAGCCTGGTCTACGCGATTGGTGCATGCAAGCCAACATTCCGCAAAATTGCAGACTGCAGCCTTGCATTCTGGGCCGGGGCGGCGGCATACTGGCGAGGCGAGAGCGTTCACTCTCTCTTGCCTGAGACAAAGCGGGGAGGTCAGATGGGTCTCAGCGAGCCGACCGTTGCCGTACGGCCACGGGAGCGCATCCTCGATGCGGCCACTCGGCTGTTCTACGACAAGGGCATCCAGGCCGTGGGCGTCAACCGCATCATCGCCGACGCCGACGTCGCGCCGATGACGCTGTACCGGCAGTTCGGCGGCAAGGACGAGCTGGTCGCCGCGACCATCGAGCAGTGGAGCACGCAGTGGCTGCACTGGCTCACCGAGCAGATCGACCAGCACGGCGACGACCCCAAGGCCCGCCTGGCGGCGCTGTGGGACGCCCTCGAGGGCTGGTTCGCCGGCGACGACTTCCGCGGCTCGCTGGTCGACAACGCCGCCTCCGAGCTGCGCAGCGAGCCCGACCACCCCGCCCAGCGGGCGATCCGCAACCACCGCATGGCGCTGCGGCAGCTGCTCGAGGACCTGGCCAAGATGGCCCACGCCCACGACCATGCCGACCTCGCCGCCCAGCTCCAGGTGGTCCTCGACGGCGCGGTCGCGGTCGCCGCCGCCGGCCGCGGCTCCACCGTGATCCCCAGCGTCCGCGCCCTCGCCGACGCCGCCATCACCGCCAGCCAGACGTAACCGCGCCTCCCCGACTACCCCGGCACGACCGCGGACCCGAACGGGTCCGCGGTCGTGCGTTTGGGGAGCCGCGGATACGTGACCGGCTCCCCAAGAGGTCAGGGAGGGTCAGTTCAGGCCGTCGTGCATGATCGCCACGATCACCCGCAGGATCAGCACGGTGCTGCAGAACAGGCCGAGTAGCCGAAGAACTGGACAGCGAGGTGTCGCCGGTGAACGGCGGCGAGGACGACCATGACGTTGCCCCCCTGGCAGGTCGAGTCGCGGCCACGAGGACACTACAGGGTCGCCGGTTCGCGGCGGGAGGGCGGGACGTCGGGAGCGATCAATTACAGATCAGCAGAAATGACAATTCAGGCACAGAAGGTGCAGAATCCTCCGCTGCGACGCATCGTGCCATCCGGTCCCGGTCAACCCCGTTCCCCAACACGGTGCCGCCCCCACGCCGCCGGCCGCGGTCGGGCTGACCCGCGCCATGAGCGCCAGCCCGCGCCGCCGTTCAAGGAGGTCACCATGAGGCGCCCGCTGCCCGTCACCTTGCTCGCGCTGCTGGCCGCGGCGCTGCTCGGTGCCGCCAGCCCCGCATCCGCATCGGTCACGTCGGACTCCAGGTCGCGGAACGTACCGCCGGAGCTGCAACCCCCCGCCGGGCAGCGCCAGGTGCTCAAGGCCCTCGGCAAGGGCGCGCAGGTCTACGACTGCGACGCCGCCACCGGCAAGTGGACCTTCCGTGAGCCGGCCGCCACCCTCAACCAGCACGGCAAGCAGATCGGCATCCACTACGCCGGGCCCACCTGGGAGCTGTTCGACGGCAGCAAGGTGACCGCCGCGGTGAAGGTGAACGTGCCGGCCCCCCACCCCGCCAAGGACATCCCCTGGCTCCTGCTGCAGGCGACCTCCAACGCCGGCAGCGGCACCCTCGCCACGGTCGACTACGTCCAGCGCCTGTTCACCGAGGGCGGCGTCGCACCCGACGGCGGCACCTGCGACCCCGCCGGCGACACGTCCGTCGGCGTCCCCTACAGCGCGACCTACGTCTTCTGGTCGGACGGCCGGTAGGCGCTTCCATGCGACGAGGGGGCGCCCAGGGTGCTGGCTCGCCGCAGCGTGCCAGCGTGGGCGCCCCCTCGCGTCAGGTGGTGCGGGGAGCCACGTTGCTCCCCCTACGGCTCCTGCTGCTTACGGGCCGAAGGAGTTGTACGACGGCGGGCTCGAGTCGACCGCCGGCGGCCCGGACTGGTCGTGGGGCACGCCCACGGTGAGGGTCTTGCTGCAGGTGAGGTGGCCGTCGGAGACGGTCACCGCGACCTTGTAGACGCGGCCGTCACCGGTGCCGCTGCGCTCGGCGCGCAGCTTCACCTGGTTGGAGTGGCCAGGCACCCAGGCGGCGTCCGGCGAGGTGTCGCCGTCGCCGAGGCCGTTGAGCGGCTCGTCCTGGGTGACGCCGGTGATCGTGGTGGTGATCGGGTCGGCGTCCGGGTCGGTCGCGCCGCTCACCGTCACCGTCACGAACTTGTGGTTCGGCGGCCACAGCGATGCCTTGTCCACCGCGAGCTTGGAGCAGTCCGGCGGCCGGTTGACGCGGTTGACCTTCTGCACGAAGGCGTCGCCCGCCGGCTCGCCGTTGAGCAGGAAGTCGACGGTGCAGTGCAGGTCACCGGTTGGCGCGTCGGGCGCCAGGGTGATGGTCTCGGTGAAGCTGGCGTCGTCGCCGCTCGTGACCGTCTTCGACGGAGCGTCGAAGGTCGCCGACAGGCCACTGTCGCAGGTGGCCGACGGGGTCACCTTGACCGGCAGGTTGGTGAGGCCCTTGAGGATGGCGCTGGACACGTCGTCCGGGCTGCCGACGCCGAAGACCGCACCGCCGGTCGCGGCAGCGATCCGGTCCGCCTGGTTGGACGTCCCCCCGATGGTGCAGGTGCCGGAGTAGTCGCCGGCGTTGAGGGTGGGGTCGTCGTTGAGCCCGGCCGAGTAGAAGCCGGTGTTGATCGAGACTGCGAGGACCTTGATGCCGGCTGCTTTCAGCTCGTTGGTCACCGAGGTCTCGTCGACGTCCGCCTCGCCGCTGATGGCCGAGCAGACCGGGTCGTGGCCGGGCGCGTCCCCGAACCACACCACGATCTTGGTCGCGTCGGCACGGAAGCTCGCCGCGGCGATCAGCTTGTGGAGCGCGAACAGGTTCGCCTCGGAGCCGTCGCTGCCACCAGCGGCCGACCAGGCGTTGATCGCCGCCGTCGCCGCTGCGCCGCCGTCGTCGGCGGCCGGGATCGAGGCGTCGTTCTGGTAGGCGTACGGGCTGGACGACGGGACCGGGAAGTCCTTGTAGTCGCCGGCGCCGTAGCGCGGGTCGTTGGCTCCGCCGCTGCTGACGCCGGAGATGATGCTCGCCGCGTTCGACTGCACGTTGGCGATCGCGGGCCCCATGCTGCCGGTGGTGTCCGCCAGGAAGTAGATGTCCGGCTTCGGGACGATCGGTGGGGTATGCACCACCTTGTCGACGGTGGTGTGCTCGCCCGGCGCGAGCGAGACGTTGACCTCCTTCGGCTCGACCCCTGGGCCCGCGAGCGCGGCGGCCCACGGCACCAGGGCAAGGAACGTGGCCAGGGCGACGGCCCGTCGCCCAACTCGGAGTACTTGCTGCAAATGCCCCCCCTTGCATGTGCGCCGGCCGGTTGCCGGCGACGGGAGGGACTCTAGAGGATTAGGAACTTCGATCCGTTCAATTCCGTAGAGAAGTTTAAGCAGACTTCGGGAGGGGTAGCCGTCGCCGCCGCCGCCGCCGCCGCCCTACCCCTCGGCCGGCGCCTCGGGCGCGTCGAGCGCGACCCCGGCCTCCGCGAGGGTCCGCTGCGCGATCGCGAACGCCGTGTTGGCCGCCGGCACGCCCGCGTAGATGGTGGTGTGCAGGAGGACCTCGCCGATCTCCTCGGCGGTCAGCCCGTTGCGCAGCGCGGCCCGCACGTGCATGGCGAGCTCGTTCTCGCAGTGCAGCGCGGTCAGCACGGCCAGCGTGACGGCGCTGCGGGTGCGTCGATCCAGGCCGGGACGGGTCCACACCTCGCCCCAGGCGTAGCGGGTGATGAAGTCCTGGAACGGCGCGGAGAACGCCGTCGTCCCGGCGACCGCGCGGTCGACGTGCTCGTCGCCGAGCACCTGCCGGCGCACGGTCATCCCGGGGTCCTTGCTGGCATCGCTCACGGTTCCTCCCTCCGTGGGGTGCTGATCGACCCCGCATCGCCAACGCCTCGCCGATCCGGGTCGACCGGTCGACGCCCGCTGGATCGCTCAGGGTCCTTCCTGCGCGCCGGAGGGCCGCGCCGACCGCCAGGAGCGCAGCGCGCGGTCGACGAACGCGCCGGCGCTGCCGAGGTAGCCGGCGGGGTCGAGCAGGCGCTCGACCTCCCCCTGGTCGAGCACGTCGCGGACCTCGGGCCGGTCGTGCAGCACCGCGGCCAGCGGCCGCCCCGCCGCCAGCGACTCGGCGCACGCCTGCTGCACCAGCTCGTGGGCCGCGAGCCGGCCGAGGCCCGGCGTCAGTGCCGTGGCCACCCGCTCGGCCAGCAGCAGTCCGCCGGTGGCGTCGAGGTTGTGGCGCATCCGGCCCGGGTCCACCTCCAGGCGCTCCAGGCAGTCGCGCAGCCAGGCGGCGGCCGAGCCGGTCGCGCGCAGCAGGTCGCCGAACGGGCGCCACTCGGCGTGCCACGCGCCCGCGGCGCGCTGGTGCTCCTGGACCATTGCGGCCAGCAGCGTGGCGACCAGGCCGGGCGCCTGCTCGGCGCAGGCGAGCGCCGCCACCGCGGCCACCGGGTTGCGCTTGTGCGGAAGCGTCGAGGAGCCGCCCCGCCCGGCGGGCCCGCGCTCGCGCACCTCGGCGACCTCCGTCTGGGCCAGCAGGGTGACGTCGCGGGCGACCTTGCCGGTGACCCCGGCGGCCGTGCCGAGCGCGCCGGCCAGCTCCGCCACGCGCGTCCGCACCGTGTGCCACGGCAGCACCGGCTCCGCCAGGCCGAGCTCGTCGGCGAGGGCGGCGACCACCTCGCTACCGGCCGCGCCGAGCGAGGCGAGAGTGCCGGCCGCGCCGCCGAGCTGCACCGCCAGGCGGGTGCGGCGCAGCTCCGCGAGCCGCCGGGTCGCCTCGTCGAGCCCGACCAGCCAGCCGGCCGCCTCGAGGCCGAAGGTCACCGGCAATGCCTGCTGCAGCAGGGTGCGGCCCGCCATCACCGTGCCCCGGTGCGCCTCCGCGAGGCCGGCGGCCGCGTCCGCCGCGGCCTCCAGGTCGGCCAGCAACGGGCCCAGCGCCCGGTGCGCCACCAGCATGGCCGCCGAGTCGAGCACGTCCTGGCTGGTCGCGCCCTTGTGGACCGCCCCGGCCGCCGGGCCGGGCACCGCCTCGGTGAGGGCGCGCACCAGGGGGACGACCGGGTTGCCGCTGGCGGCGGCCCCCGCGCCGATGGCGCCGAGGTCGAACGCGTCCGCCCGGCAGGCCAGCGTGACCGCCTCGGCGTGCTCGGCCGGCACCAGCCCGACCCGCGCCTGCGCCCGCGCCAGCGCCGCCTCCACGTCGAGCATCGCCTGCAGCCAGGCCCGGTCGCTCGCCGCCTCGCGCACCCGCCCGCGGGCGAGTACCCCGTCGAAGAGCCCCCCGCCGGTTCCGGCGGTCCCACCTCCCCGGGCGGACGAGGAATCCGGGGTTGGCTCCGCGGGGGCGTGGTCGTCCGGTGGGGTGCGCTCCGCCCCGCCGGCGGTCCGGGAGGCCGAGGTGCCTCCCCGCTCCCGCTCGCCGGGCGGGTCAGACGGCGAAGAAGACGGTCTCACGGTCCCCCTGGAGCCGGACGTCGAACTGGTAGCCGTCGGCGGTCGCGGCGGCGACCAGGGTGGCGCGGGCGGCGGGGTCGGCGATCGCCGCCAGCACCGGGTCGGCGGCGTTGGCCTGCTCCTCGTCCGGGAAGTAGACGCGGGTGACGACGCGGTCGAGCAGCCCCCTGGCGAACACCGACAGGTCGACGTGGGGCGCCTGCACGGTGCTGTCCGGCCCCGGCACGGGGCCCGGCTTGAGGGTGAGGATCGCCCAGCGGCCCGCGTCGTCGGTGTGGCAGCGGCCGAAGCCACGGAACCCGGCGACCGCGCCGCGCGGGTCGTCGGGGTGGTCGAAACGGCCGTCCGGGTCGGCCTGCCAGCTCTCGAGCAGCGCGTCGGGGACCGGCTCGCCGTCGCCGTCGAGTACGGTGCCGCGCAGCCAGATCGCGCCGTCGGTGCCGTCCGCCACCACGTAGGGGCCGTCCGGCCAGGGCAGCGCGTGCGAGAAGAAGGGGCCGATCGTCTGCGACGGCGTGATCGGACGGCTCATGGATGCCCCTCCGGGTCCTCGACCGGGGTGGCCTCCGGGCCGCGTAGCACGATGTCGAAGCGGTAGGCGAGCGCCCACTCCGGCACCGTCTCCGACAGGTCGAAGCTGGACACCAGGCGCTGGCGCGCCCGCTGGTCCCTGATCGAGTTGAAGATCGGGTCGAACTCGAACAGCGGGTCGCCCGGGAAGTACATCTGGGTGATGAGCCGTTGCACGAACGCCCGGCCGAACAGTGAGAAGTGGATATGCGCCGGCCGCCAGGCGTTGGGGTGGTTCTTCCACGGGTAGGCGCCGGGCTGCACCGTGACGAAGCGGAAGCGGCCCTGGTCGTCGGTGAGGCACCGGCCCACCCCGGTGAAGTTCGGGTCCAGCGGGGCCGGGTGCTGGTCGCGGGCGTGGGCGTAGCGGCCGGCGGCGTTGGTCTGCCACACCTCGACCAGCGTCTGTGGGACCGGGCGGCCGTCCCCGTCCAGGACGCGACCGTGGACGATGATGCGCTGGCCTTGCGGCTCGCCGGCGTGCTGCCTGGTCAGGTCGTGGTCCAGCGAGCCGACGCGGCCGTCGCCGAGCAGCGGCCCGGTCACCTCGGTCAGCGTGTGCGGCAGCATGGCGAGCGGGCGCGACGGCGCGCGCCGCACGGTGGACCTGTAGTCGGGATACAGCAGCGGCGGGTGCACCCCCTCGGCGTCGCGACGGTAGCCAGGGACGGCGATCCGGTCGGGCAGGTGCAGGCTGCGTTCGGTCACGGTTCCCTCCTGGGGTCCGGGGGGCTCAGGAGCGAGGCCCGAGCCCAGGCGGCGGGTGGCCACGCGGGGCCGAGCGGTAGCCCCCCGGTGGGCTCGTGGCGCCCTCGAGGGCACGCAGCGTGGCCAGCTCGGTGGCGGTCGGCGGCGGGCTCGCCTCGACCTGGCTGGAGACCGCCAGGTCCCAGCCGGTCGCCTCGCGCGCCCGCTCGACCTCCACGCCAGGATGGACCTTGGTCAGGGTCAGCTCGCGGGTGCCTGGGTCTGGCTCCAGCACGCCGAGGTCGGTGATCACCATGACCGGGCCGTTGCCCCTGAGCCCGAGCCGTTCACGGTCGCCCGGGCCGCTGCCGTAGCCGAAGGAGGTCACGAAGTCGACCCGCTCCACGAAGGTGCGGCGGTTCTGCCGCACGATCACGATCACCTCGCGGCAGGAGGCGGCGATCTCCGGGGCGCCGCCGGCGCCGGGCAGGCGCACCGCCGGGTTGCGGTAGTCGGGCCCGATCACGGTGGTGTTGATGTTGCCGAAGCGGTCGATCTGCGCGGCGCCGAGGAAGCCGGTCTGGATGCGGCCCGGCTGCAGCCAGTAG
>WNGB01027707.1_pt1 | contig 12952 bp, 12 predicted proteins | sample 5400681 | NCBI WGS metagenome assembly WNGB01 (sample SAMN13153367, study PRJNA577476) | soil metagenome | isolation source: 115 cm soil or saprolite under grassland replicate 2 | place: USA:California | collected 2016-06-15 | reverse complement strand
TGTCGAGATTGCCCGGTTCGGTCTCACAGGTCACGCCAGGGAGTTGTCCTGGACGGTCCTCTGCGAGATCGAAGACGGACTGGCGGAGTTGTTCGGGGACAAGTGGATGGAGAAGCGGCGATGCTGACCTACCCAGTGCGGGCTAGCCGAGCGCGTGCGCCATTCCGATCAGTAAGCGGGCGGAGGGTGTGGGATTCGAACCCACGATGAGACTCGCGCCCCATAGCGGTTTTCAAGACCGCCGCCATCGGCCACTAGGCGAACCCTCCGCGGACAACGATAGCGCCGTGACTGCTGGGGTCACGCAACCATCGCGCCATCCCTGGCCAGGCCAGGCCGGGCGCCGGGCCCCCGGATCGGTCACGGCTCGGGCCAGAGATCCTCGGGCTCACGGCCGCGGGTCTCGGGGAGCAGCCAGAACAGCACCATGACCAGCGCCGCAGGCAGGAAGGTGACCACCCCTGCGAGCCCGAACTGGTGACCGGCGCCCGCCACCGCGCCGAAGATGAGCAGGCCGGCCACGGCTCCCAGCACGCCCGCCGCCGTTGACCAGCCCACCACCGAAGCGCGGACAGAGGTGGGGAACAACTCGTTGACCAGCGCCCCGGCCGCCGGGGCGAAGACCGAGGCGGCGAACACGCCGAGGACGTAGCCGGCCAGCAGGGCCGGGGCGGCCCCGGTGTACGCCAGGCTGGCCAGCAGGGCCACGGCCACCATGGCCAGGGCCCCGGTCAGGCGCCGGCCGACCCGGTCCGCCAGCCACCGCCCGACCAGGAGCCCGGCCAGCCCGGCCACGCCTGCCCCCACCACCATGGCCGCCGTCACGATGCCCCGCTGGTGGAGGACGTTCTGCGCGAACAGGAACACGAAGCTGTTGGCCGGCCCGGTGATCACTGAGATGGCGAAGGACAGCACCACGATCACCAGCAGGCGGCGCCGGAACGGCCGGGCCACGGCATCAAGCACGGGGATGGGATGCCCGGTACCGGCTATGGCCACGGTGAACCGGTCAGGCTCCTGGACCCAGCGCCCGACGAGCGGCAGCAGGGCCAGGGGCACGAGCGCCAGGATGAACACGCCACGGAAGCCGATCGCATGGGCCGCGAGGCTGTGCACGATGGCGATGACCCCCGCGCCGGTGCCGTAGCCGGCGGCGATGAGGGCCAGGGCCTTGGCCCGGTCCGCCGACCCGGTCTGCTCGGCCGCGGTGACCTGGGCCAGCCCGTTCGTGGCGCTGAGCAGCGGGCGCCCGCAGGCGAAGATGGCCACGAACCACCAGTAGGTGGGGCTGGCCGCCGCCAGGACCGTCATGGCCAGGCCGGCGCCGACCGTGATGAGCAGCATCTTCCGGCGGCCGAAGTCGTCGGCCAGGCCGGTGATGGGAAGCGCGCCCAGCGACGCGAGGCGCATGATGGCCAGCCCGATTCCCAGGCTGGTGCCCGACAGCCCGGCCTGTTCGGAAAGGGTTGCCCCGTGGCTGATCTGGCCGAATCCCCGCGCCACGTCACCGAGTGCGGCCACGACGCCGAACTGGCCGAAGCCCGACGCGAAGGCGGCGACGGCCACCCCGAGCACGGTCCGGTCATTCCAGCGGTGCAGGTGCAGTCCCGCCGGTCCGAGCGCCCGGATGGCACGTGGATCAGTGCTCAAGGCCATCTGCCCTGGTCTGTCGCATGTTCCCGCGGTCCCATCGCGTCCCCCGGCCGTCTCCTGGCGGCGTCAGGGCTGTCACGTTCCGAAAGCGCCAGCCTGATCGGCGGACCCGCCCGAGCGCAAGGGGCCGGGACTTCGCCTACACGCGGTAGTGAGTAGGCTCGAGCCAGCAAGAGGAGGTTCCATGCTGCCCCCGTTTGGCTGGCAGGCGGTCCTGGAACGCTGGGAGTTCGCGCCTGTCGTGACGGCCATCGCCGCCGTCTTCGCTGCCCTGTACCTGTGGGGGGCGTGGCGGGTCGGGCGCCGCCATCCCGCCCGGCCGTGGCCCTGGTGGCGTACGGGCCTGTTCCTGGGCGGCCTCGCGGTCGTGGTGCTGGCCACGGAGAGCGGCATCGGCGCGTACGACGACGTCCTGTTCTGGGACCACATGATCCAGCACCTGATGCTGGTCATGATCGCGCCTCCGCTGCTGGTGCTGGGCCAGCCGGTCACGCTGCTCCTGCACGCCAGCCGGAACCCGGTGCACACCTGGGCCAAGCGGGTGGTGCGGTCCCGGGTGGCCACCTTCCTCACCTGTCCGCCGGTCGTCCTGATCCTGTACACGGCGACCATCGCGGGCACGCACCTGACCGGCCTGATGAGCCTGGTCATGACGAACCCCGCGCTGCACAACGCCGAGCACGCCCTGTACCTGGTGGTCGGCTACCTGTTCTTCCTGCCGATCCTGGGCAGCGAGCCGATCCGCTGGCGGCTGTCGTACCCCATCCGGTTCGTCATCCTGGTCGTGGCCATGCCGGTGGACACGTTCACCGGGCTGGTGCTGGGCACGGAGAACAGCCCGGTGAAGGGGTTGACCACGGCCATGCGGCCCCCCGGGTCGCTGACCCCCGTGGCCGACCTGCATGCGGGCGGCGCCGTCATGTGGATCGGCGGCGACGCCATCATGCTCGGCTTCATGATGCTGGTCTTCTTGATGTGGGCCCACGCCGACCGGGTCGGCACGGTCAGCCGGGGCTGGCTGGAAACCGTGCGCACCGCCAGTTTCGAGACCCTCGTCGCGCCGGCCGCGCCGGCCTCCAGTTCGCCCGGCCCCGGTTCCGGCCCTGAGTCCGGCCCCGGCTCCGGGCCTGCCGCCACGGGCGTGCCCGCCACCACGGGCGGGCCCGCGGCGGAGCCTGGCGAGGCCGCGCCCGAGCCAGCCGTCGCGGGAGCGCGCGGCACGATCGACGACGACGAGCACCTGGCCGCCTACAACGCCTACCTCGCCCGGCTGAACCAGCCCGGGCACCGGCCGGGCCGGTAGCCAGGACGCGCCAGGCCGGCCGGGTGCCGGCCGGACGGTAGACCAGGGTGGCCGCTGGGCCGGGCGAATTGCCCGGATGATCACTTTCTGAAATCAGCTGAAACAATCTTGGCCGCAGCCTGAACCCGCTGCGCGCCATTCCCGTGACTAGGGGTGCGGCGCGCGGAGCGGGGCGTTAGCCGCATGGTGCCAGTTTCACAAGATCTCCACACGGTGGTGACGGCAGGCTGGTCGAGACCACGCCGTCGGGCGTCCAGATCGCCAAGCGGTTCCTCGACAAGTCCGGGAGCCCGAAGGGGGCCGGGGCGCTGTTCGGCCTGGCCGTCGCGCCGCACGCGTCCGGTCTCTACTACGTGGACGACGCGGTGAACACACTGCGCCTGCTTCACTAACGGTCTGTTCGGCTCAATCAGCACGGACGAGCCGGCCGGGGCGCGGTGCCTGGGGGAGGTGCCGCGCCCCGGCCTCGACACGCCGGCAGCGCTTTCTACGCGAATCTAAGGTCCGGGCTAGAGGGGCCCATAGGCTGCTAGGTCGTGGACCCTGTACGCAACCCCTACGCGCCAGGCGCGGGCCAGCGGCCGCCTGAGCTGGCCGGCCGGGACCGGGAACTCAGCCAGTTCGAGGTCGTGCTGGAACGCATTGCCCGCGGCCGCCCGGAACGCAGCATCGTCCTTACCGGGCTGCGCGGGGTGGGCAAGACGGTACTGCTGAACTCGTTCCGGTCGATGGCCCTGCAGCGGCTGTGGGGTTCCGGAAAGATCGAGGCGCGGCCGGACCAGTCCATTCGCAGGCCGGTCGCGGGCGCGCTGCACATGGCCGTCCGCGAGCTTGCCCCGCGGCATCGGGCCCCGGACCGTATCGAGGAGTTCCTGGGCGTGCTCAAGGCGTTCGCCGCCCGGGACCCGAAGGCGCCGAAGGGCACCTTCACCCCGCACCTGGGTATCGACGTGCCCGCGGTCCGGGGCCGGGCCGACTCCGGGGACCTGGAGATCGACCTGATGGAGCTGTTCACCGACGCCGCATCGGTGGCCGCCGACCTCAGCGTGGGCATCGCGCTGTTCATCGATGAGATGCAGGACATCCCCGCGCCCGACGTGTCCGCGCTGTGCGCCGCCACTCATGAGCTGTCCCAGAACGGCGGCCCGCTGATCGTGGTCGGGGCGGGCTTGCCTCATCTCCCCGCTGTCCTGTCCGCGAGCAAGAGTTATTCCGAGCGCCTGTTCCGGTACGCGTCCATCGACCGGCTGGACCGCGCCGCGGCTGACCAGGCGCTGCTCGCGCCTGCCCAGCGCGAGGGTGCCGATTTCGAGCGGGAGGCGCTGGACGCGCTTTACCAGGCGGCGGACGGATACCCATACTTCGTGCAGGCCTACGGCAAGGTCACCTGGGACGTGGCCACGGCCAGCCCGGTGACCGCCCAGGACGTCGCGGTGGCCGGGCCGCAGGCCGAGGGCGAGCTGGCCGTGGGCTTCTTCGGCAGCCGGTATGAGCGAGCCACCCCGGCGGAACGCAAGTACATGCGCACGATGGCGCTGCTCGGCGACGATCCGGTGCCGACCGCTCAGGTGGCTGAAGAGATGGGCGTCAAGCCGTCCAGCGTGTCCCCGGCCCGGGACGGGCTGATCAAGAAGGGGCTGATCTACAGCTCCGAGCGTGGCCTGATCGCGTTCACCGTGCCGCACTTCGGCCGGTTCCTGCGCGCCCAGACCGCGTGAGGCCCGGCCGCCCTGAATCTATGGCCCTTCTGGCCGAATATCGAGCTTTCTAGTCCAGCGGCTAGATGTGCCTAGATAACTGCATAGCCCCGTGCCGCTTCCGGTCCTGCGCGGGCACGGGGCCGGGTGCGTCCGGGGACCCGTCCGCGTCCAGGGGCAGGACGGCGGCCAGGACCAGCGGACGGCGCCGCTTCAGCTGCACCGCGAACACCACTTCCGCGTTCCCCCCGTCCTGGCGGCACGGGAAGACGACGTACCGCCAGCACAGCTCGCGCCACATGTCGATGGGCATCTCGGTGGTGATGGCCCGGGCCTGCCTGCGCCAGGTGCGGCTGTGGCGCAGCGCCGCGAGGGTGCGGTCGGCAGGCACCTGGCGCAGCTCGCAGGGGTCGGTGTAGCCCAGCCGGACCAGTGCGTCGCTGACCTCGGGGGACAGGGCCGCGATCAGCGCCAGCTCGGCGCAGACGATCCCGAGGAACAGCAGCGCCCCGTGGCCCCGCGGCGGGAGGTACAGGGCCGGGCTCTCGATGGAGATCAGCGCGCCGCCGGTGAGCAGCACCGCGCGGGCTATCGGCCGGCGCCCGGCCGGACGGCCGCTGAAATCGCCGAAGCAGCCACAGCCCAGGTCGGGGCGCCGTCCCCGCAGTTCGGCCAGTGCGGCCGCGGCCACCAGGAAGAATGCGGCGGCGGCGATCCGCGCCCCGGTCGCCGCACGGGGCGCGAAGAGCGCCGTCCCGGCGCGGGTGCCCACCGGCAGCACTGTGACGAGCAGCGCGAGTCCCAGGCACATCTCGAACGTGCACAAGAGCATGGCCAGCGGGCGGCGCACCCGGGGCGGGAACAGCTGGGCAGGGCCCAGGCCGGCGTCTGGTGCCGCCCCGGGGGGGCGACCCCCCGTACCCACCGCGATCGCTGGCCCGGAGGGAGCGCGCCTTCCGCGCGCCCCGCCTGGCCAGCCGATACTGCGCACCGCCGGGCCCACCTTGGCCAGGCACGCGCCGATGAGGATGCCGGCGATCATGGGCGGCTGGACGTCGCGCAGGTCGGCCAGCAGGATGGCCGGGAGGCCGGGGCCGGTCATGACTGCCCTGCCGCTGCGGTGCCGGCGGGCTGGGAGCCGGACGCCAGGGATCCGGGACCCGGTGATTCCGGTGAGCGGAACCCGGGCGAGACCGTGGCGTTGAAGCAGCCGCGTTCCAGGTCGCCACCCATGGCCACGAAGCTGGCCAGGGGCAGGTCAGCGATCCGCCCCCGGGGCGAGGTGCCGCAGGTCACGCACCGGTCGCAGAAGATCTGCGCGGTCGCCGCGCAGCCGGACACGGGGAGCACCCGCGCCGCGCCCGTGCACTCATTGCGGACCCTCAGCAGGCTGCCGACCGACAGGTAGGGTCGCGGGGACCAGCGCCTCCAGGAAGCCGCGCCCGCGCAGCCCGATGACATCGACCAGGTAACCCGGCTCCAGCCGCGGGAACCGGACCTGGAGCCGGGCCATGACGTGCGGCGGGATCAGCACGGCCTGGCGCCGGGTGGTCCGGCCCTCATCGATGAGCATGCTCTCCCGGTCCCGCTCCATGATCACCCCGGTTACCCGGCCCGCGTTGGCCCAGATCCGGTCGGCGACGGCGCGCTGGCCCGGGAGCGTCCGGACCACTACCGTGTCGCCGCTCTCCAGGGCGGCCGGATCGACCTGGCGGCCACGCCACACGCTGGCCCCGGGCCGCAGCGCGATCCGCCGCTCCCCCTCGGGGCCGTACAGGGTGATGATCTGCGGGCTGGTGTCCAGCACCGTCCCGGTGAACACGGCCGGGTCCGCGGGGCGGGAGCCGCCGCTGAGCGTTTCCGGGTCAGGGTTCGGCGCGGCAGGCGGTGCGGTCGTGCCGGCCCGCGCGGAGGATCCCGCGGCCGCCGGGCGGACCGCCGCCTTGAGCAGACGCCGCCGGGCCAGGCGTCCCGCGTCAGTTGGTCCTGCGCAACGGACACAACACGCTAAGTCACCGCGTTGGACAACCATCGACCCTCCCCAAGGCAAACGTCCCAGGTCATGACGATGGGGGCGGGAAAGGCGCGCGTCAAGCGGTTCCGGCACGTTGCCCGCGAAGCGCCGCCTCGCCGACACACGGCTGAACCGCGGGGACAGGGGTGTCAGCTGGGTACGGTTGGGGTGTGAGCGTCGGGGGCGATCACGTCGTGGCCGGTGCGCGGGGGAACGGGGCCACACCGCGCAGCAGGCACGCCGGGACTCAGGGTCAGGGCGATTCCGCGCGAGGCGTCGCCGCGGGCGCGCCGGTCAACCGCGCGGTCGCGGCGCACGAAGCGCAGCACGGGCCGCCGCACGAACCGCCGCCGGGGCTGCCGCACGGGCCGCGGCGCGAGCCGCCGGCCGCGGGCGACCCGGCCTTCCACGAGTACGTCACGACCCGGAGCGGGTCGCTGCTGCGCATGGCCTACCTGCTGACCCGCAACCGGGCGGATGCCGAGGACCTCGTCCAGGCCGCGCTGGCCAAGACCTACCAGGCGTGGGACCGGATCGAGGACCGAGCCGCCGTGGACGGGTACGTGCGACGGGCCATGGTCAACACGCACATCTCCTGGTGGCGGCGACGCCGGGTCGAGGAGTACCCGACAGACGAGATCCCCGATCAGCCGGTCATCGATCACGCCAGCGACAGCGAGGTGCAGGACGCGCTGCGCCGGGCGATCGAGCGGCTACCGCAGCGGATGCGGGCGGCCGTGGTGCTGCGCTATTACGAGGACATGAGCGAGGCGGAAATCGCGAACGTCCTCGGGGTCAGCCTGGGCACGGTCAAGAGCACGGTGTCCCGGGCGGTGGCCAAGCTGCGGATCGACGCCGACCTGCTGGAAGGCTGACGGATTCCCGGGCCGGGAGGGTGACGTTTCGCCGCCCGGCATGACACGATCCGACGAGAAACGACGCGGGACCGGTGCACGCGCGCCGGGGTGAATCACATGGAGGTGGCCCGTGCTCAGCACGATGATGGACGTGCCCCTGACCGTGACCGGGCTGATGCGCTACGGCACGACGGTCTACGGGGACAGTGAGGTCGTCACGTGCACGACGGACGGCGTCCGCCGCCAGTCCTACGCCCAGACCGGTGCCCGGGCCGCGCAACTCGCCGGTGCGCTGCGGGAACTGGGCGTGGACGGGGATCAGCGGGTCGCCACCCTGATGTGGAACAACGCCGAGCACCTGGAGGCCTACCTCGCCGTGCCGTCCATGGGGGCGGTGCTGCACACGCTGAACCTCCGGCTCGATCACAAGCAGCTCAGCTATATCGCCAACCACGCCGGCGACCACGTGATCATCACCGAGCCCACCCTGGTGCCGCTGCTGGCCGCGCTCCTGCCCAGCCTGGAGACGGTCCGGCACATCGTGCTGACCGGGCCGCCCTCGGGCGAGGGATCCGCCGACGCCGGGGCGCTGGTCGGGCGCGGGCACGAGGTGCACTACTACGAGGAACTGCTGGCCGCCGAGCCGGCCACGTTCAGCTGGCCCGAACTCGACGAGCGGGCCGCCGCCGCGATGTGCTACACCAGCGGCACCACCGGCCTGCCCAAGGGTGTCGTGTACAGCCACCGGTCTACCTACCTGCATGCGATGGGGGCCTGCCTGGGCAACGCGTTCGCGCTGAGCGACACCGACCGGGTCCTGCCGGTGGTGCCCATGTTCCACGCGAACGCCTGGGGGCTGGCCTACGCGGCGCTGCTGAGCGGCGCCGACCTGATCATGCCCGACCGGTTCCTGCACCCCGAGCCGCTGGCCCGGCTGATCGAGGCCGAGCGGCCGACGATCGCCGGGGCGGTTCCGACCATCTGGACCGGGCTGCTCCAGCACGTCCGGGCCCACGGCGGTGACCTGTCCTCGCTGCGCCTGGTTCCCTGCGGCGGTGCTGCGGTCCCGCACGCGCTGATGGAGGCCTTCGAGAAGGAACTCGGCGTGATCATCCTCCAGGCCTGGGGGATGACCGAGACCTCGCCGCTGGGCAGCGTGGCCCGCCCGCCGGAGGGGGTCAGCGGGGAGGAGGCCTGGCACTACCGGGACACCGCGGGCCGGCTGTTCTGCACGGTGGAGGGGCGTGTGGTCGGGGACAGCAGCGCGGTGCTGCCGAGCGACGGTGTCTCGGTCGGCGAGGTCGAGGTCCGCGGCCCCTGGATCACCGGGTCGTACTACAAGGACGACGACCCCGCGAAGTTCCACGACGGCTGGCTGCGCACCGGCGATGTCGGGACCATCGACCGGCTCGGTTACGTGACCCTCACCGACCGGGCCAAGGACGTGATCAAGTCCGGTGGCGAGTGGATCTCCTCCATGGAACTGGAGAACATCCTCATGTGCCACCCCGAGGTGGCCGAGGCCGCCGTCATCGGGGTACCCGACGAGAAGTGGGGCGAGCGCCCGCTGGCCACCGTGGTGATCAGGCAGGGCGCCACGGTCACCCCCGAGGAGCTCAAGGATTACCTGGGCGACCGGCTGCCCCGCTGGCAGCTCCCCGAGCGCTGGTCGTTCATCGAGGAGGTACCGAAGACCAGCGTCGGGAAGTTCTCGAAGACCCGGATCAGGGAGGCGTACGCGGCGGGCGACTACGACGTGACCGAGGTGCCGTAGCCCGGTCCGGCGCCGTCCCGGCGCCCGGCACCGCGCCGCCCGGCCACCTCATCCTGGCTGTTTCCGCGGCAGTGCGCCAACTGCTTTGGCACGTCTGGCGGCATCCCGGTACGCTGATGCGGACCGCTTGGTCGTCGGGAGGCTTCGCCTAGTCCGGTCTATGGCGCCGCACTGCTAATGCGGTTTGGGTTCGCGCCCATCCGGGGTTCAAATCCCCGAGCCTCCGCCCTCTGACCAGGGCTTCCTCCGAGATCACTGATCCCGGCGGAAGCCCTGGTTCTGCGTTTCTGGGCCGATGGGTGCACATTGGGTGCACATCACGTCAGAAACCGTGCACTGGCTTCTGCGCATCGGGTCCGGATCCGGGCCCTGGTATGTCTCCGGAAGGGTGCCGGATCGCATGTTTGCTGAACACGTCGCGGCCCGGGCGAAGGCACGCCCGGGACTTTCGGCCATGGCAGCGGTCCGGGTGGGTGGCGTACCAGTGATGTATGAGCCGCGTGCCCCTCACGCTCACCGTCGGCCCGCCCGCACCGGCCGACCCGGCCGGCCTGCTGGTAGAGGCGGCAGGGGCGGCCAAGTGCGCGGCGTGCGGCTGCGCCCATGAGGCGTCGGCGGCGCTGGCGGCATTGCCGGCCGCTGCGCCGCCGCGGTTGCGTGATGCCGCGCGGCAACTGGCCGCGTCGCTGACACCAGAGCGGTATCCGTGCCTGGGCTGTGCGGTGTGCTGGCCAGCCGACGCGCTGAGCCTGGCGCAAGACGCCGGGCTGGTGCCCGAGGGAGCCGCCTGCCCGGCCGAGCCGGTGGTGCCGCGGCCGGGCTGGCCGCCGCTGCCCGGGGACTACACGGTGCTGCGGTACGCCGCGCCGGTCGCGGTGTGCACGCTCGGCGACAGCGATCTGGCCGCCGCCGTCGCGGCCAGGGCGGGGCCGGAGGTGGCGATCATCGGGAGGCTGACCACCGAGAATCTGGGTATCGAACGGCTGGTCGCCAACACCATCGCCAACCCGCACCTGCGGTTCGTCATCGTCTGCGGCCCGGAGGTGGAACAGCGGATCGGGCATCTCCCCGGCGGCAGCCTGCTCGCGCTGGCGGCCAACGGCACCGACGACAAGGGCCGCATCATCGCTGCCCCCGGTCGGCGGCCACGGCTGCGCAACCTCACCCCGGGTGAGATCGCCCACTTCCGCACCCATGTCGAGGTCGTCGACCTCATCGGCACCCAGGACGCCGCCGCAATCCTGGCCGCCGCCCAGCGGTGCGCCGACCATGACCCCGGCCCGGCACCCGATCCGCCGGGCGGGCTGGCCGTGCCCATCCAGCGGGCGGTCCCGGCCCGCCGCACCGTCACCGACCCGGCTGGCTACCTGGTCGTGTACGCCGACCCTGCCCGGCGGCTGCTGGTGATCGAGCATTACCGCAACGACGGCCTGCTCACCGCCGTCATCGAGGCCGGCAACGCGACCGACGGGTACACCAGCGTGCTCGGCGCGGGCCTGGTCAGCCGCCTCGACCACGCTGCCTACCTGGGCCGCGAACTCGCCCGCGCCGAGCACGCACTGCACGGCGGTACCCGCTACCAGCAAGATGCCGCGCCCGGGTGACCCGCCGCGGCGGTAACCACGCGGCCATCCGGCTCGGGCACGCGGCCCATCCGCGGCTCTAGACTGCCTGGCGGTGCATGACCACGTTGTCCGGGTCGCGCGCCTGCGAGGCGGGAGAGAATGCCATGAACGATCTTGAGGCGGCTGCGGAACACGCGGTGCTGACCGGGCAGGTCCGCTCGTTCGTGGCCTGGGTCGGTTCGGGGCGCAAGCTCACCCAGACCGGCAGGATCGGGCTGGCGGACGCCCGCCACCTGGTGGAACTGCTCGGCACCCGGCGACACGATCGACCCGAAGATCGGCGACCGGGTCTTCAAGACCAAATCCAGCGATGAACTCGCTCACCTCACCCGGATCTTCGAGTGGGCGAAGGCCGCGCGGCTGGTCCGGGTCACTGGCACCCGGCTGGTGCCGGTGAAGAAGAACGCCATCCTGCCCGGCCGGCCGCTGGACCTGGTGGTGGCGATGCTCGAGGCCTACCCCAAGCTCGGCAAGTCGCTGTTCCCCACTGGCGCCTACCGCCAGTCGCTGGTCGGGGACGAGTTCCGCGACGTAAGCGAGGCGCTCATCACCACCATGCTCACCCACGCGGGCCCCAGCCCACTCAGCCTGCTCAGCGCGTCGGCAAGTGACATGATCGCGGACCGGTACGTGCTCGACGGGCTCAGTGGGCAGCAACTGGACTTTCTGCGGCGAACAATTAACACCGATGTCAGCATCGCCGTGGCCGCACTCGCCGCGCTCGGCTCGCCAGCGCAAGAGTGTCGGCCGCCTGACCCACCCCGGGGGTTCACATCCCGAGCCTCCGCTCGCTGAGCAGCGGCTCCCCCGTGGATCTCCACCGGGGAGCCGCTGCTTTCGCGTCTCACCCCGGGCACCTGTCCCGCGCGGGCACCGCAGCTCACATTGACGCATTCCCGTATAGGAATATGATCTCCTGGAATGGCCGGTGAGGAAGGGAGAACGACGGTGGCGAGGCTCATCTACATGGCGATCACATCGCTGGACGGCTACATCGAGGACGGCCAGGGCCACTACGACTGGGCCATGCCTGACGATGAGGTGTTCGCCTTCGTCAACGACTTCGAGCGGCCGGTCGGCACCTATCTCTACGGGCGCCGGCTGTACGAGGAGATGACGGGCTGGGAGAACGCCGGCGCCCGCCCGGGCCAGACGCCCCTCATGCTCGACTTCGCCCGGATCTGGCAGGCCGCCGACAAGGTCGTGTACTCCCGGACGCTGGACCGGGCCCCGACCGCCCGGACCAGGATCGAGCGGCGTTTCGACCCCGAGGCTGTCCGCCGGATGAAAGCACAGGCCGGCCGGGACATCACCGTCGGCGGCCCGGAGCTGGCTGGCCACGCCATCGCGGCCGGGCTGGTCGACGAGTATCACCTGCTCATCTCGCCCATCGTGCTGGGCAGCGGCAAGCCGGCGCTGCCCGCCGGTGTCCGTCTCCCGCTGGAACTGGCCGGCGAGCGCCGCTTCGGCAGCGGCGTGGTTCATCTCCACTACCGGGACACGGCCGTCAGCCGCTGACCGTCACCGGCGGCGGCGGTCGGTCGCGCTGGCCGCGTTGGCGATGATCGCGGCGAACGGCGGGATGGCCAGCGCCACGGCCGACAGGATGATCGCCGCGAGGACTGAATAGCGGTCCACGACCGCCCAGGAGACGACGAACAAGCCGATGCAGACCGACATGAGCGCGAAGTAGAGGCGCTTGTCGCCCCGGGACGGCTGCGGCCCGGCTGGCCCGCCCCGCTCCTGCCCGTTCCCCTCCACGATGAGTCCAGTATGCCAACGCGCGTGCCGCGGCACGCGCGTCGGTGCGCCGCCTGCGGGCCCGTCCCGGGTCCCGCAGCCCCGGCGGGCCGCCCGGTGCCATAATCTGGCCCGGGCCCGCCCCGGGGAGACCGCGTCAGCGTGCCCGCCCACTGGCCTTCCGGCGTGGTCGCCCGCCCGGCCCGGCCTGGGCGGGCGTGCACCGCCGGGGCCCGGCGGGCGTCTGTTATGCGTCACCTCCGAGAGGAAGCGCACGAATGCGATTTCA
>WNGB01017677.1_pt1 | contig 12952 bp, 9 predicted proteins | sample 5400681 | NCBI WGS metagenome assembly WNGB01 (sample SAMN13153367, study PRJNA577476) | soil metagenome | isolation source: 115 cm soil or saprolite under grassland replicate 2 | place: USA:California | collected 2016-06-15 | reverse complement strand
CGCTCGGGGTCGGCCGGGCCGCGGCCGGGCAGGTCGAGCTCTGCGCCCTCGAACGTGAGCCGGCCGCGCAGCCGCAGCCCGTCGATCGCGGCGGAGAAGTCGTCGAGCCGGTCAAGCGGGACCAGCATCATCCGCGCCGAGGCGCCGAGCACGGTCTCGATCGCCGTACGCCAGCGCGCCTCCTCCGGTGCGACGTCGATCAGCTCCGCCACGAACGGCAGCTCCTCGACGCTGAGCCCGCTCGCCTGCGCGACCTCGGCCCGCAGGTCGTGCATCCGCGCCGGCATCCGCCCGGCCCGGGTCTCCATCGAGGCCCGCTCGCGGCGGAGGTCGCTCTGCCGTTCGCTGATCGGGAACTGGCGACGGAGCGCCGCGTCGCGCTCCCGCTTGAGCCGCTCGGACTCCGCCTCCCAGCCGTCGAGCCAGCGCCGGGCCCGCTGCTGCAGAGCGGCGAACGCCTCGGCCGAAGCCAGCGCGGCGTGGACGTCCACGTCGATCGCAGCTGCCACGTCGATCAGCGGCAGCAGGCGCTCCTGCAGCACGGCCCGGCGCGCGAGCCGGTCCTCACGGACCACCGCCTCCTGCTCCAGCGAGAGTCCCAGCGACTGGAGCGAGGACCCGCCGGCGGCGCGGTGTGCCTCCTTCGCCGCCTCGAGGTCGCCCAGGAGCGCCGCCTCGGCCGACGTCGTGGCCGCGAGGTCATGCTTCTGCTCCTCGGTGCGCATCGCGGAGTACGCCGTGTCGAGGTCGTCGAAGTGCTCGATGGCGCGGTCGGCGGCGGCGTACGTCGCGGGGCGCTCGAGAACCATGTCCTTGTAGAGCTCGTCGACGCTGCGCACCTGGTTGCCGGCCTGGATCCGGGCCAGCAGTCGCAGCGCCTTCGACCCGTCGCCGTTGGCGCCGATGCCGAGGCGCGCGTGCAGGACGGCCGAGAACTCGGCGTAAGTGCGGTGTACGCGGATGCCCGGAAACAGCTTCTTCAGGGTGTTGGCGTGGAAGCGCTCGGGTACGGCGACCTCGAGCGTCTCCAGCGACAGCGCACCCTCGTGGGTGGCCAGCTGCATCTGCACCTCGCCGGAGCGGGAGGCCCGCCGGGGGACGTAGTAGGTCCGCAGCACGGTGAAGCGGCCGCCCCGGTCGTTGACGAACGTCATCGCGACCGCGCCCCAGGTGTCGGAGCCCTTGCCCCGCAGGAGCTCCTCGACCGGCCGACCGGTGCGCGGATCGTCCACCACGTCGACGGCGCCGCGCAGGTAGGACAGCAGGTTGCGCTGGCCGACGCCGCGGGCGCGACCGGCGACCGCGTCGTTGGAGGCGCCGTTGAACTTCGTGTCCGAGGGCATCATCAGCGCGGTGTAGGCGTCGAGGATGGTGCTCTTCCCGACACCCGAGGCGCCCGAGATCATCGTCGCGTCGCCGCGCAGAGGGACCGTGGTCAGGCCGCCGAAGCCGCCCCAGTTGACCAGCTGCAGCAGCGCGGCGCGCCACTGCATGGTGTCGTCGGCCGGGGTGGCGACGACTTGGTGCTCGAAGAGCCCCTCGGTCGCGTCGTCATCGACCTGCTCGATCTCGTTGACGGACAGCTCGTTGATGGACATCCTCACTCCTCCCCAGCTTCGCCGGCCGGCTCGAGCTCGGCATCGAACAGGTCGGACGGCTCGTCGCCCCTGTCGGGGACGTCGGCGCCGTTGGCCCGCTGCAGAGCCTCGAGCAGCTCCTGGAGCAGCTCGAGCGGGAGCAGGGGCTCGACGGCCTCGCTGATCTCGTAGCGGTCGTCGCCGGCCGCGCCGATCAACAGCCCCGCCTTCACGATGCTGACCACCGCGTTGCGGGCCCGCTTCTCGTCGCCGGCCTCGTCGGTGGCGTGCGCGGGGCGGAAGCTCGCGACGTACTCGACGATGTCCTCGCGGTCGATGAACACCCGCGCGTCGCCACTCGCGAGGCCGGCGCGGAGCCGGTCTCTGAGATGGACCAGCACGAGCGTCTCCTCGCGCGACCACGCGGCGTCGTACAACAGCGTCGGGAAGCGGCTGCCGGTCTCGGACGTCGCCTGCCGTTTCCACGCCACCTCGCGCCGGCGGTCGACCGCCAGCTCGAGGAAGAGGTCGTTGAGCCGCGAACGCAGCAGGCGCTCGTGCTCGACCAGGACCCGCCAGTCGCGCGGGTGAGTGCGGGCGCTGATGAAGCGCTGCTTGAGCAGGGTCACCAGGGCGTGGCGTTGGGCGTACTCCAGCCCGCCCTCGTCGCCTTCGAACAGGGAGACCGAGCCCTCGTCAAGAATCTCGGCATCGAGGTCCTGGTCTACCTCGACGTCGGTGTCGACGCTCATGCTCGGGTCTCGCTCTCTCGTCGGTCGGGGTCGGGCAGTGGCGTGCGGGGCACGGTGAAGGTGCGCCGCGACCCGTTGGGGCGGACGGCGGCGAACGTCTCGACGGCGTCCTCGGTCTCCCACCCGCGGTCGGCCGCGAGATGAAGCAGGCCGATGATCTCGACCGGCCGGCGCAGCGACGGCTCGAAGCCGTCGAAGAGCTCGCCCAGCGAACCGGCCGGAAGCAGCGAGGTCAGCGAGTCGTCGAGGCGCTGACGCAGGGACTCCAGCCGCGGTCCGCCCTGCGCCATCAGCGCGGCCAGCGAGACCGGTGGCGCGTCGTCCGGGTCGGCGGGGGTGATGCGGTCAGGGAGTACGTCGTCCGCCGGGTCGTAGAACCGCTCCCTCAGGTGGTCGACGCTCGCCCGCGCCGGCAGCAGCTGCACGTCGAGCGTGGCGCGCGGCCCGGTCGTCGCCATCCAGGTCATCAGCTCGGACTCGACCTGGCGCAACGCCTGCTCGAGCTCGCGGTCGCGGGCCGCGTCGTGGGAGACGATGTACTCCTTGAGGGTCGCGGTCACCCGCGACCGCTGGGCGAGCACCCGGTCCAGCCCGTCGCGCACCAGCCGCACGGTCCCGCGCAGCTCGGCGCGATCGGCGTCGCTCAGGATGCCGTCGGAGAGCGGGTGCTCCAGCAGCGCGGTGAGGTCCTCGCGCAGCTGCGTGACCAGGGCGTCATCGCGCAGGAGCGCGAACGCCCCCTCGAACGCCCGACCCTCGTGCGTGGCCGTCATCAGCGCGTCGGCGCGAGTCAGGTAGTCGTCGATGACCTCGCCGGCCGGGCGGTCCTCGGCCCGGAACGCGGCCAGGATCTCGCTGCGGATCGTGGCGAACCGCTCCTCGACCCGCGCGAAGTCACTGGGCAGCGCGGAGAGCAGCGAAAGCAGCTCGGTGAACCCTTCGAGCATGTAGTCCTCGGTGGCGCTGACCATCTCGGCGCCGTCGACCAGCCGGTCGCGCTCGGCCTGGAGCCGGGCGATCTCGGCGTTGAGGATGGTGACCCGCGCCGTACGGTCGGGATTGGCCTCGGAGTTGAATCGCCGGACCGTGCCGAGGATGGTCGCGATGCGGTGCTCACTGAGCGTGGCCCGGTCGCGCGCGAGGATCTTGACCTGCTCCAGCGCCTGCTGGGCGTGGGAGGTCAACGTGTAGACCTCGTGCCCGGTCTCGTCGAGCGAGCGCACCAGCCACTGCCCCCGCATCCACCGCTGGCAGATGTCCCGACCGCTTCCGCTCGGGACCTCGGTCTCCCCCGCCAGCCTGATCTCGGCCAGATGCTCCTCAACCTGCGCGTGCAGCCGCGCCGTCGGGATCGGCTTGTTGTTGCGCCCGAACGCCGCCCGGAAGATCGTGATCACGACCGGTGCCTGGCGCTGGTGAAGCAGCGTCAGGGTCGGTTGCGCAAACGCGCCCTTGACCCTCACCAGCTCGCCGGCGATCTCGCTCATCTACCTCCCCCATCTTTGGACATGTGTACGCCGTCTCGCGCCGCGCAAGCATTCCAGACGGGTCCGACAGACGTGAGACGCAGGTGCTCCATGAGCTCGGGAGCGCAGCCGTGCATCGCGTTGCGGAACGAAGGTCTGCCGGGTTGTGGCTTGACCGAGCACCCAGTCACATGACTGGAACATTGGTCACCTGACTGGCAGGGCTGAGTCGGTGGTCAGGCGACCAGGTCGATGCGGTGCTCCTGCCCGTTGAAGGTGAAGGTGTCGCCGGCCCTCAGGCCCTTGATGGAGGCGTAGATGGGCGAGTCCGACGAGATTCCCTCGTAGGTGACGCCGTCGCACTCGAACCCGCCCGCCACCACGCCGACGACGTAGTGGTCGCCGCCGAAGGCGATGATCGCGCCCGGAGCCACCACGTCCGTGGGGCCGAAGTCGAGGGCGTCGATCCGGGCCAGGGCGGCGCGTTGCCGCTGCCCGATGGCGCCGTGCAGCCTGGAGAGCTCGCCCTCCTCGTCGGACTGTGACAAGTCGTCCACGGTGTACGACGACCCGTGGTCCAGCTCGGCCGCCGACCGTTGGTTGGCCGCGGTCTCACCCGACGAGCGGAGCTGGGCCTCGACCTGAGCCTTCAGCGCCTGCTTGACTCGCTGCTTGGCTGCTTCATCCAACTTCGCGGGCTCGCCCATGTTTCAGTCCTCTCCGGTTCCGGCACCGGGTCCAGGTTCCCACGTCGTACGCCGTCGCGCCGGGTTCCTTTCGGACCCGTGTAGCCGCGCCGACACGGGGTACGGACGGCATTTGCCCGAGAGGAGATCAGATATGAGCACCATTGAGAAGAGCATCGACGTCGACGTGCCGCTGCGGACGGCGTACGACCAGTGGACGCAGTTCGAGTCTTTCCCCTCGTTCATGGAGGGCGTGGAGACGGTGCAGCAACTCGACGACCGGCATCTGCACTGGAAGGCGGAGATCGCCGGCGTCACGCGTGAGTGGGATGCCGAGATCGTCGATCAGACCCCCGACGAACGGATCACCTGGCAGGCCACCGACGGTACGACGAACCGGGGCACCGTCTCGTTCGGGCCCGCAGAAACCCCCAACCGGAGCCGAGTGACGATGCATCTCGAGTTCGAGCCCGAGGGCATCGTCGAGAAGACCGGCGACGCCCTGCGCATCGTGGACCGCCGCGCGAAGGGCGACCTCGAACGGTTCAAGGAGTTCATCGAGGCACGCGGCGTCGAGACCGGCGGCTGGCGCGGCGAGGTCGGGCCCGGCGGACCCGGAGGACCCGGAGGACCCGGAGGACCCGGCGATTGGGAGCCCGGCCTCTGAGCGGCTCTGAGCGGCTCTGAACCGCTGGGCCCGGTCGGGCTGTAGCGAGCCTCTCAGTCGGCGAGTACGCCGACGCCGTCGTGGCCGCCGCTGAGGGTGCCGGCTTGGCGCGCAAGGTGGCGCGGCTGGTCCCCGCTGGGCGTGGTCAAGGCGTGACTCGGGGCCGGCGGCCCAGCCGCAGTTCATGGGCGGGGACTTCGGGAGGGCCATATCCCAGGACGCGTGGTCGATCGCGATCAGCGCGCGCAAAACAACAGCCGTGTGGCCTGGCCCAGCCGGCCGACACGCGACCGAATGACAGGTACTCCGCATCAATGTCGGAGGGTCTCCGTAGGCTTCCGGCATGGAGTACGACGCGATCACGGCACTCTGGGAGAAGCACCCCGGTTGGCGGCTGCTGCGTGCCACGAACGCACCGCTGGTGCTGGCGTTCCTGGGACAACACTTCGTGCAGGACAACCAGGGTGCGACTGCGGCCGGGCCACTCGCGGCTGCGCTCGACGATCTGCTCTACTCCCTCAATGCAGCCACGCCGGAGGTGCGGAGGTTCCCCCGGAGCGCCACGGACTATCTCGACGCCTGGGCGGCACCGGACTCGGGCTGGCTGCGACGGTTCTATCCACTCGGCTCCGACGAGGTGCACTACGACGCAACGCCGGCCCTTGAGAAGGCCTATGCGTGGGTGAGCAGTCTGCAGGCGCGACAGTTCGTCGGCACCGAGTCGCGGCTTCACATCGTCGTCGATCTCCTGCGTCAAATCGTCCACGGCGCCGAACTCGATCCCAGTGTCCGGCTCGCCGAGCTGGACCGGCGCCGTGAGGAAATCGAGAGGGAGATCGCCGATATCGAGGGTGGCACGGTCAACGTGCTCGACGAGACAGCGCTGAGGGAGCGCTACCAGCAGTTCGCGTCCACGGCCAGGGAGCTGCTCTCGGACTTCCGTGAGGTGGAGGAGAACTTTCGCAGCCTCGATCGCGCGGCCCGAGAGCGGATCGCATCCTGGGATGGCAGCAAGGGCGACCTGCTCGCCGACCTTCTGGGCAGCAGGGCCGACATCGCCGGCTCTGACCAAGGCCGGAGTTTCCAGGCGTTCTACGACTTTCTGCTCTCCCACGCCCGTCAGCGAGAGCTGTCGGAGCTGCTCGCCAAGGTCCAGGGACTCAAGTCCATCGAGGCAGACCGGCGACTGCGCACCGTCCACCATGACTGGTCGGAGGCCGCCGAGCGCACTCAAAAGACCGTCCGGCAGATCTCGGAGCAACTCCGCCGCTTCCTTGACGACCAGGTCTGGCTGGAGAACCGGCGCGTGCTCGACCTGGTCCGTGCCGTCGAGGCGGCCGCGCTCGCCTGCCGGAACGCTGCGCCGGAGATCGGGCTGACGGTCGACGAGCCCGGAATCCCCATCGCCCTTCCCTTCGAGCGACCGCTGTACGACGCCCGCCCGGCCACCCACGTCGACAGCCTGCTCAACCCGGAGGCCGACGACTCGGTCGATGACTCCGGGTTGTTCGTACAGGCTTTCGTCGACCAGGCCAGACTGGCCGAGATCATCCGGTCGGTCGTGCCCGAACGCAGTGCCGCACTGCTCACCGACATCGTCGAGCTCTACCCCATCGAGCAGGGAGCTGCCGAGATCATCGGCTATCTCGCGCTCAGCGACGCCGACCTCGAGGTAACCATGGACGAGGACGACGAAACACTGATCGACTTCACTGACAGCGACGGCGAGCCGCGCCGCGTCCGACTCCCGAAGGTGACGGTGACGCGCCGGTGAGAACACCAGAGGAGCAAGCCGTCGCGACCACCATCATCGAGTTGATGCGAGGGGTGGTGTACCGGGAGTCACAAGAGACGTCGTGGGGCGCCCTCGCACGGCACGGCGCCGCCGTCCGCGACCACTTCGCGACCATCGGAGTCGACGTCATCGTGGACGACGACGAAGGTTATGCCTTCCTACGCAGCCAGGATGAAGGGGACGGCGACGAGCCGCTCCCCCGGCTCGTGAAACGCCGCAGCCTTACCTACAACGTCAGCCTGCTGCTGGTGCTGCTCCGCAAGCGCCTCGTCGAGTTCGAGACCACCGGAGGCGAGGGGAAACTGGTGTTGAGCCGAGACCAGATCATCGACCTACTCCGGCTCTTCCTCGCCGACTCCACCGATGAGGCCCGCGTGTTCGGCCAGGTCGACACCACCATCAAGCGCGTCGCCGACCTCGGGTTCCTACGCCTGCTCCGCGGCACCTCCGACCAGTGGGAGGTGCGTCGCATCCTGAAGGCCTACGTCGACGCCCAGACCCTGTCCGACTTCGCCGCCAAACTGCAGGAGTACGCCGCGACACCCACTGGGGGCGGAGATGAGTGACGGACTCTTCTCGGCGGTCGAGTTCGGCCCCGGCGAGCGTGTGGGCTATCGACTCCACCACGTCGAGGTGTTCAACTGGGGCACCTTCGACAAGCGGGTCTGGCGACTCAGCTCAGGAGGCGACACCAGCCTGCTCACCGGCGACATCGGTAGCGGCAAGTCCACCCTCGTCGACGCCGTGACCACCCTGCTGCTTCCGGCCCACAAGATCTCCTACAACAAGGCGGCGGGCGCGGAGTCGAAGGAACGCACTCTCCGCAGCTATGTCGAAGGGCACTACAAGTCGGAGCGGATCGAGGCGACCGGCGCGTCGCGCGCGGTCGGCCTGCGCGACCAGAACAGCTACTCGGTGGTCCTCGGTGTCTTCACCAACGACGGCTTCGACGAGACCGTCACCTTGGCGCAGGTATTTCACCAGAAGCAGCGCACCGGACAGCCCGACCGATTCTTCGTCACGTCCGACAAGGAGCTGTCGATCGAGGCCGACTTCACCGCGTTCGGCTCCAACCTCACAGACCTGCGCCGCCGGCTGCGCGCCACCGGCGCCGAGATCGAGGATGTCTTCACCAAGTACTCCGCCCGGCTCCGGCGTCTCCTCGGCATCCGATCCGACCAGGCGATGGAACTGTTCCACCAGACCGTGTCCATGAAGTCGGTCGGCAACCTCAACGAGTTCGTCCGCGACCACATGCTGGAGCCGGTCGATGCCACGGAGCGGGTCAAGGGCATCGTCGGCCACTTCGAGGATCTGACGAAGGCCCACGACGCGGTACGTCGAGCCCGTGACCAGCTCGCCGCCCTCGACCCCCTCGTCGCGACCTGCGATCGTTACGACGACGCCGCCGCCCGCCGCCGCGACACGGAGCGGCAGCGCGAGGCGGTGCGGCTCTACTTCGCCGAGCTGCGTATCAAGCTGCTCGCCGATGAGATCGAGGCCAACTCGCGAGTTCGCCGGCAACGCCACGACGAAGCCGAGGAGGCCACGTCGGCCCGTAACGCCCTCGGGCTTGCCAGGGAGGGCCTGATCGCCGAGCGCGCCAGTGCCGGCGGCGATCGGCTAGGCGAGTTGGAACAGGCGGCAGTGGCTGCCCAGCGCGAGGCAGCGGAACGGAAGGGCCGTCGCGGCAACTTCGATGTCTGGCTCGCCGAGGCCTCCCTTCCGCCCGTGGCCACGGCGACCGGGTTCGCAGGACTCCATGAGCAACTGCCCGGCGAGCTTGCGTCACTAGCCACGGAGCGCGCCGCCGTCGACGACAAGCTCAGCGAGCAGTTCGGCCGTCGGAAGGAGCTGCAGCGTCTCGGTGAGGAGACCCGAGCCGAGCTGACCAGCCTGGCGAGTCGTAGCAGCAACCTGCCCAGCAGCCAGCTCGACGTACGCGCACAGCTCTGCCACGACCGCGGCATCGACGAGTCCGCGTTGCCGTTCGCCGGCGAACTGCTCGACGTCGCTGAGGCGCACACCGACTGGCGCGGCGCCGCCGAGCGGGTGCTGCGCGGTTTCGCGCTCTCGCTGCTGGTGCCACAGCAGCACTACGAGGCGGTCGCCCGGTGGGTCAACGAGCACCGCCTGACCTACCGCCGCCGTGACGGCAGCATCGCCGGGAGCAGACTCGTCTACGAGCGGGTGCCGCAACGCCAGGTCGCTCTCCAATCCCACCCCGGAGAGGCACTCGTGCTCGCCGACACCCTCGAAGTCGCGGCCGGGCCGTTCCGCGACTATCTGCGCAACGAGGTGATAAAGCGGGCCGGCCATCGCTGCGTGGACACCATCGCGGAGTTCCGGGACGCTGACCGTGCTGTCACCCGCGCGGGGCAAGTGCGCTCAGGCGACCGACACGAGAAGGACGACCGCTCCCGAGTCGACGACCCGCGGAGCTGGGTGCTCGGGTGGGTCAACGAACGCAAGGTCGCGGCGCTGACCGAGCAACTCGTGGGGCAGCAGGCCGATCTGCTCACGATCGAGGAGCAGGTGGAGCTGAGCCGCGCCGAGCAGGGTCGGCTGAGCGACCGCCACTCCTCCCTGCAGAAGCTGACCGTCTACTCGTCCTGGACCGACCTCGACTGGCAGGAGTCAGCGACACGGGCCACGGCCATTGCCGCCGAGCGGGAGCGGCTGGTCTCGGGGTCGTCGCGACTCGCAGAGATCGAGCGGCTGTTGGCCGAGAACGGCAGTGAGAGCAAGGCCCTTGAAGAACGGCTGCGCAAACTCACCAGTGAGCTCGGCAAGCTAGATGACCGCATGGATCAGGCGGCCCGTGCGCGCACAAGCGAGGAGGCGTTCCTGGCCGGACACGACGCGGCGGCGATCGATGCCGCCCGCGCGTCATACTCCGCCCTTGAGGGCAGACTCGGCGACCACGTGCCGGAGAGCTCGGTGGCTATGCCCAGAGCATGCTGCAGTACATGGGCGATATCCGGCGCCGGTGGCCCGAAGCCACAACCGAGCTGGACGCCAGTGTCGAGGCCCGCGATGAGTTCCGCGCCTTCCATACCCAGGTGTCCGGCGACGACCTGCCGCGCTTCGAGGAGGAGTTCAAGCGGCAGCTCAACACGAACACAATCCGCGAACTGGCCGGGTTCAACAACTGGCTCAACCGGCAGGCCGAGACGATCGGGGAGCGGGTCGCCCGGATCAACGAGGCATTGGGGGCGATCGACTACAGCCCGGGCCGCTACATCGAACTGGTCGCAGAACGCACCGTCAACACCGAGATTCAGGGCTTCCGTACCGATCTGCGCGACGCCACCACCGACGCGTTGACCCCTGCCGACGACCAGTACTCCGAGCGCCGCTTCCTCGACGTCCAACGGATCATCGAGCGGTTCCGCGGGCGCGAGGGTCATGCGGAGTCCGACAAGACCTGGACTCGGCGGGTCACCGACGTGCGCAACTGGTTCAGTTTCTCCGCCTCCGAGCGTGACAAGGAGACCGGCGAGGAGTGGGAGCACTACCGCGACTCCGACGGCAAGTCCGGTGGCCAGAAGGAGAAGCTCGCCTACACCATCCTCGCCGCCTCGCTGGCCTACCAGTTCGGCCTCGAGTGGGGGGTGGAGCGATCCCGGGACTTCCGGTTCGCTGTCATCGACGAGGCTTTCGGCCGTGGTTCCGACGCCTCTACCCGCTATGCGCTGGAGCTGTTCGCGAAGCTGGGGCTCCAGCTTCTCATCGTCACTCCCCTGCAGAAGGTGCACGTCATCGAGCCCTACGTCCACGCCATCGGCTTTGTGGACAATCCCACCGGCAACTACTCCCGGCTACAGACGATGACGATCGAGGAATACCGGGAGCGTCGCGCCAAGGTCACCGCGTGAACTGGACGACCCCTGCCGACATCAAGGCGAAGGTACGACGACGCTGGGACGAGGGCTCATTGCTCCGCGCCCTCGCGGCCGACGAGCCGTTCCCGGTGATCGACCTGCCGGTCCGCGGTCCGAAGCCGGCCGAGATCGGCGACAACCTGGGCACCGTCCAGGCCTGGGTGGCAGACCTGATGGCGGGGGCGGTCAGTCGCGGACGGGTCCGGTACGAGGTCGAACACGCCGTGGTCGGTGGCCGTCTCGTGGGACGGAACCGGCTTCCGAGCCGGGTGAAGATCACGTCGTACGACCAGGCCTGGGCACTGCTGGGGGTGGGGGCGGAGGTGGCGGCGTACGAGCATCTCTTGGTCCTGACCGACGCCGAGCCAATCGCCCGTGAGTGGGTGGGACGCGAGCCGTTGGCCGCACTCGCGCTGGGCGAGGAGTGGCCGGTCCTGCTGCGGGCGTACCGCTGGCTCGATGACGCCCGGGGCTCTGGCCGCTACCTCCGCGAGATCGACGCACCTGGTGTGGACACCAAGTTCGTGGAGCGCCGGCGCCCGGTGCTCGCCACATTGCTCGGTGTGCCGGTCAACGGTTTCGTCACAGCGCTCGGGTTGCGGGGCAAGCCGGAGTTGGTCCGGGTCCGGATCGACCCGGCCCTCGGCGTGTTCGGGGGGTTATCGGATCTGTCGGCACGTGTGGTCGAGCTTGCCGCAGCACCGATCCGTCCCCGGACCGCGGTAGTCGTGGAGAACGAGATCACCTTCCTCTCGGTGCCTCTGCCACCTGGCGGCGTGGTGTTGTGGGGCAAGGGCTTCGAGGTCGATCGGTCCGGTTCGCTCCCCTGGCTGGCCGAGGCTGAGGTGCACTACTGGGGCGACCTGGACACGCACGGATTCGCCATCCTCAACCGGCTTCGCGCCTGGCTGCCACAGACTCAGTCCTTCCTCATGGACCGTGACACCCTGCTGCAGCACCGAGACCGGTGGGGCCAGGAGAGCAAGCCGACGAACGCTCGGCTCGCAAGGCTCACCGACGCGGAGGACGCCCTGTACGCCGACCTGGTCAGCGACCGCTGGGGCGTTGCGCTGAGGCTGGAACAAGAGCGAATCGACTGGGCCTGGGTCGCCGCACGCTTGCCGTACTCCGTGACGTAGGGCGGCGTGAGGTCGCGCGGCGACGTCCGCGGCGGTAGTCGGGGTGGCACGGGCGACCGCCTGCCGGACCCAATATTCGGCCGACGCTCCGTGATCAGTTTTCAGCCGACGCCGAACCGTCAGGGTCGCAGTCACCCGCGACCGCTGGGCGAGCACCCGATCCTGGCCGTCGCGCACCAGCCGCACAGCATCAGGACCGGCTGCGCGAAGGCGCCCTTGACCCGGGTCAGTTTCCCCGCGATCTCGCTCACCTGTCTCGCCTCCCCCTGCTACTCCGTACGCCGCGCCGTCGGTGGGCAAGCGTGACAGAGGGGGCCGACGGAACTCGATGAATCCAGGGCCGATGGTGCCGAGCCGCGGGGCCTTTGTGCCCTGTCGCCACCGTGTGCCCGGATCGGACACTTGGCCCCATGATACGCGGGACGTGGCGTCTGGTCGTCGTCACCATCTTGGCCCTGGCGCCGGTGACATTGACGGCAGGTGCTCAGGCGCACGGTGACGACGAGACGCAAGAGGGATACGTGCTGGTCCAGCAGGCCCTGGCACACCTCGCACACGACGTCAGCTCGGACGGCATCGACCTGGCGATGGAGAAGGTCAACGACGCGCTCGAGACCGAGGACCAGGAGGGCGTGGACGTGGCCGAGGTCGAGCAGGGCATGCACGCGCTCGAGGCCGGCCAGGTTGACCAGGCGCGGACGCTGCTGCAGGACTCCATCACCGAAGCGCTCGCCGGTCGCCCGCTCGCAACGGGCTACGAGACTGGCACCGGTGTGGTGCCGGTCGAGCTCCCCGGCAGGGGACCTCTCACGGGCAGCGACTGGCTGGTGATGGTGCTCTCTGTGGGAGTCGCCGGCCTGGGCGTGTGGCTGTCCGTGAGGTTCCGGCCCCACGAGAGTGTGGGCGCATTGCGGCTCTTGCTGGGAACGAAGCCGGTCGCCGACGACAGACCGAGGCGGCGCATCCGGTTCGGGAGGCACCCGCGA
>WNGB01010351.1_pt1 | contig 12952 bp, 11 predicted proteins | sample 5400681 | NCBI WGS metagenome assembly WNGB01 (sample SAMN13153367, study PRJNA577476) | soil metagenome | isolation source: 115 cm soil or saprolite under grassland replicate 2 | place: USA:California | collected 2016-06-15 | reverse complement strand
GACATGCTGGACGATTCGACCAGCCTGTGGTTCTACTGGCCGATGCTCGGCACCGGGCTCGGCGTCGTCGTGACGGGCATTGTCATGTTCGGGCTCGGCGGTCTCTTCGGAGCGGACTGGGAGCGGCGCCAGGTCGACAGGTACCTCGAACGGCGGAGCGATCGGGGGAGCGGGCCGGACGCTCGGTCCTGACGCGGCCGAGTGACTCCGGACGCCGCGCGATCGCCCATCAGAGGAAGCCTGCCTATGGGATCAGGCGCAGCTCGCGGGCCCGGGCCACGGCTTCGGTGCGGTTGGCCGCGCCGAGCTTGTCGAAGATGTGGCTGGTGTGCTTCTTCACCGTCTCCAGCGTGACCACCAGCTCCTGGGCGATCTCCCGGTTCGGCCTGCCCGCCGCGATGAAGCCGAGAACCTCGAGCTCCCGCCTGGTGAGGGGTTCCATCAGCCCGCTCACCGCAGACGCGGCCCCCTCTGGGCGTCCCATCGAGGGCCGGAACGCCCGAACGACTCGGTTCACGTGTTCGCGCGCCGCCTGGGAGACCGCCGCGGCGCGGCTCCGCTGCCGCGCCCGGATAAGGCTCTGGAGGAGGGCGGCCATCGGCGGGCCCTCGTCGGCGAAGACGCGGATGTAGCCTTCCGGCCGAGCCAGTGCGAGCGCCTCGGCCAGGACGGAAAGGGCGTCCTGGTGGTCCCCGGCGGACTGCAGGGCCAGCGACCGCAGGGCCCAGATCTCGATGAGGCTCTGCCTCCGGCCCTGGGACTCGGCCAGTACGTCGAGGCGCTCCAGCAGTCCATCGGCCCGAGCGGGATCGGACCCGGCCAGAAGCACCCGGGCCAGCATGAGGTAATCACGCTCCCGTGGATAGGAAACCTCATCCTCGTCTGTCAGCCCGCGTTCCTCCGCCCACCGTGCTGCCTCCTCGGCCCGTCCTTGGGCCAGCAGGAGCCGCGCCCGCTCGGACGGGCCCGGGTGCCAAAGGCTGACGGTGTCCGGGCCCGGATGCATCCGGCAGGCTTCGTTCATGGCCTCCAGGGCACTGTCCGGCTCTCCCATGGCCTGGCGGATCCAAGCCGAAGTGACCAGCTCCTGCCCGTAGAACCAGATCATCTGGCGGCCGAGCTCGACGCTATTGGTCACGTGCCGGAGGGCGTCGTCGAGCTGGTTGCGTTCGTAGAGCACCTGGGCGATCCCCAGGTGCGCCTCAGCCGCGTGGAACGGGGAGAACCGGCCGCCCTGCGTGGCCAAGCGCAAGCTCTCTCGGTAGGTTCGCAGGGCCGCGCCGAGCTTGCCCCGTGCCTGCTGTACCCGGCCGAGGGGAAGGCAGGACAGCATCACGAGCTGGGGGTCGGGTGCCGCTCTACCCTCGGCGAGCATGTCGGCGGAAGCCCGCTCGGCATCCGCCAGTCGCCCCCGCATCCAGTCGGCCCAGGGCCCGGACAGCCAGCGCGCCCAGAAGCGAGGCCCGTGCTCCTCCTCGGCCAGCTGATCCAGCGCCGAGCGTGCGTACCCGGCCATCCCCTCGGCATCGCCCCGAGCTTCGGCAAGCTCGGCGCGAAGCAGCGCGATCGCGGCCGGCACCTCGGCCACCGTGCCCGCATGGGTGGGCACCTGGAGCTCCCGCCGCCCCTGTCGATGGTCGAAGGCGCGCTCGGCCTGCTCCAGCAGGCGCTCGACCCGGTCGAAGTGGCCCAGGTGAAACTCCATCAGGCCCAGAGCCAGGCACAGCGTCGGACGGGATCGAACCACGTCGTCTGGGAGCACCGCGAGCCAACGCCCGAGGATCATGCTTTCTGCGCGGCTGAGGGTCTCGTTCAGGTGTTCCTCTATGAGCCGCGCCGCCCATGTCGCGTCCCCTGACGCCAAGGCGTGCCGGATCGCCTCGTCGATGAGCCCGTCCTGCTCGCACCATTGGGCGGCTCTCCGGTGCAGCTCCGGTACCTGTCCGGCCTCGGCCCGTCGCAGCCGGGCACGGAGCAGATCGGCGAACAGGTGATGGAAGCGCCACCAGCGGCGCTCCTCATCCAACGGGACCAGAAACAGGTTGGCGCGCTCGAGCGCCTCCAGCATGTCCTGCCCATCGGCATCGCCGGTGACCGCGTCGCAGAGCGGACCGCTCAGTCGCGTCAGGATCGAGCTGTGGAGCAGGAACCTCCGCACCCGGCCCGGCTGGCGTTCCAACACCTCCTCGCTCAGATAGTCCAAGACATAGCGACTGGTCCCCGCGAACGCACCCAGGAAGGCATCAGGGTCGGGCCGTTCCCGCAGCGACAGGGCGGCCAGCTGCAGACCCACCGCCCACCCCTCCGTCCGGCTCGCCAACGCCACGATCGCCTCCGCAGCCAGCTCCAGCCGCCACACCTCCCCCAGCAGGGCCGCCGCCTCCTCAGAGGTGAAACGCAGGTCGGCGGCCCGCAGCTCCACCAGCTGACCCCTGGCCCGCAGCCGCGCCAGCGGCAGCGGCGGATCGCTGCGGCTGGTGATGACCACGTGCAGCCGCGACGGGAGGTGACCCAGCAGGAAAGCCACGTCATCGTGGATCGGCTGCGACTCCATCACGTGGTAGTCGTCCAGGACCAGCACGACCTCACCGGACCCGGCCTGGAGCTGGTTGACCAGGGCGGTCACCACGCCCTGGCTCGACATGACGCTGGGAGGACGCAGCAGGGGAAGCACCCGCTCGCCGAGGCCGCCGGCCACGCGGTCAAGCGCCGCGACCACATACCGCCAGAACCGCACCGGGTCGTTGTCCTCCGGATCCAGCGACAGCCACGCAACCGGCCACCTCGCGCTCGCGGCCCAGTCGGCCAGCAGGGTGGTCTTGCCGAACCCGGCGGGCGTGCACACAACGACCAGCTCCCGGGCCATCCCCTGGTCGAGCCGCCGGAGCAGACGGGACCGGCCAAGATGGTCCGGGCGGGTCCGCGGGACATTGAGCTTGGTGGCCAGCAGGTCGTCCCGCGCACGGGCCGCGGCCTGGTCCGCAGACGACATGCGTGACTCGGCCATCGCATCACCCGCCGCGCGCTCCACGGAAGCTCAGGTTGGACACCCGAGTCTAGCCCCTGCGGGAACCAACCCGACCTGCACAGGCTGTCCGCCACACCGCCCCGAAGATTCCACCGGGGGTTCCACCTTCGCGTGATGTCCCGACGCGATCCCTTCCATACCGTTGGCCGCATGACAGGCACCGACTCGACGCTGGAGATGATCGGCTGTGAGTGGCGGAAGGTGGCCGGCCCGCTACGAGGTTCGGGTCGAATGCGTCCTGGACGGCCGCTGGTCGGAATGGTTCGAGGGGCTGCAGATCGAGAACCAGGGTGGCGAGACCATCCTCTCCGGCACCCTGCCCGATCAGCCGGCGCTGCACGGAATCCTCGACAAGGTCCGCGATCTCGGCCTCTCCATCATCGCGGTGCGACGTCTACCGCTCGAGGAAAGGCAGGAGAGCAAGGATGAGACGCACGGCGATCGCGTCCGACCGGTCGGGTGAGGGACCACTGGTCATCCTGATGGACGGCGCGTTCCAGCATCGGGCGATCGACGGGGCCGGCGGCATCGTGCTGGTGTTCGGCGCGTGGTTGGGTGGGGTCCTCGCCGTAGGAGGCCCTTCGATCACGAGGCTGGTATTGTCCGAGCCCGCGTTGGTCGTGGACGACGGCCGTCCTCCCCTGCCAGAGGGGTACATGGCGGGGCTTCCCTCCGAGGCCGACGGGACCGTGTTTCGCCGGGAGGGCGAGTACTGGACCGTGTGCTACGAGGGTTTGGTGGTTCGCCTGAAGGACGCCAAGGGCCTGCGCCACCTGGCCCGGCTGCTGGCGCATCCGGCACGGGAGTTCCACGCGACCGACCTGGAGGCGGCCGACCGCCAGGCGGCGCCCGTGGGGCCAAGGGAGCGGGCCGGGGATGGCGAGCTGCAGGCGCGCCCGGACCTGGGTGATGCGGGGGAGCTGCTGGACGCCCAGGCCAAGGCGGCCTACAAGGCCCGCCTCGATGAGCTGCGGGCGGAGCTGGAGGAGGCGGAGGGCGACAACGACCCCGCCCGCGCCGCCAAGGCGCGCTCGGAGCTGGACTTCCTCGTGGGCGAGCTCGCGCGGGCGGTCGGGCTGGGCGGCCGCGACCGCAGGGCGGCGTCGCATGCCGAGCGCGCCCGGCTGAACGCGACCAGGGCGATCCGCGCGGCGATGGCCAACCTGGCCCGCGCCAACCCCTCACTGGGGCGGCACCTTGCCTCGACGATCCGGACGGGCCGGTACTGCTCCTACACCCCCGATCCCCGCGCCCCGATCGACTGGGAGCTGTGACGCCGGGTCCTTCGCCATCCCGCCTGAACACCGGCGCACCCCCCGTCGAACGCCTGTGGGTGCCGGAAACTCGTTCACCTTCCGCGACCTGGGCCACCTGCGTCGCTCGTCAGCAGTTCGACTTGTAGAGGAATGGCCGGACGTCTGGGTTGTTCATGTTCTCCTTGGTGACCACGACGAAGCCGGTGCCGATCTTCTTCTGGACCGATTCACCTTTCAGGGCGGCGATCGCCTGTTCCACGCCGGCCTTGCCGATGTCGGCGGGCTTCTGCGCGATCAGCGCCTGGACGATGCCCTGCTCGAGGTCCTCGACCTGCTTCGGACCCGCATCGAAGCCGACGATCTTGACTTTCTGGGAGGCACCGGCGCTGCGCAGCCCGGTCGCCGCCCCCTCGGCCGAGAACAGGTTGGTGCCGAAGATGCCCACCATGTCGGGGTGAGCGGCCAGCGCGGCCGTCGCCTTGGCCGCGGCGACCTCCGGCTTGTCGTTGGAGTACTCGACCCCGATGGACTTCATGTTGGGATGGTTCTTGAGCTCTTCCTCGAAGCCCTTGGCCCGGGCATCGGTGGTGGAGATGCCGGGCTTGACGTTGATGACGAGCACCGAGCCCTTCTCGCCGGTCAGCTTGGCCAGGGTCCGGGCCGCCTCGCGGCCGCCCTCCTGGTTGTCGGAAGCGATCTCCGACTCGGCCAGCTCGGCACCGTTCTCGGTGGTGGTGTCGACGAACACGAGCTTGATCCCGGCCTGCTTGGCCTGAGTCAGCGGCGGGATCATCGCCTTGGTGTCGGTCGGGGCGACCAGGATGGCGTCGGGCTTCTTGGCCACCACCGCGTTGACCACCGGGGTCTGCAACGAGGCGTCGAACTCGTCCGGGGCGGCCACGTCCAGCACCGCGCCGGCTGCCTTGGCCGCCTCCTGGGCCCCGCACTGCATGGTGACGTAGAACTGGTCACCCTTGACGCCCTGGATCAGGGTCAGCTTGTACTGCTTCTGGCCGCCTCCTCCGCTGCCTCCACCGTCCCCACCGCACCCCGCGAGCGCGAGCGCGAGCGCGACGAATCCCACTAGCCAACGTCGGCGCATGTTGCTACCTCCTCTCGCCGCGCTCCTGCGCGCGGCGCTTGAGCTGGTCGATGTAGACCGCCACGATCAGGACCGCCCCAACCGCGACCTGCTGCCAGAACGGCTGCACCCCGAGGATCACGAACCCGTTCTGCAGGATGGCTGGGATGAACACCCCGACAACCGTGCCCAGCACCGTCCCGATCCCTCCGAACAGGCTGGTGCCGCCGAGGACGACCGCGGCGATCGCGGCAAGGTTGTCGGTCGAGTGGCCGCCGATCGTGGTCGTCGCGAAGCGAGCGAGGGACACCATGCCAGCCATGCCGGCTAGGAGCCCAGAGAGCGCGTACACCTTGATCAGGTGCCGGTCGACGTTGATGCCGGCGCGCCGGGCCGCCTCGGCGTTGGACCCGATGGCGTACGTGTAGCGCCCGAAGCGGGTCATCGCGAGCATGACCGCGCCGATAGCGGTCACCACCGCCGCGATGATGACCACGTAGGGCACGCCAGAGAGCTGCCCGATGCCGATCGACGTTGTCAGCTCGAGGGGGATGCCCCGCACGTCGATCCCGCCGGTGATCAGCAGGGCCGACCCGAGCGCCATCCCGAGCGTTCCGAGCGTGACGATCAGCGGCGGCACCCTGGCCTTGGTGACCAGCACGCCGTTGACCACCCCCCAGGCCAGGCCGGCGACCAGGCCCGCGACCACGCCCGCACCGATCGCGCCCCAACCCTGGCCGCCCAGAGCGAGCATCACCTTGGCGGCGATCACCCCGGAGAACACCACCACCGAGCCGACCGACAGGTCGATCCCGGCCGTGATGATCACGAACGTCATGCCGACGGCGATGATCAGCAGGCCCGAGGCGTCGGCCGCGATGTTGCGGAAGTTGAAGACCGTCGCGAACTGCTCGAAGCGCAACGCGGCAAACCCGGCCACGATCCCGAGCAGGATCAGGAACGTCCACGTGGTCGTCTCAGTCAGCCGGCGGCGCACCGCGCCCTGCAGGCCACCGTGCTCCGGCTCGTCCGCCGGTTCGTCGGGGCTTGCGGTGGGGGGCACCTCGCGGATCTCGCTCATGCCATCTCCTCGTTACCGAGGGCGCCGGTCATGGTCGCGATGACCTGCTCCATGGTGGTGTCGGCGCCGCGGAAACGGGCCACCCGGACGCCGAGCCGGAGCACTTCGATACGGTCGGCCAGCTCCATCACCTCGGGCATGTTGTGACTGATCAGCACGACCGCGATGCCAGAGTCGCGCACCCGGCGGATCAGGTCACGCACTTTGGCCGACTGCACCACCCCGAGCGCGGCGGTCGGCTCGTCCATGAACACGACCTTGCTGACCCAGGTGGCGGCCCGGCTGACCGCGACGCTCTGGCGCTGGCCCCCGGACAGGTTGGCCACCATGGCCCCGGTGTCCTGCAGCCCGATTCCGAGGTCGGCGAACGCCCTGTTGGTCTGGCGACGCATGGCCTCCTTGTCCAGGAACCCGAGCTTGCCGAGTGGTCCGGGTCGGAGCAGTTCGCGGCCGAGGAACAGGTTGGCGGCCGGGTCGAGCTCGGGCGCCAGCGCGAGGTCCTGGTAGACGGTCTCGATGCCCAGCTCGCGCGCCGCGACCGGGTTCGGGATGGTGACCTGGCGGCCCTCGAACCAGATTTCGCCGCCGTCCGGGGCCAGGGTTCCCGACAGGATCTTCACCAGGGTGCTCTTGCCGGCGCCGTTGTCGCCGACCATGGCGGTCACCTCGCTCGGGTGGACGGCGAAGTCCACGCCCCGCAACGCCCGGACACCGCCGAAGCTCTTGACGATGCGGCGTGCCTCGAGCAGCGCTTCGCTCACCGTGAGCTCCTCTCTCCTGCAAGGTCGGTCGTCTCGTCGCGGCGGCCGGACGCATCCGGGCCGGGCAGGTCGCCGATCCCGTCGAAGCGGCCGGCGGCAACGCCGGCCAGCAGGGCGGCACCGCGCGCGCCCGCCTGGGTGACCTGCGGCCAGTCGAACGGGCCGAGCACCGCCCGCTTCACCGAGCGGGCCGCTGGGCTGCGCGCCCAGCCTCCGGCCAGCACCAGCCTCCGGCTCGGCCCGGCGACCGACTCGATGTGCCCGCGCAGCTCGGCCGCCCGCTCGGTCACCGCCTCGAGCACGGCCCGCCACACGAGCGAGGGCCTTGGGTTCGTGCCGATGCCCTCGAGCGCAGCCCGCTCGCCGAACACGTCCCGCACGACGAGGCCGCCGCTACCGGGCGGGGCGGCCGCCGCCGCCCAGTCAAGCTCGGCCCGCCGCTCGTCGTCGACTCCGAGCAGGTCGAGGAAGCGCCGCAGGGCGAGCCCGGCCCGGGACGCCCCGAGCAGGGCCTGCTGGCCAGGTAGGACGTGCCAGCCGACGGTGACGTGCGCCGCGACCAGCCGGCCGATGTCCTGGGGGGCGACTTGGGGCGGGACGGCCCGGACGAGCGCCTCGGCGGTGCCGCACGAGTCGAACAGGTCCGCGGGCCGGGTCGCGCCGGCCCCGACCGACGCGCTGAGGTGGTCGTGACCGGCCACGGTGAGCGTTGCGCCTGCCAGGCGTGGCAGGCGCCCGCCGCTGGCCCGGCCCGCCGGGCTGCCCGCCTGGACCAGGTCGGGCATGAGGCCGGGCGGCATCGCGGCCCACGCGCAGGCCTCCTCCCACCAGGCCCGCCGTTCCAGGTCGAGCAGGCCGGTCCGGGAGGCCAGCGACAGCTCCGCGACCTGCTCGCCGCCGAGGCCGTGCACCACCCACTCGGCCACACCGAGCCAGCGCACCGCTTCGGCGACCTCCGGATGATTGGCCCTGAGCCACGCATACTTGGCGATCGAGAAGAGCGGGCGGATCGGCAGGCCGGTGCGCGCCGAGAATCTGTCGGCGCCAAGATCGGCGGCGAGCCGGACCGCCTCCCCTTCGCCGCGCGCGTCATGCCATGCGATCGCCGGGGCCACCGGCCGGCCGTGACGGTCGAGCAGCACGCCGGTCTCGGCCATGCTGGTCACCCCGGCGCCGACCACCGGACCGCGGGGGGCGGCCTCCAGAGCGCCCGCGGCCGCGGCCAATGCCGCGTCGAGCAGTCTCGCCGGGCCCAGCTCGGCCCCTGTCGGCACAACCGTCCACGGGGTCGGAACCGCGGCGTGGGCGACCTCCATCCCGTCACTGGCCCGGACCACGGCCGCCTTGCACGTTGTCGTGCCGACGTCGATCCCGACCAGCAGCTCCTCACCTTTCATGGCGAGCCCTGCGGGGTCGGCCCGGCCGCTGGCATCGGGGGGAGGCAGCGGATCGCCTCGAGCCGGCCGCTCACCTCACCCGGTCCAGCGGCGAAGGGCACCAGCACCGTGTCGCCGCGGCTGAGGCCGAGGGGACCGCCGCGGGTCTCCAGCCGGCCCGACCCGTCCGTAACAACCAGAATCGAGAAGGCGGCCTCGAGCGAGGCGACCGGGTCCGGGCGCAGCCGCTCGGCCTGGAAGAACTGATCGGCTCCGGCCGGGAGCAGCCGCTCGGCCCCGGGCCGGACCGGGCCGCACCCACCGCGCAACCGGTCCAGCTCGGCTGGGGCCCAGCCGGAGCGGTCGACACAGCGCAGGGCGAGGTCGAAGCCGAGCCGGAGGTGTCCTTCGTGGCGACCGTCGACCGCGAAGCCGACCCACTCCAGCAGCACCGAGAAGTCGGTCGGCTCCTGCAGCTCGACCACGAGGATGCCCTCCCCGATGGCATGCGGTACCCCGGCCGGGACGAGCACGGTGTCGCCTGGGGCGACCGGCACGGCGTTGAGGCTGGCCAGCAGCGCCTCGACCCGCTGCTCCTCGACCAGCTCGGCCAGCCGGCCAGGGTCCATAGCCTCGCGGAAGCCCAGATGCACGACCGGCTCGGCGACCTGGGTGCCGACGATGACCCATGCCTCGGTCTTGCCCCATGGACAATCGAGATGGCGGCGCGCGAAGTCGCGATCTGGGTGGCAGTGGACCGGGAGGCGCTCACCGGCGTGGAGCAGCTTGACCAGCAGCTCCGCGCTGGCGCCGTAGACGTCGGCGTGACGCTGTCCCAGGAAGCCCGCTGGGTCCGCCTGGATCCCCTCGCGCAAGGTGCGCCCATCCGGCAGGAGGGTCAGGCCCTCGGTGGCCGACCCGAAGACGGTCGTCGTCGAGCCGATCCAGTCCTCGGGAGCTACCTTGTCGCCGGCCTCGCGTGCCATGCCGCGCAGCTCGTCGATGGCTCGCCCGCCCCGATAGAAGCGCGGGACGCGGTTGGGGCTCAGGTGGATCGGCCTCATGGCGCGATCTCCCCGGAGACGCCAGGGCTGCCAGGCAGCGCTCCTCCGCCCGCGCCGCCGCTCTCTCGAACCAGGTCCCGGCCGCGCCGCTCCCCGGCGTGGCGGACGTCGAGTATATCCATCGTGGCGCAGCCTACACGGTCGGCGCGTCGGCGACGCCGAGGACCATTCTTCCGATGGTTGCCTCGTCTAGATGGGCTGCCGCAGCGGGCCGTAGTTGGACCGGAAGATCCGCTGGCCGAAGGCCCGCAGGGTCAGGTTACGATGTGCGAGGCGATGTGCTCGGCGTCCCTCCCGACGCCGGTGATCCTCTCCGACGAGAACGCATAGAGGAAGTGGAGACCGACGAAGTACAGTCCCGGCTCGTTCGCGACGACCCCGCGCTGGTGCATCGGCTCTCCGTCCTCTCCGAAGACGGGGATGTCGATCCACGAGAAGTCGGGACGGCACCCCGTGCACCAGGCGACGTTGGCGACCTCCAGGACCTGTTGGTCCTCCAGCAGGGGCAGTCCGTCCCGTACCCCCACGACCCTGGGGACGCGTTGGATCCCGGCGGCGGCGATGTCCTTGGGCTTGATCCTGATGAGGGGTTCGCCTCGGGAAAGGATTTTCGGGCGCGCCTTCCGGCCGATCGGCGTGTCCAGGGTCAGCACCCGATGGCCGAAGAACCGCACGACGGGGAAGAAGAACCGTGCCGACAGTTCTCCGTGGCGAACGGGGATGTGGCCTGGGTGCCTTCCCGACAGCCAGGTCGGGTGGGTCCGCGATACCTCGAGGGCGATCTCGGCGCCCGAGTTGCCGGCGCCCACGACCAGGACGCCGCCCTCCCGCAGCTGGGCCGGATTCTGGTACCGGCTGGAGTGCAGCTGCACGATTCCCGGGTCCAGCTACTGGGCGAACCGAGGAACCCGCGGGGTGTGGCAGGCGCCCGTCGCCACGACCACGCGGTCGGCCTCGAGCCGCCGGTGGCCTGCAGTCAGCACGTAGCGGCTCCCATCCCTCGACAACCCGTCCACGCGGACGCCGGTTCGAACGGGGAGCTCGAAGCGCGCCGCGTAGGCCTCGAGGTAGTCGGCCATCTCGTCCTTGGTCGGAAACGAGTACCTGCGGCCCGGGAACGGCATCCCCTGCAACCCGTCGTAGCCAGCGGCGGTGAACAGGCGCAGCGAGTCCCAGCGCTTGCGCCAGGCGTCGCCGATCCGCCTGTCCGAGTCCAGGATCACGAACGGTCGATCTCGCCTGGCCAGGTGGTACCCCATCGTGAGGCCAGCCTGACCGCCGCCGATGATCACCGTCTCGAAATGTTCCGCGCCGTTGCCGCCGTCCATCCTGCTCCTCCGTTCGTCCTGTTCCAGGCCACGACCGTAGGTGGCGGACGCGCGGGGGTTCATCGCCGGAACCAGCCAACCCGCCGGCGGACGTCGTGGTCAGAACTGACCACGGCCATTCGGCTCGGCCCGGCGATGCGATGCGAGGGAGATGCTCAGGCGAGGCCGTGCTCGAAGGCGAAGGCCGTCGCGGCCGCCCGCGACGGGAGATCGAGCTTGGCGAAGATGTTCTGGATGTGGCGGGCCACGGTGTGCTCGCTGATCACCAGCTCGGCGGCGACCTCGCGGTTCGTCTTGCCGGCCGCGACCAGGCGCAGCACCTCGGCTTCGCGCGGTGTGAGCCCGCCTGGCAGGTCCCCCGACTCGGCCAGCAGCTCGCCAGCCCTGCCTGCCTCGGCGGCGGCTCCCAGGCGTTCGAATGTCGCCAGGGCCGCGCGCAGCTCGAGCCGGGCACCTTCCTCACCGCCGGCCCCCCGGACGGCGACCCCGTACAGCATCCGGGCGCGGGCGGTTTCATAGGGCAGCCGCAGCTCCTGCCAGATTGCGCAGGCGTGCCGCAAGCGCTCGAGGGCCCCTGCGACGTCGCCCTCGGCAAGCCGCAGCGCCCCACGCGCCGTCGCCGCCGCCGCGTCCAGCGCGGGCGTCCCGAAGTCACGGGCGACCGCCTCCAGCTGGTCGCTGGCTGACCTCGCCGCGTCGAGGTCGCCCGCCGCGATCGCCACCTCGACCTGCGCCGCCAGCAGCTGTGCGCATCGCAGTCGGCTCCGGGACTCGCCGGTGACCGCAAGGCGCAGCGCGGTCAGGGCGGCCGCCGCCTTGCCCTGGGCGAGGCGGAGGAGGGCCAACCCGGGCTGCGGCTCCAACCCGAGCTCGTGCGCCCGTATGAAGGCTTCCTCGGCCCCGGCGAGGTTGCCGATACGCCGGCGGATCTCCCCGGTCTGGTAGAAGGCCTTGGCGGCGGCCAGCGGGTTGAAGGTCAGCTCCTCAGAGGCCCGTCGGGCCTCAGCCTCAGCCTCCGGCCACGCCCCTCGAAGGCTTGCCGCCGCGGCGCGATTGAGTCGGCAGAGCCCCGGGTACGGGGCTTCCGGCGGGATGGACTCGCACCATTCCCTTGCCGCCTCGTTCCATTCGCCCGCCCGCCCAAGGTCGGTGAGGTCCAGGCAGACGGCAAGGACGTTGCAGTAGATCACCCCGGTGAAGTACCGGCTGAGCTCCCCGGCCACGACCGAGGTCATCGCCTCATCAAGCAGCGCCATGCCCTGGGGGACCCTGCCTGTGGAGATGTGCACGAGTCCCTGGAGGTGGATCCCCATCGCGACGAGATCCCGGTCACCGAAGCGCTGACCGCTCTCGGTGGCTTGCTGCGAGAGCGACATCGCCTCGTCGAGCACGCCGCGGAAATGCGCCACCGTGGCCTCGCAGATGGCGAGCCAGCCGAGCTGGACGCACTCCCGCTGCTCGCGGAGATGCCGTTGTGCCCGCATGAGCCAGCCCGCCGCCACCGCCGGCTCACCGCGCAGAAAGTGCTCGACGCACAGGCGCGCCGCGCACCCGGCCGCCGGCGGATCCTCTCCCGCAGCCGCGTAGCCAGAGTAGGCCCGCTGCCGCGCGGCGATCGACTCGTCGATCCGCGAGAGCCACCAGGCGGCGTCGGCGAAACCCTCCAGGTCCTGGGGAGTCAGGCGGGAAGGATGGAGGGTCCGGAGCTCCTTATAGGCCTCGGCCCACGCCTCCCGCCCAACGGCATCTCGGGCTCGGTCGAGGTCGGCGATCCGCTCGGCCACGCCCACCTCCTCCCGGTACCAGCGTCGCGGGGCGATGTCTTGAGCCGCTCATAGCTTAGTGGTCGCCTCCGGAAGTCCGTCGGGGGTTGACGTCGGAGCGGGTCTTGTGTGAGGCCCGCTGCTGTCGGGTCAGATGTCAGGGCCGGAGAGATAAAGGTCGCAGGCGCAGTCCAGGGCGTCCTCGGGGGCGCCA
>WNGB01021389.1_pt1 | contig 12953 bp, 11 predicted proteins | sample 5400681 | NCBI WGS metagenome assembly WNGB01 (sample SAMN13153367, study PRJNA577476) | soil metagenome | isolation source: 115 cm soil or saprolite under grassland replicate 2 | place: USA:California | collected 2016-06-15 | reverse complement strand
CAAGCTCCGGATGCTCGCTCGCCATTTCGCCATCGAGCAAAAACGAAACGTAAGCGTTAAACCGTTCCTGTAGCGCGAGCAATCGTTCGTCTGAATCATCCCACGGTTCAGGTTCGTTCATCATCAGCACCACTTCGCCGGTCTTCGAATCCTGCGCGATCACATCGATCACACCTGTCCGATCTTTGATTTTTGATGTTTGAGGTTTGATGTGCATTCAGGCGATTCGACGTTGGACGTTCGGAGTTTGGCGTCCGATGTTCAAGAGAAACAAATGATCGATGATCTAACCGCCGATGAGCTTCGCGGGCTCCTCAAGCTCGAGCCGCATGCCACGTGCGGATTTGTGCGCGTGACTTTCATAAGCGAAAAGCGGATCGTGCCTGGCGGATTGCCCCCGCCGTTTGCCAACGGGCGGCCTGCCGGTTCCGCACTCTATTTTATGGTGACGCCGGACGCGCACGTCCGGCTGCATCGCATCCGCTACGACCAGCTTTATCATTATTATCTCGGCGATCCGCTCGAGGTCTTAATGCTGCACGCTGATGGCACAAGCGAGCACGTCATCGTAGGACCGGACCTGCGCGGCGGCCAGCTGGTCCAGCTTTTCATTCCCGGCAATACTTTCCACACCGCGCGTGTGATCCCCGAAAGCTTTCGGGGCTGGTTTCTCGGTGCAAGCACCGAATGGCCGGGCGTCGAACCGGCTGACGTCGAAATTGGCGACGTCGAAGCGCTGGCAGCGAAATATCCAGACGTCGCCGACGATCTGCGCGCATTCCAGCAAGGGAGCGGCGATTGACCTCAATCGGCTCTGGGCGGACTTTGATATTGCTGTGGCAAAAGCAAAGCGTGCAAGTCGATTAACACTGCTCGGGCGAAGCGAAGCGAAACTGCCCGCGTCGCCTGCGGAGGCGCGGCTCGAGACTTTCCCAAATCCAGCGCGCCGAAACTACCGGATTCATTTTGAAACGGATGATTTCACTTCCGTTTGTCCGATTACGGGTCAGCCGGATTTTGCCAGGATCGATATCGATTACGTGCCGAATCGGCTCTGCGTCGAAAGCAAATCGCTCAAATTTTATCTTGCCTCGTACAGGAATGAGCGTGCCTTCAACGAAGCGGTCACGAACCGCATTCTGGACGATTTTGTGAAAGCGTGCGCGCCGCGGGAGGCGGTCGTGACCGCGCAATTCTCCGCCCGCGGTGGAATCGCGCTCACAGTTCGCGCCGAGTATCCGGATAAAGGCCAAGTTGACCGGGACGGCCGATGAAACGGGTAGGGCGCGACCGCCGGGCGCGCCGCGAATTGTCTAATGCGTCCGCAAGCGTAGTCCTGCCACTAATAAATGAAACGCGCGGTCGTCCTTTTAAGCGGCGGGATTGATTCGACAACAACGCTGGCGATTGCGATGGCGGAAGGCTACGAAGCGTACGCTCTGTCGTTTGATTACGGCCAACGTCATCAGATCGAAATCAAAGCTGCGCGTCGCGTAGCTAATTCGTTAGGCGCAAAGGAGCATCGAGTCGCAAAGATCAACCTGCGCATCTTCGGCGGCTCAGCCCTAACCGATGATGTCGATGTTCCCAAACAGAGATCGGAAACGGAAATTGCGCATGGGATTCCGGTCACCTACGTCCCCGCGCGCAACACGATTTTTCTCGCTTATGCGCTCGCCTGGGCGGAAGTGATTTCGGCCAACCACATTTTTCTCGGTGTAAACGCGATCGATTATAGTGGCTATCCAGATTGCCGGCCTGAGTTCATCAAAGCATTCCAAACCCTGGCGAATGTTGGAACTAAAGCCGGTATTGAAGGCGCGCGCCTTCACATTCACACACCGCTGATCATGCTCTCGAAATCTGAAATCATCGGCAAAGCCAGCGAGCTCGGTGTCGATCTTGGGCTTACGCACAGTTGCTACGATCCGTCGCCGGAAGGCCTTGCCTGCGGCGAGTGCGATTCCTGTCTCTTGCGGTTGAACGGTTTCCGTGAAGCCGGGATAAAAGATCCCATCCGTTACGCGCAAAATGAATCGCCTGATTAGGATTTTCGTTCTTTCGAAAAGCGAACAACGCGTCGTCCTGATCGTGATGCTCATTCTAATCGTCTTTGCGTTCGCAGCATACGAACGCCGCGTTCATCGCCTTCCGGTTCAACCGACCTCCGCAACAGAAACGAAACCGTCTCCGCCTGCAGCGGAAATCGAAGACAATTGATAGACTTAATCTTCTGCTAAGCCTGGGATTTAGTACGTAAAGAAGATTCGAGAACGCAATGAAGCAACTTAGTGAAGAAAAAGGCCTTTCCGTAACTGGTGGTATCTTGGCGGGAGAGACCTGGCTGACATCAAGGAGCTACACATGGCCCCTTGTTCGCTGCACCATCTCAGGTGACGGGATTAGGCTGACGACGTGGTGCCCCCCACGTTTTCATTTCTATATTCCGAAGGAATCAATTAGCCAGGTAGTATTGAAGAATTACGGTATAGCGGTCGGCCTCAGAATTATTCATGATTTGCAGGAAGTGCCGCGGTACATCCACTTCGGCACTTTTGCTGTGGATCAGTTGAAGCAAGCTCTCAATGAGTTTCACTATATCTAGTAGGTGAAACGAGGTTTCTTAGTTCCGGCCTTTTTATGCGTCGGTGCGATCTTGGCATTCGCTATGGGCACACTTTTTCGGCTGCGTCTGCTGCCCTTTCTGCGTCCCGATACTATCTTAAGCGGGGGCAGACAAGTTTCTACTGAGCAGTTCGCTCACTTCATGTCTAACGGGTTCTACGTCGCAGGAGCGGCCACACTCGCGTTAGCGGCGGCGACCCTAATCAGCTTGCTCTGCGCAAAGCGAAAAACAGGGCATCACCGAGAATGAAAAGATAAGTTCAGCTAATATGAAGGCATCGCTGTCTCGGTGAAGCGTTTGGCTAACCGAAAGGAAATGCCATCTTAGTTAGGAACTTAATCTTCGCTTAGGCCAGGAATTCGTCCGTAGCCGACAAAGACCGGACTGAGCTTGGCGTCGGCGCTGTTTGGTGGTGGCGGCAACTTGAAATCGAAAACGCTGACGCCAAACCGTTGTTTCCCGTCGTATGTGCGACCGTCACTGGCTCCGAGCATGACGCGCTTTTTCGTCCCTTTTTCGCGTCCCAGATAAATCATCGTGTGCGTGATCGGCGGATCCCGATCGATGCTGTAGGTGCCGCGCCAGAAAAGCAAATCGCCCGGCTTGAGCGCATCCAGTTCAAATGAATCCTCGTGACGACTTAAGACCGCATTAAAATTTCCCGCCTTGCGCACCCAGACATACTGCTGACTCGAATCGCGCGGCACGTCGGGAAATCCGTTTTGCCTGAGAACGTAATAAATGAAACCGGAGCAATCCATGCCGCCGTTTGCGGGATCGGCGGAGCCGTAGGTGTAACCAAGATTCTGTTTCGTCAGCTCGAGCCCGGCTTCAATGAGCTGGCGCACTTTCGCCGGATCAGTATCGAAGCCGGTGATCTCCTCAGGCGAAACGGTAACATTGGGCGCGCCCTCTTTCCGCGGAGCAGGATGCGCCGTAGCGGGAGGTGTCGCAGTTGCTTCCAGAGTTTCGGTTGGACTCGGCGTTGGTATTTCCTCGGGCGTGGAGGTAGCGGTTGCAGATGCGCTAGGCGTAGGAGTGGGAGATCTTTTTTTGCGTTTTGCTTTTGTTTCCGGCGTGGGACTTGGAGATGGAGTGGGCGAGGACTTCTTCCGTTTTGGTGAAGCAGTTGGCGACGGGCTGGACGTGGATTTCCCGGCTGGCCGTTTCCGATGTTTTCGCGCTGGAGTTGGCGTTGGTGTTGCCGTGAGAAATTTCTTGATCTTTCTGCCTAACGACTCTTCCGCCCTGCTCGGAGCGACGTTCATCCCAAAACAGATCGCGGCGATTAGAAGACTCCGAAGGACTATTTTGGTTGCGGGAAACAAAATCAGTGGGCGAGCTCCTGCAGAATTGCTTTGTTCAGGCGAATGCCGCCTTCGAGATTTTCGAGAGGGAAATTCTCGTTCGGCGAATGCGCCCGGCAATCGGGAAGCGCAAGTCCCATCAGGAGCGTTTCGATGCCCAGGATGCTGCGAAACTGCGATACAATCGGGATGCTGCCGCCTTCACGAATCAGCGCGACCTCGGCGTTGAACGCTTTGCGCAAAGCCCGCTGTGCCGACTCACCGATCGGTGAATGCGGATCAGTCAGATACCACGGCCCGCTGTGGCCATCGGTGATATCGAGCGTGACTCCTTTCGGCAAATTCTTGCGCAAATGCGTTTTCGCCAGTTTTAGAATTTCATCGCCTTCCTGTTCCGGAACGAGACGGAATGTCAGTTTCGCCATCGCGTGACTGGCGATGACGGTTTTGGTTCCTCTCCCCTGGTAACCCCCTCCGATTCCGTTGATCTCCGCAGTTGGTCGCGCCCAGACGCGCTCCAGTGAATTGTAGCCGGCTTCGCCAAAAAGTTCCGGTACACCGGTTTCTTTAAGCACGAGCTTGTCGCCATCAACCGGGAGCTTCCGCCATGCTTCGCGTTCCCAATCTTCGAGAGGCTTCACGCGATCATAAAAACCGGCAATCGTTACCCGGCCATTTCGGTCATGCAGCGTTGCCAATAATTGTGCAAGCGCAGTGATCGGATTCGCGACAGCCCCGCCATAAATGCCGGAGTGCAAATCCATTTTCGGTCCGATCACTTTTATTTCCAAGGCGGTCACTCCGCGCAGTCCGTAGCTTAAGGTCGGGACCCCGCGCTCGATCACCCTCGATTATCAGATGCACGTTTAACGGCAATTCGCCTTCTTGCTCGATCGTCTCTTGAATGCCAATAACATGCGAAAGGATTTGTCCTTTGTTGTCGGTGGCGCCGCGAGCGAAAACGTATCCGTCCTTCAAAACAGGCTCGAACGGCGGCGAATCCCAAAGCTCGAGAGGATCCGGCGGTTGCACATCATAATGTCCATAAATCAATACTGTCCGGCGTCCGGGCTGATGTTTGTTGCGCGCCCAAACAATCGGATGACCAAGCGTTGGGACGAGCTGCGTCTCTAAACCAATGGTCGTGAGTTTTTCCACCAGCCACCGTGCGCACTCCTCCAGCTTTTGCTTGTACTGATCGTCCGTCGAGACACTCGGAAAACGCAGGAACGAATAATACTCCTCAAGATAATTTTGCTGCATGATTGCAAGAGTAAACCTAGATTGCGGAAAACGTCCAACGTTCAACCTGTAGTCGTCGCCCTGTGGGCGACGCAAGGTTTGGGTCCCCGTGCCGGTCAGCGCAGCGCTTCGCACAGCGAAACGGCTACAACCCAAACATGAATTGAGATTTCTTCGCTCTTCGTTCAACCTCCGCGAATGCCCGAGCCGCCGCCTCCGAAAGAAGATGCCGGTCTGATACGTGCCATCGGCATTCCCGGCCTTACTGCAAATATCGTGAACTCCACGGTCGGTGCCGGCATTTTTGCTTTGCCGGCGCTGGTCGCGGCACAGCTTGGCGCAGCATCTCCCCTCGCATATATCATTTGCGCTTTTGCCATGTGTTTGTTCGTGACCTCGTTCGCTATGGCGGGGAGTCGGGTTTCGCTTACCGGTGGCCTCTACGCCTATGTCGAAGCCGCGTTTGGGCGATATGTCGGATTTCTGGCGGGGGTGCTTTATTTTCTAACGGCAATACTCGCCATTTCCGGAATCCTCACTCTCATTGCTGCTTCAGTGAGCGGATTGATCCCGGCCTTCGGGACGCCGATCGGACGCGCCGCGCTAATTTTGTGCATCTTAGTGCTTCTCGTGGGGATCAATATCCGCGGTGTCCGAATCGGCACCCGCGCTGTCGAGACAATGACGCTGATTAAGCTTGCGCCGCTGATAATTTTCATTGTCGCCGGTTTTTTTTTCTTACGGCCAGAGGCATTGGCATGGCCCGGCTGGCCACGAGGCGACGCTCTGGGTAGAAGCGTCCTCCAGTTGCTCTTCGCATTCGTCGGAGTCGAGATCGCGCTGGTGCCCAGCGGGGAAGTCAAAACTCCGGCGCGGACAGTGCCGCGCGCGATCTTCACCGCGCTCGGCATCACCACTGTGCTTTACATTATGATTCAACTCGTGGCCCTCGGTGTTCTCGGAAGTGAACTCGGAAAATACGGCGAGACTGCATTGGCCGAAGCTGCAGGGCGATTCTTGGGAAACGCTGGCCGAATATTAATGCTCGCCGGGCTGGCCATCTCTGCCTTTGGCTGGACGACGAGCGATATTCTGAGCTCGCCGCGAATTATTTTCGCCTTTGGGCGAGACGGTTTTATTCCAAAATGGTTTGCGCATGTGCATCCGCGATTTCACACGCCGGATGTGGCGATTGGGACGTATGCAGCAATCGCATTCCTCCTTTCCTTCAGCTCGACGTTTCAAAAGCTCGCCATTCTTTCCAACATGGCAGTGCTCCTGCTCTATATTCTGTGCTGCCTCGCCGCGTTGGAATTGAATCGACGCGACATTCGAAGCGATGGCGCGCCATTTGAGTTTCGTGGCCAGAGCATCGTTCCAATCGTCGCGATCATTTTGATTATCTGGGTTCTTGCCCACGCGACGAAGGAAGAATTTGAAATCACAGGCGCGTGTCTAGCGGCGGCGACATTACTTTTCTTTATCCGCAAATTCGCGGAAGCACGATGGAATAGCTAAATTCAAAGTTGAAGCTTTGGATTTTGCAGGAATTTTGGAGGCGGAATTCGAGGTTTCGAACCCTGGTCGAGACACAATATCATGTGCTGGGTCGCAGCGCCGACCACTTCAAATTGTGCAAATTTAGCTTGTAACCCCCAGAACGTCTCTATATTGACTTCCAAGGTCCGAGATTGCGGCCGGCACATGCACTTACAATCGATCGAGCTCCTCGGCTTCAAATCGTTTGCCGATAAAACGATTTTCAATTTCCACCAAGGTATCACCGCTATTGTCGGGCCGAACGGTTGCGGCAAATCCAATGTGCTGGATGCGGTCCGCTGGGCGCTCGGAGAACAGTCTGCCAAGTCGCTCCGCGGCGACGAGATGGCCGACGTGATTTTTAACGGCAGCGACACGCGCAAACCCGTCGGCTTCGCAGAGGTCTCGCTGTCCTTCACCGATTGCGCGAAAGAGCTGGCAGTCGATTGGCATGACGTGCGCGTGACGCGCCGTGTGTATCGCGACGGCAATTCCGAATACTTCCTAAACAAAACGGTCTGCCGTCTTCGCGACATTCAAAATCTTTTCGCCGACACCGGCGTCGCGAGGTCTGCTTACTCGATGATGGAGCAAGGCAAGATCGACATGGTCTTGAGCTCCCGCCCAGAAGATCGTCGTGCGGTTTTTGAAGAAGCGGCCGGAATCACAAAATATAAAACGCAAAAACGTGAGGCGCTACGCAAATTGGAAGCAACCGAGGCAAATCTGTTGCGCATCGGCGATGTCATCAAGGAAGTAAAACGCCAGATTGGCTCGCTGCAACGCCAGGCAGGCAAGGCGCGGCGCTACCAGGCGGTACACGCCGACCTGCGAGTGCTCGAAACCCACCATTCCCGCAGACAGCTCGATTCGTTGCAAACTGAACTAGCCCGTTGCCACGCGGAAATCGCGCGCCTCGGCGAATCCGAACAGGCTATCCGGTCGAAGATTGATTCGAACGAGAACCAGATCGCCGAGCAGCGTCGCGCGCTGGAGAAAATTGATACCCAGATCGCGGATGGCCGCAGTGAATTACAACGTCTTCAAAGCCAAATCAGCACGCATCACAATCGAATCCAATTCAATCAGCAACGCGCAGAGGAGTTGACGGAGTTAATCGAGCGCTCCAGAAAAGACGTAGCTGCGGCCGAGGTAAAACGCGCTCAGCAAGACAAAGAATTAGAGGACGCAAATACGCTGATTGAAAAGACCAGCCAGCTTCTTCAAGCCAAGGAAGCCGAACTGGCAAAGCTTACTGACTTGATCTCGAAATTGCGCTCCGAGCGGGACACGTACGACTCGAAACTTGAAGCGCTGCGTTCGTCAGGATCGAAAGGTGAGGAGCGAGTTGCCGAACTGGAGGACGAGATCTCCGGACTTGCGATTCGCCGCGATGCTACAGAGGAAACTCGACGCGATCTTGACGCCACGATTTCCAAGGCGCGCGTCGCCCGCGATAAAATCCAGAAGGAACTCGCCACTGCGCGCGCGGCGGCAGAGGCGAGGCAAAAAAATCTCGAGCTTTTAAAGACGAAATCGCAGGCCAGTGAGAAAACGTTGCATGAACAACAACAGCGTCTCGCCAAAACTGAAAAAAACCTGACCGAAATCGAACGCTCTTTGGCGGAAAAAGAATCGCGTCTGGAAATTCTGCGTCAGCTGAATGAAGAAGGGGAAGGTCTCGCTCAAGGTTCACAATCCGTCCTGAAAGGCCTTGATAATCCTTCGCGCATCCAGCCCGCTCTGGCGGGAGCTTTAGTTTCGAATCTCGATGTCGATTCAGAATTTATCGCGGCAATCGAAGCTGCCCTGGGCCGAAATCTACAGGCAATTGTTCTGAAAGACGCACAACTGGCGCCCGAAATTATCGCGACGTTAAAGGGAAAGAAAATCGGGCAGGCCGCGCTGGTTCTCCCGGGATTGTCGAATTCCTCGCCTGCAACTCTCGCGGCGCTTCCGAACGAAGCCATCGCCTGGGCGCGCAAGAAAGTGAAAGCGCCAGAGTCTCTTGCGCCACTCGTAGGGCGATTACTGCACAATGTCGCAATTTTCCGCGATCTAGACGCAGCATTATCTTTCAGGAAACACGGAAGCGATCTCGCCGTTGCGACGCTCGCGGGAGAATTCATTTCGGCGGAAGGGATAATTTTTGGCGGCAGCCGAGACGCGTCTGCCGATTCCTTGCTTGAACGCAAGGCGCGCATGTCGGTTCTGAGCGCAGAATGTGGGGAGATCCGCAGCCGGCGCGATGAGTTAGTGCGACAGCGCGACGACGCAAATGCAATACTGGAGAAAGCGGCAGGCGACTTCGAAGAAGCTCGTCGTCAATATGAGTCTGCCGAACGGGAACAGGCCACCTGTAACAATCGAATTTTCTTCCTGGAACGCGAATCGCAGGAAAGCGAACAGAAGATCGACCAACTTCGCTCGGAACAGGCGGTCCTCGCGCAGCAAATCCAGACCGCAGATGAGCGCATTGCAAAATTAGAGGAAGAGCTGAATTCAGAGCGCGCTGCTTTGGAGGCGCAGCAGAATCAACAGCTCGAATTCCAGGGTGCGCATGAGAAAGCTGCAAAGAGCGAAGGCGAGGCGACGGAGCAGCTCAACGAACTGCGCCTTGCGCTCGCTACAGAGCGAGCGCGTTACGAAAACCTCGTCGCACAGCGCCAGCCGATGACTGCTCGCGAAGCTGAACTGGCCGAAACGATCGCGGCTCGGCAGACGGAGATCGCCAATTTCGAGAAGCGATTGGCCACACAATCGGAGGAATCAAAGAGCGCTGAAGCTGCCATCGAAAAAGGGAAAGGAGAATCCGCCAAACTGGAGGCAACTGTTGCCGCATTGACCGATCAGCGTGCGGAGCACTCACGCGCGATGAACGAAATGGAGTCGGACCTGCGCGCAAGTCGCAACTCGTTGAGTGAGTTGCATGATCTGCGTTCGAAACAGCAAGTTCGCGAGTCGCAGTTGCAAATGCAGAGCGACAATCTCGTCGAACACATTTCCCGGAGTTACCAGCTGAATCTTCGTGAGTTTGCTCCGGATCAGGCCGCATTTGAAAAAACTTTGCGCCTACAACTGAAACGACGTGAAGGTGGATCGAGCGCTCCGTCGCTCGATGCTAATAATGATGGCGGAGCTCCTGCGACGCCGGACTCGCACGAGCTCACCCCGCCAGCGGCTGAAAAAGTCATCGCCGATCTCACCCGCCAGCTCGACAACATGGGCCCGGTTAATCTCGATGCCGTGCACGAGTACGACGAGCTCGATGAACGTTACAAATTCCTCGAAGGACAAAACAGCGATCTCACCAATTCGCGCCGCGAATTGCTCGATGTGATTGCGCAAATCAACTCGACCACAAGAAAATTGTTCGCTGAAACCTTCGCCCAGGTGCGGCTAAGCTTTCGCGAAATGTTTGCGGAACTCTTCGGCGGCGGGCGCGCGGACCTGTCGTTGCTCGATGAGAGTGACCCCCTCAACTGCGGGATTGAGATCACCGCAAAACCGCCAGGCAAACAATTGCAAAGCGTCTCGTTGCTGAGTGGAGGCGAGCGGGCCATGACAGCCGTGGCGTTGCTATTCGCAATCTACATGGTCCGACCGAGCCCGTTCTGCATTCTCGATGAAGTGGATGCACCGCTCGATGAAGGCAATATCAATCGCTTTATCCGCGTCCTGGAGCGATTCGTAAAGCAGAGCCAGTTCATCATTATGACCCATAACAAACGCACGATTGCAAGAGCGGACGTGCTTTACGGTGTAACAATGGAAGAGCGCGGTGTGAGCAAGCTCGTTGGGATGAAGTTAACCGCGCCACAGCAAATTTCTCCCGAGATAACGTCTAACGGAGACCAGCAGCAACCCACGCAACGGCGCCTTGCGCTTGCGACGCGATAGGTCGGATAGGCGCCCGCGTCGCAAAAATCTTTTGCGCGCGACCGTCGATCTTGCGTAAAATTGTCCGATGCTTCAGACGGCGCAGCGCGGCACAAGAATAAAAACAAAAACGTCCGCCCCGCCGCATGAACGCTTTCTCGAGGCATTTCGTTGGATGCTGCTGACGCGCACGCTTGAAGAAAAACTCGTCAGCCTCTATCGCGGCGGTCTGATTACCGGTGGCGTTTACATTGGCAAGGGTCAGGAAGCGGTGAGCGCGGCTTGCGGTTTGTTTCTGCAAAAAGGCGACATCTTCGCGCCATTGATTCGCGACCAGGCCGGACGATCCGCATTTGGCGAACCGCTGCTCGACGTCACGCGCACTTATCTCGGCTCACGCAAGGGGCCAATGCGCGGGCGCGACGGTAACATTCATCGGGGCCGGCCAGGCGACGACCAGCTCGCCATGGTCAGTCACCTCGGCGCGATGGTTTCGGTGACCGTGGGCGCGTTAATGGCGAAACGATTTAAGGGAGAGAAAAACTTTGTCGGCCTGGCGTGCATCGGCGAAGGCGGAATGCAGACCGGTTCGTTCCATGAAGGAATGAACATCGCCGCTGTCGAACAAGTGCCCCTCGTGGTCGTCGCGACGAACAATCATTATGCCTATTCCACGCCGAACGAGCGCGAGTTTGCATGTCATGATCTGGTCGATCGCGCAATCGGCTACGGATTCGAAGGTTACAGTCTCGACGGAACGGATCTCAGCGCCTGCCTGGATGTGATCGGGGGCGCGGTAAAACGGGCGCGTGCGGGACGTCCGCCCCAGTTGGTTGTCGCATCCGTCCTGCGGCTCTCCGGTCATGGCGAGCATGATGACGCAAGCTACGTGACCGACGAGATCAAAGCCGAGCCATTTGCGCGCGATTGTTTGAAAGTCGCCGAGCAAACAACTGTCGATATGAATCTGTTAGATGCCGAGACGCTGGTCCAGTGGCACAGGGACGCCGCCGCGCAGATAGACGAAGCAATCGCCACTGCACAAAAAGAGGCCCCGCCCGAAAGCGACAAAGAAGATTGGTGCGCGATCTCCACACGCGAACTTGTTGATCACGTTGAGTGACGAAGCAGACCAAAGTTAAAATCGTTAAAAGAGTTACAATGTTACATCGGGTAACGATTCAACGGTTCAACGATGTAACGCGGCGAAGCCATGAGCATCACTTATCTGGAAGCGATTCGTGAAGCGCAGGCGAAGGTGCTTCGTGACGACGAGCGCGTTTTTATCTACGGGCAGGATGTCGGCGGAACCTTCGGCGGCGCCTTTAAGGCAACCAAAGGTCTCACGAAAGAATTTCCCGGACGCGTGTTAAACACACCGATCAGCGAAGACGCGATAGTCGGGACTGCGATCGGCGCCGCCATGCAGGGAATGCGGCCAATTGTGGAAATGCAATTTGCCGATTTTTCGAGCATCGCGCTCAATCAAATCTTAAACAACGCCGGCACGCATTATTGGCGGACAAATGTTCCAGTCCCTATCACGGTGCGCTTGCCATCTGGCGGCACAAAAGGCAGCGGACCATTTCATAGTCAATCAATGGAATCGATTTATGCACATTACCCCGGACTCATCGTGATGACGCCGGCGACTGTTGAGGACGCCTACACCATGCTGATCGAGGCCGTGGCGATCGACGATCCGGTGATCTACTGCGAACACAAATATCTCTATTATCATCTCAAGGCAGATAAACTGCCGGCCGAAGGCTTGCCCACAGGCAAAGCGCGCATTGCGCGAGAGGGGCGCGACCTCACCATTGTCACTTACAGCGCGATGGTGCACGAAGCGCTTGCGGTCGCGGAACAATTGGCCGGCGAGGGTTTCGAAATTGAGGTTGTCGATCTCCGTTCCGTTAAACCACTCGACACTGACAGTGTTCTTGCTTCGGTCGCGCGCACTGGCCGGCTGCTTTGCGTGGGCGAATCATTTCCCTGGGGCGGTGCGACGGCTGAGATCATCGCGCGCGTGACTGCGGAAGGTTTTCATTTACTGGATGCCGCGCCGCAGCGCCTTAACGCGAAAGACACACCGATCCCGTATCACCCCAATCTCTGGTCGGCGCACCGCCCGAACGCAAAAGAGATCGCGCGAAAAGCTCGCGCCCTGCTTCGAGAATAGAATTTATGCCGCAAGTTCCAATCATAATGCCACAGCTCGGCGAATCGATCGCCGAAGCCACCATTGTCGATATCAAAGTGAAGCCCGGCGACGAGGTCGTCACGGACCAGGAAATTATCGACGTCGAGACAAACAAAGCCGTCATGGGCGTGACCACGCCATGCAAAGGCAAGATCGA
>WNGB01026734.1_pt1 | contig 12954 bp, 12 predicted proteins | sample 5400681 | NCBI WGS metagenome assembly WNGB01 (sample SAMN13153367, study PRJNA577476) | soil metagenome | isolation source: 115 cm soil or saprolite under grassland replicate 2 | place: USA:California | collected 2016-06-15 | reverse complement strand
ATCGTCCGGTCCCGGAAGACGGCCGCGCCGGGCACGTCGTCGGCACTGCTCGCACCCGTGATCCGGGCGCTCGCCGCGATCGGTCTGTTCGACTGGTTCGTCGCGCATCAGCGGCAGATCAACACGCTGGTCACCAACGTCCGCGGCCCCGACCGCCCGTTGACCTTCCTGGGCGTCCCGATCGCCGACATCGTCCCGGTGACCACGACCACCGGCAACGTCACGGTCAGCTTCGCCGTCTTCTCGTACGCCGGCCGGCTGACGGTCACCGTCGTCGCGGACCCGGCCGCGTGCCCGGACCTACCGGTGCTGGTCGCCCTGCTGCAGGACGAGCTGGACCGGCTGACCGGCGCGGTGCGCGAAACCGCACGCACGCTCGCCGCACCCGGGGCCTGAGACCCGGTACGACGGATCGCGGCCGCCGCGACCCGTCGTACCGGCGAATCCGGTGAGGTCAGCGCTTGGCCGGCTTGGGGAGCTGGCAGCCGGCCTTGGTGAGGTCGATGGTGCGGTTGGTCAGGCAGGTGTAGATCCACCAGGTCTGCTGGGCGTACGCGGCGCCGGTCTCGACGTGGGTGGTGCCGTCCGGAGCGACCTCGCACGGGTTGTCGAGGGTGCACGGGGTGCCGCCCTCGTACGTCGTGTTGTTGGCACCGACGACCTCGCCGGTGGTGGTGTCGACGACCGGCGAGCCGGAGGTGCCGCCGATCACCTCGCATCCGGGCTGGTGGTACTGGATCGACTGGTCCCAGGTCCAGCTGCCCTCACGGAGCTGGTAGACGGTCTCCTCGACCGAGCAGGTGTAGATCCGCTTCCAGTAGCCGGACACGACCGCGATCCCGATGCCGTTCGCGGGCCCGGCCTGGGCAAGTGTCAGCGGGGTGGTGCCGAACTGCGCCGCCAGCTCGGCGTACGTCCTGGTCAGCCGGTAGAGGGTGATGTCGGTCTTGGTCATCGTCGCGTACAGGACCCGGTCGGCCTGGGCCGTGCCGGCCGTCGTGCCGTCCGGCTTCAGCAGCGTCATCGAGCGGTTGGAGCGGCGGTTCACGATCACCTCGCCCGGGTCCAGGAACCCGCGCTCGTAGCAGTGCCCGTTGGTGAGCACCAGGGCCCGGTCGGAGGGCAGCGAGTCGGCGTACCGGACCACCGACGCCGAGCAGTTGCTGAGCGCCACGATCCCGGTGAAGTCGCTGCCGGCGGTGGTGGTGGCGGAGGCGGAGAGCGGTACGACGGAGGCCAGGGCGGCGATCAGGCCGGTGGCCAGGGTGCGAAGTCGCATGGTGTCGGTCCTTCGTCCGTGGGCGGAGGGGCGCCGCGGATCACGACGGCCCGGACCGAGTATGTTCGAAGCGTCGTCGCGTGGGAACCGTCCGCGCCCGGTTCGGAGCTCCGGACGGCGCGGTGCGAACCGGACCGCGCCCGGCGGCGTCATACTGTACGTCGCCGTACCCGGAAGGGCGGCGCGACCGCCCTGGAACCGGGACGAACGGAAGGACGACATGCCGCAGGAGCCAGCTGACCTGCGCAACCTCAGCGAGAAGACCCGCTTCAAGCGGGCGCTGACGCTGGTCCTGATGACCCTGGTACTGCCCGGATCGGCGCAGATCGTGGCCGGCAGCAAGCGCGCCGGGCGGTTCGCCTGGCGGGTCCTCGCGGGCCTGCTGGCGCTGGCCGTGGCCGTCGTCGTCTTCACTCTGATCTCGCGGGCCGGGACGCTGAACATCCTCGCCGAGCCGCGCACGCTGCTCGGCATCCAGGTCCTGCTCGTCGTGCTCGCGATCGGCTGGGCGGCGCTGTTCGTCGACGCCTACCGGCTGGCGCAGCCGCTCACCCTGGACCGCGGCCACCGGCTGACCACCAGCGTGCTGGACGGCGTACTCATCCTGACCGTGGTCGGCGCGCTGCTGTGGGGCAGCTTCATCGTGTCCGCGCAACGTGACTTCGTGTCGAGCGTGTTCGGCAGCGGGAAGAAGTCCGCGGCGGACAAGGGCCGGTTCAACGTGCTGCTGATGGGCGGTGACTCCGGCAAGGGCCGGATCGGCGTCCGGCCGGACAGCATGACGCTGGCCAGCATCGACGAGGACACCGGGCGCACCGTGCTGATCGGGCTGCCGCGGAACCTGGCGTACGTGCCGTTCCCCGAGGGCTCGGTGATGCACACGAAGTTCCCGCACGGGTTCCACTGGGAAGGCTGCGCGGCGAACTGCTTCCTGAACGGGCTCTACACCTACGCCACCGACCACAAGGACCTGTTCCCGGGCGTCAAGGACCCGGGCGCGATGGTCACCCGGCAGGCGATCGAGCAGATCACCGGGCTGAAGATCAACTACCACGTGATGATCGACATCGCCGGGTTCATTCACCTGATCAACGCGGTCGGCGGGATCACCCTGGACGTCGGCAAGCGGGTCCCGATCGGCGGGATCGGCGGGCCGGTCAAGGGGTACATCGAGCCGGGCAAGAAGCAGCACCTGGACGGCTACCACGCGACCTGGTTCGCGCGGTCCCGGGAGGGCTCGACCGACTACGAGCGGATGCTGCGGCAGAAGTGCGTGATGAGCGCGATGCTGCAGCAGCTCGAGCCGCGCAAAGTGCTGACCAAGTTCCAGGGCATCGCGAAAGCCAGCAAGAAGGTCGTGAACACCGACATCCCGGCCGGGGACCTCGGCACGTTCGTCGACCTGGCCCTGAAGTCGAAGAAGCTGAAGGTGTCCAGCTTCTCGCCGACTCCGCCGCTGATCGACACCGGGCACCCGGACTTCCCGCTCATCCGGAGCAAGGTCGCCGAGGCGATCGCGAAGTCCGAGGCCATCGACGACGCCAAGCCGGACAGCTCGCCGTCCAAGGCGGCCGCGACACCGTCGAAGAAGCCGTCGAGCAAGCCCACGGGGACCCCGTCCAAGCCAGGTACCGACGTCGAGGACGTCGCCTCCGTCTGCAAGGTGGTCTGAACCGTGAGCCCTGTGTCGTCGTGGCCACCGGTGTCCGTCGTGATGCCGGTGCTGAACGAGGAGGAGCACCTCGCCGAGGCCGTCGGCCGGGTGCTCGACCAGGACTACCCCGGCGAGCTCGAGGTGGTGGTCGCGCTCGCGCCGAGCAAGGACCGCACCGAGGAGATCGCCGCTTCGCTGGCCGAGGCCGACCCGCGGGTGGTGATCGTGCCGAACCCGAGCGCGAAGACGCCGGCGGGGCTGAACGTGGCCATCGCCAAGGCCCGGTACGACGTGATCGTGCGCGTCGACGGCCACGGCGTGCTGACGCCCGGGTACATCACCCGCGCGGTCGAGCTGCTCACCGAGACCGGGGCGGACAACGTGGGCGGCGTGATGGCCGCCGAGGGGCGCAGCCCGTTCGAGCAGGCGGTGGCGTGCGCGTACCGCTCCCGGCTCGGGCTGGGGGCGTCCACGTTCCACCAGGGCGGCCAGGCCGGACCGGCGGACACCGTCTACCTCGGCGTGTTCCGGCGGGCGGCGCTGGAGCGGGTCGGCGGGTTCGACGAGAGCATGCACCGGGCGCAGGACTGGGAGCTCAACTACCGGATCCGCAAGACCGGCGGGGTGGTTTGGTTCAGCCCGGACCTGTCGGTCACCTACCGCCCGCGGTCGTCCCTCGCGAGCGTGGCCCGGCAGTTCTTCCACACCGGGCAGTGGCGCCGTGAGGTGATCCGCCGGCATCCGGAGACGGCCAGCAGGCGCTATCTGGCGCCACCGCTGGCGGTCTCCGCGATCGTGCTCGGCACGATCCTCGGCATCGTCGGGCTGGCCGCCGGCTGGCCGGTGCTGCTGCTCGGCTTCCTGGCCCCGGCCGGCTACGCGCTGGCGATCATCGCCGGCTCGCTCATGGAGGGCCGCTACCTCCCGGTCCGCGCCCTGCTCTGGCTCCCGCTGGTGGTCGCCACCATGCACATGACCTGGGGCACCGGCTTCCTCACCGGCCTCCGCGACCCTCGCTGACCCGACGAGCGCTACTTCTTGCGGGTGGACTCGGTGAGGTAGGCGTCGACGACCTCCTGGACGTCGCCGTCCATCTTCATCGCGCCCCTGTCGAGCCAGATGGCGCGGTTGCAGGTGTCGGTGACGACCGAGAGGCTGTGGCTCACCACGAATACGGTGCCGGCCTCGTCGCGCAGGTCCTTGATCCGCTGCTCGGACTTGGTCTGGAAGTCGGCGTCACCGGTAGCCAGGGCCTCGTCGATGAGCAGGATGTCGTGCGTCCGGGCCGAGCCGATCGCGAACCGCAGCCGCGCGGCCATACCGGACGAGTACGTCCGCATCGGCAGGTCGATGAACTCGCCGACGCCGGCGAAGTCCACGATGTCGTCGTACCGGGTGTCGATCTCCTCCTGCGTCATGCCCATCGCGAGGCAGCCGAGGACGACGTTGCGGTCGCCGGTCAGGTCGCTCATCAGCGCCGCGTTGACACCGAGCAGCGACGGCCGGCCTGACGTGTAGACCGATCCGCGCACCGGCGGCAGCAGGCCGGCGATGGCCTTCAGCAGGGTCGACTTGCCGGAGCCGTTGCGGCCGATCAGGCCGATCGCGTCACCCTTGTACGCCGTGAAGCTGACGCCCTTGACCGCGTGCACCTCACGAATCGTGGGACGCTCCTGGCGGCGCATCAGGCGGGACAGCGCGCTGGCCGCCGTACCCTTGCCGCCGGAGCCGGCCAGCACCTTGTAGACGATGTGCACGTCGTCCGCGATCACCGTCGGCACCCGGTCGGCGACCGGTACCTTGTTCACCGGCTTGTCGGCCGGTGTCTCGGTCGCCGTCTCAGCAGCCGGCGCCTCGGGGGTCTTGGTCTCGGATGTCGGATCAGCCACGGCCGTACCTGTCCTCCGCACGCCAGAAGTACCAGAACCCGCCGACCAGGGCCACGAGCGCCCAGCCGATGGCGATCGGCCAGGCGTTGGGCAGCGAGTGCGCCTCGTGGTGGGCCAGCAGGGACTGCCGGACGATGTCGATGTACGCCGCCGCCGGGTTCAGCGTGATCAGCTGCGCGATCCACCACGGCTTGCCGGCCAGTGCCGCCGGGATCGAGAAGAAGACGCCCGACACGTACAGCCAGGTGCGCAGCGCGAACGGCATGATCTGCGCGATGTCGCCGACGAACGCGCCGAGCCGGGCGAACACCATCAGCTCGTTCATCACGTACGCGAACGGCAGTGTGGCGCGCGGGAAGTGCAGGGTCCGGATCAGCGACATGTTGGCCGAGATCGACCGGGTGCCCTCCATCACCGAGCGCTGCGTGTACGTGAAGACGAAGATGCCGCTGATCAGGAACGCCGTGTAGTTCTCGACGTTGCTCGCGGCCTTCATCATCAGCCCGAAGACCATGTAGTACACGGCCGCGTTCAGCAGTGGCGTGAGCACCTGCCACAGCGAACCCAGTCGGGCACCGGCGTAAGCCGCGTAGATCCGGGCGCGGGCGTAGCTGACGACGAACTGGCGCCGTGACCACAGGTCGCGCACGTAGTCGCCGAACGCCGGCCGCACCGAGCTTTTCGACAACCCGTACTTCTCGGCCAGCGCCTCCGCGGAGAGCGTCCCGGCCAGCTCGGGGCTGGATGACATGCGGGTCAATCTACTGTGGCATCCGCCGGAACTCCCACCTGGGCTCACCCCGAGTCATCGATTCGACAGGTACGACGCCTGACCAGCCGGCCTACTGGTCCGTCTGAGAGAGTGGCCGCATGACGTGGCTGGTGACGGGCGGGGCTGGGTACATCGGTGCGCACGTGGTGCGGGCGTTCCGCGCGGACGGAATCGGCGTCGTGGCGATCGACGACCTGTCGAACGGGCACCGCGAGTTCGTGCTCGACGACGTGCCGTTCGTGCGGGCGAACCTGCTCGACGGCGCGGCGGTCCGCCGTACCGTCGAGGAGCACCAGGTGACCGGTGGACGTGCTCACCGACCTCGGCGTGCGCAACTTCGTGTTCTCCGGCAGTGCCGGGGTGTACGGCACGCCGCAGGTCGACCTGGTCACCGAGCAGACCCCGCTGCACCCGGAGTCGCCGTACGGCGAGACCAAGGTGATCGGGGAGTGGCTGCTGGCCGACGCGGCCGTCGCGCACGACCTGCGCTACACGTCGCTGCGGTACTTCAACGTGGTCGGCTCGTCGTACGACGACGTCTACGACTCCAGCCCGCACAACCTGTTCCCGAAGGTGATGAAGGCGCTCACCGACGGGCGGACGCCGCAGATCAACGGTGACGACTACCCGACGCCGGACGGGACGCCGGTCAAGGACCACGTGCACGTCGGCGATCTGGCGCGGGCGCACGTCACGGCGGCCCGGGCGCTGGAGGAGGGGCGGACCCTGGAGCGGGTCTACAACCTCGGCAGCGGCACGGGCGCGTCGGTGCGGGAGATCATGGACGCCGTCCGCCGGGTGACCGGGATCGACTTCACCCCGATCATCGCGCCGCGGCGGCCGGGTGACCCCGCCCGGATCGTGGCCTCGGACGCGCTCGCGGCGCGGGACCTGGACTGGAAGAACAGCTACACCATCGACGAGATGGTCGCGAGCGCCTGGCGGTCCTGGCAGAAGCGGGTCGGTGCCGGGGTCAGCTGAGCTGGAACCCGATGGGGCCGGTCAGCACCCCGCCCTCGACGGGCAGCGTGACGCCGGTGATCCAGGCGGCGTCGTCCGAGGCGAGGAACGCGACCGCGGCGGCGATGTCCTCCGGCTCGCCGACCCGGCCGAGCGGGTAGAGCTTCGTCAGTTGGCTGAGCGCCTCCTGCTGGTCGTCCCAGTTGGGTGTGCGGACGGTGCCGGGCGCGACCACGTTGAACCGGACGCCCTCGCGGCCGTACCGGGCCGCGAGGTTCCGCGTCAGGCTCTGCAGGCCGGCCTTGGCGGCCGAGTACTCGACGTTGCCGAAGGCAACCAGTCCGTTCACGGAGCCGACCGAGACGACGGCGCCGCGGGTCTCGACCAGGTGCGGCAGCGCCGCCTTGATGCACCGGCTCGCGCCCACCAGGCTCAGGTCGAGCTGGTGGTGCCAGTCCTCCGTCGTGGCTTCCTCGTACGACGCCCTGACGATGCAGCCGCCGGCGTTGTTCACCAGCACGTCGAGCCGGCCGTAGCGTTCGACCGTCGCGGCGACGGCGGCCCGGACGGACTCGTCGGAGGTGACGTCGCAGGCGATCGCGAACGAGCGCGCCGCGTTCGGCGAGGTCCCCGCCGCGGACGCGTCAACGGCGGCGGCCTCGGCCAGCTCGCGGCTGACCGCCTCGGCGGTGTCGGGGCTGAGGTCGGTGACGGCGACCGCGCAGCCCTCGGCGGCGAGCCGGTGCGCGACGGCGCGGCCGATGCCCTGGCCGGCCGCGGTGACCAGCGCGACCCTGCCCTCGAACCGGCGCGTCATGGCCGGTCCAGGACGGTGTCGACGCGTTCGTCGGCGACCCGGCGGTCGAGCGTGGCCGGGTCGAGGTTGCGGCACAGCACCACCGAGCCGCCGCCTGCGAGCACACCCGCGAGGGTAGTGGGGTCGTTGGCCAGGTCGCGAGTGGTGAGGACGCGTTCGCGGAGCGGCTCGGCCGCCGCGACCAGGTCCGCGTGCGTCCGGTCGTCGTACGCCGGTGACTCCGGGCGCGGCGGGTCGAGGGGCACGTAAAGGTCGCCGTGGTTGTAGACCTCGGCGCCGAAGTCGACCACGCCGGGCGGCAGCGGCTCGCGGAACCGGCCGCCGAGCGGCAGCAGCGCGGAAGCCACCGTGACGCTCTTGCCGCGGACCTCCTCCAGGCGGTCTTCGAGGTCGTCGGGGCCGATGATCGCGATGTCGCCGGCGGTGCTGGTCAGCGTCGCGTGCGCGGACCACGCGGCGAGCGCCCAGGCGACGCCGAGCCAGTGCGGCGGCAGCGCTATCCGCACGGTGTCGCCGGTGGCCAGGTCGAGTTCGTCGGTGAGCAGGTTCGCGGTCTTCGCGACCCAGTTCGCGGTGGTCGCGTAGCTGAGCTCGATCCGCTCACCCGACGCGTCGTCGTAGAACGTCACGAACGGCCGTCCGGGGTCCCGCTTGACCGCGGCGGCGAACAGTTCCGGGAGCGTCGATGCCATGCCGGAGAACCTACCTGGCTAGGCTGCCTAGCCATGCGTAACGTGGTGATCCTCGCGGGCGGGTCCGGTACCCGGCTGTGGCCGCTGTCCAGGGCTGACCGGCCGAAACAGGTACTGCCGTTGGCTGGTGAGCGGTCGCTGCTGCGGGTGGCGTACGACCGCCTCGAAGGGCTCGTCGACCCGGACCGGATCTACGTGTGCACGGCTGCCGCGCACGCGTCACAGGTGCTCGAGCAGCTTCCCGAGCTGGACCCGTCACGGCTGATCGGCGAGCCGGTCGGGCGGGACACCTCCAACGCCGTCGGCCTTGCCTCGGCCGTGGTCGGCCGGGACGACCCGGACGCCGTGCTGGCCATCGTCACCGCCGACCACCTGATCACGCCGGAGAAGGAGTTCCGCGCCTCGGTCGAGACGGCGTTCGCGCTGGTCGAGGAGCGGCCCCGGGCGCTGTGCACCTTCGGGATCGAGCCGACCCACCCGCACACCGGTCTCGGGTACGTCGAACGTGGTGAGCAGATCGCCGGCTCCGGGGCGTTCGAGGTGGCCAGGTTCCGGGAGAAGCCGGATCTCGCGACTGCCGAGGAGTACCTCGCGACGGGCCAGTTCTGGTGGAACTCCGGCATGTTCGTGTGGCGGGCGGAGACCCTGCTCGACGTGCTGGACGAGCTGCTGCCGGAGTCGGCAGTGGCGCTGCGCCGGGCGGGTGCGGCAGCGGCGGGCGAGGAGCGGGACGCGGTGCTGGCCGAGATCTACCCGGCGCTTCGGAAGATCAGCGTCGACTTCGCCGTGATGGAACCCGTGTCCAACGGTGCTGTGGACGCCGAGGTGGTCGTCGTACCGATGCCGGTGCAGTGGCTCGACGTCGGCTCCTGGGCGGCGCTCGCGGGAACCCTCGACATCGACGACGCGGGCAACAGCGCGCGCGCGGGCAGCCTGACCTGCCTGGTCGACTCCAGCGACAACGTGATCGTCACCGACGACCCCGAGCACCTTGTCGCGACCGTCGGCCTGACCGGTCACATCGTCGTGCACACGTCCGACGTGACGATGGTCTGCCCGCTGTCGGCCGGCGAACGGGTCAAGGAGCTCGTCGCCGAGGTCCAGTCCAGGTACGCCGGCCGCTTCACCTGAGCCCGCGGCTGCCGTGCGAGGCGAGATCAGGCGCCGGCTTCGGGGGCGTTGGTGGCGGGGTACTTCTCGATGAACTTGGTGAGGGCCTCGCCGCTGACCTTGCCGCAGAACTGGCGGTGGCCGTGCTGGGTGCTGTTCTTGCTCGCGTCGGTCGGGTCCTGGCCGCCGTCCCAGTGCGAGAACGCGATGTGCTTGCCGTCCGGCCAGGCGGCGCCGTCACTGGCGTGGAACGGCGCGATGATGACGCGGTCCGCCGCGGCGGCCGGGAGCTTGGCCTTGCCCATCCGCTCGAGCTGGTCCAGCTGCTTCTTGTCGCCGGCGATGGTGTCGTCGTACCAGAGGATCGTGAAGCCGTGCTCGAGGTTGTGCACGAGGGTTTCGACGCGCGGGCGATCGCTTGAGTCGTAGAACCGCTTCGTGTACACCGCGGGCTGCGGGTAGTGCTTGCCGGACGACGGCGGGGACTGGGCGTACTTGACGACCGTGCCTTCGTTGACGTGGTCCTTGCCGCCGGTGGCCGGGTCGTCGGTGGGCGCGTCGCAGGAGGCGGCGGCCATCGAGGTGCCGATGTCGGCGACCTGCGCGTTCTTGATCCGGGCGTCCTGGACCAGCTTGATCGCGGGATAGGCGATGATGCCGAGGCCGACGACGATCGCGACGACGACGATCAAGATGGTGCGGCGCCGGTCGGCTCTGGCCTGCTCGCGCTGCATCTTCTCGATCAGCTCGCGCCGCGACTGCTTCTGAGACTTGCCCACGATTCTCGACTTCCGGCTCGGATGGCGGTCCCGCCTGGCGGCGGGATCGCGCAGCAGTGTACGCAGGAACGCTGAGAAGTATCTGAACGCGCCGGGTCACCGAGACCCGAACGAGACCTCCGCTATGCCGCCGGACAACCGCCCCACCGCCACGCCGTACCCCTCCGCGTGCAGCAGCACGGCCAGCCGCTCGGCGACCGCGCCGACGCCGATCTCGTCCGGCCCGCGCACGACCAGCGCCGCCGGATCCACCGACACCTCGACGGCGGCGGCGACGGCAGCGGCCGCGACCAGCCGCCCGGCCAGCTCCGGGTCGAGGTCGCGTGGACCGGCCGGAGCGCGGCGCTCGGTGACCGCGGCCCAGGCGGCCTCCCGGGTGCCGAGGCTGAACAGGTCCGACTCGGCGTCGCGCACCAGCGCGGCCGCGCCCGGTCCGTGCTCGCCGGCCGGGAGTACGACGTCGTCCGCGCCGCGCAGCACGGCCACCGGGACGCCGTCCGCCTTGCCCTTGACCAGCTCGCTCGCCGCGGCCAGCTCGTCGGCCACGGCCGGCACGGTCACCGCGAGCGTGTTGCCGTGGCTGTCCGTCGTACCGCGCAGGTCCTCCAGCACCTCGACGCCCGCGGCGCCGATGGCGAGGTCGGTCTGGCCGTTGCGCCAGGGCCGGCCGAGGGTGTCGGTGACGATCACGCCGACGTTCACGTCGTACCGCTCCCGCAGCGCCTCGCGCAGCCGGCGGGCCGAGGCGTCCGGGTCCACCGGCAGCAGCAGGACCGTGCCGGGCGCGGTGTTGGAGGTGTCGGTGCCGGCAGCGGCCAGCACCAGGCCGTGCCGGGTCTGCACGATCCGGGTGTTCTCGCGCTGCGCGACGATCCGGACGAGCTCGGCGTCCACCGCCTCGGCGCGGGTCACGCCGGTGAGCAGCCGGCCCTCGGCCTTGCTGACGATCTTCGAGGTCACCGAGACCACGTCGCCGTCGTACAGCTCGGCGTTCTCGCCGATCAGCTCCGCGAGATCGGTGCCCTCGGCAACTTCCGGCAGGCCGACCACGGGCACGACCGTCAGGCCCTTGCGCATCAGCGGACCGTATCGGCGAGGTCGAGGGCGGCCGCGGCGATCGCCGCGGTCGCGTCCACGTCGGTCATCCACAGCGGTACGGCGCGGGCCGCCACACCGGCCGCCTCGACCTCCGGGATCTGCGCGGCGTCCGTCGTGTCGAGCAACCAGCCGTCGATCACACCAGCCGAAGCCCGGGATCCGTAGTGGACGGCCACCGCGGCAGCGCGCGACTCCACATCGATGGCCGCCAGCACCTTGTCGGCCATGCCGCGCACCGGGCGCTCGCCGATGATCGGGGACACGCCCACGACCGGCGCCCTGGTCGCGCGCACCGCGTCCGCGACCCCGGGCACGCCGAGGATGGTCCCGACCGACACGACCGGGTTGGACGGCGGCAGCAGGAGTACGTCGCAGTCCGCGATCGCGTCCAGCACGCCGGGCGCCGGCTTGGCCTTGTCCTGGCCGACCACGACGATCTCGCGCGCCGGGACCTCGGCGTGCAGCCGCACCCAGTACTCCTGGAAGTGCACCGCCTTGCGGCCCGACGGCGACTCGTCGTCGTCGATCACCACGTGCGTCTCGATCCGGTCGTCGCTCATCGGCAGCAGCCGGACCGGCAGCTTCCAGCGGGCGCACAGCGCCTCGGTCACCGCGCTCAGCGCGAAACCCGCGTCCAGCATCTGGGTGCGCACCAGGTGGGTCGCGATGTCGCGGTCACCCAGGCCGAACCAGGTCGGCTGCACGCCGTACGCCGCGAGCTCCTCCTTGACCAGCCAGCCCTCGTCCTCGCGGCCCCAGCCGCGCTCGGCGGAGATGCCGCCGCCGAGGGTGTACATCACCGTGTCGAGGTCCGGGCAGACCCGCAGGCCGAACAGCGTGATGTCGTCCGCGGTGTTGCCGACGACCGTGATCTCGGCGTCCGGCCGGGCCTGGATCAGCCCGCGCAGGAAGGTCGCGCCGCCGATGCCGCCGGCCAGAACAGTCAGTCGCATGCTGACGAGTCTGCCGCAGTGCCTCAAGGGCGGTGCACGAGGTCTGGACCGTGCCCATCGATATGCTGCCGGAGGTCAGGACCAAACATCCGAATGGAGGCCCCTCGTGGTCACCGACGCAACCAAGAAGCTCAAGGAGCCGGTGGCGTACCTGTTGCTGGCCTTCGCCGGTCTCGTCGCCTTGGCGTCGCTGATCCGGTTGTTCCTCGGCCCCAGCTTCACCACGGCCGCCTCGCAGACGCAGAGCTACCTCACGCCGTACGGCCTGTCCGGGCTGATGGTGCTGGTGGCGCTGGCCGGTGCCGTCTGGCTGGTCACGCACACCGGCGAGCGGACCCCGAACGCCCGCACGGTCGCCCTCGCCGCGCTGGGGATCACAGGGCTCATCGCGCTGCTCGGCGTGATCGGCGCGTTCTCCGGGTTCGGCGAGACCGCCGACGCCGGGCTGAAGATCGTCGCGTTCCTCAGCGCGCTCGCCGGTCTCGCGCTCACCGCGGTCACCGGGCTGTTCATCCTCAAGACGTTCCAGGACCTGCCGGCCCCGGTGAAGGCACCCAAGCCGGCCATGCAGGCCGGGCCGCACGGCCAGTTCGCCGGCCAGCCGCACGGGCAGTTCGCGCCGCAGGGCCAGTTCCCGCCGCAGGGTCAGTACGGCGGCGACCAGCAGTACGGCGGTGACCAGTACGGCGCTCCGCAGGGCCAGTACGGCCAGCAGTACGGCCAGTACGACCAGGCTCAGGGTCACTACGACCAGGGCCAGGCCCAGTACGGCGACCCGGCCGCGCAGCAGGGCGTCTACGGTGACGCGGGTGCGCAGGGGCACTACGGCGACGCAGGCCAGTCGCACTACGGCGAGGCCGCCGGGCAGGCGCACTACGGTGACGCCGGCGCGCAGGCACAGCAGTACGGCGGCTACGCCGCGGGTACGGCCGGCGGCTACGAGGCGGCGGG
>WNGB01012582.1_pt1 | contig 12955 bp, 14 predicted proteins | sample 5400681 | NCBI WGS metagenome assembly WNGB01 (sample SAMN13153367, study PRJNA577476) | soil metagenome | isolation source: 115 cm soil or saprolite under grassland replicate 2 | place: USA:California | collected 2016-06-15 | reverse complement strand
GGCCAATCTTCCGGGTTCGGCGCCGTCCGAGCGTAGGCCGCTTGGAACACCGACCCAGCCAGGTCTTCAACTTTCGAGGTCTCGATTACCTCCCAGATCTCGGAGTAGATCCCATCTCTGCGGTAGGCCGGCGAGGCGAGCACGAGTTTGCGCACCAGATCCGGATGCCGCATCGCGATCTCGAGGGCGATTTCGCTTCCCAGGCTATAGCCGAAGAAGTCGGCTGTTTCGATCGTGAGCTGGCGGAGGAGTGCGGCAGTGTCCTCGGCCATCTGCTCGTCAGTCAACAGGCGGTCGATGTCGGCGGTATGACCGTGCGCCTGCTGCTCGATGGCGATGACCTGTCGGGTCTTCGCAAAGGTCGGCAGAACCTTGCTGAAAGAGGTCTCGATTGTCGATAATCCGCCGTGCAGCAGCACAAGCGGTCTGCCGCTCCCGTGAATCTCGTAATACAGCTTGAGGCCGTTCACCCAAGCGTAGCTGCCCTTGGACTCCTTATTCATGTCAATGCTCTTCGTGTTCATTTCATTTCCTTTGCATGCTCGGAGCGGACGATATCGGCATCCCCGCTCATCCTCAGGGCTGGCGCGTCAGCGCACTGCATAGACACTGGCCGCCAGCCCTTGAACGTCAGGGCCTTGCCCTGCTTACGCACGCTGCGCCGCCCTGTAGGTGAGCATGACGACGCCCGCACCGTTCGTCTTCACGTCGGTCAGCGTCAGCGTGGTCTTTTCGCCCCCGTCTCTGAAGAAACGCTTTCCGGTTCCCAGGGCAAGCGGATAGAGCATAACCCGATAGACATCGATCAGGTTGTGCTGCATCAGCGTGTTCACGAGCTCACCGCTGCCGTAGATGAGGATGTCCTGACCGGGCTGCTGCTTCAGCTTCGCGACCTCTTCGGCGAGATCTCCCTTGAGCAGCGTTGCGTTCCACTCGAGTGGCTCTTCCAAGGTCGTCGAGGCAACGAACTTGGGCAGGCTGTTCATCCTGTCGGTGAACGGGTCGCCGGACCTCAATGGCCACGAAGCGACAAACTCCTCATAGGTCACCCGCCCGAGCAGAAGAGCGTCGCTCGCGAAGAGCTGGTCGGACTGGTACTTCGCGAGCTCGTCGTTCCAGTATGGGATCGTCCAGCCGCGGTGCTCGAACTCTCCAGCGCCGCCTGGGTCTTCCGTCACACCGTCCAGTGACAGATATTCCGCTGCGACTACCTTTCTCATGTTCGTTCTCCTTGTATACTAGTATGCTAGGTGTTCGTCCCCATCCGGTTATCTCCGGGCCGCCGAACAACCTCGGGCGTTGAAACTCGCTTCGCGAACGTTGCGGAGCTGGACTTCACCTCGCAACCACTAGTGTGAACCCTGAGCGTTCAAGCGGTGCAGCAGCCTGCGCAAGGCGAAGCGCGGCGTGATCCGGATGAGAAAGGCTGTCAAGAACTTGTACCGCAGGCTGTACACCGCGATCGGCTTGTCGCGCTTCCGCGCTTCATCATCCGGTAGCCATAGCGTGCCACTTCGGCCGGCGTGGTCCTGGTCGTCGCCATATAGCTGGCCCGCGCGATCTGAGCCGTGCGACTGAACGAGCCGCTGACCGGCGGCGGACACAGTACGGTCACCTTGACGCCGCTGCCGCGCAACTCCTCGATCAGCGCCTCCGAGAACGCCAAGACGTAATGTTTGCTGGCAAAGTACACACTCATGAGCGGTCCTGGCAGAAAGCCGGTCACCGATGCCACGTTCAGAATGTGCCCGCGTCCTCGCTCCAGCATGGGGGGCAAGAACAGCCGCGTGAGCGCCGTCAGCGCGGTGATATTGACACCGATCATCCGCTCCTGTTTGGCCAGGTCGCAGCTGGCGAAGCTGCCGTAGTCGCCAAACCCAGCATCATTGATCAGGCAATCCACCTCGGCACCGAGCGCCCGAACCTGATCGTAGACCCGTTGCGCTGCTGCCGGCTGGCTGAGATCCTCGGCAATCGTGTGCACCGTAACACTGCGCCTCAGCTCGTCGGCGGCGGCCTCAAGGCGGGGCAGGTCTTGGGCGACCAGAATAAGGCTATGGCCAGCGGCGGCGGCCTGGCGGGCCAACTCGAGCCCGATCCCGCTATTGGCGCCGGTGATCAGGGTGAAGGTTGATGGTTGTTGGGTAGCCATGAGGCCCATTCTCCTTGCAATGAGCGACTGTTTCGCTCATTATCTCGTTGGAATACTAACAAGGAGGTGGGACACATGTCATGTCCCAAATGGGATATTCGACTGGGACATGCTCACGAGGGAAGCCGATGCGGATGTGGAGTTACAGCAGGTTCAATACGCGCGCGCGTTCCACGGCTTGCAGGCGGCTGTGCGCGTCGAGCTTGCCAAAGATGCTCTTGAGGTGATTGCGCACCGTGCCGACCGTGATCACCAGTTCGTCGGCGATCTGCGCGGTCGATCGCCCGGCAGCGAGGCGCCGCAGCACCTCCTGCTCGCGCTCCGAGAGCGGCTCGATGTGAGGTGCAGCCGTAGAAGATTCCAGGTGAGCAGATTGAGTAGCGGGCCTGCTTCCGACAAATGCCCCGAGCAGCCTCGTCACATATGCTTGCAAGTTCTTGGAGCGAGCGACCTGAGACGTGCTCAGCTGCACGAGCATGTCGTGTATTGGCTGACCTTCATCCACAAACAGGCGGATGTAGCCTTCTGGCCTCGCGAGTGCCAGTGAGCGTGTTAACAATGTGAGCGCTTGCGCGATATCGCCTTGCACGTGATGAACGTGCGCCTGAAGCATCAACAGCTCAATGCGGTGCCCGTTCAACCGGTTCGTCTCAGCCGCTGGCAGCAACTGCGCCAAGAGATCGCTCGCTTCCTGGAGCCAATGTCCTCTGCCAGGCGAATCAGCGCGTGCTTGGGCGATCAGCCAGCGTACGAGCACGACGTATTCCTCGAAGCGTGTGTATGCCAATCGCTCCGTAGATCGAATCTCTGCGCGCCGCGCCTCCGCCCATTCGGCGGCGCCCTCCGGCCCGTGCATAGCGATCCAGTGTTGCGCTTGCGCAGCAGCCACCACGGCACGCATCGCCAAGATGTTCTGTGCTCTGGCGAGCTGCTCGGCGCTTCCCAGGTGCTCGAACATGCCGGACACGTCGCTCTGCGCGCGCTGGACACGCGCCAGGATCAGATGCGCTTCAATCAAGCCAGTTCTCGCCCACCAGTCCCGGCACACCTCGATAGCTCGCATCGCATACGCCGTCACGGCTGGCAAATCGTTCCACTGGTAATAGAGCCTGGCAGCGCCTGTGAGAGGCAGACCGCCGATCGGCAACAGCGCGTCCGATCCCATAGTCGCTACCGACAGGGCCCGGCGAATGGTCCCCTCCGCTGCACGCAGCCGACCTTCCATCATCTCCAGCCGCGCCAGGTAATAGAGCGCCATGACCGTAACGATAATGTGGTTGCCGGACCGCTCCGTCGTCGTGGCTTCCGAGAAGGCCGCGTGCGCTGCAGCAGTGTTCCCTAGATGCCGGTAGGCCGCGCCCAGGCTCACGCCCAGCATGCCGCGTAGGAAACGATTGTCTTCCGGTACGGATTCAAGCGCCTGTTGTCCCAACTCGATCGCGCGTTCGGTATCGCCGCGGAGGGATGCGATGCTCACACGCACGACCAGAATCTCGCTCCGGAGATCCGCGTCGGCCCCTGCGTGTGTTTCAGCGTCCTGCAGGTGCGCCTCCGCCTCGGCGAAGCGATCCAGCAGCATAAGCGCCCGCGCAAGGGCAAGGCACAGCCGCGGGCGCGTGCGAACCAATCCATCCGGCAGGGCAGCGATCCAGCCGAGCGTCGTTTCCCACTCACCGTCGAGTATTGGCCCGCGCACCAGCCCCTCGATCAGATTCGCGGCGTGCTCCGAATCCTCCGCAGCGAGCGCGTGTTTCACAGCTTCGGTGGTCAGCCCGTTCTGCTCGAACCACTGCGCGGCCCGGCGATGCAGCGCGGCCACACGCTCCGGCTGTGTGGCGGCAAGATGATGTCGTAGCAGATCGGCGAACAGCTGATGATACCGATACCAGCGCCGCTCGTCGTCAAGCGGAACGAGAAACAAGTTGGCGCGCTCGATCGCGGTGAGCATTGCCCGAGCATTGTTTTGCTGCGTGAGGGCATCACAGAGCGGAGCGGTCAGGCGTTCCAGGATGGACGTTTGGAGTAAGAATTCCTGCACCGCGCGCGGCTGGCGATCGAGAACCTCCTCAGTCAAATAGTCCATGATGAACCGCTGGCTGCCCGCGAAGGTCGAGATGAACTGTGAGACATCGCGGTGTCCTTGCAGCGAGAGGGCGGCGAGTTGCAGCCCGGCGACCCAGCCCTCGGTGCGTGTCTCCAGCACCGTGATGACATCCGCGGAGAGATTCAACCCCATTCCCTGGTTGAGAAACAGCCCGGCTTCCTCCGATGTGAAGTGCAGGTCGGCCGCGCGAAGCTCGGTCAGTTGACTGCGGGCGCGCCAGCGCGCCAGTGGCAGTGGTGGATCGGCACGGCCAGCAATCACCACGTGTATCCGCGGTGGCGCGTGATCGATCAGGAAGGCGAGGGCTTGGTGGATCGCTTGCGCGTGAATGACATGATAATCGTCGAGGACAACGGAAAAGGAATTTGGCAACGCGCTGATCTCATTCACCAGAATTGTCAAGAAGGCTTCGCTGGGCAGCGGCCGGTGGGTGCGGAGCACCACCAGCGCGTGCGTGCCAAGATCAGGATGCAGTTTTTGCAATGCCGCGATGAAATAGGTCCAAAAGCGTGTACGATCGTTGTCGCCCTCGTCCAAGGAGAGCCAGGCAACATCATGCGCACTTTGCGAGACCCATGCACTGAGCAGCGTGGTCTTGCCGAAACCGGCGGCGGCGGAGAGCAAGGTCAGCCGGTGCGAGAGCGCGCCATCCAGCTGCCACAGCAAGCGCTCGCGTAGCACCAGCGCAGCAGGTAAACGCGGGTGAGTCAGTTTGGTCGCCAGCAGCAGCGGCTGCTCGACCATGCGCGCAGCATCGGGGACCGGAGCAGGCACGTGTGCGCGAGATGCGGGCAATGGCGAGCGGGGCACATCGGGCGCACGATCATGTGCATCGCTCAGCTCGCCAGCCACCTGCTCTAAGCGCTCGAGCGTCAGATTGGCCGTTTTGCCGAGATAGCGCTTGGCGCGCTGGCTGGTTAGCTGGTAGGCATACCAATAGCGCCTGGTGCGGGTTCGCTGCTCGTTGTGGACATTGATGCGGCCAGCATGACCCTGGAACACAAAGGCGGTGTGTTCGGCAAGCCATGACCGCCACTGCTCGTCGTCGCCGGGCCGAAATCGGTGCGCCAGCTGTCCCCGACTGTACAACTCATACAGGGTGTGATCGGTCGACCAAATCAGCGCATGCAGTGGTGCTCTAGGCATACGCATATTCCCCTATCGCGGTTGTCCCCAAAACCACAGTGTTTTCCCCAACACCAATGAGTATAGCACAGCCATGCCAGCAGACACACAGAGAGCCTCTACCGACTTGGTATGGCGAGCAAGCCATGGGCTGGAGTGGCAGAAGACGGCAACCCGTAATACACAAACGAGGCCGCAAATCAGGGATTGCGCGAGGTGCTTGTGGTTTACGCACCACAGGCACCTCGTCCGATTGCCTATTTCCTTCTCCTGTTGCTCTGAGAATCGATAATGTGGTTCACCCTCACTTTCGATACCGCTGGCGAACTCCAAATCGGAGGGCTGCGGCGCTGTATGTTCCTGAAAAACGACGGTCGGTTGTATCATAGCGCCAGCCTCAGTTCGGAGGTGCTGACGTTTACCGTGGAGCTGTGCGATGTCGCTCAATGCGCCCCTGTTCTACGTCATCCCCGAAGAAACCGTCCAGGTGGCGCAGGCCGCCTTCCCCAAGGGCAATCGCTATCTGCGCCTGCGCGATACCTTTGGGTCGCTCTTCGAAAACCCCATCTTCGCACACCTCTTTTCGCATACCGGCCAGCCGGCAGAAGATCCCGCGCGCTTGGCCCTGGTCACCATCCTTCAGTTTGCCGAACGGTTGTCTGATGAACAAGCTGCCGATGCAGTACGCAGCCGCATCGACTGAAATACCTGCTTGCCTTACCGCTGAGTGATGCTGGCTTTGACCCCTCGGTGCTGAGTGAGTTTCGCAAGCGGTTAGTGGATGGCAACGCCGCGCATCTGCTCTTCGACACACTCCTGACCCAATGTCGTGCCCACGGCCTTCTGCGTGCGCGGGGTCGCCAGCGCAGCGACTCGACCCACGTGCTGGCCGCCGTCCGCGCGCTCAACCGCTTGGAATGTGTCGGGGCCACAATGCGCCATGCGCTTAATAGCCTCGCCGTCGTAGTCCCGGACTGGCTGCTTGCCCACAGCCATCCCGATTGGCTTGAACGGTACGGACCGCGTATGGAGGATTATCGCCTGCCTAAGAACAAAGACGAACGTGTCGCCTTTGCGACCGTCATCGGTGCTGACGGAGTGACGCTGCTGCAGGCCATCACTGCCACCGACGCTCCTGACTGGCTGCGCACCATTCCCGCCGTGCAGACGCTTCGTCAGGTCTGGATCCAGAACTTACCTGGAGTGATCATGAGTGGCTGCGCTGGCGCGCTAACGACGAGATTCCGCCATCAGCGCAGTATATTGGCTCGCCCTACGACCTTGAGGCTCGCTATAGTCAGAAGCGCAGTACGTCGTGGGTCGGCTACAAAGTCCATCTAACCGAAAGCTGTGAGGCAGATCTGCCGCATCTGATTACCAACGTGGAAACCACAATAGCGACCATACCCGATGACGCGGCGACTGCCCAGATACATGAATCACTCAAACAGCACGATCTCCTGCCCGATGAACATATCGTCCATATGGGCTATATTGATGTAGAGCTCCTGGTAGACAGCGAGCGTCGTTATCAGATTGACCTATTTGGCCCAGTACATGGTGATTATCGGCGGCAAGCACAAGAAGACAAAGGCTTTGCCGCCGCCGATTTTGTGATTGACTGGGATGCTCGACAGGCGACTTGTCCAGCCGGATGCACGAGTATCAATTGGAATCCGACGATCGATCTGCGCGAAAATCCAGTCATTCAGATTAAGTTCGCGATGCGTGACTGTCAAGCCTGTACGCGTCGCTCGGACTGTACGGATGGACAACGGCGTTGTATCAGTATTCGCCCACGCGAGCAGTACGAGGCGCTCCAGCAGCGGCGCAAGTCTCAGCGAACCGAGAGCTTCAAGCATGAGTACGCCAAACGCAGGTGTGGAGGGGACGATATCGCAGGGAGTGCGGCGACGTGACATCCGCCATGCGTGCTACCGTGGACTGCCCAAAACGCGGTTGCAACATCTTGCGGCCGCTGCAGCGCTCAATCTGGTTCGCGTCGCGGATTGGTTGGACGAGACCCCGCACGCCAAGACCCGTTATTCGACATTTGAACGACTCTACCGCCAAGCGGCATCTGCCTAGCGATCCTGAAGGGGTTCGCCAGTGGTATCGAAAGTGACGATGAACCCATAATGTGCGTTACTGATAACTGATCTATCAGAACGACGTAAGGATTATGGGGCGGCTGCGCGCCCCATAATCCTTACGTCGTTCTCGCTCGTTAATAAGGTGCTCAGATCACGATCCGGAAACAGACCCGCAACCGCTTCAACACACCTCGCCATTACTGGCGTGAATTAACAAGCATCATCAGTGACACAATGAAGCCGAGGGTTCGGACTGATTTGTTTTACAGTTGTAATTATTACAAGTAAGATTTTTCGCGAGGGCCATGTAGCGCGCTGCTCACCTACGTGATGTGCGCCGCGCCGCTTCGATCTGGGCGTTCGTCTCGGGATGGCAGCTCAAGCAGGCGGCTGAAGGCACAGGCACCTCCGTCGGCGTGACCAGCGGCCCGCTCAGGCTGCGCAGAAACGCCTCCAGCTGTGCTAACTCCTGCTCCGAGAGATTGAGCGGTTTGAGCTCCGAGTGCCCGGCCGGCGCGGCCGGCGCGCGGTTGTAGTGATGGAGCACCTCGCGCAGGCTCGTGAACTGCCCGGCATATATGGCGCTCGCTCGGCCACATTGCGCAAGGACGGCGGCTTGAATTGCTGCTCCAGCGCGTGATCATCGGCCTTTGCAAAGCGCAGCTCCCCGCAGTCCTCCGGCGCCGCGTCGCTGTAGGAACTCAGGCAGTTGAACTCATCCGCCCGTACCTGCCGTACCCCTTGCGCCCGGCCGGTGTCCTCCGGCAGCCCGGGTGCCGCCGGCACGCCGGTGTTGTGAAAGTCGTTATTGGTGAACAGCGGGCCGTTGTGGCAGTTGATACACTGCGCCTTACCCACGAACAGCCGCAGCCCGGCCACTTCCTCCGGCGCCAGCGTCGAACGCATTCCCGCCGTATCGCCCTTCGCTAACGCTTCGACATAGTGATCGAAACGCGACGGTCCAGGCACGATCTTCCGCTCGTAGGCGGCGATCGCTTTGCCCAGGTTGGCGTAGATGCGGGTGATCGCATCGCGATCAGCGGGCGCCATACGTTCCCAGGCGCCACGCGCGCTCGAGTCGGCCACGGGCCCAGCTGCGGCAGGAAAGCGTGCCGAATCCGCCAGGTCGGGCAGTGGACCGAAGAGCGCCTCGTACTCGGCGCGGTAGTGCTGTTCGATCACGTGCGCATACTGGGTGCGGCTGCCGCCGTGTTCGACTGCGCTCTCCAGTGGACCAAGCGCCTGTGCCAACTGGCTGTCCTTGCGCCCATCCCAAAACAGCCACGGGCTGTAGGCCGTGCCGGCGATCGGCATGGTACGGCGTGTGGTCGTGCCGACGCCCTGGGCGAGCGGGCGGCTATCCTGGAAGCCCAGAGATGGCAGATGGCACGAGGCGCAGGCGACCTTGCCGTTGCTGCTGAGCCGAGTGTCGAAGAACAGCTTCTGGCCCAGGACCACGGCGCGCTGATCGTCGGCGACCTTGTTCGATGGGTCGGGCGGCAGCGCACTCAGGCTGCCGATCCACAGGCCGCGCAGCGTTGTAATCTCGTCCTGGGTCCATTCAGATCGCGGCCAGAGCAGGTAAGTAGTGGTGGCGAGGATGATGGCAGCACTGGCCAGGCCGATCCAGAAGGTTTTACGTGACATACTCTATCTCCTAAGTGGCTGAGCGGGTGAACCTTCACCCGCTCAGCCGCTCACCTGAGCATCCGCTCACTTCAGGATCATATTGAACCGCACGGTATCGTGCTGGTCATGCGCATCGATTGTGAAGTCGACCACCCACCAGCCGCCCATCTGGAACTTCATGCCCTCGACCAGGTAGTCACCGCCGCCAAGGTGTTTGGTGACCTGCGGCTGGGTCGGCAGCCCGTGGCCGTGCTGGGGCATGTCGCCGTCGACAGTGATGGTGGCGTCCGTTACTGGCCGGCCATCTGGCGTTGCGACGTGGATGGTCCAGGTGTGGATCTGGTCGATCACAATCGGGCCGCGGCGCGGCGTGTAGCTGACCTGGTACACACCCTGGTTTGAGCGCCGCGTCGTCGCGAGATCGAGATCGGTGGGCACGTAGTTCATGCGGTAGAGCATGTAGCCAAACGATGCAACGACGAGGAATAGTGTGCCGCCGGTGACGCCGAGGAGCCAGCGTCGCGTCCGCCCTCGCGCCCGTGCGACGCGCTGCGCTGTCGGGGAGGTGATCGTGTTCATAAGACATCGTGACCTTTCTATGTAGCTTGGTTCCTGCTGCCAGGATAGCGTATGGACAACGAGAGGTGATGATCCAGAAGTCACGAACGGAGGTCACGGCGTGGGTGTGACCTGTGGTGGAGGGGAAGCAACCTGCGTCTCCAGCACTTCCCCAAAAGGTTGTGCACGTCGCCGAGGGCTTCCTGGGCCATGCGCTGGGCTTTGGCTAGCGTCTGCTCGGCCCGTGAGCGGTCGCGGTCAAGAAAGGCCCGCGCTGCCTGAATCTGCATATGGATAGTGGTGAGGTAGTGGCCCAGCCCATCGTGGATCTCGCGGGCAATCCGGTTGCGCTCGCGCTCGGCCGCCAGCTCCTCGCGCTGCGCGGCGTAGGCACGCAGTTGCTGATTCGCCGCGTCCAGCGCCGCCCGTGCCCGCTCAGCGTCCAGGATGGCGCGGCTGAGCACATACAAGAAGACCAGGGCCACCAGGAAGGTGGCACTCTCGCGCAGCGAGTGCGGCCAGGCCATGGTGGCGTGCAGCAGCGGCATCGGCAGGCCGACCAGGAACGCACCAGCCGGTGACAGGACGCGGATCCCCTGCGCGGCTACCACGAGCAAGAGGAAGGTACCGCCGGTGACGCTGCTGGCGAAGAGCGAAGCCCCCATTGGCATCATCAGCCCGAAGTAGCTGTAGGTGAGCACGGCCCGGCCGGCCCGCTCGACACGGGCAAAGCCGAAGGTGCCGGCCGCGATGTAGGCCACGCCCAGCAGCAGCTTTGGCCACGCTGCGGTGAGCAGTATGGGCAATGAGTTGCGGTTGCGGCGACCAACTCAAGCATGGCTTATCAGCTCTTCAGCCCTTGTCACAACTTTGTCCAGTTCCGCCGCTTCTCGCTTCGTCACATCGGCTAGCGGCGCATAGGCGGTAGACCACGCTGCGGCCACAGTGGGTGTGAAACCTTGGCCCAGACTCTGGTGCAGCGCGACGTTATGAACTTTTATTATTAAATCGGGCATTTCGCACCGTCACACGCGCGGGGCTAAAGCACCCGCGCTAACAGCCCAAGCCCGCTGAAGCGGGCTACCCGATTAATTTCTTAATCTTCATGACGTCGCGGTGGGCTACCATTTTGTGCAGATCTTCCGGCTCGAACAAGGTCAGCGCCAGCCCGACCGCGATCTGTCTGGTGTCCATTGATTGCTCCTTTGTGCATTGTGCCTACTCTTGCATGTCGCTGTCACTTACGTGGATGACCCATCTCTCCCACTACCTGATGTACCTGCCGCAATGAGATGCCCGCCGGCATTGTCTCCGCACATGTGTCGTCGACGAGCAGAGCCGTGTGACGCATGGTTAGCGACGGTAGTGTACCCTTTTGCCAGCGCTATGGTAGATTGCTCGCGCCGATCGCGTAATGGACTTTGTGATTATTGTCGGCTAAAGGAAATACGTAGGTCAAAAGAACGAGAAGTTTCAGAGCGCTTTCGGCCTACTAAGGCTTTCCCTAGCACACCTCCCATCGCAGTGCTGATGACGGCTCGCGGCGCCTACGCTATTCTTGCGTGGTCTGTTCTGGCAGCGCGGGTGACGCCGCAACCCTATGACCGACCAGGGGTCTGAAAGCTATGTCGCGAATCTTTTCGGGTGTCCAACATAATCTACACATCTCGCTGAGGGTATGCAAGCTGGCTCAGCTCCCCAGATACCATGTTGGATCAAAGTCATTGCAGACGCGGCCGGCAAGTCGATACAGGAGATCTCTTACACGTATGGAACCGATGTTAGATAGCTACAACGACAACAGCGCGCTGCAGGCAACTTGCCAGACGGTGGGCAATCCAGTGCTTGCACGCATGGCGAGCACTTACGGAGCAGGCAAGCTGAAGGAGGCATTGCAGGTCGTTCGCATGGCAGAGTACGGATGCTCCGGTGGCCGTAACTCCTATGCACCGCTGCACACCATGATCTCAGCTCTCCGCAGCCAATCTCCTGCCCTGCGTGCCGAATGTGTATTGGAGGATTTGCCTTCGAACACATGGCATCAAGTCATGGAAGAGGCGCCCAGGCTGACCGCTGCCTTCGAGGGGAGAGTGCAGGTCCTGTGCGCCGGGACCTCCTTTTACAACCAGGTTTGCGGCGACGCATCTCTCGATCTGGCGTACTCATATGTGTCCGCACATTTCCTCAGTAACTCCATGCCTCTGGTCTCGCATGTCCTGATGCACGAGAGCGCTCCCGGGGAGCGGACGGCGTGGGAAGCTCAGGCAGCCAGAGATTGGGGGAATTTTCTCCTGCTGCGTGCGCGCGAGCTGAAAAAAGGAGCAAAGATACTGATCTCCACCATGTCCCGGGATAGTTCCGGCTATTCGTGGAAAGAATTCTCACATCTGGTATGGGACAGCATACAGCAGGTGTGCTCAAGAGGATCACTCGCGAAGCGAGAGGCCGAGGCGCTGTGTATCCCTGCGTGTTTGCGATCCGAAGCGGAGATCATGGCGCCGTTCGTGTCGAGATCCCTGGTGGGCTCTTTGTTTGCGGTCGACTCGTTGCAGTTCTCGCGTACCGAGATGGAAGGCGAGAGCAACCTGCCTGCGAGCGTCCTGGCTTCGCTCGTTCGCAGGCGCGTGGAGGCGGTGTGGGGCGGAATGTTCTTGACGCAGCTCGGTCGACTTGGCCGAAGCGCCACGTCGTCGAGGGAGGTGATGGAGGAGGTCTGGGATCTGTTTGAGGAAGGAATTGCGCTAGATACGACGCGTGCTTGGCTGGATATGCGCTGTTTTTATCTGCAGCTGACAAGAAAATAGGCGCGCAATGGGGTAGGGCTATCGATGAAATACCGGGCTTTCGTTACGTTGGAATGCGCATGGCCTCACCAATAATGTTACCTGTGTGTAAAGCGTTTCCCGTTTTGAACTCAAGCAAACGCTGATCAGGCACTGAACGACAGACTGCTCCCCAATGCGTTCTACGGCACTAGGAAGCGGTTTGTCGTATTACCCAGTCATCGCTGCCCTTGGGGGCTTGGAACGCGTTACGCCTATTGCTGGCGTCAGGCGTTTGCCTTCGCTGTGACTGCGGCCGAAGGTGCAACCTGGACTATAGCCAAAATAGAGAAGTCGTACGAGGCTCGGGCCCTGCTGGTCTTTCTGGAGCATGTGCCTGACCGCCGCCGAGCCGAGGAAGCTTTCGCGCGCATCGGTCGGCTGGTGCGAGAGCGAAAGCTGGTGGAACTCGACCCGACTGCACCGGGGAGGTGCATAGGCCGCTCGACTACGCTCGTTCGCCGCACAGCCT
>WNGB01013719.1_pt1 | contig 12957 bp, 13 predicted proteins | sample 5400681 | NCBI WGS metagenome assembly WNGB01 (sample SAMN13153367, study PRJNA577476) | soil metagenome | isolation source: 115 cm soil or saprolite under grassland replicate 2 | place: USA:California | collected 2016-06-15 | reverse complement strand
CCCCGATGACCGGGTAGGTGCCCCGATGACCGGGTGGGTGCCCCGATGACCGGGTAGGTGCAACGAGGAGTCCGCGTCAAGGTGGTCCTGCAACCGCCGGCGCCTCCGGCCAGGGCAGCACGGTGAGCTCGGGCCACTCGGCGGCCCAGCGGCGGGCCTTGGCCTTGTAGACGGTCCCGGGGGCGAGCGCCGGGTTGGGCCGCAGCACCAGGCCGAACAGGTCGCCGAACCCGTGCGGCGCGTAGACCCGCAGGCCGCCGGTCCGGTCTTGGCGGAGCCCGACGCAGCAGGTGGTCGCAGGGAAGGTGTCGATCGCCGCCTCGGTCGAGCGATACGGTGGGCAGGCCACCCCGAAGCGGCGCTCGTACCACAGGTGCACCCTGGCCTGGTTGCGCACCTCGACGTCGACGCCCAGATCGGCGAAGACCGCGGCGCAGCGCCGGACGATGGCGTCCTCGGCCTCCCAGGACAGGTCGGTGCCGTCGAAGTAGAGCAGGTCGTAGTCTCTGATGCCTGCGGTCGGCTCGCGGCCGGTGAGGACGTTCCAGACCGTCTGGACGACGCACCCGGCGGCCAGGTACCAGCCGGGCAGCGCCAGCTCGGACCCCCTGGCCAGGATCGCCTCGACGAGCGGGTTGCGGCGCACCATACGCTCGAGTTCGGCGACCTGCTCCAGCACGGGTAGCTGCCCGGGCGTCGTCATCCTGCCTCCTCGGCGTGGTCGGGTCGGCGAGCCGAGTGGCTCCCCAAGGAAGGTTTGCCCCGGTTGGCGCCGGGCTTCCATGGCCCCCACGCTGCGGCGACGCCCGCTGTGACGAGGCGCCGACCGGGCAGGCCTTCCTTGGGGAGCCACCAGCACGGCGGGCGCACCGGTAGCCCGCGTGGGGAGGGTGCGCCCCGGTAGCCCGCGTGGGGAGGGTGCGCCCCGGAAGCGCCGGGAGCGGGCCGCGGGCCGTGACCGTCGGCCCGGCGCCGGCAAGAAGTCATGCGTGCTTCTTCACGCCGCCACATTTCGCTCGTAAGGTGTGAGGTCGTCAGACCCTCCCACCTACCCCGGAGGTGGCCGTTCATGAGAACGCCGAGGTTTCGCCCAGTGCCGTGGCTGCTGGTCGCGGCGCTGCTCGCCCTCGCCCTGGTGCCGAGCGCCGCTGCCGGCGCCTCGTCAGAGAAGGACCGGGCCGCGTCGCGCGGCAAGAAGCGCGCGCTGCCGCTGGTGCTCGCCCACCGCGGCGCCAGCGGCTACCGGCCCGAGCACACCCTTGCCGCCTACGAGCTGGCCATCGCCATGGGGGCCGACTTCATCGAGCCGGACCTGGTGTCGACCAAGGACCACGTGCTCGTAGCCCGCCACGAGAACGAGATCTCGGGCACGACCGACGTGGCCGCCCACCCCGAGCTCGCCGGCCGGAGGACCACCAAGGTCGTCGACGGCGTCTCGCTGACCGGCTGGTTCACCGAGGACTTCACGCTGGCCGAGCTGAGGACGCTGCGGGCCAAGGAGCGCATCCCTGACCTGCGGCCCACCAACACCGCGTTCGACGGCCTCTACCAGGTCCCCACCTTCGCGGAGGTGGTCGCCCTGGCCAAGCGGAGGCACGTGGGCGTCTACCCGGAGACCAAGCACCCGACCTACTTCGACTCGGTCGGCCTGTCGCTCGAGGAGCCGCTCCTGGCCACCCTGCAGGCCGCCGGGCACCGCGGCAGGCGGGCGCCCGTGTTCATCCAGTCGTTCGAGGTCGGCAACCTCAAGGAGCTTCGCAAGCGCACCGATCTGCCGCTGATCCAGCTCCTCGACGCGACCGGCAAGCCGTACGACTTCGTCGTCTCCGGTGACCCCCGGACCTACGCCGACCTGGCCACCCCGGCCGGCCTGGCCGAGATCGCCAGCTACGCCGACGGCGTCGGCCCGAGCAAGAACCTGATCGTGCCCCGCGACGCTGGCAACCGCCTGCTGGCGCCGACCACGCTGGTGCTTGACGCCCACCGGGTCGGCCTGCTGGTCCACCCGTTCACCTTCCGGCGCGAGAACTTCTTCCTGCCCGAGGACTTCCGGCAGGGGAACCCGGCCAGAGCCCGGTCTACCTGGTGGCGGTCGGCGACTTCCCGGGCGAGCTGCGGCTGTTCCTCCGGCTCGGCATCGACGGCCTGTTCACCGACAACACCGACACCGCGGTCGCAGTCCGGCGCGAGGTGCTCGGCAGCTAGCGACCGCCGGGCAGCGCCGGGCCGCCCGCCCCGGCCGGGCGCTGCCCCTGGCCCGCGCCAGGCGGCAGCGTCCTGGCGGCGACGACCACCCGGTAGCGCCCTGGCGGCGACGACCACCCGGTCAGCGTCCTGGCCCGTGGGGCTCGCCGATGGTCGCGCCGTGCTCGAGCTGGTCGCGCAGCTCGGCGAGCAGGCGCATGAAGGCGGCCACCGCGGCGGACGGCGGCCCCGCGTCGCGCCGGCGCACGGCGACGATCTCCCGACGGGCGGGCGCGCCGTCGCTCAGGTCGACCATGCGCAGCGTGCCGGCGGCGAGCTCGGCAGTGACCGCGCTGTGCGGGACGAGGGAGATCCCGAGCCCGCGCTCGACCATCTTCTTGGCCGCCTCGATGTTGTCGAGCTCCATGACCCCGCGGGGCAGCACGCCAGCCTGGCGGAAGATCGCGCTGGTGAAGTCCTGGTAGCTCGAGCTGCGGCCGAACAGGATCAGCTCCTCGCCGGCCAGATCGGCCAGGCGGACCTGACGCGCGGCGGCCAGCCGGTGCAACGGCCCGGCGATCAGCACAAGGGTGTCGGAGTAGACCGGGACGCTCTGGACCTCCGGGTGGCCGAGCGAGCGCATGAGGCCGACCTGCACCTGGTCCTGGAGGACCATGTCCAGGATCTCCTCGGACGTGCCGCTCTTGAGCACCAGGCGGACGCTGGGATGCTCCTCGGTGAAGCGGGCAAGGATCAGCGGGAGCGCGTAGGCGCTGACGGTGGGAGGCGCGCCGAGCACGAGCTTTCCCGCGGAGCCGCTGCGCAGCTCACCCAGGCGCTCGCGGCCGTCCTCGAGCGCCTGCACGGCCCGCTCGGCGTAGGGCAGGAACGCCTCCCCGGCCTCGGTCAGCCGCATCCCCCGGCGGGTGCGCACGAACAGCTTCTCGTCGAGGTTGGCCTCCAGGCTCTGCAGCCGGGCGGTGACGGTTGGCTGGGAGACGAACAGGGCGTCGGCCGCACGGCTCAGGTTCTGCCGTCTGGCCACTTCCAGGAACGCCTCGATCTGCGGCAGCATGCCCCACCCCCGAATGGCTACGTCCGTCGCCATCGAAGTCATCTATCTCAGTAATCAAAACGAACTATTGGACCGATGACAAGGCCACCCCCTACCCTCGAAGTCTCCCCATCACCGACCCGGACGGAGCAGTTGCATGCGAATCGTTCTCCTAGGTCCGCCCGGAGCCGGCAAAGGTACCCAGGCCACCCTGCTCTCCCAGCACACGGGCACGCCCCACATCGCGACCGGCGACATCTTCCGGGCCAACGTGGCCCAGGGCACCGAGCTCGGCCGCGCCGCCCAGTGCTACATGGACCGGGGCGACCTGGTACCCGACGAGGTCGTGATCGCGATGGTGATGGAGCGCCTGTCCGAGCCCGACTGCGAGCACGGCTTCCTCCTCGACGGCTTCCCGCGGACCGTGGCCCAGGCCGAGGCGCTCGACCTCCGGTTGGCCAGGCTGCGCAGCCCTCTAGATGCCGTGATGAACTTCGAGGTCGCCGAGGACGAGCTGTTCCGCCGGCTGGCCGGCCGCTCGGCCGAGCTGCACCGCTCCGACGACGGCGAGGAGACGATCCGCCACCGGCTCGAGGTGTTCGCCACCAAGACGCGGCTGCTGGTCGACTACTACATACACCGCGGGCTGCTGGCGGTGGTCGACGCCCAGGGACGGGTCGGGGAGGTCAACCGCCGCATCCGAGACAGCCTCGGCATCGACCCCGCCGCTCCGGCGATGGTGATGGTTTGACGAGGCTGCCTGCAGCGCGCGAGCCCAGCCTGCCTGCAGCGCGCGAGCCCAGCCTGCCTGCAGCGCGCGAGGCCCTGTGGCCTGGCGTGGGTGCGGCCCGGACTGCCTGAGGCGGGCGGCGCCTACCTGGACCACCGGGAGAACAGGACCCAGAGCGTGGCGGTGCCGTCGAGGCCGTCGACGCGCCGGGTCGGCCAACGGTCCATACCGAGGTTCTCGGGTCCATCATGGGTCTCCTGCTGTCCCCGACAACGTGGGAGCCGTGCAGCGATTTCGGCCCATGCCGGGGGATCGTCTTCCTGGCGGGAAGGTCCGTCACGTTGGGTGGTCATGATCGGCTGAATCGAACGCTTCACGTCCACGGTGCCGTTTCGGTCATTCTCAATTTGGCGGGCTCCGCAGTCTTCCGGACCATACGGGAAGGTTTTAATAGTTATGCCACCATAGCGCGATTTCACCCATTTCGCCGGCATGAGCGAGCGGCTTCCTTTTGCTTGCAAGCACCAAGACCGCTCGATTACTGTCTGAACTCCCGGTCCAACCTCCCAGGTGGCCCAGATGGACGATCTCGACCATCCGTCCAGCCGGGAGCCGGCCTCCCAGCCCCTGCGGCCCGCTCCCTGGGGGTGGAAGCCGCCCCCGACGCCCGAGCCCCGAAGCGAGGTCGACGTCGTGGTACCGGAGCGCGGAGGCCGGCACGTCGCACCCAGACCGGACGGTTCGAGGTTCGGGGTGCGCTCGGCCGTGGGCGTGCTCGGACTGGTCATCGCCCTGATCGTGGTGGGCGTCCCGCTCACCCGGATGATCAGCGAGGCCCAGCAGGATGCGAGGGCGAAGGTGGATGCCCCCGCCCCGGTGGTCGGCACCTCGACGTCGACGCCCGCGGCCCCTGGGCCGGTGCCGACGGCAGTGGGCAACCTGCTCACCAACTGGAGCTTCGAGCGCGACCTCTCGGGCTGGGAGCGGGTCGGCCCGTCGATCGTGAGCCGTGAGCTGGGCGGGCGGACCTCGGGGTCGAGCGCGTTCGTCCAGTCGACCACGGCCGATCCTGTCCGCGTGGGCATCATCGCCCCGTCCGTGGCCGCGCAGGCCGAGGCCGGCACCGTGTACGACGCCACGGCCTGGGTCCGGTCGGGAACGCCGGGGGTGCGGGTGGTGCTCAGCCTCATCGTCACCCATGGCGGCACCAAGGAGTGGACCACGGCCGTGGCCAGGACGGTGTCGGACCCGCGCTGGCAGCGGATGGACGTGGCGCACCGGGTCGTCGTGTCGGGCACCCTTGCGGTCCAGGTGACCGTGGAGGGTGTCTCGCAGGGCCAGGGGTTGTTGGTCGACGAGGTTGTCGTCCGCCAGTCGTAGCGACCCACGGGTCGGCGGGCGGGCGCAGCGAGGAGGCGGGAGTGGCAGGGGACCGCGACGGACGCGAGCTCAACCTGTTGGTGCAGCACCCCAGGAACCGCATCGGCCGCCGGGCGTTCCTGCGGGTGGGCGCGCTGCTCGGCGCGGCCGGCCTGGCCGGCTGCACCGCGGAGCAGGCGTGCAAGGTCCCGCCGGTCGCCGAGAACCGGGTGCCCGAGCAGCTCCTGAGCATCTACAACTGGAGCGACTACATCGACGACCGCAGCATCCCAGCGTTCCAGGCCCACTCCGGCATCCGGGTGAACTACGACGTCTACTCGTCCAACGACGACCTGCTGGCGAAGATGAAGGCTGGGGGTGCCCAGTTCGACATCATCGTGCCGACCAACTGGTTCGTCCCCACCTACCGCAGCCTCAGCCTCATCGAGCCGTTGCCACGAGACCTCATTCCCAACCTGCGCCACCTGGACCGGGCCTTCGTGGACACCGACTACGACCCGGGCAACCAGTACACCGTCCCGTGGCAGTGGGGGACGACCGGCATCGGGTACAACGTCACCAAGGTCCCGGGTGGGAAGATCGACTCGTGGAAGCCGCTGTTCGACCCGGCGCCCCAGATGGCCGGGCGGGTCTCGCTGCTCCGCGAGGCGAGCGAGCTGGTCAACTGCGCGCTCATCTACCTCGGCAAGACCCCGAACTCGACCGCGGACGCCGACCTGGCCGCGGTCGTCTCGCTGATCCGCTCGCTCAAGGGCAGGGTCAGCAAGTTCTCGAGCGACACCTACATCGACGAGCTCGCCAAGAACCAGACCTGGATCGCGCACGGATGGAGCGGCGACGTGTTCCAGGCGGCCGAGCGCAACCGCAACGTCGCCTATGCGATCCCCAAGGAGGGGTCGCTGCGCTGGGCGGACGTGATGTGCATCCCCAAGGGCGCCCCCCACCCGAAGAACGCCGCCCTGTTCATGAACTACGTGCTCACCCCGACGGTGAACGCACGGATCTCCAAGTACGTCTCCTACGGCACGCCCGTGACGCTGGCCAAGGCGCTGCTGCCCGACGAGCAGCTCCAGGACCCGACCATCTACCCACCAGCGTCGGTGAAGCTCTCGGTCATCAACCCGACCGGCGAGAAGCTGCAGAAGTGGCAGGCCGCCTACGACAGCATCGTGAAGGCCTGACCAGCGTTACGGGCTGGCTGGCGGTACGCGCACCGGCCGCCGGTAGCTGGCCCGCAGCACCCCGCGCTCGTCCCGGTCGAGCAGCCAGGCCGAGCCCTTGAGCCAGCGGAGCGGGTCGGCCGGGCGCAGGCCGTCGGCAGCGAGCTGCTCCATGACACGGCTGATCAGCTCGCCGTGGCTGCACAGCACGACCGCGGTGAGGTCGCCGCATTCGATCAGCTTCAGGGCGTGGGCGGGCTCGGCGTCCACGCCGAGCCCGTCGTCGATCTCGATGGCGAGCTGTCGCTGCCTGGCCAGGGGCTCGACGGTCTGCAGGCAGCGGGTGGCCGGGCTGGACAGGATCCTGGTGACGGGAAGGTCGCGAAGCGTGGCCACCAAGCCGGCCGCCTCGTGGTGGCCGGACGCGCTGAGTGGGCGGAGTCCGTCCAAACCGGCCCAGGCAGCCTTGCGGCCGGCGTGGGCGTGGCGCACGAGGTAGATCACCGAGCCTCCTCCGACCGATCGTCGCCCAGACCATTGCACAAGGTGCGCTCGGGGCCGGTCAACTCCATCGACCCGGTGACCGCCCTCCTCGTCGAGCATCGGGGAGACCGGCCGGGCAGGGACAGGAAGGGATAGCGTGGTCGTCGGCGGGGCTGCTTGCCTCACCCTCGCGTGCCGTCGAGGGAACAGTGGTTGACGCCGCAACGATAATGGGTCGAGGAGATACAGGAGCATGTTGAAGCGCCCCGACGACGGGCACCTTGCCGCCTGGCGGAGCCTGCTCGAAGCCCACGCTGCCGTCACCGAACTGCTCGCCCAGGAGCTCGATGACGAGCGTGGCCTTCCCCTCGGCTGGTACGAGGTGCTGCTCCAGCTCGCCACGGCACCCGGCGGCCGCCTGCGCATGCAGGACCTGGCCCAGTCGGTGCTGCTGTCCAAGAGCGGCCTGACCCGCCTGGTCGACCGCATGGAGCGCGACGGCCTGGTCCGCCGCGAGCGCTCCCCGTCCGACCGCCGCGGGACCTTCGCCGTGCTCACCTCGAAGGGGAGGACCGCCTTCCGGCGCGCGGCCCCGATCCACCTCCGCGGCATCCAGCAACACTTCGCCGGCCACCTCGACGGCGACGAGGCCGAGGTGCTCCACGCCGTCCTGGCCAGGGTGGCCGGTGCCGCCCGGCACCAGGGCCGGCCGCAGGGACCATGAGAAGCCCGGTCCCGGCCGCCGAGGTGGCCAGTCTGGCCGAGATGGCCGGCGACCAGGAGGACGCCCTGCGCGCCCTGGTCCTGCGCGAGCCGCAGGAGTGGCCGACCGGGACCGCATCTTGGGGGCCGTGGGGGGAGCGAGCTCCCCCCACATGGACAGAGGACAGCAGGGTAGATGAGATCCCAGCAACATCCATCAGCCAGACCGTAAGGCAGGTAGATGAGTTCCCAGCAGCCATCAGGCACGCCTCGAGAGCCGGACACCACGTGGGTGCGCGTCATGGTGGTCGACGACCATCCGGTCTGGCGGGACGGGGTGCGCAGCGACCTGGAGGCGTCCGGCAAGGCGGTCGTGGTGGCCGAGGCATCCGACGGCGGCGAGGCGATCGAGCGCGCCCGGGAGGCAATGCCCGAGCTGGTGCTCATGGACCTGAACCTGCCCACCGTCCGCGGGGTGGAGGCGATCCGCCGCATCGTGGAGGAGTCGCCCCACGTGAAGGTGCTGGTGCTGTCGGCCTCGGGCGAGGAGGCCGACGTGCTCGAGGCGGTCAAGGTAGGGGCCAGCGGCTACCTGCTCAAGAGCGCCACCTCGGCCGAGCTGGCCGACGCGGTGGCCAGGGTGCGCGCAGGCGAGCCGGTGTTCTCGCCCTCGCTGGCCGCTCTGGTCCTCGGCGAGTTCCGGCGGATGAGCGCGGTCGCCACCGAGCCGGGCCTGACCGCGCGTGAGACCGAGGTGCTGAAGCTCGTGGCCAAGGGCTACGCCTACCGGGAGATCGCCGACAAGCTGTTCATCAGCACCAAGACGGTCCAGAACCACGTCCAGAACATCCTCACCAAGCTGCAGCTCGCCGGCCGCTATGAGCTGATGCGCTACGCCATCCAGCGGGGGCTGGACCGCTCCTAGCGGGGTGGGGTTAGCCAAGGGTTAGCCGGGACCGATCGGGGTAGGCCACCTGACTCGCGCACCCGTCGCGGTGACGCGTCCGGATCGGGAAGACCACGAGGAGACGTCATGGACGAGCAGCAGGCCCGAGCCCGCCTGGAGGAGGAGCGCAGGCGCCTCAACCGGGTGCTGGACGGACTTCGGGCCGACCCGGAGACCGAGTCGGACGCGCTCAGCGTCGGCGAGCCGTCGACCTACGACCAGCACCCGGGTGACATCGGCACCGAGGTCTTCGAGCACGAGCGGAACCAGTCCCTGCTCGAGCAGGTCCAGGCCGAGCTGGTCGAGGTCGATGAGGCGTTCAGCCGCATCGAGGCTGGGACCTATGGCACCTGCCAGGCCTGCCAGCGGCCGATCGCGCCGGAGCGACTCGAGGCCATGCCCGCCGCCCGCTTCTGCATCGAGGACCAGGCCAGGGCCGAGCGCGACCTGGGGATCCCCGGGGTGCGGGCATGACGCCCGACCGACCATGACTCCCACCTCCCCCCCACACGGAACGAGGACGACCGGGTCGCGCAGGTCGGTCTAGAACTCCCGCATCCTGGCGTTGATGGGGCTGCCGACCCGTTGGCGCTGGCGGATGACCTTCTGCCAGTCGTTCGGCCTCGACTCGACCCGGAAGGTCGCCGCCGCCTGCGAGTTGCCGATCCGCAGCACACGCAGCTCGACACCGAAGAAGCGGACGTCGTCGTCGGAGTGCTGGTTCAGCCAGTCGAGCACGGCGCGGTGCTCCTCGCCGATCCGGGTGACGATCCAGACGACCGCGGACACGTCGAGGCCGGCGGCGTAGGTGATCACCTGGCCGAGGTGCGGGTGGTCGCTCGGCTCGAGCTGGTTCTCGATGGCGACGCGCCGGCCCCGGTCCGTCTGGGCCAGCAGGTCCACGTTGAACGAGCCGACCGGGATGTCCCGGCCCACCTCGCGCAGACCGGAGATGCCAAGCTCCTTGGCGAGCTTGTCGAGGTTGGCGGAGAGCCAGTTGTCGAAGCCGTCGCCGTCGCGTGGGAAGACGGACCGGACTTCGACCTCCTCGAGGTCGGCCAGCTGGACCGGGGCTCCGCCGCCGAGCTTGCGAGCGGGCCGCTCGAGGTCGGCGGCCTGAGCGTTACGTCCACCCGACGCCGTTTGTAGGCTGGCCCGGGAGTTCTCCGGCGCGCCGGCGGACGGGGTGACGTCTGACTGGGTCACGCCGGATCCTTTCCATCGTTGGTCGCATGACCACCGGAGCGTGGCGAAAAGAGATCCGAGGGTCAAATTCCGGACGTTGACCGCGACGCGGGCCGTCCATAGGATCGGCTGAACCCCCCGGTCCAGGGCGCTGGGCGTGATGTCCAAGGACATGCATGATCCTCAAATCGGCGCACGTCAGGAAGTTCCGGAGCATCGAGGACTCTGGCCCGATCCGCTTCGAGCCGGATGTCACCTGCTTCGTCGGCATGAACGAGAGCGGCAAGACCGCCCTGCTGCAGGCCGTCGAGCGGGCCAACCCGCAGGGCCGGTCCCCGGGCTTCGACGGGCTGCGCGACTACCCCCGGCGCCTGCTCGGCCGCGAGCGGCAGGCGATCAGCGACACGGTGCCGGTGTCGGTCACCTTCGAGCTGCAGGACGACGACATCGAGGCGGTCTGGAGCTGCTTCGGGCCGGGGGTGCTCACCTCGCGCGAGCTGCGGATCGAGCGCACCTACGCGAACCGGCACCGGATGATCCTGCATCAGGACAAGGCCGCCCAGGCTCGCGTCCTGCTGGGGAAGGCCGGCCTCGACCCGAGCCTGGCCGAGGGGTCCAGCCTCGAGGCGGTGGTCGAGCAGCTCGAGCGCGAGCTCGACCCGACGCAGCTGACCGAGATGGCCGAGCCGCTCCGCGAGCTCAAGGAGCGTGACCTGTCCGCCGAGCTGGGCACGTTCCTCGCTGGCCGCCTGCCCCGGTTCCTCTACTTCGACGCCTTCAGCGTCATGCCCGGCCGGGTCTCCATCCCCAAGCTGCAGCGTACCCCCGAGGCCGAGCTGTCCGGGGGCGAGCGGACCGCCCTTGCCCTGCTCCGCCTGGCCGGCGTGGAGGCCGAGGAGTTCACCGAGGACTGCTACGAGGCGCGCCGGGCGGCCCTCGAAGCGGCCGCCAACCAGATCAGCGACGAGGTGTTCGCCTACTGGAGCCAGAACCGGCAGCTCGCGGTCGAGCTCGACGTCGACTTCCGCAGCCCCCGCACGGTCGCGGGCGAGGACCCCCCGTTCCTCGACATCCGCATCCGCAACGACCGTCACCGGGTCACCCTCAACTTCGGCGAGCGGTCAGAGGGGTTCGTGTGGTTCTTCTCCTTCCTGGTCGCCTTCGCCGAGCTGCGCGACTCCGACCACGTCATCCTGCTGCTCGACGAGCCCGGGCTCGGGCTGCACGCCGCCGGCCAGGCCGACCTGCTGCGCTACCTCCACGAGCAGCTCGCCCGCCATCACCAGGTGATCTACACCACCCACTCGCCGTTCATGGTCGACCCCCAGCACCTGCACCGCACGCGCACCGTCGAGGACGTCGACGGCGAGGGCACCAAGGTCCGGGACGGCTTGGAGGGCGCCGGCATCCAGACCATCCAGCCGTTGCGGACCGCGATCGGCCTGGAGCTGCTCCGCCCGCTCACCTTGGGCCCGGACACCCTGGTCGTGGACGGGCCCGCCGAGCTGCTCTACCTCGAGGTGGTCAGCGGGTTCCTGCGCGACACCGGCCGGATCGGCCTGGACCCGCGCTGGCTGCTCGTGCCCGCAGGTGGCCTGGACGGGGTCGCAGCCCTCGCCACGCTGCTCGGCACGCCCCTGGACCTGGCCGTGCTGCTCGACGTGGGCGCCGGCCACCGCTGGGTCCGCTCGCTCGTGCAGCGAGGGGTGCTGCTCCCCGAACGGCTGGTCGCGCTGACCGAGCTCACCGGCGACGTGGAGTCGGGCCTCGAGGACCTGCTCGGCGACGCCTTCTACCTGCGCCTGCTGGCCGCGTCGGGGGTCGGCCGGCTCTCGGTCGAGGAGGTGCACGGCCCCGGCCGCCTGGTTGGGCGGGTCGAGGTCGCACTTGGGCGCCCGTTCGACCGCTACCGGCCCGCCCGCGTCCTCCTGCTCGACCAGGCCGACCTGCTGCCCCTCATGCCGCCCGAGGCCGTGCAACGCTATTCCAGCTTGTTCGGTGCGCTGAACGAGCTGCTCTCGTAGCTGGACGAGCTGCTCTTCTAGCTGGGCCAGGTCGGTTACGGTCGCCGGTAGCTCGGCTCCCCGGAGTCCTCGTTCCATTGTGGGGGGGAGCTCACTCTGGCGGCGGTCGTCGCCCTTGTTCGGTCGCGGCGGCGGGAGCTGACCACAGCCCTCCCCGCCCCGCGGGTAGCACTTGGCAGCGGCGCGATCGTCGGCGATCTTGCGTGTCGTCAGTCCGCTGCAAGAGAGGAAGGCCGCATGCCCGACCCCGAGCTCGTGCGGTACCAGGCCGGCGAAGGCGTGGCCACCGTGACGCTCGACTCGCCGTCCAACCGCAACGCACTGTCCGGCGCGCTGCTCGCCCAGCTCACCGCAGCACTCGACCGGGCCGGCGGGGACCCTACGGTCCGGGTGGTCGTCCTGACCGGCGCGGGCCCTGCGTTCTGCTCTGGCGCCGACCTGGCCGAACAGCGCAGCCGAAATGAGAAAGGGTTGCCGCCGGAACAGCCAAGCTTCCCCCTCCCGGACGTGCTGCGCCGGCTGTGGCGGTCGCCCAAGCCGGTCCTCGGGCGCGTGAACGGCCCCGCCCGCGCCGGCGGCATCGGGCTGGTCGCCGCGTGCGACATCGCCGTGGCGGCCAGCAGCGCCACGTTCGCCTTCCCCGAGGTGCGGGTCGGGGTGGTACCCGCCCTGATCTCGGTCGTCTGCCTGCCCCGGCTGCAGCCAAGGGCAGCGGTCGAGTACCTGCTCACCGGCGAGGTCTTCGACGCCAGCCGGGCCGTTGCGATCGGGCTCGTCAGCCGGGCCGTGGCCGACACCGACCTGGACGCCGAGATCGCCCGCTACGCGGCCATGCTGCTCCGCGGCGGCCCGGAGGCGCTCGCGCACACCAAGGCGGTCATCCGGGAGGTTCCCGGGCTCGACTTCGACGCAGCCCTCGATCGCATGCTCGCCTTGTCCCGTGACCGCTTCGCCTCGGCCGAAGCCCGCGAGGGCATGCGTGCCTTCGCCGAGCGCCGCCCGCCGAGCTGGGCTCGCGACGGCGGTGCCGTTCCACCCCCGGGGCCAGGACCGGAGCCGGAGCCGAGGCCGGGGCCAGGGGCGGGGGCGGGGCCAGGGGCGGGGCCGGG
>WNGB01030430.1_pt1 | contig 12958 bp, 15 predicted proteins | sample 5400681 | NCBI WGS metagenome assembly WNGB01 (sample SAMN13153367, study PRJNA577476) | soil metagenome | isolation source: 115 cm soil or saprolite under grassland replicate 2 | place: USA:California | collected 2016-06-15 | reverse complement strand
ATCCGGAGTGGGCGGAGGAGTTCACCTTCCCCGTGGCCTCGGGCTGGATCGCCGGCGAGAGCCTGATGGGCGTGGCACTCGTAATCTGGGAGAACGGGCCGGACCTCCTGCGCACGCTCTTCGGCCGCTGATCGTCGCCGCGCGGGGCAACCCGGCCCGGTACTGCGTCAGCGGCCAGCTCGAGCGTGGCGCGGCGGCGGCTTCGCACCGCGGCGAGGCTCAACGCGCGTTTGCGCGGCATCAGAGGCCACCCGTGACGACGAGCGTCTGGCCGCTCACGTAGTCCGAGTCCGGGCTACAGAAGAGATAGCATCTCCATTGACCTGGAGCGCGAGGACCGGCTCAGTGGGCTTGAGCCAGGCATCCGCGGCGCCCGTTGTCACGAAGACCGGACGGTCGATGGCCGGGATGCCGTCCGGCGGTGGCCCGCCCGAGACGATCTCGTCCAGAGGGACGAGCGCCTTGCTCAGATCGGTCTTGAGCGATCCGGCCGCCACGGGGTGCCCCAGCAGGCCGAGGCCGGCGAGGCCCAGCAGGATCCCTCGCGAGATCGCTTGCACGGCGCCGCGCTACGCTCCGAAGCGCTCCGCCCGATCCAGGCGCAGCTTGTCCGCGCACTCAAGGAGCGCATCGTAGCCCAGCGTGGACACGAGCCCGAAGACCGTCTGGCCGTCGGTCCAGGATACCGTGTTATAACCCTTCCGCTCGAGCGTCAGGTAGTCGTGACCCCGGTACGCCACGCGGGTCCCGCCGAGATCGGCACCGCGAGCCGAGGCCGGCACCATGAACACCGACATCAGCGTGTGCCCCTTCTCGTAGAGCACGTACGCGGCCTTGCGATCGTCGGCCTCCGCGAGCCGCCCCCCCACGAGCCGGATCCCGGACGGCGAGTAGTCGGAGACCGTCACGCGCAATCCCGCCCGCTGTCGGAACCATGCCTCGACCGCGCGAGGATCCTGCGACGCGAACTCCGCCGGCTGCTCGATCTGGGCATAGGTGATGTGCTTGCTCACCAGGTCCGTCACCAGAGGGGAGGTGGATCGGATCCCGGGCACCAGGAGCACCAACAGCAGCGCTGCCGCCGCCGCGGCGGTTCCGACGAGCCATGGCCGGATCCCCGCGAGTCGAGCGGAGCGGCGGATGCGCGCGCGGATCAGCGCGCGGAACTCGGGCGGCGCCGACTCGCGCGGCTGCCGGCGAAGAAGCTGGCGGAACTGGCGCTCCCGATCCACGCGGCCCTGACACTCCGCGCACAGCGCGACGTGGGCCTCCGCGGCAGGCATCGCGTTCATCTCGAGCTCGCCATCGACGTACGGGTGCAAGCGGGCTTCAAACTCGATGCAGTTCATTCCGACTCCTTCACGTAGCCGTGCTCTCGCGCGAGCCGGCCGAGCAGCTGCCGCAGCTGAGCCCGGGCCCTCGAAAGCCGCGACATCACGGTCCCGATAGGACAGTCGACGACCTGTGCGATCTCCTTGTAGCTGAAGCCCTCGAGATCGGCCAGGATCACGACCTCTCGATACGCGAGGGGCAGCGCCTTGAGGGCCCGGCCCACATCGCCGTGGAGGACCGTCTGGAGGAATTCCTCCTCGGGGTGGCTTCGCCCGGCGTCGGTGACGCTCGTGGCGGCTCTCTCGCGTTCGCCGGGGTCGCTGTCGAGCACCTCGTGGCCTCCCCGCTTGAGTCGGTTCAGGAACTCGTTCCTGAGGATAGTCAACAGCCAGGCCCGGCAGTTGGTGCCGGGGTTGAAGCGATGAAAGCCGCGAAAGGCTCGTAGGCAGGTCTCTTGGACCAAATCCTCTGCCTCCGCTCGGTTGTGCGTCAGCCACAGGGCCGTCCGGTAGAGCGTGTCGAGGTGGACGAGCGCCGTCTCTTCGAACTCCCGGCTACGGTCTCCCGGCCTGGCCCACTCCAAGATCCATGTCCTCTCTGCCATGCTAAACCGCTCTTCCCCCGGCAATATTCCACCGACGAGGGCCAGGTGCTCCCGGAATGGCTGGAATACTGTCGTATGGTGTGAGGGAGGCGGCCCTCTCGGGCTGGCGGCCCCGGGAATAGATCGCCCTCCTCCGGAGTTTGATGAGGTCGGGTCGGACGGGCGGTTGGAGCCGGATGCGCGACCAGCCCTCAAGCCTCGCGTGGCATTTGGAATAGGCGGAGACGGGCCGGGGTTCCCGCGTTGCCGGAGGCGAAAGCCTCACTCTCGTGGCTCCTTACGAGTGCCCGGAGCGGGTTGCGACTCAGCGTGTTCCGCGGAGGGCCCCCCCGCCCCGCCCGGCGCTTTGTCCACAACTTTCTGGGACAGGACACTAGCGAGGGGGTGCCCGGATGTCGTCGCGAGCTGTCGTCGTCTCGGTCCTCATGCTGTCCACCGGCCTGCTGCTGGCGGTCGTGATCCTGGCGATGCTGAGCGCGGCGTCTGATCAATCCATGGTCCAGGAGCCGCCCGAATCGTTCACCGGGGAGATGCCGGGGTCCGCCACCGGGGAGGCGTGCGACGAGACAACGCCCCAGACACGGGTCGCCGACGTCCCGCCGGAGACGTCCTGGATCTCCCAGTGCTGAGGTGCTTCGCGCTGGCTGTCATCGTCGGCGGACTTCTGCTGTCCCCCGCGTCCGACGCGACGGCGGGGAGTTGCCGACGTGGGGCCGGGCAGGTACTGATCCCGGCCGGGGTGTTCTGGATGGGGAGCGATGGCCCGACGGGCGGCGCGTGGTGAAGGGCTGCGCCTGGGACGACGACGTCGGCCTCTGCCGGCCCGCCTCGCGGCATGGGCGCCCCGCCAGAAGCCGGCAACATCCTGATCGGCTTCCGCTGCGCCGAGCCGGCGAGCGACCGATGAGCCGCGTCGATCCGCCCGCTCAACCTGAAGCAGCTTGGGAGGAGAACCAGATGGCCCAATCCGCGACCACCGTTCACAGCCCGTCGTCCGCGCGACAGCTCATCGAGGCCGCTATCCGCCTCCTCGAGCGCATCCCGCTCTCCATTCACCAGCTCCTCTTCCGCCTCGCGATCGCCAGCGTCTTCCTTCCCGCGGGGCTCCTCAAGCTGGCGAGCTGGGAGTCCACGGTCGCGCTGTTCCAGGACGAGTACAAGGTGCCGGTGCTGGCGCCAGCGGTGGCGGCGGTCCTGGCCACGACGTTCGAGATCGGGTGCTCGTCGCTGCTGATCGCCGGCTTCGCGACGCGGCTCGCCACCCTGCCGCTGGTCGCCCAGATCGTCACCATCCAGCTCTTCGTGTATCCCCAAGCCTGGCACGAGCACCTTGTCTGGGGATCGATCCTGCTCGTCCTCTTGACGCGCGGAGCCGGGGCAGTCTCCCTCGACCATCTGATCCACCGCTGGGTGCAACCTCGTCGCGCATGACGGTGCCCACCGGCACGCCGCGAGCCCGAGAGCGTAGCCCGCACAAACGGTGTCTGGCGCGTTGAACATCCCCCCGGAAGGGGTAGAGCGACGCGCTCGTGTCACTCACCGCCGCGCCGCAGCGCAAAGGCGGGCGGTCGGCGTAACCGGTCACGCTGCTGATCCCGCTCATCGCCTGCACGACGGGGTCGAAGGCCCGCCGGTCGCGATAGGGCCCGCGCTGGCCGAAGCCTGAGATCGAGCACAGGATCACGCGGGGTTGGCGGTCTGCAGCGCGGGATATGCGAGCCCCATCTTGTCCAGGGTGCCGGGCTGGAAGTTTTCCACCACCACGTCGGCACCGGCGCAGAGCCGGCGAAAGAGATCGACGCCGGCCGGCGCGCGCGGGTTCAGCGTCATGTTCTTCTTGCCGCGTGCCCGGTGGAGCATGGCGAGGCCGATGTCGTCCTCGATCTGGCAGGTGAGGCTCGCACCCTTCGGCCCGCCGAATGGCGGATGCGCGCGGTACGGATCGCCGGCCGGCGGTTCCACGCGGATCACCTCGGCGCCGAGCCCGGCGAGGAGCAGCGTGCAGTACGGACCGGCCAGGACGCGGGTGAGGTCGAGGACGATCACGCCCTCCAGCGGCTTCATCGCGCTCTCGCCTCGCTCGCGACAATCTCGTTGGGGCTTCGCTCACCGATCGTCACCGCTCGCCCCTCCCGTTCGATTCTCGCCGGGCGCTCGAACGCGCCGAGCTACAGTAGACCACGGCCTCGAGCCGCGCCGTCGCGGCGCGGCTTGGAATCTCTCCACGCCTGCTGCTATGCTGCGGCACGTGCTGGACAGCGACGTCCCGCCACCCGAAGATCGTCGCTCGCTCATCACGAGCCGATCCGGGTTGCTCCTGGTGCTCGCGTGTCTGCTCGGTATCCCGGTCGGGATCGGCGCCTTCACGTTCGTGTACGCGAAGGGCCTTTCCTATCTGTCCACCGACCCCCGCGCGTGCCAGAACTGCCACATCATGAACCAGCAGTTCGACGCCTGGCTCAAGAGCGGACACCGTCACGCCGCGACCTGCGTGGAGTGTCACCTGCCTCATCAGGGAGTCGCCAAGTGGGTGGCCAAGGCCAATCACGGCTTCCGGCACTCCCTGGCATTCACGTTACAGAATTTCAAGGAACCCATCGAGATCACGCGGACGGACCGCGACCTCGTCCGGGACAACTGCCTGCGCTGCCACGAGGCGTTCGTGCATGCGGTGTCGGAGAGCCCGCGCCGCCAGGAGCTCGATTGTCTGCACTGCCACGCCGCCGCGGGACACGGCGCAGGCGGTTGAGACCGGGTTTCACGGGAGGTCACAAGCCATCTCTGGACTCATCCGCGGGCAGAGGGCAAGCGTGGCTGCTCGCGTTCCTCGGCTTCGCCGGGGTCGCGGGGATCACGATCCTGCTGCTGGCGCTGCTCAGCAACATCTTCGAGCGGAAGCAGGAGGCGCGCCAGCCGTTCGTGCGCGTGGTCGAGGTCACCGAGGACACGATGGACCCGAAGGTGTGGGGACAGAACTGGCCGTACGAGTACGACACCTATCTCAAGACGTCACTGCCGACCAGCACCAAGTACGGCGGGCGCGGGCCGGGGGCGAGCGACGAGGGCCCGGCCGCCCAGAAGCTCGAGCGCGAGCCGTGGCTCAAGCGCATCTTTGCCGGCTACGCCTTCGCGCTGGACTACCGCGATCGGCGCGGTCACTATTACGCGCTCTTCGACCAGGAGCGGATGAAACGGGTCACCGCGCGCAAGCAACCCGGCGCGTGCCTGCACTGCCACGGCGCCAATCTCGCCCTGTACCGCTACGCCGGCAAGGGGGACGTCACGAAAGCCTTCGAGCAGGTCTCGGGCCTGCCGTATCAACAGGTGCACGACATGCAGGACGACAAGGGGCAACACCTGCTCAACCACTCGATCGCCTGCGTGGATTGCCACGACCCGAAGACCATGGCGGTGCGGGTGACCCGGCCCGGGTTCATCGCCGGCATCAAAGCGCTCAAGGCCAAGGAAGGCATCCGCGATTACGACCCAAACCGGGACGCCTCGCGGCAGGAGATGCGCTCCTTCGTGTGCGGCCAGTGTCACGTCGAGTACTACTTCAAGGGCGACGGAAAGATCGTGACGTTCCCGTGGGCGAACGGGCTCAAGGTCGAGGAGATCGAAGCCTATTACGACGCCGAAGGGTTCTCCGACTGGGTGCACGCGGAGACGGGCGACAAGGTGCTCAAGGCGCAGCACCCGGAGTTCGAGGTGTGGTCGCAGGGCGTCCACGCGCGGGCCGGCGTCGCCTGCGCGGACTGCCACATGCCCTACCAGCGCATCGGCGCGCTCAAGGTGAGCGACCACTGGGTACGCAGCCCGCTCCTCAACGTAAGCCGAGCCTGCCAGATCTGTCACGCCGTCGCCGAGCGGGACCTCGCGGCCCGGGTGCTCAACATCCAGGATCGGCACTACGCGCTCCTGCAGCGCGCGGCGAAGGCGACCACCGACATGCTCGACGCCATCGTCGCCGCGAAGAAGGCGGGGGCGGCGGACGCCGACCTCAAGACCGCCGCCGACCTGCACCGCAAGGCGCAGTGGCGGCTCGACTTCGTGGCGGCGGAGAACTCGATGGGATTCCACGCGCCGCAGGAGATGGCGCGCGTCCTCGGCGAGTCGATCGACCTCGCGCGGCAAGGCCAGCTCCAGGCCGAGCGGGTCGCGCGCCGCAAATAGCCGCTCGGAACGACCTGCCGCCATCCCGGAACTCGAATTCTTGCGGACAGCGTGCTGGGCGGGGCGCGACGAACTCCTGACCCGGTCACGGCTCACGCTACGAGCCCGCCGTCACCGAATTGTCGTCGAACTCATGGTCGCGCCACTCCATGAGTGCGTTGTCGTGAAACCGGCACGACGGCGTCCTATCACCACGAAGCAGCTATCGGGAGTGGGCCGATGGATTCGCCACGGCATCGTGCGGCGGGACAGAGGGGCTCGTCATCACGTACTCAGCGCGAGCAACACCTCGCCTGGCCATCGCGTCGACAGCATCCGATGGAGCGTGGGCGACGTCCGGCGCAGCGAGGACCCAATGTCGAGGTCGAGCGTCAGCGTTCCGAGCGCGCCTCGAGACTCCAGGAGCGTGGTCGGCTGCTCCTCTGACAACCCGTGGGAGACTAGCTCGAGCAGCGCCCGTTCCTCCGCGCGGTCGGCGCGCTGCCTTGTCCGGGTCCCCCGCGTTTTTGCCGTCACTTCGGTCGCCTCCTCTCGAAGCACTTCCCGTGGCCACTCAGGACGCTGCGCCGCAACACCCCCCCCGGCACTGTCGAGGGGGCGGGTACCTTTTCGCGTACACGCCGACACGGGAGAAGTCGTTCCCGCCAAGAAGCCGGGCCACGTCGAGCATCGTACGCCAGGATGGCGAGCGGACTGCGAGTTTCTGGTTCGACGCGACCTCGTGGCCTGATGGCCGGCGGGGCTGCTCCGGCGACCTGCAGAGTGCACGAGGTCAAGCATTCCCGGCCGACGACCTTACGACGTAGAATCTCCGATGAGCCATGTCCAGCGGGCGGATTCCCGAGCGGCTTCGGGTCTGGATCGACGCGCGTCCGCGAGCTTGCACGCGCTGTTCTCGGCCGTCGGTCACCGCACCCAATGCTCCGGCGCCGAGCCGGACACCTGGCCGGTCCCCGGGCTGCTGTTGTGAAAACCGCGCTGCCGCGGTCGGCCACGGTGGGCACGTGCCCCAGCCCCACCCGGCGGCCGAGGCGTCTTCGACGTCGAATACACGCTGAGCCCCGCGCTCCCGCCTTGCCACGAAGGTCACCTTGCCCTCCCGGCAGGAACCGGAACGGTCGGGTCCTTCACCATCATGAGAAAGAGCAGGGCCATCGCCGCCATTGAAAGCCGTTAGCGAAGAAGAGACAGCCAAGCAGCATCATGCGCTTGCGTCCGAAGATGTCGGAGAGGGCCCCGGCGGGAAGCTTGATCACCACCCCGGTGATCGTCGAGGCCGCGACGATCAGACCGATCAACTCCGGAGCGGCACCCAGGTCCTGGGCAAAGCGCGGGCGCACCGGGCTCCGGTCCATCTGATACCCGAAGCGAGCCAGGAAGCCTGCTAGCGCCAGTGTGATGAAGGGGGTCATGTCGGCGGCGTCCCCGTGAGATCAGCGCGCCCGCGCAAGGGCAGCTCTCGGGTGATCCGCTCCCACGACGTGAGGCAGTGTTCCACCGACAAGCAACGCGCGGCGCGAGCGCTCCATTCCGGGGAGACTCACGCTCTGGCCCAGAAAATCATCAGCCCCGCCGCCGCGCCGGCGACGATCAGGACCGGCTCCGGCAGCTTGAAACGCCACAGGATACCGAGCGCGATCAGGGCGATCAGGAGGGTGGGAATGTCCACGATCGCTCGGCGGGCCAGGACGAAACAGGCGCCGGCGATCGCGCCCGAGGCGGCCGCGGTGACGCCGCCGACGAACGCCTTCACCTTGGGGTTGTCGCTGAAGCGGTCGAACCAGGGGAACGGGATGACGACGAAGAGATAGACGGGCAGAAAGACTCCCACGGCAGCCGCGACGGCGCCCGGGAAACTGGCCACGAGATAGCCGATAAACGCCACCGTGATGACGACGGGCCCCGGGGTCAGCATGGCGACGGCCACGGCATCCAGGAACTGTCTGTCGTTCAGCCATCCGTGCTGCTGGACGACTCCGCCGTAGAGGAACGGCACGATGGCGAGCCCGCTGCCGAACACGAACGCGCCCGCGTTGGTGAAGAACCAGAGGATCTGGCCCAGCAGCTCGGGGGTGATGGCCACCGCCAGGCAGGCGCCGCCGTGGCGGCGGAGGAACGCGGGCGGCGCCTGGACGATCATGGCGACCACGCCGCATAGCACGAAGAGCGTGGCGATCTCGGACTCCGTCCACGCCGTGACAACGGCCATGACGCCGAAGATCGCCCACTGCAGCTTGTCCTTGGCCATGGTCAGCTTGGCCAGCTTGTAGGCGGCGAGGACGATGATCCCGATCACCGTCGGAACGTGAGAGCGACGAGCGTCGCGCCCCGGACCCGGGAGTGCACGAAGCCCAGACAGATCGCGAGCTGGGCGGCGAGCGGCCCCGGCGCGAGCTGGGAGAGGGCCAGCGACTTCATGTACTCTTCCTTGGTGAACCACTTCCGTTGCTCGACGAGATCGCGCTGCATGTAACCGACCAGCGCGACGGGGCCGCCGAACCCGAGGCTCCCGAGGTAGAGGAAGTACCAAAGCAACTCCGCGGTGCCCGGTCGCTTCGCCGTTGCGGTTTCCTGCATGATTTCCTCCGGCCTCCAGACTCCGGTGAGTGTAACGCTTGACGTGTCATGTATCAAGCGTTACCTCGATGCCAGATCCGCTGGTTGACGCTCGTAACTACCTTGCTCCCCACGCCGACCCGGCACCGCGTCGGCGTGGGGCGGAAGCTCCGGCGCATGGGCGCCGTGCGGCTCCGCGGCCTTTGAGGAAGAAACCACCATGCCTGTGCCGTAGGCCTGCACGGGCTACACGCTCCGCTGGCGATGGGGGGGACGACAGCCGTGTCAGGAAACCCGCCGCGTCAATGCGGTTCGCTCGGTACGGGTGAAGCCCCGCCGGGCAAAGGGGGGCCGTCAGCGCGAGTAATGCGGCCTTCGTCAGGAACCTGACGCTCCACGTCACCCGTAGCGCCCCCGTCGCTGGTAGCTCTCCCACCCCACGCCCGTAAGTGGGCGTTCTCCTTGTACCGGCACCAGTGGCCCCGTTCTTGCGTGAAGCGTTATCATCACGGGGCATGTGACTGTCTCGGTCCGCAGGGACACTACGAGCCTGGCCAAGAGACAGGTGCGAAAGGTAACGAATCATGGCAACCAAACTGTATGACGATTGCATCGTCTGTAATGCGCTACAAGCCGCGGATTTCATCGGCGACGTCCTCGAATCTTCCACGGAGTATTCCTGAAAAGAGTCCACGACATTCTGCACGGCAAGGGACGCAACTGATGGCCACCATCCTGATCGTTGACGACCGCCCTGTGAATCGCCAGTACCTAGTGACGTTGCTCGGAAACTGCGGTCATCGCGTGCTCGAGGCGTCCGACGGCGCGGAGGCCCTCGCGCTGGCGCGTACGGAACGTCCCGACCTGATCATCACCGATATCCTGATGCCGACGATGGACGGCGCGGAACTGGTGCAGGCCATGCACACCGACGCGGCGCTGGCAGCCACGCCCGTGATCTTCTACTCGGCCAGCTACCGCGAAAGAGAAGCGCGGGCCGTCGCCGACGGATGCGGCGTTTCCATCGTGCTCTCCAAACCGGCCGACCCGGAGGTCATACTCCATGCCGTCAACAAGGCCTTGGGCAGCCGGGCCGCGTACGTCGAAGTGCCGGCGGGGGCGGGGCCACCGAGAGTCGATCTTGGCCCGGTCACGGATGCACTGGGGAAACGGGTGCTCGAACAGCAACGGTGCGCCTCGCGCCTGGCCGTCATTATTGAACCCGGGCTCGACCTGACCGGCCAACGCGAGCCGTCGCGGCTGCTCCAGCAGTTCTGCAAAGGGGCGCGCGGCATCGTGACCGGCCGTTTTGTGTCGGTGGGACTGCTCAGCGAGGATGGCCGGACACTGGCGGAGGTTTGCAACGAGGGCGTGTCCACCGAGGACGCTGTGAGGCTGCCAGGCGTGTTCCCAGTCAGCGGCAAACTGGGTGAGCTTGTAGGGGACGGCAAACCGCGGCGGCTCAGCGGCACACTCAAGGCGTCGGATTTGGGATTGCCGGGAGTGCATGGGACCCTATCTTCGTTCCTGGGCGTGGTCGTCGCGACGGCGCGCCGAACCTACGGCTGGCTGTGCTTCTGCAACAAGGTGGAAGCAACTGAATTCACCGACGAAGATGAACGGCTGGCGGTCACGCTGGCCGCGCAACTGGCGGTCGCCTACGAGAACCTCTTGCTTCACGCCAAGGCGGAACAGGACGCCGAGGTTCTGAGACTGCAAGGCGGTGCCCTGGCCGCGGCGGCCAATGCCATCATGATCACGGATCGGCAGGGCACGATCGTCTGGGCGAATCCGGCGGCGGCGCGGCTGACCGGTCACCGGGCCGAGGAGCTACTGGGAAGGAATCCACGACTCTTGAAGTCCGGCCAGCAGGACGCGGCGTTCTACCGACAGATGTGGGAGACGATAGTGGCCGGCAAAGTCTGGTCGGCGGAATTGATCAACCGCCGCAGAGACGGCTCGTTGTACACGGAAGAAATGACCATTACCCCCGTGCGCGACGCACGGGACGACATCACCCACTTCATCGCGATCAAGCAGGACATTACCGCGCGCAAACGGGCCGAAGCCGGGTTGCGCGATAGCGAAGAACGTTTCCGTCAGTTGGCCGAGAACATCGGCGGGGTTTTCTGGCTGTCCGATGTCGCGACCGGCCAAGTCTTTTATGTCAGCCCGGCCTACGAAGCGATCTGGGGCCGGACCTGCCAGAGTTTCTACGAAAACCCAATGTCCTTCGTCGACGGCATTCATCCGGAAGACCGCGAGGGCGTGCTGTCGGCACTTGCGCAACAGGCGCTGGTCGGAGAGTTGCAGAAGGAGTATCGCGTGGTGCGTCCCGATGGCACGGTGCGCCACATCTGGGACCAGGGCTTCCCGATTCCCAACGCGTCGGGCGAAACTTATCGCGTCGCGGGGATCGCCCAGGACATCACCGAACGCAAGCGGGTGGAGAGCGCGCTGGAAGGCCGGGAAAAAGAACTGCGGCTGATTATGAATGCCGCTCCCGCGCTGATCGCCTACGTCGACGCCGAGTACCGTTATCGCCGCGTCAACAAGAGTTACGAGCGCTGGTTCGGGCGAACGGCCGAGCAAGTCCAAGGTCGCCACGTGAGGGAAGTCCTGGGCGAGGCGGCTTGGGAGGCCGCCCGGCCCGAGATGGAACGGGCCCTGGCTGGTGAAACGGTGACCTACGAGCGGCAGTTTCCCTACAAGGGCGGCGGGCCGCGGTGGGTGTATGCGACGTACACGCCGGATCGGGACCCCACCGGCGGCGTCCAAGGCTTCGTGGCGCATGTGGTAGACATCGGCGAACTGAAACAGGCCGAGGAGGACATTCAGAAGCTGAACGCCGAGTTGGAAGAACGCGTGCGGCTGCGCACGGCGGAGCTGGAAGCGGCCAACAAGGAGCTGGAGGCGTTCTCCTACTCCGTCTCGCACGACCTGCGCGCCCCGTTGCGCGGCATTGACGGCTGGGCGAGCGCGTTGGCCGAAGACTGCGCCGACAAGCTCGACGCGCAAGGCCGGGAGTATCTGGCGCGCGTGTGTGCCGAGGCGCAACGCATGGGCAGGCTGATTGATGATCTGCTGGAGTTGTCGCGGGTGACCCGCGCCGAAATGCGCCAGAATCCGGTGGACCTCAGCGCGCTGGCCCGCGGCCTCCTCGCGGACCTGCGTCAACACGACCTAGAGCGGCAGGTCGAAACGGTCGTGGCCCCCGGTCTCGAGGCCGTGGGAGACCCGCAACTGTTGCGGCTGGCGCTGGAGAACCTGCTCGGCAATGCGTGGAAGTTCACCGCGAAACGAGAGCAGGCGAGGATTGAGTTTGGAGTTGTGGCGGCGGCTGTCCCCGGCCGGAAGGCGCCAAACCCCGCCGCCGAGACAGGGGCCACTACACCGGTGGAGACTGTATTTTTCGTGCGCGACAACGGCGCAGGGTTCGACATGGCGTATGCGCACAAGTTGTTCGCGCCGTTCCAGCGACTGCATACACAACGGGACTTCGCGGGCACGGGCATCGGCCTGGCCACCGTCCAGCGAATCATCCGCCGCCACGGCGGCGATGTTCACGCCGAAGCGGCGCCCGACCAGGGCGCAACGTTCTATTTCACTCTTCGGAGCCAGAGGGGGAAAAACCCTGAGCACAGATCGCGGGATTCTATTGGTTGAAGACAACCCCAGCGACATTGAGCTGACGCGGCGGGCTTTCCGGAGGAACCGTCTGGCCGACAAATTGGTCGTGGCCGAAGACGGCCAAGAGGCGCTCGGTTCCCTGTCGGATACAACGCAACCGCTGCCGGCGGTGGTGCTCCTGGACCTGAAGCTCCCGCGGGTGGGCGGGTTGGACGTGTTACGGCGCATCCGGGCGGGCCAACGCACGCACCTGTTGCCGGTCGTCGTGCTGACCACCTCGAAGGAACAACAGGACATGGTAGAAAGCTACCGGCTGGGCGCCAACAGCTACATCCGCAAGCCGATCAGCTTCGGCCAGTTTTGCGAGGCCGTCAACCAGCTCGGGGCGTACTGGCTGATCCTGAACGAGCCGGCGCCAACTGAGATCAAATGAGCCAGCCGCTGAAATTGTTGATTGTCGAGGATTCGGATAGCGACGCGCGGCTGGTTGTGCGCACGTTGCGTCAGGGCGGCTACGAGCCGCGCTGGCGCCGGGTCGAGGACGCTGCGGGCCTGCAAGCGGCGCTCGCCGGCGAAGACTGGGAGCTTGTCATCTCCGACTACGCCATGCCGACCTTTGACGGCCTGACCGCGCTGAAAGTGGTCCAAGACAGCGGGCGCGAT
>WNGB01090975.1_pt1 | contig 12959 bp, 11 predicted proteins | sample 5400681 | NCBI WGS metagenome assembly WNGB01 (sample SAMN13153367, study PRJNA577476) | soil metagenome | isolation source: 115 cm soil or saprolite under grassland replicate 2 | place: USA:California | collected 2016-06-15 | reverse complement strand
CACCGTCCTGCTGTGGTAATGGTTGTCGCCAGAGTAGGAAGGGCCGTTCTGCGCTCGTCTTTCCCCACCATCCCCAGACCGTGCTGCGGAACCAGGCGGGACATTTGCTGGAGGGCATACACCATGAAAGAGAACCTCGGCCCCTATCATATCGTCGATCTGCCACCGGCCCGCCGCGAGATGCCCAATCTCCTGGACCTACACTGGTGGAAGCACCGCGTATACGGCCTGCTCGAAGTCGACGTCACGGTCGTGCGGCAGTTCATCGCGGCGCACAAAGCCCGCACGGGCGAGGTGCTGTCCTTCACTGGCTACCTGGCCTTCTGCCTGGCGCACGCTGTGGCCGAGCACTCGTCGGTGCAGGCGTACCTGAAAGGCCGCAAGCAGCTGATCGTGTTTGACGACGTCGACGTGGGCTTGATGGTCGAGCGCGAGGTCGGCGGGACGCGCGCACCGATGGGCCACGTCATTCGACGTACCAACCACAAGACCTTCCCCGAGATCCACCAGGAGATCCGTGCGCTCCAGACCCAAGCCGTGCCGCCGAACAAAGGGATGCCGTCCTGGGTTCGGTTTGGCCTGTTACTCCCGTGGCCCCTGTCCAAGCTGTTTACCGCCCTGCTGCGCGCCGCCATGCGGCGCGCTCCGACGCTCATGGTGGCACAGGCGGGGACGGTTGGCGTGACCGCAGTGGGCATGTTCGGCCACGGCCACGGCAGCGGCTGGGGGGTAAGTCCCACGATGCATTCGCTCGACCTGATAGTGGGCAGCATCGCCCAGAAGCCCGCGGTGGTGGAGGGTCGCATCGAGCCGCGCGAGATCCTCAACCTGACGGTGGGGTTCGACCACGACGTGGTGGACGGCGCGCCGGCGGCGCGGTTTGTGCGGCGGCTACTCGAGGTGATCGAGCGCGGCTATGGGCTGACTGAGGACCAGCCGGCGCTCCGTTCCGACACTGGATCAGCCCCAGCGCGGCCAGCACCAGCGGAGGAGCAGGAGACCAACAGCGTGTGTGTACGAACCGGCGTTGTGGCATACTATCATCCGCAGTAGTATGCAGAACACGCCCGATGCCATGACACAACGAACCGCGTGAACAAACGACGGTACGCCAGGAAATCGACCGGTTCTCTGGGGATCGCCGTGCTCACCGCTCGATGGAGTGGTCTTGCCACGTTTGTGCGCTGATTGCCGTTAAGTGAAAAGTTTTATTTATACAGCCTCTATATGTCCGACTCAGATGCACCCCTGCCCGCTAGTATGGGCTATTCGGTGTTGCAATTGCAATTTACTATAATGTATTGCATTTTGAGATTGCAATGGGAGCGGGTAGGGGAGGGAGTGCAAAGGGGAGAGGTTGCAAGGACGGTTGCAATTGCAAACAGGGCGATTTTGCAATGGGGTTGCAATACTGGATATAGGCTGAGAGGGGGTAGGGGTTGCAAGAGGGGAGTTCGGCGGTAGGGGAGAGCGGTTGCAAGAGGAAAACCCGCCAGCTTGTAAGGCTAGCGGGCTAGTAATTAGTGCTACCATCGTCCTAACTTAGTGCTAAGTCGGGATTTTTTATTTTGCCTTTAATATCCTCAATCTCCATCAGGATTTCAGCCGGGGTATTGTAACCCATCTTCGCCGCCTTGATCTGGAGTATTTTCAAGCGTCGTTTATGTGCGGCTCTGATAGCGGCATCCATATAACTTTCCTCTGATGAAATCGAGCTATACGAATATTAGCACGAAATTTCTCATTTGTACAGTCGAAACATATCTACTCCAATAGTAAAGCCCGCCGATTGCTCAGCGGGCTAGGTGAGTCAGGATCGCGGGCTGAGGAATATCAGCTCTTTGCCGAGGGTGACACCGTCAGCTGGATTCGGCTGCCGCATGGCTACTGCCGGCGGAACCCCAAACTCCACTGTGAGAGTGACGTAAAATGTCTCCTGTGTGATCGGTTTGCGGTCACACCTGCGGATCTCCCGCGCTTGCAGGAAATGCACGAGCGGTTCCTCAAGCTGGGGATGCAGGTCAAAGCCGAGGTGGTCGCAGCACAGATCCGCCGGCTCGAAGCACCAGCTAGCGATGTTTCATTCCACTTGACGTGGTGCGTCCGGAAGAAGCTCGACGCGAAAGTGCAACACCATAACCAGCAGACAGCCGACTGGCCCTGGCGCCGTGCTAGGGCCTAGGTTCGCAGGAGGTGATCACGATGACAGGTCTGACGACACATGGGCTTGACGGGCAGGTTGGGGTGGTCACCGGCGCCAGCAGCGGGCTGGGCCGGGCCACCGCCGTAGCCCTGGCGCAAGCAGGCGCCAACGTCGCGCTGCTGGCACGCAGCAAAGACGATCTAGTGGCCGTCGCCACGGAGGTCGAATCCTATGGACGACAGGCGTTGGTCCTGCCGCTTGATCTGGCGCACGAAGACCAACTGGCGGACGCCGTGCAACGGACCGTTATGACGTTCGGACGGATCGATGTGTTGGTCAATGCGGCGGGCACGGACGTGCCCGGTTCGGTTATGGATCTGGCGGTCGCAGATTGGGATCGGGTGCTCGCCGTGAACCTCCGCGCGCCGTTTGTGCTGGCAAAGACGGTGTTTCCGTACATGCAGCAGGCCCGGCGCGGCACGATCGTCAACATCTCCTCGGTGGCGGGCAAACGGGGCTGGGCCAACGCGGCCGCTTACTGCGCCGCCAAATTCGGACTCAGCGGTCTGACCCAGGCGTTGGCGGCCGAGGGCAAAGCCTACGGCATTCGTGCCTGTGTCCTCTATCCTGGCGGGATGGCCACGAGTTGGGGGATATGGTCAGCGACCGAGCGCCAGGTCACCTCACGTGAACCACCGCCAGCAACCCGGGCGCTCCCGCCAACGGAGGTCGCCGCACTGATTGTCTGGATTGCGGCGGCACCGCCCGAATTGGTGTTGAACGAGGTGATTGTGACCCCGCTCGACGAACAGGGATGGCCATAATGGGGTGCGGCACGTAGCCGGCAAGTCGTGTCTTCCGATCCTGGCGCCCCAACTCGCAGGAAGAGAGGAGAGGGTGGGGATAGGGGTGCGGGGGAAGGGGTGGGTGCCTGAGCCCCTTCCCCCGCGGTTACCTTATAACCGGGCTTGGCTCTGGCTCGCCCGAGGGGTGATTATGCGCTACAATGATCGCAGCACTGTTCCTGCGTAGCGCTGCTTTGTAGACTTCGCTCACCCGCACCATCGACGTATTCAGTGAACCGCTCCCAGCATCCTGTAACAACCTCGAGCACGCCAAGACCATCCCTATAGCACGTGGTAAGTGTTCATCTCGCAATGCGAATCGCCTAAGACACGGTTCTTGCGCACTTTGCATTGTTGCATCATAGGTCGCAGGTCACAGGTCGCCGGTGGCTTCATCTTGCGTCTTGCGACATGCGACATGCGACAAGCCGTACAGCTCATCGCCGTCAAGCGAAACCTTGCCTAATCTGCAATCTGCAATTGCACAAGGAGGCACATCGGTGTCCCACACCAACCTGACCGTCTACGGCGCGACGTGGTGCAGCGACTGCAAGCGCGCCAAGAAGTTCCTGGGCGAGCAGCGCGTCCACTACAGCTGGGTCGACGTCGAGCAGGACGCCGCGGGGCTGGCGCTGGTCGAGCGCGTCAACGCCGGCAAGCGCATCATCCCGACGATCGTGTTCGACGACAAGAGCATCCTGGTCGAGCCGAGCAACGCCGAGCTGGCGGCCAGGCTGGGCCTGCAGACGCGCGCCCGCATGGACTACTACGATCTGATCTGCGTCGGCGGCGGGCCGACCAGCCTGACCGCGGGTCGGGCTGCGCGCCGAGGCCGAGTCGCGCTACATCACGACCGCCGACGGGCGCGAGTACGGCGCGCGGGCCATCCTGGTCGCCACCGGCTCGACCTACCGGCGCCTGGGCGTGCCGGGTGAGGACGACCTGATCGGCGCGGGCGTCCACTTCTGCGCGACCTGCGACGGCCCGTTCTACAAGGGCCGGTATGTGGCGGTGATCGGCGGGGGCAACAGCGCCGGCGAAGAGAGCCTGTTCCTGACGCGCTTCGCCGACAAGGTGACCATCCTGGTGCGCGGCGAGCAGATGACCGCCAGCAAGATCGTGATCGACAAGATCGCCGAGACGTCCAGGATCGAGGTGCGCTACAACACCGAGGTCACGGAGCTGCTGGGCGAGAACAAGCTGACCGGCCTGACGATCCGCGACCGCCAGACCGGCGCAACCGAGCAGATCCACCCGGCCGGCGCGTTCGTGTTCATCGGGCTGTCGCCGAACAGCGGCTGGCTGCCGGCCGAGATCCGGCGCGACCCCTACGGCTTCGTCGAGACCAATGCGACGCTGGAGACCAGCATGGCGGGCGTGTTTGCGGCCGGCGATGTGCGCAAGGGCAGCACCAAGCAGGCCGCCAGCGCGGCGGGCGAGGGCGCGACCGCGAGCCTGATGATCCGGGAGTATCTCAAGGGCGTGTGACCAGGGGCCAGGGGCCAGGGGTCAGGGGTCAGGGGTCAGAAAACATCGTCACCTTGTCATCTTGTCATCTTGTCAGGTAGAGAGGAGCGTCTGATGGAAGCACAGCACTATGATGCTATCGTGATCGGCGCGGGCCAGGCCGGCGGCCCGCTGGCGACGGCGCTGGCGCGCTCAGGCCGCCGGACGGCGCTGGTCGAGCGCGAGCACGTGGGCGGCACCTGCATCAACGAGGGCTGCACCCCCACCAAGACCATGGTGGCCAGCGGGCGCGTGGCCTACCTGGCGCGCCGCGCGGCCGACTACGGCGTCCAGGTCGGGCCGGTGGCGGTCGATATGCTGAAGGTGCGCCAGCGCAAGCGCGCGATCGTCGACAGCTTTCGCAATGGCAGCCAGCGCCGGATCGAGTCGACCGATGGCGTCGACCTGCTGTTCAGCGAGGCCAGCTTCGTCGGCCCGAAGACGATCGAGGTCCGCATGAACGGCGGCGGAACCCGCACGCTGAGCGCCGACGTGATCTTCATCAACGCCGGGGCGCGGCCGAGCCGGCCGAAGATGGAGGGGCTCGACGATGTGCCCACGCTGAACTCAACCACGATCATGGAACTGGACAGTGTGCCGGAGCACCTGCTCGTGCTCGGCGGCGGCTACATCGGGCTGGAGTTCGGCCAGATGTTCCGGCGCTTCGGCAGCCGCGTGACGATCGTGCAGCGCGGCAAGCGGCTGCTGGCCCGCGAGGACGACGACGTGGCCGACGTGGTGGCCGAGATCCTGCGCCAGGATGGGATCGACGTGCTGCTGGAGACCGAGGCGCCGCGCGTCGCGCGGGGCGCAGATGGGGCGATCGAGCTGACCGTGCGGAGCGGCGGGCAGGAGCGCACGATCGCCGGATCGCACCTGCTGCTTGCCGCCGGGCGCACGCCGAACAGCGACAGCCTCAACCTGGCGGCGGCCGGCGTGCAGACCGACGCGCACGGCTTCATCGTGGCGAACGAGCGGCTGGAGACCAGCGTGCCCGGCATCTACGCGCTCGGCGACGTCAAGGGCGGGCCGGCCTTCACGCACATCTCCTACGATGACTTCCGGATCATCCGCACCAACCTGATCGAGGGCGGCAGCGCGACGACAAAGCAGCGCCTGGTGCCGTACACCGTCTTCATCGACCCGCAGCTGGGCCGCGTCGGCCTGGGCGAGCAGGCGGCCCGCGCGCAGGGCCGCGAGATCCGCGTCGCCAGGCTGCCGATGAGCAGCGTCGCCCGCGCGCTGGAGGTCGACGAGACGCGCGGCTTCATGAAGGCGATCGTCGACGCCGCGACCGGCCAGATCCTGGGCGCCGCCGTGCTTGGCGTCGAGGGCGGCGAGGTGATGGCCGTGCTGCAGGTGGCGATGATGGGCAAGCTGCCCTACACGGCGCTGCGCGACGGCGTGTTCGCCCACCCGACGCTGGCGGAGTCGCTCAACAGTACGTCTTGTATAAAGGAGCAATACATCGAGACAAACCTGCCCACGCGAAATGCTGGTATACTAACGCCGACGAGCAACTCATCCAATCTGCAATCCGCGCTTGCCGGACGAACAGCAAGCTGGAGGAACCCGATGATCCTTTTTGGCATCGACGTCGGCGGATCAGGCATCAAGGGCGCGCCGGTGGACGTCGAGCGCGGCGCGCTGACCGTCCCCTACCAGCGCATCCCCACGCCGCAGCCCTCGACCCCCGAGGCGGTCGGCGACGTCGTGGCCGAGCTGGTGCGGCGCTTCGAGTGGAGTGGGCCGGTCGGCTGCACGTTCCCGGCAGTGATCAAGGACGGCGTGGCCTACAGCGCGGCGAACGTCGACAAAGGCTGGATCGGCGCCAACGGCGCGGCCCTATTCCAGCAGAAATCCGGCTGCCCCTTCGTGCTGATCAACGACGCCGACGCCGCCGGGCTCGCCGAGATGGAGTATGGCGCCGGCCGCGGGCAGCGCGGCGTGGTCATGATGCTGACGTTCGGCACCGGCATCGGCTCGGCGCTGTTCGTCGACGGACACCTTGTTCCCAATACCGAGCTGGGGCACATGGAGATCGGCGGCAAGGAGGCCGAGCACCGCGCCGCCGACCGGGTCCGCGCGAAGAAGAAGCTCAACTGGAAGCGGTGGGCCGCCCGCGTCGACGTGGTGCTGAGAGAGTTCGAGGCGCTGTTCTCGCCGAATCTGTTCATCGTCGGCGGCGGCGTGAGCAAGAAGTACGACCGCTTCCTGCCGCTGCTGACCGTACGCACGCCGGTCGTGCAGGCGCAGCTGCTGAACGAGGCCGGGATCGTCGGCGCGGCCCTGGCGTCGCGCCCGCTGGCGGTCGACCAGCCGATGCTTCAGCTGAATAGCTCGCAGATCAACGCGGATTAGGCGGATTCACACGGATTTCTTTATAAAGACAAGGTTCTTGGATGCTTTACAGTCTTCACGTCGCAGGTCACAGGTCGCAGGTCACAAGCGAGTGCGACATGCGACATGCGGTGAGCTGTAAAGCTGACAAGCGTCGAGAAAAACCTTGTCTAAATCTGCGTGCTGTTCCAAGATAGAGGATTATATGGCGAGCACGATCTTCTCCGACTGGCAGGCCGGCGCGATCGGCGACCGGGAAGCGCTGCGCGCGCTGCTCTCCGACCTGGGCGAGGTCGATTCGCAGATCGCGCCGCTGGAGGCCGAGCGCGCCGAGCTGCGCGCCCAGATCTCCGAGGTGCTGGCGCAGCTCGGCGGCCGGGCCGAGGCCGACGGCTTCCGGCTGCTCCTGACCGCGCCCTCCATCGTCCCGCGCTACGACGCCAAAGAGCTCGACCAGCTCGTGCTGCGGCTGCGCCAGCAGGGGCTCGGCGAGGTCGCCGACCAGATCCTCGCGGCGCGCAAGGAGTCGGTGCGAGCGGGGATGCTGCGGATCACCCCGCCGAAAGAGTAGAATCGGTCGGGACAAACGACGTGACGGCTCCCAAACCCGAGGGTTTGGGCTTCAAGGGGATGCCGCCCCAGCCCCATGCCATAGGTGGCCTAGCCACAAAGGCGAATGACAAAAGGAGGTTTCGCGTGCTGCATCCTTCCAGTGGCTCACCTGATCTGCTCGAATGTTGGGAGGTCTCAACCAACACCACAGGGGCGGCGTAGTTTTAAGTGCAACAACCCGCTTTCGTCTGAGATAAGACATACCTTGAACCTTTTACCCGATCGAGGGTTCCCGATCGGAACCGGCAAGGCTCAGTTGTGAACGTGCAGGATGCGAACATCCATGCGAAAAGTATACCACAATCGGCGGTATTTGACAACAGGAAGCGGTAAAGCACCCTGGCTAAAGCCCAGGGGCCTGGCGTTTCATCCCGCCGCCGGGTACCCTCTGGGTGCCGTGCGGGCTTTCACGCCTAAAGGCAAGCATCCGTTAGGGCACGATATATCGTGCCCCCACGAACGACGAACGATTGGTTTGATGAATCAAGCCCGGATTGCCGTAGACGCGCCCCGCGCGGGCGCCCCCGCCGATCGCCGCACCACCCCTCGCGGCGCAATAGATAACGGACGACGGACAACGAACGGCCAGAGGGCAACCGGTGCAAGCTGCAATCGCACTACGCAAAGAGCGGCTCGGGCTCCAGCGCGGCCAGCTGCGGCTCGATCTCGGCCTGCGGGCCCGGCTGGAAGCGCGATGCCGCGTCGAGCACCTTCGGCAGGATGTGGATGTCGGCGGGGGTGTTGAGGAAGATGCCGGGGCGGCGCAGCACCCAGTGCACCGCGAGGTCGATGTCGCGCTGCTCGGTGAACGGCTCGTACCACGTCGCGGCGGTCTGCTCCTTCGCCCCCCAGGGCCCGCGCGTGCAGGACTTGATCGTCTGGACGGCCACGTTGCGCGCCTCGCAGATCGCCATCAGCGCCTCGAAGTCGGCCCGGTAGGTCGGGTTCTGCATCATCGCGTAGTTGTACGGCAGCAGCACAGAGTCGAAGTCGTAGCGCTCCAGGCTGCGCTTGTGCATCCACCCCGCGACGGTGTAGTGGCCGGTCACGCCCAGGAAGCCGGCCAGCCCCTGCGCTTTCGCCTCGACAAACGCCTCCAGCGCGCCGCCGGGCCCAAACGCGACCTCCCACTCGTCGGGCTTGACCAGCACGTGCATCTGCCACAGGTCGACGTGGTCGGTGCGCAGCAGGTCGAGCGAGCGGTGCAGGTGCTCCTTCGCCTTCTCGTAGGTGCGCTCCTCGGTCTTGGTGGCCAGGAAGAAGCTGTCGCGGTGGCGGCCCATCCACGGGCCGATCCGCCGCTCGGCCTCGCCATAGCTGTTGGCGGTGTCGATATGGTTGACGCCATACTCCAACAGCACCTCCAGCGTCCTGTCCGCCTCGGCCTGGGTCACCCGGCCAAGCGCGGCGGCGCCAAACAGGGTGCAGGTGCTCATATGGCCGGTGCGGCCGAACGGTCGTCGCTCAATCATGGTCATCTCCTTTTCTTCCAAAAAACTCCGAAAGGGGCCCCCCTATGCGTTGGTGGAAGCCTGCGCGCTCTCGAGGATCGCCGCGCCGATCGCCGGGCCGCGCCGCAGCAGCCAGCCGTTGTCGGCCGTGCGCGCGCCGAGGATCGCCCAGGCGACGCCGGACGACGGCGCAAGCCAGGCCAGGCAGCCGGATGCGCCGGTGTGGCCGAACGAGTCGGGGCCGGCCTCGGCGGGAATCCAGTGCGGCGACTTGTCGCCGCGCAGCTCCGGCCCGAGCCCCCACGGGCAGGGCGACCACCACAGTGGGTCGACGAAGCCGCCGTCGAGGCCGCCGGTCTGGTCGCGCGTGGCCACGGCACGCGTCTCGGCGCGCAGCAAGCCATCCGGGAGGCCGTGGAAGGCGCGCACGATCGCCAGCGCGCCGGCCGCGGTAGTCACCAGGCCGGCCCAGGGGAACGCCAGCCCGCGCCAGAAGGCCGAGTTGAACGGCTCGAGGTCGGTGCCGCTGTGCTGGCTGCGCACGTTGGCCAGGATCGCCGGCGGGCGCGGCGGCTCGGCGCCGAGGTAGCCCTCGAGACCCAGTGGGCCGAGCACCAGGCTGGCAAGCGCCTCGGCAAACGGCTCGCCGCTGCGCCGCTCGACCGCCAGCGCGAGCAGGCCGTAGCCGACATTGCTGTACTGGACGCGCGTGCCGGGCGGCGCCTCCAGCGGCGTCAGCAGGCAGGCGGTCGCCAGCGTCGGCCAGTCAAGGCCGTGGGTGTAGGGCGCGGCCTGGCCCGAGACGTCGAGCGGCAGGCCGGAGGTGTGGCACAGCAGCCCGCGCAGCGTGACGCCGGGCCGCGCCGCTGCGGCGTTCGGCAGGTGGTGCTCCAGCGGGTCATCGAGCCCGAGCACGCCCTCGTCGCACAGCCGCAGCACCGCCAGCGCCGTGGCCGGCTTGGTGACCGACGCGACCGGGAACAGCGTGTCCTCGGCCAGCGGCCGGCCCAGTGCGTCGGCGCCGGCCGCCAGCTGCTCGGCCGGCCCGTGGCCTCGAGCGACCGCCACGACCATCCCCGGCACCTGCCCGCCGCGCATCGTCTCCTCGACCGCCTGGCGCACGGCAGCCGAGATTAAACCTTCTCGCATCGCTCACTCCCATTGCAGTCGATCTTGTGGGGTTGGGGGTGTGGGGCCGGGCGGCGCCCGGCCCCACACCCCCAACCCCACAAGTTTGCTCTTTATTCTTTGCTCTTTGTTGTGGAAGAATGTATCTGGCTGCTGTGTTGCGTCGTCCATTACAGTCGATCCGTAGTGGGGTGGGGTGTGAGGGCGGGACACCCAGAGGGTACCCGGCCCCGCCCTCACACCCCACCCCACCCGCAGATTGTCAGGTTCGCAAGAATCTGTAACACGCTCAAACGCATTGCGGCCGGGATGTGCTCGCCGAGAGCTGATGGGCACATATCATACCACGTGCCAAGCTGCTGGTATGCCTCGCCGGGCACCGAATTCCAGGGAGCGGCAATTGCCCTCCCCCACGCCCCTCCCACTTTAGATCTTTATGCCGCGGTCAGTAAAACGTGCGAGTAGCTTACGCTTCTATGTACCTGCCAACTCCGCACCTGATCCAATCCTGACACGTTTCTTACACGCGTACCCTTCGGCACCATTCGCGCATTCATACACATGCGAGCAGTAAGGAGGACACGCCAATGCATAACGACAATCTGATCACGCGAGCGAGGCAGCGCGACCCCGAGGCCATCACGGAAATCTATTCGAACCACTCGCCGGCGATCTATCGCTATATCAAGTTCCGCATCCACGAACACGAGACCGCCGAAGATCTCTGCTCCGACGTCTTCCTGCGCATGATCGAGACGATCGACAGGTACGAGGATCGCGGCTGGCCGATCACAGCCTGGCTCTATCGGATCGCGCACGATCGGACGATCGACCTGATCCGCAAGAAGAACCGGCACCAGATGCTCCCGCTCGAGGCGTGGGCCGGCGTGACGAACGATTTCGAAGAGCAGGCCATTCGCAAGATCGAGCTCGACGATCTCCGCGAGATGCTCGCGTTTCTGACTGATGAGCAGCGCAGCGTGCTTGAGCTGCGCTTTCTCTCGGATATGGATATCCAGAACGTCGCGCAGCGCCTCGGGCGAAGCGAGGGCTCGGTGAAGGCGCTGCAGCACCGCGGCGTCGCCGCGCTCCAGCGCCTGATCGCCGCCTGATCCCCTTGCCCAGATCCCGACGATGCGAAGGCCGCCGAGCAATCGGCGGCTTTTCGCCTATCAAGTTGAGGGTGGCGGGCCGCGCAGCGCCGCGCCCTCACACCCCCACCCCTTAAAGATTATCAAGGTACCAAGAACCTTGCCTAAAAACCGTTTGACAGGCGCGCCCGGTTCCGTTAGAGTATTGTTCGATCCATCGGTCACAAGGTACGCACGTGAGCGGAGCGGCTTCAATCGGCGGAGGGTGGCGCGCGGCCCGGCGATCATACGGCGCCTGGCGGGCCAGGCTGCGCCGCGAGCGCGCGGCCGCGGCGCTGGCGCTGATGTTCCTGCTGACGGCAGGGCTGGGCGAGCCGCTGGCCTGCATCATCCACTGCCAGCTCTGGTTGCCGTTCGCGTATCCCAGCCTCTTCGCATCCGGCCACCCCCATCATCACCATCACGCTCCCGGCATGAACATGGGCACGCGGCCCGCCGGCGCACCTCAGAAGCTGTTTGAAAACCACCAAGATATTAAGACGCCAAGACGCCAGGCTATGGATGAGGGGTTGTCACCGTCAGCGCCTTCGCATACCTGGTGCCCTGCCGCCCTGCTGGCGACGTCTCAGACAGCCTGTCAGGCTCCGGCGGGCGCCGCGCGGATCGACCAGGACTTCCCCGCGAGCGCGTCCACATGCCTGATCCACGCCGCGCCGGGCGGCGCGGCGCCGTTCCACGTGCCGCCCTCGCCGGTCCACCACGCGCTGCCGGAGCTGCCCCTGCTGCTCGTCGCCGTCGCCCTGCTCGGCGTCTATATGAGCACACAAGCAGACGCGCCGTCGAGCCACTCCTCCCCACCCCCTCTGCGCCCCCCGATCCCGATCGCTGCCTAAGGCAAGGTTCGTGCGCACGTTACAATGGTGCGTCACAAGTCACAGGTCACAGATCGCAGGTAGCTTCATCTTGCGACCTGCGACCTGCGACCTGCGACCGACCGTAAAGCGCATCGCCGTCAAGCGCAACCTTGTCTAAGAAATTGTTCGATCTCCAATCTCCAATCTCCGGAAGGCAAGGTATATGCGGCTCAGATATCGGCACGTCGTAGCTTTTCTTGCGGCGATCGGGCTGGCGCTGCTGCTGGCATGGCCGGCGGCGGCGCATGCCAACCTGGTGCGCTCCAACCCGGCCGCCGGAGCGACGGTCGACCAGGCGCCGCCCTCGATCGAGCTGGAGTTCAGCGAGGAGCTGGACCCCAGCTTCAGCCGCGCGCAGCTGTTCGACAGCCAGAACAGGCAGATCGAGCCGGGTCCGGGCAAGGTCGACCCGGCGGCGCCGCGCGTGCTGCGCCTGACGATCCCCGACCTGCAGCAGGGCAGCTACACAGTGGTCTGGCGGGTGCGGTCGGCGGCCGATGGGCACGTCACCGAGGGCAGCCTTCCGTTCGGCGTGGGCGTGGCGGCCGCGGCGGCCTCGCTCATCCCGGCGCCCGGCGCGCCCGACCCGGCGACACTGCCGCCGCCACCGCTCGACACGGCCGCGCGCTGGCTCAACCTGCTGGCGGCGATCGGCGCGCTCGGCGGGCTGCCGTTCGGGCTGCTGGTCTGGCGGCCGGCGTTCCAACGTTGGAACGTTCCAACGTTCCAACATTCCAACGTTGCGGCGGCGCCCCTCGACCCGTGCGCAGCGGCGGACGACGCGATGACCGACATCCTGCGGCGGCTCACCCTGGTCGGCGGCCTGCTGTTCCTGCTGACCAACGTGGTCTTCCTGGTCGCGCAGGCGGCCGCCGCTGCAGGCGTGCCGGTGGCGCAGGCCCTCGGCGCGCCGCTACTCCAGCTGCTGA
>WNGB01011070.1_pt1 | contig 12959 bp, 14 predicted proteins | sample 5400681 | NCBI WGS metagenome assembly WNGB01 (sample SAMN13153367, study PRJNA577476) | soil metagenome | isolation source: 115 cm soil or saprolite under grassland replicate 2 | place: USA:California | collected 2016-06-15 | reverse complement strand
TCATGGGTCGCGGGCACCTGGAGCAGGTGCTCCGGGTGTACCTGGACCACTACAACGCCCATCGGCCGCATCGGGCCTTGGAGCTGAACCCGCCAGCCCCGTCCACCCGTCTGACGCTCACCAACGAGGACCAGCGCGGCCGCATACAGCGACGAGATCGGCTTGGCGGGCTCCTGCATGAGTACCGGCGAGCTGCATGAACGGGTTTACGCACCCTACGAGCCAGGCGTCCCATACCGCCCAGGCGATCGGCCTCGCAGAGGGTGCGGTGGCTGTGACAGGCGTACCGGCCCGCCTGACGAATGCGCCGTGAGCTGGCAACATCCCCGGGACTGCCCCATGGGATAACCAGAACGGCGATCGCGAGGGCAACCTCGCTCGTGGCCGACAGACTCCGGCAGGCGCGATCGGTCAATGCTGGCGCGAGGCGGCACGGGCATCCCATTGCCGCTGTCAATCCTGTCAGCCCGGGGCGACCCCGGAAAGGGTGATGCAGCCTGGACTGACGGGTCCCTACTCGATGATCTGATCGGTCTTACGGTGTTCTGCGGAGGCCCGCAACGGGACGAGGCGCGCCTGGATGAGCTGGGTCATCGGATGGTCAGCTCCGAGGTCGCGGATGGCCTTGGCGTGTTCGCGCTGCCAGTATGTGAGTGGGTCCGCGAGCATGCTGTCGACGTCGACGCCGGCCCCTCGCAGAATGTTGGTGATCTCGCTCAGGGCGGCGCGCTTGCGGATATCGTCGAGCCGCTGTTCGACCCGCCTCGTGTGGGGATGATCTGGGCCGAATACCCGTGTGATGTCGTTCAGGAGGCACCTCAATGCGGTGCCGGCACCCGCGTCATCGCCAGCCGCGTCCAGCCAGTGGGCGGCGTTGTATCGCGTTATCAGGGTGTCTAGATGGTTGGGGCCGAGAACGCGGCTGTAGTCGCGGACGAGAGCCTCGTGGGCTGCTGCGGTCGCGCCAGGGTCACCCGCGTACCCGTGTGACCGGGCGAGGTTGGCGCGAACCCGCAGTGTCATCGGGTGATCGGGCCCGAGGACCTCTTCACAGTCTGTGACCAGCGTTTTGTGGGGTGTCGGATCGCTGGGGTGACTGAGCGAGTTGACCTCGCCTCGGGTGGCAAGCGTGTCCGGGTGTTTGGGGCCCAGTGTCCGCACGCAGTCGGCGAGGATTCGTTGAAGGTCGACGGCTGCGCTGGTGGGGTCGTGGGTCTTGGCGAGTAGTACGGCGAGGTTGTTCCGGGTGGCGATGGTGTGCGGGTGGTCTTTGCCGAGGATCCGGATCTGGTCCGGTAGGAGTTCCTGGTATGCCGTGGTGGCGCCTGCGGGGTCGCCGGCCTCGCCTCGCATGCGGGCGAGGTTGTGACGGGTCACCAGGGTGAGTTCGTGGTCGGCGCCGAGGATGCGGAGTTGGTCGGCCAACAGTTCGGCTAAGGCGGTGGCGGCGCCGGCGGGGTCGCCGGCGAGGCCGCGCCAGTAGGCGTGGTTGGCGCGGGTTTGTAGGGCGTCGGGGTGGTCGGTGCCGTGGATGCGCTCATCCTCACGAAGCAGTTCGCCGTACTCGGCGGCGGCACCCGCGGGATCGCCGGCCTGTCCTCGACTTCCGGCGAGGTTGTGTCGGATGGAGAGGTTGGCCGGGTGGTCGAGGCCGAGTACGCGGTGTGCGGTCACCAGGGCGTTAGTCCAGTAGGTGACGGCGGCATGGACGTGGCCGAGGCTGTCGAGGCTGTGGCCGGCGCGGAAGAGTATCGGGTGGGCATCGGGTTGCCACAGCATGTCCCCGCTGTAGTCGAGGAGCGCCTCGGCGTTCGCGCGCAGGCCTTCCTCCGCGACGGGTTTGCCGTTGCTGCTCGGCCAGATCCGGACCAGGGCGTCCGCGGCGGTGTGGGCGATCGTTCGGGCCTGCTCGCACGGTAGGGCGTCCCGGGTGGCGCGCTGGACCAAGCGGTGCACGCGCACCGCCTCGCCTTCGATAGTCAGCAGGCTGAGCCGTTGAAGGTTGTGCAGGCCGTCGACGATATCGTCGGTGGTCGGCTTGGGATCGTGCCCTCGCGGGGCGGAGAACCAGGCTCCGGCAGCGAGCACGGTCACTGGGATGCCGTTGGGGTTCAGGAAGCTGGCCAGCTGCAGCAGCGGTCCCGCCCGGCCGGCCGGGGTCAGCCGGTCGGCGGCCTCGATCGACAGGGACCAGGTGACGGCGATCGTGGCGGTCTGGCTGTCGGGCAGCGCCTCGGTCTCCGGTACCAGGTCGGCGAGTTTGCGCTTGCGTTCGGCGAACCTTCGCCGGTATCCGGCGCAGGTCAGGCGCCGATCGAGGAGATAGGCGGCGGCCTGCGCAAGCGCGAGTGGTAGGTACCCGAGGTCGGCGGCCAGTTGCTCGGGTTCGTCCAGTCGCGTCGGATCGTCGCTGAGCTTCTGGCGGAGGTACCGGTGCGCCTCGCCGGGTGTGAACAGGCCGACGTTGATGATGCGCCGGCCTTCTGCGGCGAGGGCGGCGTCCTGCCGGCGGGTGGTAACCAGCACGCGGCCGCCGGCCGTGCTCGGTGGCCACAGACCGGCCAGATCCCCTGGTGCGGCGAGCTCGTCGACAACGATGAGCCAGCGTCGACCGTGTGGTTCCGCGAGCCAGGCGAGGAAGCGGGCGGCGCCCTCGGCCGGATCGGCGGGTTCGACGCCGGTGAGGTCGGCGAACGCGCGGGAGTACGCGCTCAGGATCGCCACACGGGAAATGGCGCTGACCCACATGAGCAGGTCGACCTTGCCGTCTCGCCACGCTTGCTCGGCGAACTCGGCGGCCAGCTGGGTCTTGCCGACACCGCCGAGGCCTGACAGCACATGGCAGCGCACCAGTGTCGAGCCGTCCCTCGCCGTGGCGCGCAGTTTCTCGGCGATCTGCCGGCGCTGCCGGCAGTCTGCCGGTGCCGGGACCACGCCGATGCGCCGGGGCCAATTCGACGCGGCGCGGGCGGCGTTCGGCGCGGGGTGGACGTGGACGGTTGAGCCGTAGAAGAAGCCGGCCGCCCCTTCGTTGCTCGTCATGTGGAGGATCGCCGGAACTGGGCCGTTGGAGTCACCGGGGACGGGAGACCCTGCTACGCCCTCCCCGGCTGCGCTGGGGGGTCGGGCCTACCCTCGCTCGGCGCGTGATTGGTGATCGTCACAGGCGCGTTGAACGTGCCGACCGCACCGAGGTTGGCATCGACACGAACGCGACCGATCGTGCCGGTAAGGTTCGCGTCAACCAGGTGCAGCAACTGCTGTGCGGTGAGGACAACCTCCCGGTCGGCATCGGCGCCACACTCGACCAGTGCCTCACGCAGGCGGACCGGATTCACGCCCGATCCCGCCTCCAACACACCGGAGTCTGACTCGCGACGGGCCAACAGTCGAGAAAGCATGCTCTTCAACGTCGCATACGCATCGGTAACCGCGCTGTTCGCGGCCGTCGAGCCTGCCGCCGCAGCGCCCGCGTTCAACGCGGTGAGGATCAGTTCAACGCCGGTCACGACCGCCTCCCATGGCCCAGGTTGCCCCATTGTGTCAACCCTGCGGCGAAGGTGCAGGATGGGTCCACGGGCCACGCCCTAGTCCTGCCCTGGTCCAGAGCTGCCCGACCTGGCCTCGGCGTTGGGCTGGTTGGACACCGAGCTGCACAACCTGCTCGCCACGCGGGGTGCGCCACCGCAGAACGGGCTTGCAGAGGCGCCAACCTGCAATCAGCCCGAGGCGGCGAACGTGCAGGTCACAGCCGACGAAGCGGCAGGTCAGGCTCGTGTGAATGATGGCAAGCTGATACAGGTTCGTCTCTGCGCCACGAGGATGGGCCTGGTCGAGATCGACCACCCTGCGGATGCCGTCGTCGAGGACACCAGCAGCATCGCCTCCACTGCAGATGCCGACACGCCACGCCCGTTGGAACCTGGGATTACCTGCTCGGCAGAAGCCTGCGAGTGCCGGGATCCCCCCGGCGACCGAGATGCGACGCGCGTCAGTCACAACACCGGCACACATTCCCTACTAGTCCCTTAGCAACTCAAGTTATACGTAGAACCTTATGACATACTGGCGTCCTTATGGCAAGACGACTCAAGAACTTCCCCACAGACGACGTACCGAGCACGCGCCGCTACCCATGGTCCGACTGGACCGACGGCAACCCCTGGGAGATCCGACGTGGCGAGGACTACGACGTGGCGACCGAGAACATGCGCGTCAACCTCCACATGAAGGCATACGGGCTCGCCATGAAGGTGCGGACCAAGAAGCTCCGCGACGAGCAGGGCGAGGGGTTGGTCTTCCAGTTCTTCGACCCCGACCCGGAAGCCGAGGAGGCGAAGTTGAAGCTGGCCACGATCCCGCCCGACGAGGCGCAGTCGGCAATGGAACTCCTCCACGAGGACACTCTGAGCATCTATGAGCGGGCGCGTCACGAGGTCACCATCCCGCGAAGCGACGGCAAGCGACAGAGGTATGCCGCTGTCCGTTACCGTCAGCAGATCGAAAGGGGTTGGGAGAACAACGAACTGGTTTCGACGATCGCGCGGATCATCCGGAGGCCGACGCTCGGCTTCGGCCACCTCAAGAACGCCGGCCGCCCCGATCTCATGCTCGAGACGCTCGTTCTCGATACGGGCAAGCCGTACCACCGGTTCTTCACCACAGAGACGATCGAGACAGCCCGTCGGCGTATGCAAGGGTATGGCTATCCGACCGACGGGTAGGCCGCGCGGCGATCGCCACGACCCGGTCCCGGACCCGACGTGGAGAAGCCGACGAACCCGTCCGGAATTCCCCACCCGGCCGATCACGGAACTCCGTGATCGCCGACATGCCGAGGGTGGCGGCCGCGCAACGGCTCTGGGAACGGCTGGTCACCGAGTGGGGGCCATGCGCCAAGTACCTGCCGACAACTCTGCAGTCGACAGACGACGAATCCCAGGCATAGCCGTCGACTCGCCAGAGCAGATCTCGTCCACGTCTGTTACCCATGCTTTGCGGGTCCCCCTGTGACCCCCGCTAGGCAAGTGACTGATCTGCACGTTGCTGCTGGTAGCGGCCCTGTCGAGCAATGATATCCGTAGCCCGACCGGTACCATGGCGCGCGTTCCTGCTGGTCACAGGCGCTTGCCGATAGTCGTACCCCCCGGTACGACGAAAGGATGGGTAACCCCGTCAGCCGCGCAGCCAGGTGCCATCCTGGTCATCCATGGCGGCTTCACGGTCGGCGACGGCCGCACCCGGCGCCTGGAGCGGCGCGCCCGCCAGCTCGGGTTCGACGACCTGCGCAGCTACCTCCAAGCCCGCTGCGACACCGGCGTCAGCATCCCAGCGCTCGCCCAAGAACTCGGTGTCAGCGACTGGACGGTCAAGCAGGCACTCCACGCCCAGGGCGTCGTGCTGCCGCCCCGGCCACAACGGCTGGCCCGCCAGCGACGCCGCTACACCGAGCAGCGGATCGCCGCGCTGGTGGCCGAGCTCGGCTTCGCCGACGTGAGGGCGTACCTGGCCGACCGGCTGGTCGCGCGCGGGTGGCTGCTGGCCGACGTCACCGCCGAGCTTGGCGCGCATCGGGTGACGGTGCGGCGGCTGCTTGATCAGCATGGCATCCGCCGGGGCCGGCGGACCGCCAGCGAGCTGGCGGCGGGCGAGCGGGGCCGGCGGGTGCAGGCGGTCTCCTGGCAGGCGCGGCGGGCTGCGCGGCTGGCCGAGTTGGGCTTCCCGGATCTGGCCGTCTATCTGCAGCGCCGGCATGTGGAGCAGGGCTGGCCGATCAAGCGGATGCGGGCGGAGCTTCGGGTCGGCCGCCGCTGGCTGCTGGCCGAGCTGGCACGGCTTGGCTTCCGGCAATGACCAAGGGCACCGCAGGGGCATCGGAGGGGCACCACGAGGGCGCGACAGGGGCTGTCGTGCTTTGGGTGATGCTTGACACATCGGCTTCACCTGATCGTTGACAGCTGTCTCGTCTGATCCTTTACGGGTTCGGCTGATGGTTGACGGTCTCGGCTGATCTTTGACACCCAGATCGCCGCTGCTTGGGCTGCGCGCATCCAACAGGCGGATGCGACGCGGGCTCGGGAGGCGGCTGGGTGCTCCGGGAGCTGAGCGTGACAGAGCAGCGCTATCAGGCGGTGCTGGAGGTGCTGCGAGAGCAGGTGGCGGTGGTCGAGGTGGCCAAGCAGTACGGCGTGACGCGTCAGAGCGTGCACAACTGGGTGCGCCGCTACCTGGACGGGGGCCTGGAGGGGTTGGCCGACCGCTCGCATCGGCCCCGTGGCTGCCCGCACCAGGTCAGCGCGGAGGTGGAGGCCAGGATCTTGGAGCTGCGCCGCCAGCACCCGCGGTGGGGACCCAGACGGCTGGAGCATGAGCTGGCCCGCGAGCTGGAGGGCGACCTGGATCGGGTGCCGTCGCGGGCGGCGATCTACCGGGCGCTGGTCCGCAACAACTTGATCCAGCCGCGCGGGCGTGGGCGGCGCCACCAGGACTACAAGCGGTGGGAGCGGTCGGCGCCGATGCAGTTGTGGCAGCTGGACATCACCGGCCAGGTCATGCTGGCCGATGGGCGCGAGGTCAAGCTGATCACCGGGGTGGATGATCACTCGCGGTTCTGCGTGATCGCGCGAGTGGTCGAGCATGCCAGCGGCCGGGCGGTGTGCGCTGCGTTCGTGGCGGCGATGGGCCGCTACGGGGTGCCCGAGGAGGTGCTCTCCGACAACGGCAAGCAGTTCACCGGCCGCTTCAACCGTCCGCCTGGTGAGGTGCTGTTCGAGCGGATCTGCCGCGAGAACGGCATCACGGCTCGGCTGACCAAGCCCCGCTCGCCGACCACCACCGGCAAGGTGGAGCGGTTCCACCAGACCGTGCAGGGCGAGCTGCTGGACGAGCTGGTCGAGGGGCTGGGGCCGTTCCCGAGCCTGGAGGTGGCCCAGGAGCTGGTGGACGCCTGGGTAGAGGACTACAACACCCGCCGGCCTGTGGGGCGCGGCAATCCCGATTCATCATGCTGCAACCTCGTGATACTCGCGGATGAGGCCGCCGAGCACATCGCGACGCCTCACTTCTCCAGGTCGAGGGTTGCCCTGCGGTGAACGCTGTTCCCCGCCTCGGGAACCGCCAACGCCAGGCCGCGGTGCGGTCGCTGCTGGTTGTAGTGGCGAACGTAGCCGCGCAGCAGCCGCAGCAGATGGCGCCGGCCACACACCAGCGTCCAGTCCAGACACTCCGCCCGCACCGTCTGGACCCACCGCTCCGCATACGCGTTCGCCTTGGGCGCCCGAATCGGCGTGCGGAGCACCTGCCCACCCTCGCTGCCGAACACCTCGTCGAAGCCGCGGGTGAACTTGGTGTCGTGGTCGCGGAGCAGAAACCTGACCGACACCCCCCGATCATCCAGGTCCATCACGGCATTCCTGGCCTGCTGGGTGACCCACGCCGAGTCAGGGTGCGCCGTCACCCGGCTGCGACGACCCGTCTGGTGCTCAGCTGGATGAAGAACAGCACGTGGAGCGTCTTGAGCCAGATCGTCTCCACCGTGGACACGTCACACGCCACGACCCCCTCCGCGGGGCTCACAGGAACTGCGTCCACGTCGGTCCGCAGCGTCGAGGCGCCGGGCCCAGGCCGTGGCGTCGCAGCAGCGTCCTGATGGTGGTGGCGCCACCCGGATACCAAGCTTGCGCAGCTCCCCGCAGATCCGCACACAGCCCCACCGGGCGTTGTCCCTGGCCATCCGCAGGATGAGCGCCGCGGTCTGCGGGTCGATCGGTGGCCGGCCAGGCGTGTGTTCCTTGCCGTAGGTCCATTTGCGTCGAACCAGGGTGCGGTGCCAGCGCAGCAGCGTCTGCGGCGTGACAAGAAACGATGTCCACCGCTGTCGGGGGAGCGCACGGCTGGCGGCAGCGAGCAGGGCCCGGTCGCGTGCGGTGAACTTGGGACGGCCGGTCTTGCGGCGCAGCACCCGAAGCTGATGTCGCAGCACCAGGATCTCCAGGTCCGTGGTGCCGTCGTCAGCGTTTGGGAGGACCAGCAGGCGGGTGAGCAGGCGGATGGTCAGCCAGAGCATGAAGAGCATCGATCGATGCTACGGAACGCCTGCTCACGGCGCGAATCCAGGTTTCCGCGCCCCACACACTCGCCATCCCGCCCGGCCGGCGAGCGTCCAGGGCGGCGACCGAGTGGCCGGCCGCATGCACGACCAGACCGCCGGAAGACCGAGGGCATCTGTGACGTGCTCGAACGGCACCCCGGATCAACGTCGGGTCGACGCGTTGGACAACGCGATGGCCGAAAGCTTCTTCGCCACCCTGGAGTGCGAGCTGCTGGACCGACACCGCTCCCAGACCCGCACCCAGGCGCGCATGGCAGTGTTCGACTACCTGGAAGGCTTCCTACAACCCCGCCGTCGAGCGCTCCGCCCTGGGCTACCTGAGCCAGATCGAGTACGAAAGGAACCACCAAACCAACGGCACCGCAGCCTAGCCACCCGCTGTCCACCGAACTGGGGGCAGCTCCAAACCCGCCGGCTTCAGCGCTTCTTGGCCGCCGCCTTGCCGCCCTTGCTTCCGGCGGCCTTCTTCTGCGCCGTGGTGCCGCCCTGCTTCGGGTCGCCGCCCTTGCCCGACGACTCGCCACCATGCCTGGAGGCGTCCGGCGCGTTGGCGATCCTGGCGGCGCGCTGCTTGGACATGCCCTTGTCGCGCAGCGCTTCGTACTGCTTCTCGTTCTTCACGTTCGCCGGCTTCGACGGCATCGACCCCACCCCTCTCGAACCTGGACGCTGCCGAGGCTGGATTTCCCGCCAAGCACAGCGGCCAACCGGGCAGAGGTCGGTCGCCGAGGTCTAATCTCCAGCCTCACCAGGCGACCCCGCGAACACTCCGAGGAGGTCCGATGCGCCGGTTCGTCCGCGACAACAGCCTCTCGATCACCTTGTGCGGGCTGTTCCTCGTCTTCCTGCTGCTGCAGAGCGTCACCGGCTGGCGGACCAGCAACCAGGACAATCAGGAGCACCGGCAACCCACGCAGAGCTACGGCAGCTACCTGACCAGCGCCCACTTCGTCGAGGCGACCGCTGAGAACTGGGAGAGCGAATTCCTCCAGATGGCCAGCTACGTCGTGCTCACCGCGCTGCTGATCCAGCGGGGGTCCCGAGAGTCCAAGGATCCCGACGCCGAGGAGCCGGTCGACGAGGATCCACGGCGGGCGAGAGAGCGCGGCGACGCGCCCGGCCCGGTCCGGCGCGGCGGGCTGGCGCTCGTCCTGTACCAGCACTCCCTGTCGCTGGTGCTGGTGGCGCTGTTCCTTGTCTCGTTCGTGTTGCACGCCCTCGGCGGCCACGACGAGTACAACCAGCAGCAACTCGAGCACGGTGAGGCGCCGATCTCGCTGATCGGGTTCATGACCAGCGCCCCGTTCTGATTCCAGTCGTTCCAGAACTGGCAGAGCGAGTACCTGGCCGTCTTCGTGCTGGCGGTGCTCGGCATCTTCCTGCGCCAGCGCGGCTCACCCGAGTCCAAGCCGGTCGCCGCGCCGCACGCCAAGACCGGAAGCTCCTGACGTCAGCGGTCCCAGCCGCCCGGCGGTGGCTCAGCCGCGAGGGTCTGGCTCGTCGAGCCGGCTCTCCTTGTCGAACGGGACGGCATCCTCGTGCGCGGTGTCGATCTGTGCCGTGTCCCGTTCGGCGTGCTCGTCGGCGTCATCCTCCGCACCGCGTCGGTGTTCGGCGTCCCGGCGCTCCGCATCCGGTCCCCGCCCCTCGTCGCGACCCATGCTCCCTCCTCGCAATTGCCTTGCGAACATGGGCGCGGTGTTGCCGCCAAGGCGACGCTGGAAACAGTCCCCTCGACCGGCGCGTTTCGCGCTGCCCGCCAGTGGTAGCCCCACAGCCGTCGCGCCCAGCGAGCGGGGCACTGAGGAGGCATCATGGTCGAATTGGGCTACACGTTGTCGAGCGAGGAGCACCCACCGAACCGGCTGGTCGAGATCGCCCGGCTGGCCGAGGACGCGGGCTTCGGGTACGCGCTGGTCTCCGACCACTTCCACCCCTGGATCGACCGGCAGGGACAGAGCCCGTTCGTCTGGCCGGTCATCGGCGGGGTCGCCCATGCCACCCGGCGGATCCGCCTCGGCACGGGCGTGACCTGCCCGACCATGCGGATCCACCCCGCGATCGTTGCGCAGGCGGCAGCCACCTCGGCCGCGATGCTGCCCGGCCGCTTCTTCCTGGGGGTCGGCAGTGGCGAGAACCTCAACGAGCACGTCGTCGCGCCCAGATGGCCGGAGGCCGCCATCCGGCTGGAGATGCTGGAGGAGGCCGTCGAGCTGATCCGCTCGCTGTGGCAGGGCGAGCTCGTCTCGCACCATGGCACCCACTTCGAGGTCGCCAACGCCCGCCTCTACACGCTGCCCGACGAGCCGCCGCCGCTGTACGTCGCCGGCTCGGGCGAGCGGGCGGCGTCGCTGGCCGCCCGCGCCGGCGACGGCCTGATCGGCGTCGCCCCCAGCAGTGAGATCGTGGGGGCCTACCGGGACGCCGGTGGAACCGGACCGCGGTACGGGCAGCTCCACGTCTGCTGGGCGGAGACCGAGGAGCAGGCCCGCAAGACCACCCGCGAGGTCTGGCCGAACGTGGCGATCCCGGGCGAGCTGAGCCAGGAACTGCCGCTGCCGCGGCACTTCGAGCAGGCCGCCTTGACGATCACCGAGGACATGGTCGCGGAGCTGGTTCCCTGCGGGCCGGACCCGGAGGTGCATCTGGCCCAGCTCCAGCGGTTCGTCGACGCCGGCTACGACCACGTGTTCGTGCACCAGATCGGCGACGACCAGGAGCAGGCGGTGGAGTTCTACCGGCGCGAGATCATGCCGCGCCTGGACCAGCTCAGCAGCCCGACCCGCTGACCCGCGAGCGCATCCCAGAACGCAGCTCGACCGGATCATCCGGGCCGATCGGGCGGTCGTCGCCGCCCAGGGATTTCCAGAAACAGCTGGTTGTCGGCTGGCACACCGGCAGCGCGGCCAGCTCCGCGCCGGCCATGACCGGCTGCGGCGCCCGGTAGTGGGTGCCGTTGATGACGATGTTTGATCTGCGGGTTGGTCGCGGCATTGACCGATTCGGTAGAGCACGAACCCAGCGGCTGCCGCAGGCGCGACCTGGCGCCGCTGCTGTCGCGGGGCAGCAGGCGGACGCCGGCGATCAGGCCGCCGGGCCGTTCGCCCAACTCGTTTACGAGCGGAACCTGATCGAGGAACCGCGGCAGCGAGGAACGGCCCATGCCGGTGTCGGTTGATGACCTAGACCGCTGCTCGCTCGGTGCGGTGGCACAGGTCATCGAGGCGATCAACCGCCCGCCGGGGCGCCCGTCTGCGGCTCGCCTTCTCCTGCCAGCCGCGCTCCTCCGTGCTGCACCGGCGGCGGACGCGGTTCTTGCTTGGTCCCTGGCCGGGCCGGCCGGTGATCTGACCCCCTGTGTTTGGTCCACCTAATTTGAGAGTCCTGAACGCCCAGCGTGGGCAGGAGGACTCCATGAAGCGACGCCGCCACACTCCCGAGCAGATCATCCGCAAGCTCCGCGAGGCCGACCGTCTGCTGGCAGAGGGCCAGGAGGTCCCCGAGGTCGCCAAGCAGCTGGAGGTCAGCGAGGCGACCTACCACCGCTGGCGTGCCCAATACGGCGGGATGAGGGCCGATGACGTCCGCCGGCTCAAGGAGCTGGAAGGCGAGAACGCCCGCCTGAAGCGGATTGTGGCGGACAAGGAATTGCAGATCGAGGCGCTCAAGGAGCTCGGCCGGGGAAACTGGTGAGCCCGGCCCGCAGACGCCGCGCCGTCGAGCACCTGCAGGGTTGGGGCTCCTGTTGTGTGCCATGACTCCATCCTGCCTTCCAAGCGACGGAGCCTCCACAAAATCCAGGGCGAATCATCGCCGCGCTGGTCCGCCAGATCGCCGTCCGCAACATCGGCCGCGACCAACCCACCCTACTGATCACCAACGGCCACACCACCCCCGCCAACGACCTGTTCGCCCGCTACGCCGAACGGATGCTCATCGAAAACGAGCTCGACGCCTACATCAGCGGATTCAGCCTCAACGCACTGTCGTCCAGCGTCTCACTCAACGTCGACCTCGACACCACCCTCACCGTCGTCGCCGGCAACCTCTACCGGCTCTTCGCCCGCAACCTGCCCCGCTACCAGCACGCCACCCCCGACACCCTATGGCGGCACTTCCTCGACGACACCGGCACCCTCCGCATCACCCCCAAGGCGTCACCGCCAACCTCACCCTGCGCAGCCACCATCCCGTCCTCATCAACGCCGGCTTCGCCGACCTGCAACTACCCATCCCCTGGTCAACGCCGGCTTCGCCGACCTGCAACTACCCATCCCCTGGTGGCAAGGCCGCACCCTCCGCTTCCGCTTCCCACCCCGCTAACCCCGACCGGCAGCACCAACCTCAATCAGATTCCTGCACCGAAAATCGAGGCTAACGCGGAGGCCAGCTCGGCGGGAGGGTCAAGGACGCTGTAACGCCCACAAGGGGGCGTAAAGTCTTCCTTGTGGCGCTGCCGATTTCCAGGCCCCCCCTGAAGTGGCAGCGCCGCCAGCTAGGTGTGGTCCTCAAGGTCGATCCAGGCATGCTCATGCCGCTCGCCGCAGTCCTCAAGGCACAGCACGAAGGCACAGCACGCTGCACAAGCAGGGCCCCTCTGGCTCGACCATCGAGCAGATCCAGGAGCAGTCGTGGCCGTCCCACTCCGGGCGGTGTTGCTGCCGATGGTGCCCGCAGTAAGGACAGGCGTAGATCTGTCGCTGGCCCCTCAGTCGGGTAGGACCGCCGTATTGCTACGGCGGTCCCCCCTCAGAACCGGCCGGGCCCGTTTCCGAGCAGCCGGCTCAAGCAAGCCCTGTAGGCGTGTGCGGTCGGGCTGGGCCTCGTATCGTTCGGGAACGACAGGAGG
>WNGB01023376.1_pt1 | contig 12963 bp, 14 predicted proteins | sample 5400681 | NCBI WGS metagenome assembly WNGB01 (sample SAMN13153367, study PRJNA577476) | soil metagenome | isolation source: 115 cm soil or saprolite under grassland replicate 2 | place: USA:California | collected 2016-06-15 | reverse complement strand
ATTCTCACCAGTGGCTCCTCGGTCGAGGGATCATCTACAACTTTACGACGAGACGGCCGCCCCGGCTGTGACACCTCCGAGCCCCAGCACGCGACGATCTGTGGGCTTGCGGGCCGAGCGGGTCAACCGGTCCCGCGGCATCTTGAAGGCGCTGCTCAAGCAGAGCGAGGATGCGGCGCTGGGCCAGACGCATTCTGGGTGGGGCGGTCAGCGCCGCGGTTCACTGCGCTGGGTGCTGGTGCACATGGCCGACCGTTCCGTCCGCGCGCCCCTCCAGACCGGCTTCGGCCCTGATACCAGCGTGTCCGCGGTGGCGTTCAGCCCCGACGGCAAGCTGCTGGTCACCGGCGCAGGGGACGGCACCTTGCGGGGTGGAATCCGGCCACCGGCCAGCCCATCGGCGCGCCCCTCCAGACCGGCGCCCTGAACGCCATATTCGTGGTGGGTGTTCAGTCCTGCCGGCAAGCTGCTGGCCAGCGGCGGCAACGACGGCACCGTGCGTGTATGGCAAGCATTGCTATTCACGCATACCTATGGGCCGAGGCCGTTCCCGTGCTGGGGTGTTCGGAGGTGTCACAGCCGGGGCGGCCGTCTCGTCGTAAAGGTGTAGATGATCCCTCGACCGAGGAGCCACTGGTGAGAATGGTGGTGGCTGGTGCGACCGGAGCGATCGGCAAGCAGGCTGGTGCCGTGCCTGGCCGCGGTCGGCTGCCCGCCGAGCTGCTGGCCAGCCAGGCCTCGACCGCCACGATGTGGCGCTGGCTGGCCGGGGATCCGATCAGGCCGTGGCACCACCACTTGTGGATCTTTCCCCGCGATCCGGGGTTTGCCGCTAAGGCCACCGTGGTGTTGGACATGTACCAGCGCGTCTGTGACGGTGCGCCGCTGGGCGCAGGTGAGTACGTCGTCAGCGCCGATGAGAAGACCTCGATTCAGGCCCGCTGCCGGTGCCACCCGACCCTGCCACCGGCCCGGGTGATGCGGGTCGAGCCCGAGTACGAACGCCGGGGCGCGCTGGCCTATCTGGCCGCCTGGGACTTGCACCACGCCCGCTAAGCCCTAGAAACGAAGGAGATACGATGCCTGAGAACACCGATGTGGTCGTGATCGGCGGCGGGTACGCCGGCGTCTTGGCGGCCAATCGCCTGACGCGGCGCGACGACGTGACGGTGACGCTGATCAACGCGCGCCCGGCGTTCGTCGAGCGGATCCGCCTGCACCAGCTGGTGGGCGGGTCCTACGACGCGGTCGTCGGCTACCGGGAGATCCTGGCCGGCGGCGTCCGGCTGGTGGTCGATACCGTGACACGGATTGACGCGGCCGAGCGCGGCGTGGCGCTGGCGACCGGTGGCACGGTCGGCTACGACTACCTGATCTACGCGGTGGGCAGTGTCAGCGACGGCTGGCGTGTGCCCGGAGCGGCCGAGTTCGCCTACCCGGTTGCCGCGCTGGAGGCGGCGCAGCGGCTGCGGTCGGTCCTCGATGCCGTGCCCGCAACGGCCGCACTGACGGTGGTCGGAGCCGGTCCGCAAGGCATCGAGACCGCCGCCGAGCTGGCGGAGCTGGGCCGCACCGTGACGCTGGTCTGCGGCAGGGTGCTCGGCCCGTACCTGCATCCGCGGGGCCGACGGTCGGTTGCCGGGCGGCTGGCCAAGCTCGGTGTGACCGTGCTCGAAGGCCCCGGCGCGACGGTGACGGCGGTGACTCGCGATGCCGTGCGGCTTGGTGACGGCCGCGAGTTGCCGAGCGCGGTGACCATCTGGACCGCCGGGTTCGTGGCGCCGGATCTGGCCGCGCGCAGCGGGTTGAGCACCGACGCCTTGGGCCGACTGCTCACCGACGAGACGTTGACGAGCGTGGACGACGTGCGCATCGTCGCGGCCGGGGATTCGGCGGCACCGTCGGACCTGCCGTTCCGAATGAGCTGCCAGGCCGCGATTCAGCTGGGCCCGCTGGCCGCCGACACGGTGCTCAGCCGGATCGCCGGTGAGCAGCCCGCGCCCATCCTCGTGGGGTTCTACGGCCAGTGCATCAGCCTGGGCCGTCGCGCCGCCGTCTTCCAGGTCTCCCATAGCAACGACGCCGCGATAAGGCTCTACGTCGGCGGCCGTCCAGGCGCCATGCTCAAGGAGTCCTTCTGCAAAGGCGCCGTGAAGCAGCTGGCGGACGAGGCACGCAAGCCCGGCTCGTCCTCATGGTGGGTCAAGGATAAAAAGCGCCAGCAGCTGCTGCAGGCCAAGCGCGGCGAGGCGCTGGCCACCGCTGAACGGCCAGCCTAGCAAGGCATGGAAATTAGTTCTCGCACCGGAGGTGGCGACGATGCTCGACGCGGGTTCCACTGAAGTGCGCAGCGGCGCCAGGGCTGCCCACCTGGAGATGGCGCGGCGGACAGCCCTGGGCATGGGGATTGGCGTGGTTGTCCAGTACGCGCTGGGCGCATGGGTGAACCTCTATGTCACGGTGCCAGCAGACGATCAGGGCGGCGGCTTCCTGGCCGCGATCGGCCGGGCACTGGCGAACGGCCCGGTGGCGCTCGGCATACACGCCGGGCTGGGCCTGCTGCTCGTGCTCGGGTCCATCAGCCTGGTCGCAAGGTCGGTTCTGTCCCGCAACCGCGCCCTGATCGTGCTGTCCGCGGTGTTCCTCCTGGCAGTGCTCGGCGCGGCTTCCTCCGGCGCGTCGTTCGTGGACTCTGGCCGTGACAGCACATCGGCGGCGATGGCTATGCTGACCGGCGTGGCGCTGATCTGCTCGCTGATCTCCCTCTACGTGGCCGACCGGGGCTCCCGCGAGGTCACGAGCCGATGATGCACGGGGCGTTCCACGGGTTGTAGCTGGCGCAGACCGCGCCGGGTTCTGGAAGATGCCGATGGACGTCAGCGCGGCGCCCTGGAAGTCGAACAGCGTCAGGTTGACGTTGGGCTACCCCACACCGTCCCCGGGTTCCCAGCCCACGCCGGGGATCCAGTCCGGTGACCGGTAGAACAGGCCATGCCGAACCCGCCCGGCACGTGCGCGAGGATGGGCAGCTCGTCGCTGACGAGCGAGAGCTGGCCACCGGGGGTCGCCGGGTAGCCGTCCGAGATCTGGCTGGGCTGCCAGACGAAGTCGCTGGTGCTGCCGCCGGTCTCCTCCCGCCGCCCCAGACCACCCAGGTGGTTACTCAAGCTAACGAGCCACCTACCGCCACCGGCTGAGTTTCAGCATGTCGCCGAGCAGGTCGCCCAGCATAGGGCTGGTTTCGATCGCTGCCGCCAACGCCGGAACGGCCAGATGCTCAAAGTCTGCACTCAGCGCCCTCCGCAGCAGGCCCGCTGCTTCCAGGCGGGTCAGTGTGCCACGGGTGAGCGTGGCGAGCGCCCAGCCGGCACGGCGCTCACTCAGTCCGGTGAACAAGGCCGGTATCAGATCCGGCCGCTGCGCCAGTTCACTGACGACCAGATGCTCAGCGACCCGATCGGGACGCAGCGCCCCGATCCATTCCCTCTCCCCACCCGCCTCGCCTTGCCCTGGGTAGAGATCGTGTAGCCACCGGGCCACGTGCCCCCCGCTGCGCGGAGTCCGCTAGGTCCGGCACCTGCGCCACCAGCGTGGTTGCCGCTGGTTCATCATCGGCCCCGATCAGGCAGCCAACCGCCACTACCAGCCGAAGCACGCTGTCACAGTGGGTTGTGGACCAGGGATACTGGTGCGGTGCCGTATGACCTGACCATCTACCTCGGCTCTGCTGCCCCACTACCGTTACGGCCGCCCGGCGTACTCACCGGAACTCGAGGCCGTCCTGACGCAGCAGCCGCTGTGCCGGTCGCCCGTTGGGTGGGGCCCTTGGCGGTCTGCTCGTTTCGGACGGTCAGGCCGCCCGTGGCTGGCCTCGGATTTTTCCTGTTTGGGGTGGGCCAAGACCGTCGGGTCAGGGTCCGGGGAACATGTAATCGATCTTGATACGGCCGTCGTCGTCCAGGGCGAGGACTTCCAGACCGCCGCCGACCGGCTCGCCGCCGTCGGTGGGCACCGTCTCCCGGGTGAACTTGACGACGTTGCGGAGGCGAAATGCGTCGTCCCCCGGCCGGAAAGTATACTGCCCGGGGCCGACGAACCGCTCATAGCTTCGGGTCACCCGGGCCTCGAGCGCGCCGTACCCGTGGGCTTCCAAAGTGGTGGAGTTCAAACCCAACGCCGTGGCAGCCTCCCGGATCTCCACGGGCGGCTGAAGGACATGGGCGCCGTCCCCCGCCACAGGTGCTGGATGGCTTTGCGCCGTAGCGCGGCATCTGGCTCAGTCCACAAGGCGATGTAGCGGTCGGCTAGGTCCTGCGGGTTGATGTTGGTCATGGCTTCCCCATAAGGCTGGTACCTTCGCGCCATTCGGGAGCTTGCAGGCGGGAACTACGGCCCGGCAATTCCCTGGAGGGAATGGCCGGGGCGTTCACGTCGGACCGTAGGCGGATCAGCGCCGTTCAGTGATTCCCAGGGACCTCGGGTCATGTGACCGGGTCGCGGAGCCAGATCCGGATCGAGGCGACGTCGACGGTGCCCTGGTAGATGCGTTCTCGCTTGTCGTAGCGGGTGGCGACGGCGCGGAATTGGCGGAGCTTGTTGAAACAGCGCTCCACGGTGTTGCGTTCCTTGTAGGTTTCCCGGTCGAACACCGGCGGGCGGCCGCCCTGGGAGCCGAGCTTGCCGCGGTTGGCCGCCTGGTCTTCCTTGACTGGGATGACCGCCTTGATGCCACGTCGGCGTAGGTAGGCGCGGTTGGCACGTGAGGAATAGGCCTTGTCACCCATCGCCCGGCCGGGACGGGTGCGGGGCCGCCCTGCCCTACGACGCGGGATACGGATCGCGTTCATCAGCGGGATGAACCGTGGCGAGTCGCCGTGCTGGCCGGGAGACAGAATCCGCGCGATCGGGCGGCACCTGCGGTCGGCGACCAGATGAATCTTGGTACTCAGCCCGCCGCGGGAGCGGCCGAGCGCCTCCCGGCCGGCGCCGGAATTCTTGTCATTCGATGCGGCCCCCTGAGAGGCCGTCAGCGGCTGGAATGCGGTGAGCTCCGGCCGCATGCTGGTGGGCGCGGGCGATGGTCGAGTCGGCGCTGACCGTCCAATCCTTGCCCTCAGCCTCATCACAGCCGGCCCGCAGCCCATCCAGGATCTTTTCCCACGTACCATCCAGCGACCAGCGACGATGCCGGTTATAGACCGTCTTCCAGTTCCCGTAGCACTCCGGCAGATCCCGCCACGCACACCCTGCCCGGGCACGGAAGGCAACAACCGCTCCAGCCGCTCCCGCTCCTCGTCAGACAGATCATGACGATTCAGCCGCTCACCCACACCCAAACGGTCTACCAGTACCCCTCGATCAAGATCCACGGGACGCGCCCTAGTAGACGCGGGCGTGCCGGTCCGCGCCCTCACGCGCCGCTCCGAGGCGGCGGCGGCGCTGCCAGCGAACGTCGAAGTCGTCACCGGCGACCTCACCGTGCCCGAATCGCTCGACGCCGGACTGCGAGGTGCCGGTGCCGTCTTCCTCGTCTGGACCGCCCCGCCGGCGAGTGCTCCGGCAGTTGTCGGGCGTCTCGCCACTTACGCGCGGCGTGTCGTCTTTCTCTCTCCTCACCGCACCAAGCCCCGCACCCTTTCTTCCAGCAGCCGAATCCGATGGCGGTGCTCCACGCCGATATTGAGCGGTACATCGCGGCCGCCAGGCTCGAGTCGACGATCATCCGGCCGGGGATGTTCGCGTCGAACGCGTTGTTCTGGTGGGCGGCCGCGATTCGCGCCGGCGGTGTCGTCCGGTGGCCTTACGGCGCTGCCGAGACGGCACCCGTCGATGACCGCGACGTGGCAGCCGTCGCGGCGCGGACCCTGTATCAGGACGGACATGCCGGAGGCGACTACGTCCTCACCGGCCCCGAGTCACTGAGTCAGGCAGGGCAGGTGAGCATCATCGGTGACGTCGTGGGGCGCCGGATCAGATTTGAGGAGCTGTCGCCGGACGAGTTCCGGAGCGAGACGGCGGGAAGCTGGCCGCGCCCGGTCGTGGACATGCTGCTCGCCGCGTGGGGCGCAACGATGGGAAGGCCGGCGTTCATCACCTCTACGGTGTCCGGCGTCCTCGGATCGGCGCCGCGATCGTTTCGCCAGTGGGCCGCCGATCACGCCACCGCGTTTATGGAAGGTCCGGCCAGTGACGAAGCCTGAGACCCGCTGAGAGTTCGTGACGAATGGTGTCTGTTCCCGGCGGTCGAGCAGGCGAGACCGGTCGATGTGCTACCGATGATGCTCGCGTCGTACGGCCTGTCGAAGCCTCGATGACGACTGGGCCATGAACCTCGTGGCCATCAGCACCGAGCCCGACACCGGGCTCGCTGAGCGCTGGCCGGACTTCGACCACTCCACCATGATCGCCGCAACCCTCGTCCAGCAACCGCGCTACATCGAGTCGCCGACGAACGCTGGGACGCCAACGCCGCATTCATGGCCGAGATCACGAGGCTTCGGGCATTGCTGAAGGACCCGCCCAACCACAACTCTTGACTATTGCTCCGGGTTCCGTATCGCACGCTTGCTGGGTTCAGTGCCCGCCGTGGCCGCCTCCCGCAGTGCCGGAGTGTGCGACAGAGGCTGCGGCGTACGCTACCGCATGGGTTGCCGCCAGGACCGCGGCATGCGTTGCTGCGTGAGTGACGGCGTGAGCCGCGGCGGCCCTGGTTGCTGCGTGAGTCGCGGCGCCGCATTCCTGGTGGCCTGGATCGCGTCCTACTCAGTGTCGTCGAGTACGGGGCCTGCGCAACGGCCAGCCCTCCGGCCAGCGCCGCGTCTGTGGAATCACCGGCTATAGCTGGGCGAACGGTCCAGCGTCCCTCGGCGATCTCGCGCAGCCGGTCGTGCTCGGTCATTTCCACGGTACAGCGGGCGATCCAGACGGATCGCGAAGGCGAGGCCCGCATATGCGTTTGGCTCAGATCGACTGGACCAGCGGACCCGGCGGTGATGTCGAGACGGTTGCGGGTGGGCTCGGCGGCCTGGTCCCAGAGTGCGGCCGGGGACCGGGTCGGGCCGGTTGGCCAGCCCGGTGGCCGCAACCGCGAACAGCCGCCCGCCGGTTTCGCTGGCCTTCTTGGCGCTGCAGCCGTTGATTTGGCTGGCGCGCGGGTGGACGAGGTCGAGCATGGCGGGCAGCACGCCAATTTTCCGGTGGCCTGGAACAGGCGCTGGATGGCTAGCGTCGCGCCAGACAAGACCGTCGCCAGGTTGTTCATCGGTGCTTGCATGCTTGCTGTCCTTCGCGGGGTTTCGGGCGTCTGCGCGGAGCCGGGATGCTGACCAACCCAGGTTTCGATCCCGATCGCGTCGCCCCCGCCTCCTTCGTGGGCCGTTTCAGGCGCGGGCGGCAGGCAGCCCAGCTGATCGGCCTGCAGCCTGATCGAGCTGTGGAGCGGCCGGGATTGCAGGTGGTGGAAGTCGCAGGAGACGGGCGGCTGCGGCTGGGAGCGTCCAGTTCCAGCGGCCGAAGAGGGATACCGCCGCGGGGACGAGCAGCGCGCGGATGATCGTGGCGTCGAGGATGATCCCGGCGCCCAGGCCGGTGGCCATCATCTTGACCAGGGTGCTGGGGGCGGTGCTCATCGCCACGAAGGCGAGGAACAAGATGAGCGCCGCGCTGGTGACCAGGCGGCCGGTGCGGCCGGTGCCGCGGATGACGGCGCCGTCGGTGGAGCCGGTCGCGTCGTATTCCTCGCGCATCCGGGCGAGGATGAACACTTCGTAGTCCATCGAGAGCCCGAACAAAAACGCGAACACGATCACCGGTAGCCACGACGGTATGGAGCCGGCCGCGGGAATCCCCCACAGTGCCTGGGAGCCGTAGCCGTGCTGCCAGATCAAGGTGAGTGCGCCCCAGGCGGCGGCGACGCTGAGGATGTTGAGCGCAACGGCCTTGGCGGGCAGCAGCAGCGAGCGGAAGGCGCGGGCGAGCAGGGCGAAGGCCAGGAACGCGATCAGCGCGATCATGAGCGGGAAGTGGCCGTAGACGGCGGAGATGAAGTCGCGGTTCTGGGCGTCGATCCCGCCGACCCGGATGCCTGACCCGAACGCGTGCGCGGATTTCTGGACGCTGGCAAGCGCCGCTCCGGTGTTGTTGTGGGTGAAGACGTCGACAATGGATACGGTGCCGTGGTCCCAGCTGGCAGCGGCCGGGGCGGTCGCGCCCTGGATGCCGGGCAGCCGGCCGAGCGCGTGGGCCAGGCCGACCGCGTCGGTGCGCGGGGTGAGGATCTCGACCGGGGTGAGCACGCCGGGCCTGATGCCTGACCGCTGGAGGGCGATCAGGCCCGTCTTGGCGTCGCCGGCTGGGCTGATCACGTTGGGGTTGCCGTCGGCGGCGCCGAGGGTGAGGGTGGCCGCCGCGCCGGCCAGCAGCGCGAGCACGGTGAGCGCTGTTGCCGCCGCGGCCCAGCGGCGGCGGACGACCAAGCTGGCCCAGCGGGTCCAGGACCGGCTGGCGCGGTCGTCGGTGCGGATGTGGGGCCAGTCGAGCCGCGGGCCGATGGTGGCCAGGATGACCGGGAGCAGTGTGACCGTGACAGCGACACTAAGTGGGTGGCCCCGTAAGTTCGTCGGGGGTCGATCAAGGTGCGGCGGTCTCAAGCCCGAGTTCCGTGGCGGGATGAGTGGGAGACTTCCAGCGTGCCGAGACGTACCTGGCTCGACCAGAAGGTCGACGCGCTCCTGGAGGAACTCGCTGCGTCTGGCATGGACCTTGACCGGCAACGTGCCGGTGAGCTGATCACCGACCGGGTCCGCGCTGTAGCAGCCCTCATGCGGGTCACCGCGCCGACCGCCCGCAAGTACCTGGACGAGGAGACAGTCAGGGACATGGCGCGGCGGATGCTGTTCGAGTTCGCCGCCGAGCAGCCGGGCGCCGACCTGCTGGAGGTGCCAAGGACGGTCCCGGTGCCGCTTGTCTTTGTCGGGATCATCGTTGCCGCGCTGGCCGAGGCAATGCAGGTCCGGGCGGCGAACGAGCCATCTGATCGCCTTGGCGGCGTGGTCGCCACTTACGGGCAGATGCTGTCGGGATTCGGGCAGATCACCGCCGGGGCCGCGTCAAGCCAGGCCGGGAATTCGGCACAGGCCATGTTCCCGCCCGCGTTGCTGCGCCGTGCCGCCAGGTACCTCGGCAACGCCGCCGACCTGGCCGCGAGTGGTGGCAACCTCCCGGACGGGGTCCCCGAGGCAGCACGTGGCGAGCTGGCCGCGGCCCTCCGCCGGGACGCCGACGGGTTGATCACAGTCACCGCCACGGCGTGAAGGGCTGCAGCGGGGGATCTTAGCGGGTGGCCGGGTAGGTTCGCCGGGGGTCATCAGGCGGCCTGGCAGGCTGGCCGGCTTGCCGGGAGGTTCTTCGCGGGCGCTGATCCGTTCGAGGAGCCGGGCGAGGTCTGCGGCGGTGAATTTCCAGTTGAATGGCCGGGCGGTCTGGTTGTACCGGCCGGTGAAGGCCAGCAGGGTGGCGGAGAGCTGGGCGGTGCTGGCGAAGTCGTTGGGCGAGACGACCTTTTTCTGCACGATGGAGAAGAAGATCTCTATTAACCGGCTCTCGGGGATGGAATCAGGCGTTGTGTCCTGTTTGGGTGTTTCGTGTGAGCCGTTGCAGGTGGGCCTGGATGCTGGCGATGACGCGTGAGTGGCGGGCGACTTCGGTGTGCCAGCCGCGTTCGGCGGCGTCGTCGCGGAGCGCGGTGATGTCGGCGAGCTGGGCCTGGAGCTGCGGGGTGAACTCGGCGGCGGTGACGTAGTTGTCGCACTGCTCGCAGACGTTGGCGTAGGGGCAGGCCTCGGCGGCGAGCTGGCGGGAGCAGTAGCCGTGCGCGACCCGGGTCTTGAGCATCTCGGCGCGCAGCCATTCGACCCGGCCGGGGATGATGGGCTGGCCGGCCGGGGCGATGGGCAGCATCAGCCGGGCCCGGGCCTTGCCCATCGCTTCTTCGTAGGCGGTGCGGATGGCAGGTGCGGCCAGCGAGGCATAGCGCAGGGTCATCTCGGTGGAGACATGGCCGAGCAGGGCCATCAGAGCCTGCAGCGACATGCCCGCGTTGACCAGGGTTGTCGCGTATGTGTGCCGGAGCTGGTGCGGGGTGGGGTGCAGGGTCTGCCCGTCGCGGCCGCGCAGCCCGGCGGCCGCGGCGGCGTCATCCAGCCCGCGGCGCAGCCGCCAGGCGGTCGGCCGCTTGCCTCGTTCGGTAAACAGGAAGTCGGCTGGCCGGCTGAGCCTCGGGTGGGGCAGGGCCCGCTGCGGGCCGCGCTGGGCGATCCACTCGTCGAGGGCGGCCAGGGTGGGCTCGTCGAGCGGCACGGTGCGCTCGGTGGCGAGCTTGCCGAGCGGGACTTTCAGCCAGCTGCCGTGGCTGGCCGAGTCCCACACGCAGTCCAGCTCGAGGTCGAGCAGCTCGCCGAGGCGGATGCCGGTGCCGCGCAGCAAGGTCAGCCCGGTGCGGGCGAACGGGTCGGGCAGGTTTGCGATGGCGGCCAGCAGGTCCCGGTCGGTATCGGGTGGCAGGGCGCGGGGCAGCGGCTTGTCGAGGCGGGGGATGTCGGCGGGGAACAGCAGCCGCCCCGGTGGCCGTTCGGCCCAGCCCCACAGGGCCAGGTCGTCGAGGAAGCAGCGCAGGTCGATGACGGTCCGCTTGCTGACGGCCGGTGATACGGGCTGGTCGCGTGCCACCCGGCCGCGCCAGGGCCGCTTGTGGTTGTAGGCGAGGAACTCCTCGATGTGGGCGCGGGTGAGCTGGGTCAGGCTGCGGACCTGCGGGTGCGCGGCGGCCAGGTACTCGGCGAAGACGATCAGGCTGTCGGCGCGCAGGCCCACCGTGCCGGGCCGGAGCGTGGCAGCGACAGTGGCCAGGTAGCGCAGCGCCGCCGTGCGGAGGCCGGGCTGGCTGATCGCCTGCACCCGCTGGGTGATGGTGGCCTTGCCCGGCCTGGCCATCCGCGGCGGCTCCTGGCAGATCCGCAGCTCATAGCAGGCCTGGTGCAGGCTGAACGCCCGGGAGGAATTGTGCACCCAGGTGTGATGGCCTGCGCTGGGCGCCTCCGCGAGGGCCTCGGCGAAGACGGCGAAGTCGCCGTCGTCAAGCTGGCTGAGGGTCTTGCCTGCGGTCAGGCAGAGCAGGGCGAGCCCGCCGCGGGAGACATCGCGGGTCCAGTTCGCGCTCCACCCGAACCGCTGCGCCACCCCGGTGACCTGCTGCACGTCACCGGGATGCCGGGCGGCCCACTGCCGGTAAAGGCCGCCGGGGTTCTTCGCCAGCAGCAGATCCAGATCAGGGATGAGGTGCTCCTCGGTGAAACACCAGGCCAGGAAGAGCCACGCCCCGGTGCGCTTGAGGTCGGCCACCCGCGCCGGAGTCGGCCGGCTCATCCACGCCGCCAGCTGCGGATAGGCCGCCAGCAGGCGCCCGGCGGCGTTGCGCCGGATCCGCCGGGCGTCCGGGCCGATCGGCAGTGCTGCGAGCGCGTCAGCGTAGGTGACCAGCAGATCCGGTGCCCCCCGGCGGCGCAGGGTGACAGCGGCGGGCAGGCTCACCGGGTCGCTGCCCTGGCCCGCGCGTACTCAGCCGCCAGCGTCTCCGGCGACAAGTGCACGTAGGCGGCAGTGGTCTCCGGGCTGGCGTGGCCCATCAGCGCCCGCAGCGCCAGCAGGTCAATGCCGGCCGAGGCGAGCTCTGTGCCATAGGTGTGGCGCAGCCGGTGCGGCCGCACCCGCAGCGCCCCCGAGCTCAGCCGGTGGACGCGGAAGACCCGCCGCAGCCCGGCCTCGGTCAGCGGCTGCCCGGCGGTCGGGCCGCGCAGCACCACGAAGCACTCCGCCGTGCGGCATCCGGCGGGCCGTTCCTCGCGCAGGTAGGCGGCCAGCTCGGCGAAGAACGCGCCATCCACCGGGACGACACGCTCCTTGCCGCCCTTCCCGGTGACCCGCACCCGGCGCAGCCCCATGTCCGCATCGGCCAGCCGCAGCGACCGGACCTCGGCAGCGCGCAGCCCGCCCACCAGCATCAGCAGCGTGATCGCCCGGTCCCGGAAAGTCCGCAGGTCCGCCAGGAACACCGCGACATCCTCCGGCTCCAGCGCCTCGGGCAGCCGCCGCGGCTGGCGCACCAGCCGCCCGCCGCTGCGGGGCCGGCCCGGGCCGATATGCCCCAGCAGGCCGCGGCGGCTGGCCCGCAGCCCGCTGGCCCGCCGCGCCGCCGGCACCGGATTGTCCGCGCGCCCCCCGGTCATCACCGCGAACTCGAACAGCCCCCGGACGGCGGCGATCCGCCGGTTCATCGTGGCCGGCATCGCCCCGCGCCTGGCACCCAGCCGGACCACCGGCCGGCCCGCCGTGCTCACCGGGCGCTGCTGCCAGCCCAGGTAGTCGAACAAGTCCATCGCCACGACATCGGCCAGCCGGGCATCCCGCCCGGCCAGGAACCGCAGGAAGTTCAGCAGGTCATAGGCATAAGCCCGCACCGTGGCCGGCGAGAACGCCCGCGACCCCAGATGCGCAAGGAACCCGTTGACCAGCTCACCATCCGCCCCGCACCCCTCGACACGGTGACCATCGCTGGCCAGGACCACATTCCCCCGCATAGCCCCACCCCCACACGCCTGGCCCTGAGTCTGGGCCCCCATAAGCACCCAGGCGTGGGATCTCAGGCAATCCGGGCGTGTCGCCAGGGGCCGAGAGCCGGTTAACGGGGATCTGGTTCAGCCAGGACGCGTGGACCGGCGTGTGGATCATGATGGCGTTCGGGTAGGCGGCGCGCAGCCGCCGGGCCGCCTTCTTGCCGCGGTGGTCGGAGCCGTTGTCCACGATGACGAACACGCGGGGCGCATCCTTGTAAGGCTGCTGGGTCATGACCTGGCCCATCACCGCCATGAACGGGGCGATCCCGGTGGTGGGCGGGGTGGCGGCGGCGGG
>WNGB01017739.1_pt1 | contig 12963 bp, 6 predicted proteins | sample 5400681 | NCBI WGS metagenome assembly WNGB01 (sample SAMN13153367, study PRJNA577476) | soil metagenome | isolation source: 115 cm soil or saprolite under grassland replicate 2 | place: USA:California | collected 2016-06-15 | reverse complement strand
GCGGCCGCGCCCGCGAGGGCCGTGGGCAGGGTCAGGACCGAGAGCCACGGCCTCTCGAACAGCCAGGGCAGCCAGGCCAGGAACGCGAGAGGCCCGGAGACGGCCAAGGCCAGGAGGAGCAGGACCACCGACACCGCGGCCGCCCCGAGGCCGCGGCCGCCGGAGGCGGAGCCGTAGGGGTTCCGGCCGGGCTCGGGCACGACCACCGGGAAGAGCACCGCGACGAAGTCGTCCGCCCCGGCGCAGGTGAGGGCGGTGACGATCGCGATCGTGAGGACGGCCAGGGCAGCGGCCGGCGAGAGGAGGAAGGCGGCGGCTCCCACGAGGAACAGGGTCGCGGGCAGGCGCAGGAGGATCGCCACCAGGTTCTTGGCCAGGAGGATCTGCCAGCGGGGGAACGGGAAGCCGAGGAGGAGGAGCAGGCCGCGGCGCTCCATGCCGAGGGCGTTCGCGCCGTAGACCCCCAGACCGGTGGCCGAGGCGAGCAGGAAGAAAAGCCCGGGGCGCGGAGCCTGCCCGGCGCCTTTCAGGAAGAAGAGCAGGAGCAGGGGGCCGAGGAAGCCGGTGAAGAGCACGGCCTTGAGGCGCGGATCGCGCCAGGTCACCCGCAGGTCCTTCTCCAGGAGGGCGCCCAGCGGGCCCCCGAAGAGCATGCGCGCCGCGGGGGCCGAGGCGTCGGCGGCGCGCCCGCCCAGGTCCAGGTCCCCCCGGTAGATGCGCCCGGCGAGGGCCGACGAGAGCCCGACCGCGCCCAGCACCGCGGCCGCGGCCGCCGCCGCGAGGACCACGAACGCACCGAGCTCACCGCGCCCGGCGTGGACGGCCGCCCGCGCCCCCCAGGCGAACGGCGAGAAGGCGAACACGTCCCGCTCGACGACGAAGCGCAGCACGCCGCGGGCGGCGCGGCCGCCGCCCGCCATGAAGAAGACCGGAAGCAGGCTGAGCAGGAAGCCCAGGCCGAGGCTCAGGAAGAGGAGGCGGTCCTGGGCCCGGCGGTTGCGGGCCAGGGCCAGGAAGACGAGGCCCGCCACCTGGGTGGCCGCGAGGGTGAAGGCGAAGGCGAGGGCGACCCCGGCCGCCGCGAGCGGGAGCTCGAACGGACCGGAGACGAGGGCGGCCGCGAGGGCGAGAAGGAGCGGCAGCTTGGCCAGCACGAGCGGCTCCGCCAGATTCGCGAGGAGCGACGAGGCCAGGAGGGTCGGGAGGGACACCGGGAAGTGGAGGAGGCGCGACAGGTCGTGGGTCTCGCTGAAGGCGAGGCCGGCCAGGAGCGGCGAGAGCGCCCAGAACACTCCCACCAGGGTGGCCGCCGCGGAGAGGAGGGGCAGGACCCACTCGGGGTGCGCTCTCGCGAGGGCCTGCACCCCCAGGAAGGTGACGGCCGCGGCCAGGAGCGAGCCCAGGGCCAGGGTGGGGACGAGCAGGGCGAGGCCGAACATGCGCTCGCGGGCCCCGAAGAGCGCCCGGAGGTCCATGCGCCAGCGAAGGCCGACCAGCGCGATCAGGCGGTCCACGCCGGCCTCCCTCGGCTCACGATCCGATCCACGTCAGGTCCTCGCGCCGGACGTCCGCCGAGACCAGCTTCAGGAACACGTCCTCCAGGCTCGCGTCCTGGCCGACTTCCCGCTGGGTCCGGATGTCGTCGATCGTCCCCTGGGCCACGATCCTCCCCCGGTCGATCACCGCCACCTCGTCGCAGAGCCGCTCCACCACGTCGAGCACGTGGGTGGTGAAGAAGAGGGTCACCCCCTTGGCGGTCATGCGCCGCAGGAGGTCCGTCACCACCCGGCCCGACACGGGGTCGATCCCGTTGAGCGGCTCGTCCAGGAAGAGCACCCGCGGGTTGTGGATGAGGGCCGCGGCCAGGGCCAGCTTCTTCTTCATCCCCTGCGAGAAGTCGGCGACCAGCTTGCCCCGGTCGTCGGCCAGGCTGAGGAACTCGAGGAGCTCGACCGCGCGCCGTCCGGTCTCCGCCCGCGGCAGCCCGTACATCCGCCCCGCGAACTGCAGGTACTCCTCGCCGGTGAGCCGCTCGTAGAGCGGGAGCTCCTCGGGCAGGGCCGCACCCCCTCGACCACCGCGTCGCCCGCGGTGGGCCGCAGCAGGCCGGTCAGCATCTTGATCGTGGTGCTCTTGCCCGCTCCGTTCGGGCCCAGGAAGCCGAAGAAGCGGCCGCGGGCCACCCGGAACGAGAGGTGATCGACCGCGGTCTGCCCGCGGAAGACCTTGGTGAGGCCCTCCACCACGAGGGCGTCGCCGCTCGTCGTCTTCGCGTCCTCCATGCCCGGCAGGTTAACCGATTTCGAGCCCGCGACCGGGTGCTTGACCCCGCGACCTGGAAATGGACGAGCGCCGACCGCCTGTTCCTGAGCTGGTCCAGGAGTGCCATCGCCGGCAGATCAAGGTGGTGCTGGACGCCACGTTCAACCACGTGGGGCTCACGTTCTGGGCCTTCCGGGACGTGCGGTCGCGCGGTGCCTCGTCGCGCTACGCGGGTTGGTTCGCGATCAAGGCCTTCGACGACCCGAAGACGGTTCATGGACGGAGTGACGCGCACCAGCGAGGTCTTCACCACCACCCTGCCCGACCCCAACTGGAAGGCTCGTCGGACCGAGATAGAAGGACTTCTTCGGCGACGCTGACGTGGGGCCGGCCGCAAGGGCGGCCCCTTTTCGTTTGCACGCTGTCTCCCCAGCGGATGCGGATCTTTGCCCGGCCGTCCCGACACGTTTCGGCCTTCTTTGGCACTGACAGGTGAGGTCACCACCCGGGCCGGGACGCTCGGGGGCGCTTTTGCGGCGGCTTTGAGCGGGAGATGCCTGCCATGAAGATGCATGTTGCCGGACGTTGGCTGGTCGTCGTTCTTGCGATCGCTCCGATCGCCCTGCCGGCGCTGGACGGCGTCGCCGCTCCGCTCCACAGGCCGCGCGGTCTTCCGGTGGTCGAAACCGCGGTGGATTCGGCAAGCCTTTCCGACCTGCCTCTGGCCGCACAGGCGCAGATATCGGCCGTATTGGGCAGAGACCAATCGAGCTATCACGCCGTTCCGCAAGCTGGCGGGTTCCGCGTCGCGAATTCAAAGCATGGGCTGGCGGCCGAATTCACTCCGGCCGCGGTTCGAGTGCGCGCGGGAACGGCGAGCTGGGGGCTCTCGCTGCTCGGCTACGGTTACTCCGACGCGCCGAGCGCGGCGACGGCGGTCGCGCCGCAGGCCGCGGCCAACCGGGTGGAATACCGGCGCGGCGACTTGACCGAATGGTACCTGAACGGGCCGCTGGGGCTGGAGCAGGGCTTCACGCTGGCGAAGGCTCCGGGAAAGAGCACGGGCGAACCCCTGACCCTGGCGTTCAAGCTCTCGGGAAATCTCATCGCCTCGGCCGATGCCACGGGAAAGGACGCGATCTTGGGCCGGGCCGATGGAACCGCTGCGCTGCGCTACCGCGGGTTGACCGCCCACGATGCCGCCGGCCGCGCGCTCCGCTCGTGGCTCCAGGTCGAAGGCGAGCGGCTCATGCTGCGCGTGGACGACACGGGCGCCCGGTATCCGCTGGTGGTGGACCCCTTCATCGAGCAGGCCAGGCTCTTCGCGTCCGACGGGGCGGCGGGTGACCGGTTCGGGGGCGTTGCGCTGGATGGCGACACACTCGTCGTGGGGGCCGGCGGCGACGATGTCGACGGGAAGGTGGATCAAGGGTCGGCGTATGTGTTCGTCAAGGCAGCCGGAGGCTGGAGCGAACCCTTCATCGAGCAGGCCAGGCTGATTGCCTCCGACGGTGCGGCAAACGACGTGTTCGGCTCCGTTGCCGTGAGCGGCGACACCATCGTGGTCGGGGCGAATGGCTGCCCAGACGCCAATGTCTGTAACACGCAACCGGTCTCTGCCCATGGCTCGGCATATGTCTTCGTCAAGCCGGTCGGAGGCTGGAGCGGGACTCTGACCGAGCAGGCCAAGCTGATTGCTTCCGACGGTGCTTCGAATGACCTGTTTGGCACCAGTGTTGCCGTCGAGGGCGATACCATCGTCGTGGCTGCGGACTGGGACGATTTTTTCAGGGGCTCCGCCTATGTGTTCGTGAAACCGGGGGGCGGCTGGAGCGGAATCCGGACCCAGAACGCCAAGCTCGTCGCCTCCGATCGCGGCACATGCTGCGGGATTGGCAACGTTTTCGGAAGATCCAAGATCTCGGGCGACACCATCGTCGTGGGGGCGCTCGGGATGGACATAGCGCCATTTACCGACGCGGGTCAGGCGTACGTGTTCGTGAAGCCCGCCGGAGGCTGGACGGGGACCGTGCCCCCCCGGACCGAGAACGTGAAGCTTCGCGCGTCCGACCGGGCCACCAACGACAGGTTCGGCGCCTCGGTTGCCATCAAGGGTGACACCATCGCCATCGGCTCGCCTCAGGATGACGTCGGCGTGTCTGCGACGGGGTCGGCGTATGTGTTCGTAAAACCGCCCGGAGGCTGGACCGGAACCCCCTTGACCGAGAGGGCCAAGCTGATCGCCTCCGACCGCGGCGCAAACGACATTCTCGGTACCGGCGTCCTCATCGTCAACGACGACACCGTGATCGCAACGGCGCCTGCGGCGAATAGCGCCCTCGCCCCGGACGCGGGCGCGGCATATCTTTTCCGCAAGCCGGCCGGCGGCTGGAGCCCGACCCCGCCCCTGACCGAGAGCGAGAAGCTGACCGCTTCCGACGGCGCGACGGGGGACAGATTCGCGTCGCTTTCGATGAGCGGCTACACGCTCGTCGTCGGGGCGGGAGGGGACGACGTCGACGGGCACGTCGACCAGGGATCTGTGTACGTGTTTCTGAGAGAAGGGCTGCCGGCGACGCTCACGCTCACTCCCGGGAGCGCGGAGACTCCGGTGGGCACGACCCATACCGTGACCGCGGCGGTCGAGGATGTGAGCGCCCAGCCGGTCGGGGGTGTGATCGTCCGCTTCACGGTGACGGGCTCGGTGACCGCCTCCGGTGACTGCACGACCGACGCGGCCGGCGCGTGCTCGTTCACCTACATGGGCCCGGCCGCGTCCGGCTCGGACGACATCACGGCGTTCGCGGACACCGACGGCAACGGCGTCCGCCATTTCTATGAGCCGGACGACTCCGCGACGAAGAGCTGGGTAGCGGACCAGGATGGCGACGGTGTTCCGGACGCATTGGACAACTGCCCTGCCGTCCCCAACGCCGGCCAGGCCGACACCGACGGCGACGGCCTTGGTGATGCGTGCGACGCGTGCCCGAGCGATCCGTTGAACGACGCGGACGCCGACGGCGTGTGCGGAAACGTGGACAACTGCCCGTCGGTCGCCAACCCCGACCAGGCCAACGGCGACGGAGATGCCCTGGGTGACGCCTGCGACGCCTGCCCTGCGGATCCGGCCAACGACGCGGATGGCGATGGCGTCTGCGGGAACGTCGACAACTGCCCGTTGGTGGCGAACCCCGACCAGGCCAACGGCGACGGAGACGCCCTGGGCGATGCATGCGACGCCTGCCCGAGCGATCCCTTGAACGACGCGGACGCCGACGGCGTGTGCGGGAACGTGGACAACTGCCCTGTGGTTGCGAATCCCGATCAGGCCAACGGCGACGGAGACGCCCTGGGCGATGCATGCGACGCCTGCCCTGCGGATCCGGCCAACGACGCGGATGGCGATGGCGTGTGCGGGAACGTCGACAACTGCCCGACCATTCCCAACGCGGGCCAGGCCGACGGCGACGGGGACGGCCAGGGCGATGCCTGCGACGCCTGCCCGGCGGATCCGGCCAACGACGCGGATGGCGATGGCGTCTGCGGGAACGTCGACAACTGCCCCGCGGTCGCCAACCCCGACCAGGCCGACGCCGACGGCGACGGCCTTGGTAACGCGTGCGACTCGTTCGTCAACTTTGGATTCCGCGGGCTGTTGCCGCCGTACGCAGCACCGCCGAGGCGGTTCAAGGGCAACCGAACGATCCCGCTCAAGTGGCAGTACACGGGCGCCGATGGCAGCGTCGTCGGCAGCCCCGGTGCCGACCCAACGGTCACCGTCCAGGGCCCCGTCCCGTGCGGCCAGACGACCAACGGCGAGGTGCTCGACGTCTCTGCGGCCGGCGACAGTGGGTATCAATACGATGGCGACACGGCAACGTGGCAGTTCAACTGGAAGACGCAGGGAGTCCCGAGCGGGTGCTACTACATCCAGGTGACGAGTGCGCAAGCGCAGGCGAGCCCGCTCTTCCCGATCCAACTGGAGTGATGCTGTTCACCGCCCCGGCCGAGTGGGGGTGAAGCTCGCGCCGTGATCGGGACGGGCATACAATGCCCGTGGTTTCTCGCCCCTACCCATGCCCTCCAAGGACGCCGGGCGCGGCCTGACCGCCGGCGCCTTTGCGAGTCTCCTGACCAGGCTCGACCCGGACGCCGAGCGAGCCGGATCTGCGTACGAACATCTGCGCCGCGCGCTCGTGAGCTTCTTCGCCTGGCGAGGCGCCGCGACTCCCGAGGACTGCGCGGACCAGACGCTGGACCGGCTGGCCACCCGGCTCCACGGCGGCGTGGCCGTGGAGGACGTGCCGCGCTTCGCCCGCGGGATCGCCAGAATGGTGCTCCTCGAGCACTGGCGGCGCCCCGATGCGCGAGACGTTCCGTTGGAAGAGCTGCGCTCCGGCCCGGCGACGGTGACGGAAGCACCCGATGACGACGCTCTCCCTCAGTGCCTCGATCGCTGTCTGGACGAGCTGGCGCCCGAGAGCCGCGGCTTGATGCTCGAATACTACGGTGGTGAAGGGCGGAGCCGGATCGACCGGCGCAAGCGGATGGCGCAAACGCGTGGCGCCTCGGAGAGCGCGCTTCGCAGCCGCGCCCAGCGCCTGCGCGACCAGCTCGAGAGCTGCATCACGCGCTGCATGGCGTCGCCGGCGGGCGACACAAAGTCATGAAAATGCTCACTATGGACTGTGACGACCGTGCGCCCCGATCTTGATGATGCCGCCCTCCGGCGCTATCTGCTGGGTCTGCTGCCCGAGGCGGAAGCAGAAGCCCTGGAAGAGGCCTACTTCGCCCGCCCCGAGGTCCTGGAGCGGGTTCGCGGCGTGGAGGGCGACCTTCTGGACGACTATGCGTCGGGCCGGCTCGAGCCCGGCGAGATAGCGACTTTCGAGAGCCGCTACCTCGCCACCGCCCCTTTGCGCGGGCGCGTCGTGGCGGCGCGAGCAATTCGCCTCGCCACGGCAGACAAGCGAGGGCCGGCCGCGCGAGTCATGGCGCCGGTGCGGTGGCGTGTCCCCCTGGCCATCGCCGCGGGCTTGTTCCTGGCGGTTCTGGCTTTCTGGATCCGGCCGCCGCGCCCGCCTCAGGTGACCTCCGCGTCCCTTCCCCTGGACTCCGCCGGACCTTCGGAAACGCCGCTGCCACAATCCGCGGCGCCGATCGGATCGTCCGGCGCGCCCACGCCGACAACGGCCGCCCGCGCGCCGGCGACGAGACGCCTCGTCCTCGCCCTCTCTCCGGTAATCCTGCGTGGGCAGGAGCGGCCGGCCCCACTGCGTATTCTTGATGGAACCGACACTCTCGTGCTGGAGCTGGAAGGCGATCCGGCTCTCCTTCCGCCGTCAAAGTCCGCGCTCCGGGTCGTCGTCAAGACCGTCGAAGGCGAAGAGGTCTGGAGGGGCGAGGCCCGGCGGGTGACTGATGCTCGGAGACCGTACCTTCTCGCCTCCGCCGGCGTGCCTGCGCAAAGACTCGGGCCGGGAGACTACCTGCTGACGTTGTCAGTCCGCGCGACCGGCGACGGGACGCTCTACACCTACTTCTTCCGCGTAGGCCGATGATGAGGCCGCCCGCGCTTCACGCCGTCGTGTGCTCCCTGCTGGCCAGCGTGACGGTCGGCCGCCCTGGACTGGTCCTGGGATTCACCGACGGCGATGTCCTGCAGCCGGAGGTGGCGGTCACGCGAGAGCTGGCGGCCGGGGAGACTCACGTCTTCCAGTTCGAACTCGACGCTGGCGAGCTCCTGGAAGCGGCCGTCCAACAGCAGGGCGTCGACGTCGCGATCACCCTTCTCGAACCGGACGGCGTCACGATTCTGGAAGTCGACCGCACAGGGAATCCGATGTGGCTCGAACGCGTCCTGTGGATCGGTCGCGCCCCGGGCACCCATTCCTTGAGGCTTCGGGCCAAGCTCGACCGGCCCGGCGGGCGCTACGAGGTCGTGCTCGCTCCGCCTCGCCCCGTCCTGCCCAACGACGAGCGACGGGTCTCCGCCCAAAGAGACCTCGAGCAGGTCGTGCGTTGGCGTGGTTCCGGCAAGGTGGGCACGCCCGACGTCTACCCTGAAGCCCTCCGCCGACTCGAGTCCGCCCTCGAAGGGTTCCGCTCGGCGGAAGACCGTCGAGGCGAAGCCAGCGTCCTGGGGGAGAAAGCGGAACTCGAGTTGATCCTCAATCGCCACAAGGAGGCCGTCGTCACCGCTCACCGGGCGCTCACCCTCAACCGCGAGCTCGGGGACCTGACGACCCAGGCCTGGTCCCTCCAGCAGATGGGCTGGGGACATTTCCTCCTCGGCGATGCCAGGCACGGCCTCGAGTATCTGCAGGAGGCCGTCCGCCTGTCGCGCGAGACGTCGAACGGATTCTCGGAGGCGACCTACCTGAACGACGTCGCGATGCTCCACCGGAGGAGTGGCGACGCGGAGAAGGCGATCGAAGTCAACCAGCAGGCCATCGCCAGGAGCGGGGCGTGGGGCAACCGCGAGCTGGAGGCGTTTGCCCGCAACAACCTCGGCAATGCCTACAAGGATCTCGGCGAGTACCAGAAGGCGCTGGCGAGTTACGAACGAGCGGTGGCCGTGTTCCAGGCCCTGAAGGATGCGCGCGGTGAAGCCGGGACGTGCAACAACATGGGCAACGTCTACAAGTTGATGGGCGAGGATGGCCGGGCTCGCGACCTGTACCGCCGGTACCTCGAGCATGCACAGAAGGAGAATCCCGGCGGCGGCAACGAGGCGCGCGCCCTCAACAACCTCAGCTCCGTCTCCCATCGGCTCGGCGACTACGCCGAGGCGCTCGAACAGGGTCAGCGCTCGCTCGAGATCCGGAAGAGGACCGGCGACCTCTCGGGTCAGGCCTCCTCGCTGCACAACATCGCCCAGACCCTTCACAAGGTGGGTCGGAGCGATGAAGCCCTCACGTCGTTGCGGGACGCCCTGCGGATCCGGCGAGAGCTCGGTGAGCGGTATCTGGAGTCGGACACGCTGATGGAGATCGCCACCGTCCAGCGCGACCTGGGCCAGCTTCGGGAGGCGCTTACGGAGGCGGAGGCCGCGGTCACGCTGACCGAGGAGCTGAGGGCGGCGGTGACGAACCCCGATCTGCGCGCGTCGTTCGTGGCCGCCCAGCAGGACAAGTACGGGGCCTTGATCGACCTGTTGATGCGTCTCCACGACGCCGAACCCACGGCCGGCCACGACGCGGCCGCGCTCCGGTCCAGCGAGCGGGCCAGGGCCCGCGTCCTGCTCGACACGCTCATCGAGGCGAGGGCCGACATTCGCCAGGGCGTAGAGGTGCCCCTCCTCGATCGAGAGCGCGCTCTCCAGACGCAGCTCAGCGAGGCTTCGGCGCGACTTTCGAGTGTTCTCGCCAGACGCGGCACGTCGGAAGCGGTGGCCCAGGCGCGGCAGGAGGTCGCGGCCCGGTCGGAGGAGTATCGCCAGGTTCAGTCGCGCATCCGGCAGGAGAGCCCGCGCTATTCGGCCCTGACCCAGCCGGTGCCGGCCACCGTGGAAGAGATGCGCCAGGAGCTGCTGGACGAAGACACCGTCCTGCTCGAGTTCTATCTCGGCGAGGAGCGCAGCTTCCTGTGGGCGGTGACGCGGTCCAAGCTGGTGAGCCAGACACTTCCCAAGCGCGCGCAGATCGAGGCCGCGGCACGAACAGTCCACGACCTGATGACCGCACGCCAGCGCACGCGGGACCTGGCCGCGGTCCGTGAGTCGGATCGGCGGCTGGAAACCGAGTCGATGGCCCTCAGCCGCCTTCTATGGGGCCGGCTTGCCCCGCGCCTGGCCACGGAGTGGAAGGCCAAGAGGCTGCTCATCGTCGCTTCCGGCGCCCTTGCCTATCTGCCCCTGGGCGCCCTACCCTCGCCGGTCGAGGGCGCGGCTCGACCACTGCTCCGCGACCACGAGATCGTGTTCGCCCCGTCGGCTTCGGTCCTGATCGCGCTGCGGCGAGAGCACGTAGCCGGTGCACCGGCCGGCGACGGCTTGGCGGTGCTGGCCGACCCCGTGTTCGACGCCGCCGATCCGCGCGTGCGCATGCGCGTCGCGAGCTTCAAAGTGCCGGCTCCGGCCCCCACCGGCCTGACGCGGGCCATCGACAGCCTGGGACACGACGGCTTTACGCGGCTCCCCTTTTCCCGCGGGGAAGCGGACGCCATTGCCACGTTCGTGCCCCGCGCGTCTCTCCTCAAGGCCACCGACTTCGCCGCGAACCGGACGCTGGTCGCTCGGGGGGCACTCGGCGATCACCGCGTCGTCCACTTTGCCACCCACGGCCTCCTCGACAGCGAGCACCCCGACCTGTCCGGCCTCGTGCTCTCGCTGGTCGATGAGAAGGGGATGCCCCAGGACGGCTTCCTGCGCATGCATGAGATCTACAACCTGCGGCTCCCCGTCGACCTCGTGGTGCTCAGCGCATGCCAGACCGCCCTCGGCCGCGAGATCCGCGGTGAGGGCCTCGTGGGCCTCACCCGCGGCTTCATGTACGCCGGCGCCCGCCGCGTGGTGGCGAGCCTGTGGCAAGTGGACGACGAATCCACGGCCGAGCTGATGAAGCGGTTCTACCGCGCGATGTTGAAGGACGGACGGCGGCCCGCCGACGCCCTCCGCACGGCGCAGCTCGAGATGTCACGGCCCCGGCGCTGGTCCGCACCCTTCTACTGGGCCGGCTTCGTGCTCCAGGGCGAGTGGCGATGATCCCGCGGTATGGTGCTCTTGCCCGCCCCGTTCGGACCCAGGAAGCCGAAGAAGCGGCCGCGGGCCACCCGGAACGAGAGGTGGTCGACCGCGGTCTGGCCGCGGAAGACCTTGGTGAGGCCCTCCACCACGAGGGCGTCGCCGCTCGTCGTCTTCGCGTCCTCCATGCCCGGCAGGTTAACCGATTTCGAGCCCGCGACCGCGACCGGGTGCTTGACCCCCCACCGCGCGCGCCGTACGCTGGCCGTGGCCTCCCATGGGACCTTCGGGGACGAAGCGATCGCCGGCGGCCGCAGCGATCCTCTTCGGCCTCGTCGTCAGCTCCCCGCCCCTCGCGGAGACGCAGCGCGCGATCGAGCCCCCGGTCCGCAGCGGCCCGCCCTCCTGGGTCGCGGACGCGGTCTTCTACGAGGTCTTCCCCGAGCGGTTCCGCAACGGCGACCCGCGCAATGATCCGAAGCCCAATGACCTGCGCGGAGCGTGGCCGCAGGAGGCGGTGCGCGGGTGGCAGGTCACTCCCTGGACCGCGGACTGGTATCGCTTGCAGCCCTGGGAGAAGGCGACCGGCAAGGACTTCTACTGGAACGCCCAGACCCGACGTTACGGGGGCGACCTGCAGGGCCTCCTCGAGCGTCTCGACTATCTCCACAGCCTGGGGGTGAACGCGATCTGCCTGAACCCGATCTTCGAGGCGCCGTCGCTCCACAAGTACGACCCCAGCTACCTCCACCACGTCGACAACAACTTCGGCCCCGATCCCGAGGGCGACCGGGTCATCTGGGCCACCGAGAACCCGAGCGACCCCGCGACCTGGAAGTGGACGAGCGCCGACCGCCTGTTCCTGAGGCTGGTGCAGGAGTGTCATCGCCGGCAGATCAAGGTCGTCCTGGACGGGACGTTCAACCGCGTGGGGGCCACGTTCTGGGCCTTCCGGGACGTGCGGGCGCGCGGCGCCTCGTCGCGCTACGCGGGTTGGTTCGCGATCAAGGCTTTCGACGACCCGAAGACGCCGGCCGACGAGTTCGACTACCAGGGCTTCGGGGGCCTGCGCGAGCTGCCGGAGCTGCGCACGGAGGGCGGAACCCTGGCCGCTCCGGTGCGCGACCACCTGCGGGCGGTGGTGCGGCGCTGGGGCGATCCGAACGGCGACGGCGACCCCTCGGACGGAATCGACGGCTGGCGCCTGGACGCCGCCGACCGCGTCCCCCACGGATTCTGGAAGGAGTTCCGGCGCTCCGTGCTCGCCATCAACCACGAGGCCTTCCTCGTGGGCGAGGTGTTCTGGGAGGACTGGGACTTCAACAAGATGTGGGACCCGGCGCCCTGGCTGAAGGGCGACGAGCTCGATGCGGTGATGAACTACCGCCTCGCGGCCGCGGCCCGCGCCTTCTTCCTCGACCGCCAGAACGCGATCGCGGCCAGCGAGCTCGACGCGCGGCTGGCCGCCCTCGCCCCCGCGCGGAGGGAGACGGCCCTCGCCATGCTGAACCTCCTCGACACCCACGACACCGACCGCCTGGCCTCGCAGGCCGTGAACCCGGACCGCGCCTACGACCACATGGCGGGACCGGTGGAGGACCCGAAGTACGACGTGCGGGCGCCCCGGTCCGAGGAATGGAAGCGCGCCCGCCTCCTCGCCGCCTTCCAGTTCGCGTGGCCGGGGGCCCCGATCGTCTATTACGGCACCGAGGCCGGCATGTGGGGCGGCGACGACCCCGACTGCCGCAAGCCGATGCTCTGGAAGGAGCTGCGCTACGAGGACGAGGCCACCCACCCCCTGGGCCAGAAACGGCGGTCCGACCCGGTGCGCTTCGACGAGGAGCAGTTCGCTTTCTACCAGGCGCTGGCCCAGGCGCGGGTCCAGCAGCCGGCCCTGCGACGGGGCACCGTGGAGACCGTCCTCGCCGACGACGCGCGACGCCTGTACGCGTTCGTGCGGGCGCTCGAAGAGGACCGGGTGGTGGCCGCCTTCAACGCCTCCGACCGCGAGCAGACCG
>WNGB01020235.1_pt2 | contig 12965 bp, 9 predicted proteins | sample 5400681 | NCBI WGS metagenome assembly WNGB01 (sample SAMN13153367, study PRJNA577476) | soil metagenome | isolation source: 115 cm soil or saprolite under grassland replicate 2 | place: USA:California | collected 2016-06-15 | reverse complement strand
AGCGCGCGTCGCCCCAGCGCTTGTTCGCGAACAGCAGCGCCAGCGCGGCGTCCTGGTCGCCGTCGGTCGCGGCGCCGGCGTCGAGCACGCCCGAGCTGCCGTCGGGGCGCTTGCCGTAGTGCCAGGCCAGCAGCCCGCTCGGTTGCTGGAGGTTGGTCTTCGTCCAGTTCCACACCTCGTCGAAGGCCGCGCGGTCGTCGGCGTAGACGGCGCGCAGCAGCGCGTAGCCCTGGCCCTCCGAGGTCGTGCGCGCGTCGGAGCTGTGGTCGACCACCCGGCCCCGCTCGACGAAGTGGGCCTTGTAGCTGGCCCAGGTCTTCGCCAGCACCGCCTCGGGCGCCTCCTGGTACGGCTTCTGGACCTGGCGTACCTCGACCGGCCAGCCGCCGGTGTCGAAGGTTGCGACCAGAGTGCTGTGGCGCAGCACGTCGTTCAGGAGCGGATCGTTGAAACTACTCATGTCGCCGATCATCTGGTTGGTCGTGATGATGTAGTCGGCGGTGCGCCAGTCGTCCCGGAAGACACCATCCCGGATCGCTTTATCGCCCAGCACTTTCCAGTAGTAATGGGCGCGGTCGAAGCCCTGAGATTGGCCGGGGATATCGTGCAGATCAAGCCACATCGACTGGTCGATGATCATCTGGCTGCCGCGCGGGATGTTCTGAATGATCCAGTCCGTGGCAGCTTTGTTCACGCTGGCCTGCGAGCTGCGCCAGAGCACCAGTGGATCGCTTCGAAATTCAAGATGCGGGTTGTGGTAACCTGGTAGCGTCAAGGTGAGAATTGCGGCGACCGCGCCCACTTCGACGGCCGCGGCGATCAGCGCGCCAGCGCGGCGCAGGCGACACAGCAGCGCGCGCACGCCTGCGGCGAGCAGCCCGACCGTCAGCCCCAGGTTGATCGCCAGCAGCGGCAGCAAGGGTATCAGGTAGAACGGCAGCGTCACGCCGCCGCGCCCGACGAATACCCACAGCGAGAGCGTCGCCAGGCCCAGCACGCCCATCAGCCGCTGCCATTTCAATAGCAGGATCGAGATCAGCATCCCGGCCGAGCCGCCGATCAGCAGGAGCGGCTCTTCGGGAACCCAGTGGCGGATCGCGCCCCAGAACCCGCTGTTCAAGTCGAGCAGGCCGCCATCGCGCGATCGCGACGACTGGTAGGCCAGCGTGCCGAGCAGGCTGACGTGGTCGTTGGCTCCACCAAGCCAGGTGCCGGTCGGGAACAGTTCGCCCTTCAGGACCGCCATGAGGATATAGGTTGAGCAGATCGAGCCGACGATCGCGGCCAATCCGCACGCCGCCAGCCAGCGCTGTGGTCCGCGCACACGGTACCAGACCAGGTGGGCTAGCACGGGAACCAGGAAGATCGTCAGCTCTTTCGAGAGGATCGAGATCCCGAGCGCCAGCCCGCTGAGCCAGACCCGCGTGAGTGGCACCGTGCGCTCGGTCAGCAGCACGATGCTCAGCAGCATCCAGAAGGTCGTGATGTTGTCGAGTAGGACGCGGCGGTGGTAGAAGGCGCCATAGGCCGAGAGTCCAAAGATCAGCGCGGCCAGTGACGGCGCGACCACGCCGCCGGAGACGTTGCGCGCGATGCGGTAGACCATGAACGCCGCGCCTATCTGCATCAGCAACATCAGTACGCGCCCTGAGTTCACCGGCGAGCCGAACGTATGGAAGCCGCCGGTGAGCGTCGTCCAGGCCGCGATCTGGACCCAGCCGCCCGGCGCGTGGTCGTACCAGTAGGTGTAGGGCGCCAGCCTGCCGAGCGTGACGACCGCCCAGGCCTGGGACACGTAGGTGCCCTCGTCGCTCTCGTAGTAGGGGTAGCCAAACATGTTGTAACCGTGAACCAGCGCCGCGATCAGCAGCAGCAGGCCGATCCACAGCCACTCGCGGTGCCGCACGATCCAGTCGCCGAGCGATCGTATGGTCGCGCGGGCCGGTGCGGCGCCGCGCACCCCCGGCGCGGCGCTCGATATGGGAGGGATATGTTTGAGCATAGCTTATCGACTCCTCTCTATCCGCGGCGCGTTGCGGTGCGCGCCCAGGTGCCGGGTCTTCTCCCAGTTGGTCTGATTGCGAGCCTCGCGCCAGGCCGCGCGCACCGCGCTGATGCCCAGCAGCAGCTGGTAGGGCAGGAACGTGATCGCCATCGCGATCGGCATCAGCAGCGGCATCCTGAGCCGGTATTCGCGCGTGAACATCCACGCGCCGACGAGCGAGGCCAGGAACTGGAACATCAGCGCGTAGAGCGGCAGGAACGACAGCATCGTCGCCAGCACTGGCAGCTTGAGCCCCAGGATCGTCAGGATCATCACCGGCCAGAGCAGCGTCAGCAGCGCCTGGAACAGCGGGTAGGTCAGCGTGTAGAGCGCCAGCAGCCGCTGCCGCCGCAGGGCCAGCCCGCGCCAGGATGCCTTCCGCAGGACCTGCAGGAAGCCCTGGTGCCAGCGCGTGCGCTGGCGCACGAACTGGCCGATGCTGTGCGGCGTCTCCTCGCGAGTGACGTGCCGGGCGTCGTAGACTACCCGGATCGACTCGCCCAGCGCACTCAGGCGCAGGCCCAGGTCGGCGTCCTCGGTCAGGCAGTTCTCGTCCCAGCCGCCGACGCGCTCGAGCAGCGGCCGCCGCACGAAGACGGTGTTGCCGCCCAGCGGGATCATGCCGACGCGGGCGTGGAAGTGCAGCCGGCTCTTGAACCAGAAGAAGTACTCGAGCGCGTTGTGGATCGCGAACCAGTGGTCGCGGATGTTCATCAGCTGCACGCCGGCCTGTACGATACCGGTGTCTTCCTCGAGCATCACCGTGTTGACCACGTTGAAGATATTCGGGTCGATGTCGTCCTCGGCGTCGAAGACGGTGACCACCTGGTTGGACGAGCGCCGCAGGCCAACGTTGAGGCCGCGCGGCTTGTTGATCGGCGGCCGGGCGAAGATCTCGACCCGCACGCGCGGCGAGCCGATCGCGGCGATCGCGCGGCCGGCCTCGGCAATCGTGCCCTCGTCGTCGGCGTGGCAGATAACCACGACCTCGAGCAGCTCCTTCGGGTAGTTCGCCGCCCAGACGCGCCGGATCGTCTCGAAGATCACCGCCTCCTCGTGGCGGGCCGGCAGCAGCACGGTGAACGACAACTGCGGCGGCAGAAATGCGCTTGGGCCTGCGCTGCGCGCCAGCCGCTCGGGATGCTCCCAGGTGTAGAGCATCAGGTAGAGCGAAAAGAGCGACTGGACGAACAGCACGAGCGAGATCGCGACGACCATCGACGTGATAAACAGCATAATTATTCTCCCATGCGCTCGATCGACGGCCCGGCTGCGTCGTCCACGGCCGGGGCGCGCCACGTCCAGCGCGTATTGATCAGGTAGTTCCAGGCCAGCGCGCCGCCGACGGCCAGCAGGTTGGCGATCAGCAGCGGCAGGCGTCCGTACATGGTCAGCCCGGTGAGCAGGACCGCGGTCAGCAGCATGCCGCCGAGCGCGACGCCGTTGAAGCGCAGGAAGCGCTGCCAGAGCGGCAGGCGCGGCGAGCTGGCTCGAAACGTCCAGCGGTCGTTCAGCAGGAAGTTGCTGACGATCGACGCCTCGGTGGCGAGCACGCTGGCGACCGGCACGATCAGGCGCGCGATATTGACCAGCGCCCACAGGATCGCGGTGTTGACGACGATCCCACTCACGCCCACCAGCCCGAAGCGCGTGAGGCGCTCGTAGCGGCGCAATCTCTCTTTCAAAGCAATCTCCATTTCTGCTCCTCTTCTGGGACTTGGGACTTGGGATGTGGGACTTGGGATGTGGGGCTTGGGACTTGAGACTTGGGACTTGGATCACCTCGATCTCTGGCGCCAGCCCCTCGCCCCTCGCCCGCTCGCCGCTCGCCTCTAGCCCCTAACCTTTAACCCCTGGCCCCTGGCCCCTGGCCCCTGGCCCCTGTAGGGATTCGGCGAGAAGCGCAGCTTCAGCACCATCAGCGCCGCCTCGGCCACGATCGCGCGCGACATCTTGGACGCGCCAGCCACGCGGTCGGGGAAGGTGATCGGCGTCTCGCAGATGCGCAGGCCGGCCTGATGGCAGCGGTAGTTCATCTCGACCTGGAAGGCGTAGCCGCTGGCGTGGATCGCGTCCAGGTCGATCCGGCGCAGCGCGCTGGCGCGGAAGCACTTGAATCCGCCCGTGCAGTCGCGCACCGGCATGCCGAGCACCGTGCGCGCGTACAGGCTGCCGCCCTTGCTGATCGCGTTGCGCAGCGGCGACCAGTTCTCGACGTGGCCGCCCGGCACGTTGCGCGACCCAAGCACGACGTCGGCCTCGCGCTCGGCGATCGTCAGCAGGATCGGCAGATAGCGCGGCTGGTGCGAGAAGTCGGCGTCCATCTCGCAGATGTACGTGTAGCCACGCCGCAGCCCGTAGCGGAAGCCGGTCAGGTAGGCCGTGCCCAGCCCGAGCTTGCCGGGGCGCCGCAGCAGTTGGACACGCGGCGTCTGCAGGGCCAGCGCGGCCACCCGGTCGGCGGTGCCGTCGGGCGAGTTGTCGTCCACGACCAGCACGTCGAACTGGCGCCCCTGCGCCAGGATCTCGCCGATCAGGCGCTCGATGTTCAGGGCCTCGTTGTAGGTGGGGATGACGACGAGGCAGTAGTTCTGGGATCGCTCGGCCTGCTCGAAGGCATACGCAAGCGCGCCCTGGTGTGTTCGCACCATGGTGAGGTTCTCCTTCTCTTTCTGTTTCGTGCTGCGGCGCTGCTTTACGCAGCATTCGGATCTCAGTACGCCGCCGCCCTCTCCTCCTCGGCGGGGCGCGTCGAGATGTTCGTCAACGTGTGTGGTGCCGGCTCACGGACACAGCAGCTCCCCCGGTCGCTTCGCGACCGCGTGCGCTCGCAGCAGCCTGGCGTGCGAGCAACCTGATTTGATTACGCCGTTGGAATCAACGGGACGTTCACGACGCTGTGAGCTGTATCGGTGAATAGGGGTTTCTACCGCCGAGCGCTACTACAGCAATTGGTCAGAAACATTGAGCCGCATCAACAGCGCATGATCGCTTTGCAATGCGACAACGCCACTGACTACGGCTCTAGGCCGCGTCGTCGGTTCGTGCCGATCGCTTCGCCCGAGCCGGCAGCGCGAGCGCGTATCCAAACCCAGGGTATGCTATTCGGATGTCGCCGGGAAAGAGACTGCGTCGTGGGAGTCATCCATGGACTGTTTCGCCTCTGTCGCAGCGTTGCGAGCGGAAACGTAGGGCGAACATTGCGCCACTGGAATGACCGGGAAAGTGACTACGTCGTGGGAGTCGACCAGGAAGGAGGAACTCCGTCATTGGAGTCGCTGTGGGTGTGCCAGCCAGTGGTAAGCTCTGAACGTAAAAAACATGTTACGAACAGCTTTGCACGTGGCTGACTATACCACGCTTTGCGGGCCGCAGTATGAAATTTAACTGATATTTCACTAACTATTTTGTCATCTCAGCGACGACGATAGCGCGTCGTAATGGTGCGCCAGGAGCGGGTAATCTTCCTGTTAGACATAGTTCAAAGCCACTTTACACTTTCGGGTAGGGTTCAGGGGCCCCCGCACCCCCACCGGGGAGATGTGGAGGGGCCTGCGGCCCCTCCACATCTCCCCGCACAGACTCTAAAGTTGAAAAGGGTGGTTTGGAGGGACGAAATCCCTCTGAGAAACTTCTTCCTGGCCGGTCGCAGCCATATTCGTCGCCGCGACCGGCCAGGAAGCGGCGAAGACTGTGGATCGTCAGACATTGTCGCTTCTCCTGTTTGCTGTCGTCTGTCGATGGCGCCTGGGGAGGCGCCGACACACGACTGGAGCGATTGTGGTCGCCAGGTTGCTGCGAGAGGATGGCGACGATATGGAGGCCGGGGTATGGCGGGCAGTGAGGCATGTGGGTTCGCGTGGCAGTATTCTATCTCAAGAGTCAAGAGGCGGCGGTAAAGAGCGGGCCTCCGCTCCCTCCGCCGCCTCCGCCGTTTCCCCGTTCGTCCGTCTACTTCGCCGCCGGTGCGATGTTCTGGTTGAGCCGGAACACGTTCTCCGGGTCGTACTTGCTCTTGATCGCCGCCGCGACCAGGCGATATGGGTCTTGTCGTCGCCTTCGTCCCACGCCGCGATCATTCCCAGCACGTACTGCTCGCCGCGCAGCGTGTGCGCTGCCGTGGCCGCCGGGTCGACGCGCGCCGCCACGCCGTGAATGTGCTGGATCAGCGCCTACGAGAACGGCGAGGTGCGCATCGCGCCGAAGTCGGCGATCGTCGCGATCGCCTCGTCGGTCAGCTCGGGCAGGCTGTTGCCCTTCTCGTAGTAGCGCCGCCCGTCGGGCGCCCCCGCGTCGAGGATGTGGACCAGCTCGAGGTACGACATTGGCCGGATCAGGTCGACCAGCGGCGGGCCGAACGCCCGCAGCGGCGCGAGCACCCGCTCGCCCTCCTCGAACGGCCCGTGGTAGCAGGCCACCATCGCGGCCACCGGCTGCCCATCGGGCGCGCTGGTGATCGCGGCGTAGACGGTCAGCTCGTCGGGCGCGGCGTGGGTGAAGTCGCGGTAGAAGCGCAGCATCTCCTCGGCGCGCTCGATCGGGTGGACGACCATGCCGGCCAGCACCTGGTCGACCGGGTGGAGCCGGTACTCGAAGGCGGTGCTGCGACGCCTTTCGGTGTTTCGGGGCGGGTTCACGCGCGCCGCGGCCGCCGCAGTGCTGAGCTTGGATGCAGCAAACTCAAAACTCAAAACTCAAAACTCAGAACTCTTACTTCTGCTGGCTGCGCTGGTCGACAAGTCGCTGCTGCGCAGCGGCGCCGATGGCCGCTACGATATGCATGAGCTGGTGCGACAGCACGCCGCGGATCGGCTCAGGGCCGATCCCGGCGAGGAGGCCGACGCGCGCAACCGGCACTGCCGCTACTACGCGGCCTGGCTGCGCCAGCGTGAGGGCGCGCTACGCGGCCCCAGCCAGCGGGCGGTGGTCGCCGAGATCGGCGCCGAGATCGACAATCTGCGCCTCGCCGGCGAGTGGGCGATCGACCAGGGCTGCCTGGCGGAGATCCGGCAGGCGATCCGCCCCATGGGCTGGTTCTACGAAGTGCGCGGCTGGCTCAGCGAGGGCGCGGCGCTGGTTCGGCGGCTGGTCGACGCCCTTGACGGCGCTGGCGCGGCCGAGGACGATTCTGGTGCCGAGCGGGCGATCGCGCTTGGCCAGGCCCTGGCCGGTCTGGGCTGGTTCCACTTTCGCCAGGGCCGGCTGGACCAGGCCGGCGACCTGCTGCGCCGCAGCGTCGACCTGCTGCGCGCCTGCGACGCGCCGCAGCCGCTCGCGGACGCGCTGGCCTACCTTGGCTTCCTGAGCTGCGAGAGTGGCCAGTATGCCGATGCGCGCCGGTTCCTGGCGGAGGGCCTGGCGCTCAGCACGTCGGCCGGCGACCGCTGGACCGCCGCCTTCTGCCAGGCCGACCTGGGCAAGGTCGCCTACCAGCTCGGCGAATACCAGGAGGCGCGGCGGCTGCTCGCCGAGCGCCTGGAGGCGTGGCGCGCGCTGGGCGACCCGCGCGGGCAGGTCTGCACGAGCACCGCGCTCAGCGCCGCGAACATCAGGGTGGGCGATTACGGCGCGGCGCGGCGGCGGCTCCAGCCGGCTCTGGCGGGCCGCGGCGGGCAGTACGATCCCTGGTCGCTCGCGAGCACGCTCGACCAGTTCGGCGCGATCGCCCTTGCCCAGGGCGACTACGCCGAGGCAGACTACCTGTTCCGCGAGAGCCTCGCGCTGTTCCGCTCAATCGACGACCGCTGGCACATGGCCCAGGCTCTCAATCACCTTGGCTGGAGCAGCCGTGGTCTTGGGCTCGTCGCCGAGGCGCGGCGATACTTTCGGGAAGCGCTCGATCTGGCGCTGGCCTCCAGGATTCCGCCGGCGGCGCTCGAGGCGCTGGTCGGGCTGGCGCGGGATGCGGCGCCCGAGCCGGCGCTGGCGCTGCTGGCCTTCGTCGCGGGCGCGCCGTCCGGTGGCGCCGACGTGCGCGAGCGCGCCCGGCAGCTCTTCGACGATCTGGCGGCGAAACTGCCGCCCGAGCAGGTGGCGGTCGCTCGGCGCCGCGGGCAGGCGCTCACGCTCGACGCGGCGGCTGGCCTGGTGCGCGAGCCGGGGCCGATCGGCCTGAGCCTGGGCGCGCCGCTCGCGCGCTTCGCGACGAAGGCGCTCGCCTAGGGCAGTTATGGGGTGGGGAGGGGGCGGGGCGCAGCTCCGCCCCATCAGGAACCTCCAAGGGGACCCCTAGGCTTTAGCCCACAGGGGGTGAATTGGAGCGCGGCGCATGGATGTAATCCACGTTCGCTCGCGCGCCGCGAGCGATGACATTTTAGACACATTTATCGCTTTCTATTGCGGAATACTGCTCTTTCTGGTACAATTGTTCTACCAGTTGATACCGTTCGGCGTACGCTCCTACGGAGCCAGCTTGCTGGATTCCTCTCCTAACCTTCGGGTTAGGTCTACGCCGCCGCGAAAACAGGTAAGGTATCAACGTGCCGGTTGCGACAGGGTAAGAGCAATCTTCACGGCCTGTAACCCTGGCTTGGGCCGTTCACTTCCGGCGGGTCGATACTCCCGCAGCCAGCGGGTGTCATCCGGCCTATCGCGTCAGCAACTGCCGCGTATCCTGTAGCACGAGGGTCGTGTGTCACTGGCAGTCGGGCTAGGCGCAAGCCACGCGGCTTTAGCCGCTGTGGTAGATGACATCTGCCAGGAACCTCAGCCCAGCGTCGAGTCGACCAGCGCCAGCGAGCCGCTGCGCGCCAGATACGTCACGCTTGTCACGCCGAGCGTGCTGCGCAGCCGGTCGGCCGGCACGCTCGCGATCGGCCCGGGGGATGGCGCTGTGCCGGGCGCGGGCTGGGGAAAGGCCGTCGAGCGCGCGGTGTGAAAGGTTACGTTGCCCTCGACCTTCTGCATGATCTGGTGGATGTGCCCGTTGAGCACCGTAAGCGATCCGAAGCGCTTGAGCAAGGCGAGCGCCTGCTCGCTGTCGTCGGTGCCCCAGCCCCAGTCCGGGTAGATCGTCCAGAGCGGGATGTGGGCGAACACGACGATCGGGGTGCTGCTGGAGCGCCCCTCGACGTCTTTTTTCAGCCACGCCAGCTGATCCACGCCGAGGGCGCCGAGCCCGCCGGCCTTGAGGTTCAGGACGTTGACGAGGCCGATGAAATGCACGCCCTGGTAGTCGAAGCTGTGCCAGCCACCGCCGGCCGTCCCCTTGCCGTAGCGGTCGAGGTAGGCCTTGCCGTTGTCGCCGATCACGTCGTGCTCGCCGGGCACATAGTAGATCTGGCCAGCCTTCGCGCTCTTGAGCACCTGGTTGACGGTGTCGAACTCGTCCGGCTTCGAGAGGTGGGTCAGGTCGCCGGTGTGCAGCAGAAATGATGGCGTGGCAGGCAGCGCGTTGATCTTGTCGACCGCCTGCTGGAAGGTGGCGGTCACATCCTGATTCGGGGCTTTGTTAAAGCCAATGTGGCTGTCGCTGATCTGCGCGAAGCTGAAATCCCCGCCGGCCCCGGCGGTCTGCCCGACGCTGCAGCCGGCCAGGACGCCGCCGCTCATGGTCCAGATCAGCCCCGTGCCGACCCAGGCCATGCACTTGAGAAACCCGCGCCGGTCGATGCCGTCGCCGCCGTGATCGTGGACGATCTGGTCTGCCATTGTGTCCTCCTGTGTCGGTGGTGGGTGGGGTAACGATAATCGCGGCCGTCATCTTCGGGTGGATGGTGCAGTAGTAGGTGTAGCTGCCGGCGGCGGCGAACCGGTGCGAGAAATGGTCGCCGGTGTCCAGCGCGGCCGCGCTGAACGCGTGGTCCTGCGCGGTGACGGTGTGCGGTATGTCGTCGCGGTTGATCCAGGTGACCGTCGTGCCGGGCGCGACGGTCATAGCGCGCGGGGTAAAGGTAAAGTTGTCGATCGCGACCTGCGGGCCGGCGACCACGCCGCCGGTTGGCTGTGGCGCGGACGCGGGCGTCGCAGAGGGCGCGGGAGTGAACGTCGCGCGCGGCGTGGGCGCGCTGGCGGCTGGTCCGCACGCGCCGAGCAGCAGCGCCGCGAGGCAGCACACCCAGAATGCTTGTGCTGTCGAAAGGGGGACCCAGCGTATCATACAGCTCCTCCGTAGCCTGTTCACGTTGCCGTCAGCTACCAGGACTACCTGTTCCAGCCGAATATTCCCCTGTTTCGACATCCGAGCGCAAAGGGAATAAAATAGTGGGATCGACAGTCTGATACTCATGGGCTGGCGTGTCGCAGCCGCGCCGGCCTGCGATACTCGGCGTTCTCTGATGGTGATGCGTGTGATGCTACCCACCGCTAAAGCTGGTGGGCTTCTGGCGGCATTCAGTCACACCGAGGTGTGACCGGATACTTGAAACCAGCAACAGGGGCGCGTCACCCAGAGGGTACCCGGCGCTCTGACGACGGTGGCCCGTCGATGCATGAGGGATTGCACTTGGACGCGACCATACGACCCATACACCGCCCTGGAAACGATGTTGGCTGCGCCGTTGGCGTCTCGGTGCGATGGCACACCGCAGCCGGGGCACGCAAACACGCGCCCCCGTGGTGTGGAGTGGCGAAGAAGCCCGCAGTAGCTGCAGGTACGCGACGAGTAGGCTTCATCTATCTGGCTGACGGCGATGCCGTGTCGTCGGGCCTTGTACGTCACGTATTGGACGAACTGACCGTGCGGCCACTGGCTGACCTTCTGGTTGGCGTGCGCGCCTTTGTCCACACCGTCCGCGATGTCGCGCACGTCCCCGATCGCCAGGTGCCGCACGTCCTGTGCAGCGACGAAGTCGACCTATTTGCGGCTGGCCTGGTGCAGATGGTTGCGCTGCTGGCGGTACAGTTTGGCCGAAGCTCTGGCTTTCTGACGCTTCAATCGTTTCCAGCGTCGCGATCCCTTCCGACAGCGCGCCAGCCGTTCCTGATACGCCGCGTGGCGTTTGTTACGCAGTTGCTTGTGGTGGCGCAGCCGCCGCCCGTTGATAATCAGCGCGTGCCCTTGCTCGGTGCCACTTCGTGTGACTTCGTGGATTCTCCACCGACGTTCTAGAGCGAGAGCGGGAAGGTACAGGAGTGCAAGAGCACAGCCGAATCGCCCGTTTCGAACAGACGGTCTTGCCTCATCTGGACGCTGCGTACAACCTTGCGCGCTGGCTCATGCGCAACGACCAGGATGCGGAAGACATGGTGCAGGAGGCGTGTCTGCGCGCCCTCAGGTTTTTCGATGGCTTTCATGGCGTGGACAGCCGGGGCTGGCTGCTCGCGATCGTGCGGAATACCTGCTACACATGGCTGCGGCACAACCGCGCACACGAGCTGGCGACACCGTTCGACGAGGACATCCACGGCGCCGAGAGCGAGGCCTTGAATCCGGAGACGATCGTGCAGCGCAGCGCCGAGGGCCAGCTGCTGCGCGAAGCTCTGGAGGCGCTGCCGCTAGAATTTCGCGAGGTCGTCGTGCTGCGCGAGCTCGAGGGACTGTCGTACAAAGAGATTGCCGGCATCGCCGACATACCGATCGGCACCGTAATGTCGCGCCTGGCGCGCGCGCGCCGCCGGCTCCAGCACTACCTGGCCGCTCGAACGGATGAAGGGGGGCCGCGATGAACTGCCAGCATGCCCGGCTGCTCATTCACGGGTATGTGGATGGAGAGCTGGATCTCGTCGGAAGCCTGGAGATCGAGCGCCACGTGCGTGGGTGCGCCGAGTGCGCCCAGGTCTACCAGGCGCAGCTGGCGCTGCGGTCGGCGATCGGGGCCGGCGCGCTGTATCACCAGGCGCCCGCGGGCCTGCGGCGGCGCGTGCAGGCATCGCTGCGCGGCGCGAGCGGCAGCGGTTGGCCGCGCCTACCCCGGTGGCGCTGGATCGGCCTGGCCGTCGCGCTGGCGGTCGTCGCGCTCGCGGCGGCCTGGCTGGCGCGCGGCCTGCTGCCCGGCCGCGACGACCGCCTGGCCGACGATGTGCTCGCCAGCCACGTGCGCGCGCTGATGGCCGATCACCTGACCGACGTCGCATCTTCCGACCAGCATACCGTGAAGCCGTGGTTTGACGGCAAGCTCGACTTCTCGCCCGACGTGGAAGACCTGGCGAGCCAGGGATTTCCGCTCGTCGGCGGGCGCCTCGACTACCTGGACAACCGACCGGTCGCGGCGCTGGTGTATCAGCGCCGGCGCCATTTCATTAACCTGTTCATCTGGCCGGCCGCGGTCGCGGACGCGGCGCCGCGCGATCTGACGCGCCAGGGCTACAACATGGTCTCCTGGAGCCAGGATGGCATGGTGTACTGGGCGGTATCCGACGTGAGCCCCGACGATCTGCGGGCATTTGTCCGGCTGGTTCAGCACCCGACCACGCGCGCGCCGTCACCGTAGTGCTGTCCGCTCCGTACGATTTCGAGTCCGTGCAGTCCGCTGAATGGCTACCGATGGGTGGCGCGCGCGCGCTCGATGAACGTGTCGTACGCGGCGATGAACTCCTCGGGCCGCTCGAAGTGCGGCAGGCCGCCGGTCTGGAACACGCGGATCTCCCAGTTCGGGCGCGCCGCAAGCTTCCGCGCACCGCGGTAGTCGGTGAAGTCGCCGCGCACCCCGTGGGCCATCCAGACCGGTAGATCGAGCGAGTGGTAGATGCGGTTGATGTCGGCGCTGAAGAGCATGCCCGAGACGAAGGCGGAGGGCGCGTGCTGTGCGCCGGGCTGGCGCGCCGCGTACGGCGTTGGCCCGGCCGGGGCGGCGCTGGTGCGCCCGGACGGCTTCGTCGGCTGGCGCAGCGTGGACGGCGCGACTGCGCCGCAGCAGGAGATCGAGCGAGCGCTCGACCAGATCCTCGGCCGCGCGCCCGATCCGCAATAGCCTGCCCGACAAGGAGATCGCGATGCGTGAGGACATCAGCCGGCGTGCGTTTGAGGTGTTTCGCGACGACG
>WNGB01015069.1_pt1 | contig 12965 bp, 16 predicted proteins | sample 5400681 | NCBI WGS metagenome assembly WNGB01 (sample SAMN13153367, study PRJNA577476) | soil metagenome | isolation source: 115 cm soil or saprolite under grassland replicate 2 | place: USA:California | collected 2016-06-15 | reverse complement strand
GTCCGGGTCCTCGGTCTTGTACGCCTCATCGATCATGGCGTTGACCTGCGGGTTGTTGTAGTTCCCGTAGTCGTTGTTGGCGGTTGGCGTGATCTTGCGACCGTCGAGCAGCACGCCGATGAAGGAGCGGGCGCCGTTTCCCGGGAAGTCCGGGCACCAGCGACCGAGGCCGATCTGGTGCTCGTTCTTCTTGCTCTGGAGCTGGAGCGACTCGGTGTAGACCTTGTAGCCGTCGTAGGACCTGGGCGCCAGCTTGATCCCGGCGCGGTCGAGCGCGGACTGCAGGCTGGCCTGCACGGCCGGTCCCTTGCCGGTGGACGGCCCCACGTAGTTGATGGTCACCCCGTCGGGGTGGCCGGCCTCCAACAGCAGGCCGCGCGCCTGCTGCGGGTCGCCGCGCGCGAAGGAGCCGCCGATCTCGAGCAGCAGCGCCCGCCTGTCGACGGCGACGTTGATCGCCTTGCGCACCAGCGCGCTCGAGGTCGGCCCGCTGTCGGTCTGCAGGCTCAGGTAGCGGACGCAGCCGGTGGTCATCACCGCGAACTGCCTCTTCAGGTCGGGGTCACCGGACAGCCGCCGCAGGTCCTGGTTGGGCGGTGACACCAGGTCGAGGTTCAGGTCGGTGTCGCCCTGCTCGAGCGCCTCCTGGATCTCTTCCTCGGAGCCGCCGATCTTGACGGTGATGGCGTCCACCCAGGCCTTGCGCAGGGGATCGCTCTGCGGCTCCCAGTTGGTGTTGCGGACCAGCTCGATCAGCTTGCCTGGAACATAGGACCTGAGGGTGTAGGGGCCGGAGCCGACCATGTGCCTGGCGTAGTCCCCGCCCATCTGATAGCGGGAGGCGTACTCCTCGGGCACCGGCGAGAAGAACGGCAGGGTGAGGATGCTCGGGAAATCGCTGGCCGGCTGGTTCAGGACGATCCTCAGGGTGTGGTCGTCGACCGCCTGCATGCCGGAGATCGTCTTGGCCCTGCCGGCGGCGAACTCGGCGAGACCCTTGATCAGGCCGGCGTACGGGTTGGGCGAGCGGGTCTTCTGGCCTGGCTGGAACTGGCGGCGGATGGCGTAGACGAAGTCAGCGGCCCTCACCTCGCGGCCCACCGGCTCCGCGTAGCGCGCGTCCGGGCGGATCCGGAAGGTGTAGGTGCGGCGGTCCGCGGCGAGCTCGTAGGGGCCGGCGGCCAGGTCAGGCACTGGCTCCAGCGCCCGCTCGCCCGGCTGGGTCACGTCGAACGAGTACAGCTCGCGCACCACCCCGCGCAGCAGCGCGAGGTCGGCGGCCCCATAGGCGATTCCCGGGTCGAGCGCCTCGACGTCCGACTGGTCGAAGATCCGCAGCGTGCCGTGCCGCACGCCCTTGGAGCTGTCGTCCGCGCGCGGGTTGGAGACGGTGGACTGGCAGGCCGCGGCAAGCAGCGCAAGCGCCAGCAGCACAGCACAGGCCCGTTGTCTCATCGCTCCTGCTCCCACCTTGGCCGCCGGCGGACGCGGGCTCGATCGGCGGGAGAGGAGGATGACCATCTCGACGACTGCCCGGCGCAGGCGTGCCACATCAGAGTAGTGCGCCCGCCCGCGGTGCGCATCGATCGTACCGGCCGGGCGCTTCCCCGCGAAGGCCGTCGCGGCAAGCTTCTCACCTGCGATCCTGCTGAGGGTTCAGCGGTCCATGGAGGCCTGAGCCGTTGGAGACGATCATAAGAATTCTCTCAGTATGTACTGAGTCTCGCTGCTTCGGTAGGTTATGCGACCCTTGCCCAGAGAGCGCGTCCCGCACCGCTGGGCAGGATCAGACCAGGGGCCAGGGGTAGGGGCGCCGCCCGCTCGGCAGCGGCAGGCACCCGGCCCGGGCGAGCCCCGCGGAGCGGTGCGCGAGCGCGGCGATCTCCTCGGGCGCCAGCAGCTCGGCGAGCACGCGCGCGAGCTCGCCTCCGGCCATGGCTCGCGCCAGGGACTCGAGCTCGGCGATCACCCGCGGCTCCAGCGACTGGCCGGCGAAGTCCCACAACACGGTGCGCAGCTTGGGCTCCACGTGGAAGCACACCCCGTGGTCGATGGCCCAGACCTGGTCGTCAGGCGGCTTGGCCAGGCAGTGGCCGGCCTTGCGGTCGGCGTTGTTGATCACGACGTCGAAGGCCGCGATCAGCTGCATCACCGGGTTGCCCGCCTCGACCAGCTCGAAGGCGGTCAGCTCGGGGTCGGCCTCGACGTACAGCTGCACGGCGCCGACGCCGAAGGGCCCGTCACGCACGACGGTCGGCGGCACCAGGTTCCAGCCGAGCGCCGCGCTCACCCGGTAGGCGGCCACTTCGCGGCGGTACAGGGTGCCGTTCGGAAAGTCCCACAGCGGCCGCTCGCCGCGCCGCGGCTTGTAGATCGCCAGGCCTTCGAGCCCCTGGTGCTCGATGCGCGCGAGCAGGGTCGCGTTCGAGGCCCACGGGATGCGCCCGAGCACCTCCAGCTCGCCACCGGCCAGGAAGTCCAGCGCCGAGGCCCCTGACACCTCCGCGGCGGGGCAGCCACCGGTTCGGTCCGGGGGATCAGCGTCGGGGAGCGCGGGCATGGCGGCAGGGGTCAGGCGACCGTCGGGCGGTGGCCGTTCTGGGCTGGGCAGACATGACCGGTCGGGTCGAGCGGGTTGCCGCACAGGGGACATGGCGGCCTGCCCTGCTCGACCACCTGGGCGCCGTGGCGGGCCATCACTCGACCAGCAGGGTGACCTGCTCTGGGCCGGAGGCCGCCTGGATGAGGAAGGTGCGCTCACCGGGAACGCCGACTGCCGCGGCGGTCAGGCGGGTCACGGGATCGAGGTCACGCGTCGGCATCGTCTCCCTCTTTGCGCTCCCTCGGCGGTCGGAGGTCACGCTCGTCCCCGATCGAGTTCAGGCGCAGCAGGTGCGGGACCGGGCCGAAGCCGATCGCGGTCACGCTGGCAGGGCTGACCACCAGGCGCTGGAAGAGGTCCAGGTGCATGCCGAGGTAGTGGGCGGTGATCGCCTTGATCACGTCCGCGTGGCTGCACACCCCGACGGTCTGGCCCGCGTGGTCGGCGCGCAGCCGCTCACAGGCCAGCACCGCCCTGGTCTGCATCTCGAGGATGGACTCGCCCTCCGGGAAGCGGGCGCCGGAGGGATGGCGCTGCACCACCCGCCACAGGTCCTGTTTGGCGAGCTCGGACAGCTCCCTGCCGGTCCACTCGCCGTAGCGGACCTCGCCGACGTCCTCGACGGTCTCGACCTTGAGGCCGCGCGGCTCGGCCACGGCCGTCGCGGTCTCGAGGCAGCGCTCCAGCGGGCTCGAGTAGACGGCGTCGAGCTCGAGCGGCGCGAGCCGCTCGGCCAGCGCCTCCGCCTCGTGGACGCCCTGCTCGCTCAGGTGCACACCGGGGGTCCAGCCGCTGAGCCGCTTGCCGGTCTGCTCGGTGGAGGCGTGACGGAACAGGAGCAGTCGCTTCATGGGACTCTCGATCAGGGTTGCGGATGCGGGCACCACGCCATTGTACGGAGGGCGGCGATCAGGACCGACCCGCCAAATCTGGACTAGGCTTGCGGGCGGCGGGGGAAGGTGCGGAGGTCCGCGGGACCCAGGAGCGAGGGCGATGCCATGGAGGAGTTCATCGACAAGGTGCGTGCCCTGCTCGGGCCTGATGCGCCGAGCGTCGGTGCGGACGAGGCCGAGGCGGTTCTCGAGCTGGCCCGGGTCGCGGCGCACACCTCTGAGCGCCGCGCCGCGCCGGTGACCGCGTACCTGATCGGCATGGCGGTCGCCGGCGCCGCTCCAGAGGCCCGCACGGCGTTCATCGACGACCTGGTGGTCAAGCTGGAAGCCCAGCGCTGAGCCGACCAACCCTGGACACGGCTCTCGTTCGACACCTTCACCATCGGGCGTGCCTCGGCGTGCGACCTGATGCTCCGCGACCTGTCGGTGTCGCGCCTCCACGCGGAGCTACGCCGCCAGGGCGAGGAATGGCTGCTCGTCGACATCGGCTCGACCAACGGGACCCGCCTCAACGGCTGGCGCATCACTGGCTCGGTGGCCGTCCGGCCGGGCGACCGAGTTGCCTTCGGGTCGGTCGGCTTCTGTATCGTTGCACGATGACCTATATCGCAGCCTCGGATCGCTACGACGCCATGCACTACCGCCGGGTCGGTCGCAGCGGGCTCGAGCTGCCGGCGGTCTCGCTGGGCCTGTGGCAGAACTTCGGTCACGACCGGCCGCTGGAGCAGCAGCGCGCCATCATCCGCCGCGCCTTCGACCTTGGCGTCACCCACTTCGACCTGGCCAACAACTACGGCCCACCCTACGGCTCGGCCGAGGAGAACTTCGGCCGCATCCTCGCCGCCGACCTGCGCGGCCACCGCGACGAGCTGATCATCTCAAGCAAGGCCGGCTACGACATGTGGCCCGGCCCGTACGGCGAGTGGGGCTCGCGCAAGAACCTGCTGGCGAGCCTGGACCAGAGCCTGACGCGCCTGGGCCTCGACTACGTCGACATCTTCTACTCGCACCGGTTCGACCCGGACACGCCGCTCGAGGAGACGCTCGGTGCGCTCGACACCGCGGTGCGCCAGGGCAAGGCCCTGTACGTCGGCATCTCGTCGTACTCGCCGGAGCGGACCCGCGACGCGGCCCGGATCCTGCGGGAGCTGGGCACCCCGCTGCTCATCCACCAGCCGTCGTACTCGCTGCTGAACCGCTGGATCGAGGACGGCCTGCTCGACGTGCTCGGCGACGAGGGCGTTGGCTGCATCGTGTTCTCCCCGCTGGCGCAAGGCCTGCTCACCGATCGGTACCTGCACGGCGTCCCCGAGGACTCCCGGGCGAGCAGGAGCGGCTCGCTGAGCCGCGACATGCTGAGCGAGCAGAACCTCGCCAAGGTGCGGGCACTGGACCAGGTGGCGCGGCGGCGCGGGCAGTCGCTGGCGCAGATGGCGCTGGCCTGGACGCTGCGCGACCCGCGGGTGACCTCGACGCTGATCGGCGCGAGCAGCGTCGCGCAGCTGGAGAGCAACGTCGGCACGCTGGGCAACCTGTCGTTCGGCGCGGAGGAGCTGGCCGAGATCGACCGCTTCGCCACTGAGGGCGACATCAACATCTGGGCGGGATCGAGCAATGTCTGACGACGGACTTCTCGACGAGGCGCGGGCCCTGCAGCCGTCCACGGTCGAGCTGCGGCGCCGGGTGCACCGTCACCCCGAGGTGGGCCTGCAGCTCCCACGCACGCAGCAGACCATCCTGGAGGAGATCGCTGACCTCGGCCTCGAGGTCAGCACCGGGCAGTCGGTGACCTCTGTTGTGGCCCTGCTCGAGGGCGGGCGGCCCGGACCGACGGTGCTGCTGCGCGCCGACATGGACGCGCTGCCCCTGCAGGAGGAGACCGGCCTGGACTTCGCCTCAGAGGTCGATGGCGCCATGCACGCCTGCGGCCACGACACCCACGTGGCGATGCTGGTCAGCGCCGCCCGGCTGCTTGCCGCCAGGCGGCGGGACCTCGCCGGGCGCGTGGTGCTGATGTTCCAGCCCGGTGAGGAGGGCCACCACGGCGCGCGCTTCATGCTCGAGGAGGGGCTGCTCGACGAGGCGGCCTACGCCGCCCCGGTGGGCGCGGCGTTCGCCCTGCACATCAGCACCCAGTACCCGGTCAGCACGATCAACCTGCGTCCTGGCACGCTGCTGGCGTCAGCGGACAGGGTGCGGATCACGGTGCGGGGAAGGGGCGGTCACGCATCGGCGCCGCATCACGCGCTCGATCCGGTGCCGGTCGCGTGCGAGATCGTGCAGGCGTTCCAGACGATGATCACCAGGCAGGTGAGCGTGTTCGACCCGGCGGTGCTGACCATCGCGCGGATCACGGCCGGGACCACCCACAACGTCATCCCGGACACGGCGGAGATGCTCGGCACCCTGCGGGCGCTGTCGAAGCAGACCCGCGAGGCCGTCCGTGCCCACATCGTCCGGGTGGCCGAGGGAGTGGCCGCCGCGCACGGAGCCAGCGTCCAGGTCGAGCTCGAGTCGGGATACCCGATGACGGTGAACGACCCCGCCGCGGCCGAGGTCGCCCGCGCTGTCGCCGGCGACCTGATCGGTGAGGACGCGGTGAACGTGCTGTCCGAGCCCATCATGGGCGCTGAGGACTTCTCCTACCTGCTGCAACGGGTGCCCGGCGCGATGGCGTTCCTGGGGGCGTGCCCGCCGGAGCTGGACCCGGAGACGGCCCCGTCGAACCACTCGAGCCGTGTGGTCTTCGACGAGGACGCGCTGCCGGTCGGGGTCGCCACCTACGCGGCGCTGGCCCTGCGCGAGCTCGCCCGGCCCCCCGCTGGTTGAAGCGGGCCCGCCGCGGCGGCGGCGGGCCGGCGCTCGTCAAGCCTCACTCGAGCAGGTCGTCGAACTCGCCGTCCTTCACTCCTTCGAGGAACGCGCGGATCTCGGCGTCGTTGAAGATCAGCGCTGGCCCGTTCGGGTGCCTGGAGTTGCGAACCGCGGCGCCGCCTTCCGGCAGCCTGGCCGCCTCGACACAGTTGCCCTGCGCGCTGCTGCGAGCACCCTTGCGCCACCGGACTCCTCGCAGACGGCTGGCTGGCATGCCGTTGTAGCTCTGCTCCATTGTCGTGTCTCCCGCAAGTGTCGCTGAGAGTCGCACTTGGCGTGTGCACATAGCATTTGCCAGTTGCATCCGCACTTGGCATCAGGAATGATAGCCCCGGTACCACTCCACGCACACACCGCTGGAGCCGTGATGCCTTACACGAGCACCGACACCGCCGCACCGCTGCGGGTCCTGGTCGTCGACGACTGCCCGCAGCTTCGCGAGACCATTCGCGTGGCGCTGGAGAACGCTGGCCTGATGGTGGTCGGCGAGGCATGCGATGGCGCCGAGGCGCTGGCCGAAGCGGCCGTGCAGCGCCCAGACGTCGTCCTCATGGACCTTGCGATGCCCAGGATGGACGGCATCCAGGCCACCAGGACACTGCGGCGGCAGCAGCCGCACACACCCGTCGTGCTTTGGACCGGTCAGGACGACGCCTACCTGGCCGCGGCCATCCGCAGCTCAGGAGCGCACGCCGGAGTTCCCAAGGGAGTCGGCACGGTCGATCTGGTCGCCGCCCTGCGAGCGGCCTGGCAAGCCCGCGCCTAGAGTCCGCGCGGGCTCTGGATGGTAGAACTAGAACGTGCGATACGGTTTTGTGTTACCGGGCGGGACCGCGCCCGAGCAGCTCGACCAGGTGGTCATCGCCGAGCGGGCCGGATGGGACGGCGTGTTCGTGTGGGAGGCGGCCTACGGGGTCGACGCCTGGACGCTGCTGGCGGCCATGGCGCAGCGGACGAGCCGGATCCGTCTCGGGACGATGCTGACGCCGCTGCCGTGGCGGCGACCCTGGAAGGTCGCGAGCCAGGCTGCCACGCTCGATCAGGTGTCTGGCGGCCGGGCGATCCTGGCCGTCGGGCTCGGGGCGGTGGACACGGCGCTCGGCAACACCGGCGAGAAGACCGACCGCCGCGCGCGGGCCGAGATGCTCGACGAGGGCATCGACGTCATCGCCGGCCTGTGGGAGGGCCGGCTGCGCTTTGCCGGCCGCCACTACCAGGTGGACCTCGAGGCGCGCGAGGACCTGGCGGAGATCGTTGGACCGGTGCAGCGGCCACGTATCCCGATCTGGGTGGTGGGCGCCTGGCCGCGGCCGAAGTCGATGCGGCGCGTGCTGCGCTGCGATGGGCTGCTGCCGGTGTGCATGGACGAGAGCGGCTTCCGGCAGACCACCCCGGACGACATCCGGGCGATGCTGCGCTGGCTGCGGGAGCACGGCGGCCCGCGACCCGGCTTCGACGTGGTGATGGAGGGGGAGACACCCGTCGACGCCGCCAAGGCGGCCACCATCGTGGCGCCCTGGGCGGCGGCCGGGTGCACCTGGTGGCTGGACGCCCGCTGGCAGATGCCGCACGGCTCCGCCGACCGGATGCGTGAGGTGCGGGAGCGGCTCGAGGCCGGACCGCCCGTGACCAGGCCCGTCCAACGCCGTTGAAGGGTCGCCCGCGTCGCCGAGCCGGCGGAGAAGGCGGGATAAGCTGGCAGCGCCGAACCTCTCCAGAAGCCACCGGGAGGCGGGAATGGACCCTCAGGCCGGGCAGGGTGTCGTCGGGCAGGCATGGTCATGGTCGGACGCGATGGCAAGGCGGACGAAGGGGGTCGGCGACGACATCGCCACGATCATGGCCCTGTCCAACGCCAGCGACGTGATCTCGTTCTCAGGGGGATTCCCGGACCCCGCCACGTTCCCCGGCGAGGTCCTCGCCGAGCTCGTGCGGGAGCTTGTCGTCTCGGCGGACGCCTCGGCGCTGCAGTACACCCCCACCCAGGGCCTCCCGGGACCGCGGGCATTCCTGCGCGAGCGGCTGGGGCGACTTGACGGGCATGAGCCGGCCGAAGCGGAGCTGGCGGTCACCAGCGGCGGGATCGAGGCGCTCGAGCTGCTCTCCAAGACGTTCCTGGACCGGGGGGACCGGGTCCTGGTGGAAGCCCCCAGCTACCTGGGGGCGATCATGGCGTTCCGCGGCTTCGAGGCCGAGGTCGAGTGCGTGGGCATCGACGGCGACGGCCTCCTGGTCGACGTCCTGGCCGAACGGCTGGCGGCGGGCAGGCGCCCGAAGCTGGCGTACGTCATCCCCGATCATCAGAACCCAGCCGGGGTCAGCCTCGCGGCAGAGCGGCGGGTCGCGCTCGTGGAGCTGGCGCGGCGGCACGGCGTGCTGCTGGTGGAGGACGTGGCCTACCGTGAGCTGGCATTCGACGGCAGCCGCATGCCCAGTCTCCTGTCGCTGGGTCCCGACGTCGTGCTGCAGATCGGGACCTTCTCCAAGACGTTCTTCCCCGGCGTCAGGCTGGGATGGGTGGCCGGGCCGGCCGAGGTGATCGCCTGCCTGGTGATCGCCAAGCAGAACACCGACCAGTGCGCGGGTGCGCTCGGCCAGCGGCTGCTGGAGGAGTATGGCCGCCGGGGCCTGCTCGACGAGCAGATCGTCGCGGCCCGGGAGCTGTACCGGCGCCGCTGCGAGCTGCTCATGGCCGCCATGGACGCGCAGCTGCCCGAGGAGGTCCGGTGGACCCGGCCGCGGGGCGGGTTCTTCTCATGGCTCACGCTCCCTCCGGAGATGGACGCCGCGGAGCTGGCGCGCATCGCGATGGCGCAGAGGGTGGCGTTCGTTCCGGGCGCGCCGTTCTTCCCCGACGGTCAGGGGCGGAACCACCTGCGCGTCTCCTTCAGCAGGGTCGACGACGAGCTGATCGCTGAGGGAGTCCGCAGGCTGGCGGTGATCCTCGAGCAGCGCACGGCGGCGTAGCCGGCCGTCGGCCCGGGAGGCTGCACCGGTGGCGCCTCCATGATTCGGTCCCCGCCGAAATGTTGGTGCATACACTTGCACCATGAACGCCTGGACCACGAACGCTGATGCCGACGTCGCCGGCGTGGCCGGCCTGCTGGCGGATGCGGCGCGGGTCGCCATACTCGACGCGCTGCTCGCCGGCCGCGCGCTCTCCGCGGGGGAGCTGGCCCGCTGCGCCGGGATCACCGCGCCCACCGCCAGTGGCCACCTGCGGCGCCTGCTCGACGGAGGCCTGGTGGCGGTCGAGGCGCAGGGCCGCCACCGCTACTACCGCCTGGCCGGACCGGCTGTGGCCGAGGCGATGGAGGCGCTCTCGCTGATCGCGCTGCCCCGGCCTGTGCGGAGCCTCAGGCAGTCGCAGCGGGCGGAGGCGCTGCGCTTCGCCCGCACCTGCTACGACCACCTCGCCGGTGTGGTCGGGGTGACGCTGGCCGATTCGCTGCTGCGCGCCGGCGCGCTGCGGCCGGACGGTGGTCGCGACTACGCCGTGACCCGCGAGGGTGAGGACCTGCTCCGCGACCTCGGGATCGACGTGGCCGGGCTGCGCCGCCATCGTCGAGCGTTCGCCAGGCGGTGCCTCGACTGGACGGAGCGCACCCCGCACCTGTCCGGCGCGCTGGGCGCGGCGCTGCTCGCGCGCCTGCTCGACCTCGGCTGGCTCTCGCGCGGCCTGGTGCCGCGCGCGCTGGTCCTCACCGACGCCGGGCGCGACGGCCTCGGCCAGGCGCTGAGCTGCGAGGTGACCGCACCGCGAGGTCAATCCCGCGTGTGAGGCGCTGGGTTCCCGAGGTGGCCTCCCCGGCCCACCTCGTACGCCTCGCGAACCCACCCCGCGAACTCGTCGTCGAGCTGATCGAGCGCGCTGACGCGGAACTGGTGCACGAACAGGCGCCTGGTGTAGGGGGACGCGTTGCGGATCCTCGGGTCCTCGACGCGCCGTTGCAGGTCCAGATACCCGTCCAGGCCCTGGACTTTGGGCTTGGCGCCCGCGAACCCGCGCCGGCTGCCCTTGAACGTGATCGCGGTCTTCGCCACGGAGAGCTCGAAGGGGCCGCACGCCCGGACCAGCTCGACGAACCGCTGGTAGAGCTCGACGACGGCAGGGGGCCTGCCGCGCAGATGGTCGTCCACGGTCCACTCGTTGGCGCGCATGGTCAGAGCCTAGCGCTCCGCCACGACAACCGGCAGAGTCGGGGATCCAGCGTCCTCAGGCGTCGATGGAGGCCGCCTGCTTCCGCACGAACGCCTCCAGGGCGTCCAGGTCGTTCCCGAGGCCCGGGTAGACCACCAGCCGGTGCACCCCGGCCTGCCGATACTGCTCGACCATCTCCTGGGTCGCCATCCCGCGTGGCGGGGTGATCGTGATCTCGAGCGGGCCGAGGTGCGCTGGGCGCTGGTGGCGCTCCGCGGCGTCGCGCAGTCCCCGCAGATGCCGTTCGACCCTGTGCGGCGGTATCGCGAAGCCATACCAGCCATGGGCCAGCGTGACCGCGCGCCGGAACGCCGCCGCGGTGTGCCCACCCGCCACGACGTGCAGGTCGGGCTGCACCGGGCGTGGATGGGCGTCGACGTGGTCGAAGTCGACGTGGCGGCCGTGGAAGGCAGGCGTGTCGTCGTACCAGAGCGTGCGCATCGCCTCCAGATGCTCCTGTCCCCTCGCCCCCCGGTCCTCGAATGGCACGCCGAGCGCCGCCGCCTCGGGCTCGATGTACCCCATGCCGAAGCCCAGGATGAGCCTGCCTCCCGACAGCACGTCCAGCGACGCCAGCTCCTTTGCGAGGATGAGCGGGTTGCGCAGGGGCAGCAGCACGATCCCGGTGGCGAGCCGGATTCGTTGGGTGACCGCCGTCAGAAAGGAGAGCACGACCAGCGGGTCGCCGAGCCGGAGCCGCGCGTCGAACGGGCTGTCCGGGCTGGGCGGGTCGGGTAGCACGGGGTGCTCGCCGACCCAGATCGATTCGTAGCCCAGATCCTCGGTGAGGCGGGCGATGCGGGCGAGGGCCTGGTGCCGCAGGGTCGGTTCCTCGTTCACCCCGAACAGTCCCAGGCTGGGGGTTCCATCAGCGGGCTTGAACAGCATCCAGTCGCTCCAGTACACAGTGGTCCAAGAGGATCGCGGTGCGGTGGCGAGTCTATCGACCGGCCCGATCGGCCGGCTGCCGCTGGTGGCGCCGGTAGTGACGTGCGGCGCGGGCGCGATTGCCGCAGGCGGCGGAGCACCACTCGCGCCGCGGGTGGTCCCTGACGAAGAACAGCACACAGCCGGGAGCCTGGCAGTTGCGCAGGAGGTGGCGCTGCGGGCCGGCGAGCAGCTCCACGGCGCTCTCCGCGATCTCAGCCAGGGCGGCGGTGACAGGACCGGCGAGCGTGTGCGTCACGGCCTCTGGCGCACCGTCCCAGCGCAGCTCGTGCCAGCTCGGCGCCGACCGCGTGACCGCGTTGAGCGCCGCAACCTGCGTCGGCGGCGGTGGCTGTCCTTTCACCGCCGCGGCGGCGAGCGCGCGGATCGCGTCGCGCAGCTGGCGCGCCACCGCGAGATCCTCGGTGCTGACGCCGAGCAGGTCGTCGTCGGCGAGCGGGGTTGTCAGGCGGCCGCGCTGGTCGCGCAACCAGGCGGTGAGCTGCTCCGGGGTCCGCAAGCCGTCCCGCAGCGCCCCGCGCGCCGCATAGGTGGCGTTGGCGAGCTCGATGGGCAGCGGCTCGCCCAGCAGCGGCGCTCCACCGCCCGGCACGTGCTCGGTCCTGGACATGTTCTAACGGTACTCCGGCCTTGCATCCGTTACAAAATCATGGCACGGTATCTAACGGCGCACATGCATTACATCCATTAGACTTGCACCGGGCTCGGCGAAAGGGGCGCAGATGAGCAAGGTAAGCAGGGAGCCGTCGCCCGAGGGGCGTGCGGCCGAAGTCGCCTACCTCAACATCGGCACCCCGCGGCTCGTGGGGTGGCGCGGCGAGCAGGTGCGCACCTCCATCTGGAAGCATTCCGTCCCTGGACCGCTGCGCGTCGAGGGCGTCAACCTCCACGGCGACGACCAGGCCGACCGCGCCGTGCACGGTGGCCCCGACAAGGCGATCTACGCCTACGCGCTGGAGGACCTCGAGTGGTGGGCCGCCGAGCTCGGCTCGACGGTCCAGCCCGGCCTGGTGGGGGAGAACCTCACCACCCGCGGCCTGCGGGTCACCGACGCGGTCGTCGGCGAGCACTGGCATCTCGGCACGGCCGTCCTGCAGGTCGCCCAGCCCCGCATCCCGTGCTACAAGCTCGGCCTCCGCCTGGGCGACCCCCAGTTCCCGCGCCGCTTCGCCGCGGCCGCGCGACCGGGCGCCTACCTGCGCATCGTGGTTCCGGGCGAGATCAGTCCCGGGGATCCCATCACCGTCAGCGACCGGCCCGCCCACGGTGTGACCGTGCAGTTCGTCGCCCGCGCCTACCACGAGGACCACGGTCTGGCGGCCGACCTGGTTCACGTCCCCCAATTGGCGGACGGGTGGAGGTCGTGGGCCGCCAAGCAGATGGAGTCTCGAGCCTCCCGTGGCTCGCTCCGCGGGGCCAGAGCCCGGTAGGACGGCCAGGACGGCAG
>WNGB01010337.1_pt1 | contig 12965 bp, 15 predicted proteins | sample 5400681 | NCBI WGS metagenome assembly WNGB01 (sample SAMN13153367, study PRJNA577476) | soil metagenome | isolation source: 115 cm soil or saprolite under grassland replicate 2 | place: USA:California | collected 2016-06-15 | reverse complement strand
CATCATGATTGAGAACGCGCACAAGGCGCTCGAACAGTTCCGCGATGAACACAAGCGCGAGCCGAGCGCGGTCGAGCGCGCGGGGGTGATCATCGTTGCTGCGAAAAGCGTGGGTCGCTCGCTCTTTTTCGCGCTGCTGGTCATCACGGTCAGCTTCATTCCAGTGTTCTCGCTCACTGCGCAGGAAGGCCGTCTCTTTAAGCCACTCGCTTTCACAAAGACCTTTTCGATGTTCTTCGCCGCATTTCTTGGCGTGACATTGGTTCCTGTGCTGATGCTGCTCTTGATCCGCGGCAAAATCACACCCGAGATCAAAAATCCGGTGAATCGATTCTTGATCTGGGCGTATCAACCGCTCGCGAATTTCGTGCTGCGCTATCGCCTGTTTACGCTCGCCTGTGCCGCGCTCCTTCTCGCGCTCACGATTTTTCCGTTCAAGAGACTTGGCAGCGAATTCATGCCGCCGCTCAATGAAGGCACCCTACTTTACATGCCGACGGCGATTCCGGGAATGTCGATTGCCGAGGCAGCGAAAATTTTGCAGATCCAGGATCGCCAGCTAAAGAAAATTCCTGAAGCGGTGACCGTATTCGGGAAAGCGGGCCAGGCCGATACGCCAACCGATCCCGCGCCGCTTTCGATGTTCGAAACCGTTGTCGCGCTTAAACCGCCCGATCAGTGGCGCAAGGGAATGACCTGGGACAAGCTGCTCGCTGAGTTAAACGCCAACATCAAGACGCCTGGTATGGCGAACATTTTTTGGATGCCAATCCAGACGCGTACCGAAATGCTCACCACCGGATTCCGCAGCGTGCTCGGTATAAAAGTTTTCGGGCCAGATCTCGGCGAAATCCAAAAGCTCGCTGTGCAAATCGAGAAAGAGCTTTCCGGGCTTCCAAATACGCGCAGCGCCTTCGCCGAGCGCACGGTCGGCGGCTATTTTCTCGACTTCACTGTCAACCGCGAGGCCGCGGCGCGCTACGGGCTGAAGGTCGGCGACGTGAATGATATCGTCGAGTCAGCCATCGGCGGCAAAAACATTACGACCACCGTTGAGGGGCGCGAGCGTTACCCGGTCAATGCGCGCTACGCACGAGATTTCCGCCAGGACATCGACGCACTCAAACGCGTGCTTGTCGCCACGCCTACCGGTGCGCAGGTGCCGATCGACTTGCTCGCTGACATTCGCTACAAGACCGGTCCTCCCTCCGTGCGCAGTGAGAACGGAAAATTGGTCGGGTTCGTTTTTGTAGACATCACCACAAGCGACATCGACGGCTACGTTCGTAAAGCGTCGCAACAGCTCAGCCAGCGCATTCAATATCCGCCAGGCTATTACATCTCGTGGGCGGGCCAATTCCAATACCTCCAGGAAGCGCTGCAGCGGCTCAAGATCGTGATCCCTTTCACGCTGCTGATCATTTTCGTGCTCCTCTACATGAACACGAAATCGTTGGTGAAAACTGCAATCGTGTTACTCGCCGTGCCGTTCTCGTTGATCGGCGCTTTCTGGCTTCTTTACCTCCTCGGCTACAACATGAGCGTCGCCGTTTGGGTTGGACTCATCGCGCTTGCTGGACTCGACGCCGAGACAGGTGTCGTCATGCTGCTCTACCTCGATCACGCCTGGGAAAAATTCCGTGGTGAAGGTCGGATGAACAACACCCGCGACTTGCACGACGCCGTCCTCGAAGGTGCCGTCGGTCGCGTCCGACCGAAAATCATGACTGTGTGCGCGATCCTGTTTGGCTTGTTGCCGATCATGTGGTCGCCCGCGATGCAAGCCGGCGCCGATGTGATGAAGCGCATCGCCACACCGATGATCGGCGGAGTTATCACCTCTGCAATCCTGGAGTTGCTCATTTATCCCGTGATCTACGTCATCTGGCGGCGACGCGAACTGCCGGATAGGACTGAAGAAGAGCCTGCGCCAATTGTGCCGCCGGTGCTGGTACCATCTCACCGCCTCCGGCATCATTTGCCAAGAATCATTGCCACCACCTTCATCGCGATTGGGCTGATTTACGGCGCGAGTTTCGTCTGGCAGAAAATTCGCCCCCACAAAATTTCAGGCGCATCGTTCGCGACTCAGACCATCAACGACTTGACGGTCAATTTCATTCGTCCGCTGGGCCAGGTCCGCCGCGGCAACAACGAATCCCTCATTGAATTCCGAGACACGCGAGGTCAGCTCGTTGATGTTGGGAACGTGAAGTTCGATATGGATATGAACATGCCTGGGATGCAGATGCATTCCGTCGGCACAATCGAACGGACGAGTACGCCGGGCCGGTATCGTGCCAAGATCAAGATCGACATGGCTGGCGATTGGAACGCCAAGATTTCCTTCGATGGCCCGCACGGAAAAGGGCAACGGATTTTTTCACTGACTGCAAAATGAAATTCACCGTCCCTGGGATTTGGACGTGACTAAGGTCGAAAGGGTCGATGACAAAAGGAAACCTGGTCCAAGACGAAACAATGCACCGTACAGGTTCGCGCGCTGATGCTGTACGGCTGGCGCTACTGCTGACATATATCACGCTCGGCTGGATGACTATCGAAGGAGCCGCGGCGCTCCTGCTCGGCTGGGCGTCGAAGAGTTTATTGTTGGAAGCGTTCGGCATCGACAGCGTCATCGAACTTTTCAGCGCAGCTGTTTTGTTGTGGCGACTCCGAGTTGAAGCGAGCGGCGTTGCGGCAGTCGAACACGTCGATGTTGTTGAGCTTCGCGCAGCGCGTTTGGTCGGCTATTCGCTCTACGTCTTGGTCGTTTACGTCGTTCTTAATTCCGGTTACGGATTGTTCATCGCCAAGCGCATCACCGACACGCACGAAAGCGTCTGGGGCATTCTTATCGGCGCAGTCGCAAAGGTCGGCATGCCGATTCTAGCCGCTTACAAATTGAAAGTTGCAGCTCGCCTGAATTCCCGGGCGTTAAGAGCGGATGCAGTCGAGTCGATCACATGCGGCTACCTGTCGATCGTTTTGATGATCGGCTTGGGCGCAACCCGATTGCTCGGCTGGTGGTGGCTTGATAGCGCGGCTGCGCTCGCGCTGATTCCATTTCTTATCAAGGAAGCTCGTGCCGCCATTTCTGGTGAGCCTTGCTGTACCTGCAAAGACACGAGTTTGCTGCACCAGCGACGCGATGGGGAAGAAGGTGGCTAATAATGACGAAATCTCGGAGGCTGCTGCCGGTGGGACGTGTGCTTCGCATCCTACCCGGCCTCGTTCTGATGGTCTACGTGGTGCCTGTTTACTTTAAAGTCCGGGCGCAAGTTGCCGCAGGGTCGTTACTGCTGGTGCTCGGGTTAATTGGACTCTACGTCCTAATTCATATCCTTGTATCGCGACGAATCTTCTCCTTTGGGCCGTCCCTCGGAACCGTTGTGGCGTCCGGGTTGCTCATCGCGCTGTACGTTGCCGGTACCTCCGCGCTACCGATCGTTGGCCATGGCAAGGGTCAGCTCGCAGCAGTCACCTTCTTAGGTATCTCATTGGTACTCGCTGGTGTGCGTTCTACTCCTGGTTGTGAACTCATGGCGATCCCGGATGTCCTCCTTGGCAAGCACACCGAACTGGCGTGCCTCATCTTCTCCCCTCTCGACAGGCTTGAGCGTAAGTTACGAAGCAAGCGCGACCTCTGAGCGGCACTGCGCCTTGCGTAGGCAATAATTGCGGTTGCCTATATGCCTAATCAGGTATATAGATTCGCATGACGCTTTATGATTTAGAGAATGCGCTCGAGGCGAATCCCAAGCGGTTTCCGCGATTTGTGTTGCCGGATGGTGATTACATCCCTGCACACGCCCACGTCACTGAAGTTGGACACGTGATCAGGAATTTCATCGATTGCGGCGGGCTGACCGGAAAAGAGGAAAAGATCGTGCTGCAAACGCATGTCGGCAGTGACACCGATCATCGGCTTCGATCAGATCGCTTTGCGAGGATCCTGCAACTGGGAAATCGCGTGATTCCGAGTGCAGACCTCGATGTAGATGTTGAGTACGACTGCTGCGTCGTAGCGCAGTATCCGATTGCCGAAGCCAGACCAGACGGCGAGCACCTGAATCTGATCTTGCGCAGCAGCCGAACGCAATGTCGGGCGCGTGAGCGTCGTGATAGCGAAACAGCAGCGTGCTGCGCAACATCCGCGGCTTGTTGTTAATCGTCATGGACTTGATTCAGATCTATCAGTGCTTTTGCGATCGCACGCGATTGCGCATTCTCAATCTTCTTGCGAGATCTCCGCTCTGCGTCTGTCATTTTCAGGACATTCTTGGTGAACCGCAGGTCAAGATTTCCAAACACCTTGGTTACTTGCGTCGCAAAGGTATGGTGGCCACGAAGAGGGAACAGAACTGGATCATCTATTCGCTGCCCGAACAGAGGGCGGACGAATTGGAACGAAATCTAAAATGTTTACAGGACTGCGTCCAAACAGATGCGGTGTTCAAACGCGATATGGAAAAGCTTTCCAGACTTGCAAAGAGCTGTTGTAAGCCGCGCAGCGTATTCAGGCGCGGTGTCAATGGAAGGAAAACAAATGAGAAAACAAAAGGTTCTGTTTATTTGCGCTCATAACAGTGCCCGTAGCCAGATGGCGGCAGCATTGTTGAATGAGACGTGCGGTGAATTCTTTGATGCGCAAAGCGCGGGATTAGAAGCAGGCACAATCAATCCGCTGGTCGAGGAAGCGCTTCTGGAGCTCGGTGTCGATATCTCGAAGAACACAACGCAGCGCGTTTTCGACGTTTGGACATCAGGACAGATATTCCAATTTGTGGTGACAGTGTGTAGTGACGTTGAGGCTGAAGGTTGTCCAATTTTTGCTGGCGTCACTACCCGGTTGCACTGGCCATTTGACGATCCTTCCAAATTCACGGGCACGCACGAGGAACGGTTGGAAGGAACACGTCGAGTCCGCGATCAGATTCGCGCCAGGATCGATTCTTTCTGCGAAGAACACTGCGTCCCGAGCCAAGTGTGAGGAAGCTCGCAGCGGAATTCATCGGGACCTTCTCCCTCGTGTTCGCCGGGACAGGGGCGATTGTGATCGACGAGACGACCTGCGGCGCAGTTACGCATGTTGGCGTTGCGCTGACCTTTGGTCTGATCGTGCTCGCAATGATTTACACAGTCGGTGATATTTCCGGTGCGCACCTGAATCCTGCGGTCAGTCTGGGGTTTTTTGTAGCGCGACGCTTTCCACTTCACCAAGCTATCCCATACATCGCCAGTCAGTGCGGCGGAGCGTTGGCAGCTAGTGGCGTGTTGCGCCTTCTCTTTCCGCAAAACGAGATGCTGGGCACGACAGTTCCCGCCGGCTCGGCAATCCAGTCATTTGTTCTCGAGCTGATTTTGACTGCGACTTTGATGTTTGTGATTCTTAGCGTCTCGACCGGAGCGGCTGAGAAGGGCATCACAGCGGGGATCGTCGTTGGTGCTGTGATTGCGCTCGAAGCGATGTTCGCCGGGCCAATTTGTGGCGCGTCGATGAATCCAGCCCGATCGCTCGGACCCGCCGTGGTGTCGGGCCATTTCACATACCTGTGGATTTACGTTCTCGCTCCCGCAATCGGTGCTTGTATTGGTGTTCTGGGCTGCCGTTGTGTGCGGGAATCCGGATGCTGCTCTGCGGGTGCTTCGGCAACTTCAATGCTGAAAACCAATCAGCTTAATCAATCCTGAGGTTGGCGGGCCACGTCGCGCCGCCATGGCAATTTTCCTTCAATTTCCAATTGCAACGACAAACTCAGGAATGTGCGGATAAGCACGATCATTCCCAGGACGACCACATTTTGCAGGGTTGGCGCGACCACGACGGTCCGAATGATGTCGCCAGCAATGAGAAACTCGAGACCGAGCAGGATCGCGCGCCCTACATCCTGCCGGTAAAGCGAATAATAATTGCCCGTCCCACGGGCACGATCCCGCAGGCGCAGGACAAGTCGGATTGTGGCAGCCACCATGCCAGCGGCCACAATGAATACACCCACGCCATCCACACTCGTGCCGACCACTTCCATGATGTGTCGAAAATATTCCATGACTGCGTTCATAACCGGAAAGCACGCCGACTTTCAATGTTGTTTCTGGGCAACGCGTTGAGGAGTCGCCGGGGCGACCGTTCCACCTTCGCCTCAGGGCTTCGACTGCGGGGTGCGCAACTGACAATCGGGCCATGTCGGCGAGTCGGGCGCGTTTAATGCGCTCATCGGTGCGGGAAATAGCGCCGCCGGATCGGGCACGCCAATGCGCTTGTTCACCCAGTGCGTCTGATACGCCCACGCGGGGAGCGGCGCGGCCTTGGGCGTGCACGACCAGTTGTTGAAGTGGAGATTCACGAGATAGAAGTTCCGTTTCAGTTTCCGGAGCACCTCGACAATCTTCGGATTCTCGAAGCCGTGCATTTCCATCGCAATCTGAGAAATCGACGCCAACAACTCGTCGGGCACTGCGAGGAGCGAATCCCATTCCGCACCCTCGATGTCCATCTTGATGATCAGGCGCCGTCCGGTGTCGCCGTTCTTCCTGATTTGATTTTCCAACGTGTCAAAGAAACGCGACTCCCTGTAGCCGCTCCGATCGCCGACACATTCGTTGTTAAACACGAACGTGCCGCCGTTGCAGGTTGGCCGCGCGGGATCAAAACAATCGTACTGATGCACCGGGACGTGATACCGGCACGACACCTCGCAGCCCCAGTCATCATTCCTGCCAACGCCGTAAGAATACGCTGCGTCGAGCGGCGCAATCAGATTCTCGCACATCAGGTATCCGCCGTCATTGGCGCTGCCGAAGCGCTTGAACGTGCAGTTCTTCAACGCGACTGGCTGGAGTTCCGCAAGAATCGCCTCACGCAGTTTGCGTGCCGCGGACCGGCGCGCGACATCGCCAGTCGCGATGGCGGCCGCTGCTGCGACAGCAATGAAGGCAAACACGATGCGGATGGCAGGTCGTCTCATGAAGGCGCCTTGCATCGATCGCGGCCTCTTGAAAGCATTCTCACGCTGTAATCCTTCTGAGCATCTATGCCTGCTAAGAAGGCATACCTTCCAGAACCACACACGCGACCGCGTGGTGCTCGGTATGGCTAAGCGTGACGAGTGCAGCAGTAACGCCGCGTCGTGTCGCGAGTTCCTTGGCCGGCCCGGATAAAACGAGGAATGGTTCGCCGCTCGGCTTTTTCTGGATGTCGATATTGCGCCAACCTATCGCTTTGCCGATGCCGGTGCCGAATGCTTTCGAAACGGCCTCTTTTGCCGCGAAACGCGCGGCCAAATGACGCGCCGGGAATTTCATCGACATCGAATATTCAATTTCGCCATTGGTAAAAACTCGATGGAGAAAACGATCACCGAATCGATCAATGGAGCGCTGAATGCGGGCGCACTCGACAAGATCGACACCAGTACCGATCACGCTCATCTTGAATTGCCATCGCGTTGAGGACAACGCGATCCACCTTTGACGCTCATCCTGGATATTTTGCCATCACAGCGAGCATTTCTTTCACGGCAGTATCAAGCCCAACCCAGACTGCACGCGACACGATGGAGTGACCAATGTTGAGCTCCGTCAAACACGGAATTTGGTTGATAAGCCCGATATTTTTGTAGTTGATGCCGTGGCCGGCGTTGACCTGGAGATTTGATTCCGATGCGGCGCGCGCGGCGGCTCGCAATTGCTCAAGCTCTTCTTTTTGGATCTTTTCTGTAAACGCGTTAGCCAGGCTGCCGGTATGCAGCTCAACCATCTCGACGCCCAGCTCTGCTGCGGCGTCGACTTGTTCCAAAGTGGGATCGATGAACAAGCTGATTCGAATACCGGAGGTGTGCAACCGTTTGATTGTCGGTTCCAATGTCTTGCGATTTGCGATGACATCCAAGCCGCCCTCGGTGGTAACTTCCTCCCGTTTCTCCGGGACAAGGCAGACTTCATCCGGCACGATGCGTAGCGCCACATCGAGAATCTCCGGTGTGTTGCCCATTTCGAGATTCAATTTTGTCATGATGTTTTCGCGCAGCCGTTCGATGTCCCGGTCCTGGATATGCCGGCGATCGCTGCGCAGATGGGCGACGATTCCCTGCGCACCTGCGCGTTCGCACATTCGCGCCGCAACGATGAGATCTGGTTCAGCGTTCTTGGACTCCGGCATCGTGGCATAGCGGGCCTGGCGTAGCGTTGCTACGTGATCGACGTTGACTCCCAGACGCAGACTGCTCATGTGTTTCGAAAATTTTCGCGAGTTGACCCCGAATGATTTCAGGGTTGATCGCGGGCAAAATAGGACTCATTCAACGAGGTTGAGCAAGTCCGAAACGAAACGGCGAGACGGTGAGTCGGCGATTTTCTTGATTTGGTCCGCGACGCGCTTTGCACGCTCGCCGTTTCGCCGGCTCGCCGTGTCGCCGTTTCCTCGCTTCTCTAGCGATCAGTCGGGCTGGGCGTATTAGGCGCCTGATTTGTCGATTCTTGGCCGCTGGTTTCTGCCTTCGCCTTGTTCAGGGCTGTTTTGGATTTTCGATGAACTGTCTTGGCGCTTTCTTTTGTTTTCTGGCCTACAGTTTGAGCCGTTTCCTTCGTCTTTCTGCCGACAGTCTTGGCGGTCTCTTTGGTTTTTTCTCCGACTGTTTCAGCGGCTTCCTTGGTTTTTTTGCCCGCAGTTTCAAGTCCGTCTTTGACTGTCTGCCCTGTTTTTTTTGCTCCGTGCTTTACTTCTTCCAGTGTTCCTTCCTGCGCGAGCGCAACAAGCGCCGTAGCCACGGTCAAAGTAATAATAAGGCTCGTTATTTTCATGACTGCCTCCTTTTCATTTGCTCTCCCTGTACTAAGAAAACGGATGAGACGTGCGAGCCGCGCGCAATATCCTTATCACGCCGACAACTCAGTATGGCGTTTGCAGCACGTACGCTGGTAAATGGACGCGAGTTTCGAAAGTGGGATGCCGAAAACATAAAGCATCGCGATAAATCCGTAAGCCAGAGTCAGACGCACGCGTCCAATGGTTTCGTAGCGCCTGGGGCTCGCCATGATCCGTTTGCGACTGTATATCACGCGACCGTGGCGCCGGAGCTGGCGAAAAAATTCCACGTCCTCCATTAGAGGCACTTCTGGAAAGCCGCCTATGTCCAGAAACGCCGTGCGCCGGCAGAATATCCCGTGATCGCCACACCGCATTCGTAGCAGAAGCCCGGCATAATGCGCGAAGTTGTCCGTCAATCGATAGATGAAGGCTTGCGGCAGGCGAATTCGAAAAAAACCGCCTGCGACATTCGGATCATCCATGATGCACTCGATCTCTTCCAAACAGCCCCACGGAACTTCGGCATCGACGTGTACAAACCAGAGAATGTCGCCGTGCGCGGCGCGCGCACCAGCATTCATTTGTACCGCCCGATTGCGCTTGCTTACGACAAGTTGATCGCAAAAGCCCGTCGCAAGATCAGCCGTGCCGTCGGAGCTTCCACCATCCGCGACCATGATCTCTGCTGCCGGCGCGCGCTCGCGCAGGCGCGCGAGAAATGGCCGTAGCAGTCGCGCTTCGTTAAAAACAGGAACAATGATTGAGAGCTTCATTCGAATGCTTTTCACCAAATCGCCTGCCAGGGATATTGATCCAGGAATAAAGGGCTAGGTGATGCCTAGTGAAACATCCACACCGCAATCAGCAGACGAAGCAAGAAGAGGGGAATTCGTATGTTTTCAAGACTAATTATTGCAACAGCCATTGCGCTGTTCTTCGCACCGGCGGGATGGATCCTTGGCCAGGAGCATCCGGAACATCCCGAACACCCGCAAAAGGGCAAAAGCGCCGAGAAACAGGTGAGTAAGGTCGATATTTCAACTGGCATCAGGAGGAACATCGACACCCAAAGCAAAAAGAGCGCTGACGGGAAGTTTCACGTCAACTACGAGGGTCAGGATCTTGCTCTCGATCTAATCCGAGTGCATGACGACCGGCTTTCCGATCTTGGCGGAGGCAAATACTTTGCTTGCGTGGATATGAAAGGCGCAGACGGAAATACTTATGACATTGATTTCTTTCTGAATGGCCAGCCGGGTGAAATGAAAGTCACCGAGACCTCTGTGCACAAAATCGATGGCAAACCGCTTTACGATTGGAAGGAAGACAATGGGAAGTGGCATAAATTGCCGGCCAGCTAATCTTGTTTCCCAGTTGCCCATGCGGCTACTGATTCTAGCAGTCTTTCTCGTCGCGGGCGCACTTGCGACTGGCGCCGTTGACAATCCGGGCATCGTCAAAGGCACTGATCAATTTGAGTTCGTCTATCGAGTTAAACTTCCTGAGATCAAAGGCGAAGCTCGGGTCTGGATACCGCTGGCCAAGACCGATGCCTTCCAGACTGTGAAGGAGGAAGAACTAAACATCCCAATGAAATGGGAAAAGGTGCAGGATCGGGATTATCGAAACGACATTTGCGTGCTTCATCCCCAGTCTGAAGACAGTGGTAAAACGATCGAACTCCGATACCGCGTGGTGCGCAAAGAAAAAGCCGCCTATCCAGCAAGCAACGCAGAAGCCGCGCGTTACTTGCATCCAGAAAAGCTGGTGCCCATTAACGAAACTTTCAGAACTCTTGCTCAGAAGGCGGCAGCGGGAAAAACCGACGACCTCGAACGCGCGAAAGCTCTCTACGACCATGTTATGGGCCGAATGCGCTACGACAAATCCGGGACCGCCTGGGGCCGGGGCGACGCGATTTACGCATGTGACTTTCGCACGGGAAATTGCAGCGATTTTCACGCTTATTTCATCGCTTTAGCGCGAAGCATCGGCATACCCGCTCGCTTTGCAATCGGCGCTACCATTCCAGCTGATAAGAACGAAGGGACAATCGAGGGCTATCATTGCTGGGCGGAATTCCTGGCAGATGGGCGCTGGGTGCCAGTGGATATCAGCGAAGCGTGGAAGAATCCTAAACTCGCGGATTACTATTTCGGTCATAACCCGGCCAATCGATTCGAACTGACTAAGGGTCGCGACCTGGTTGTCGATCCCGAGCCGGCAAGTGGCCCGATCAATTTTCTCGCCTACCCGCTGCTGGAGATGAACGGTGAGATAATCAAGCCCGAGACCACGTTTACATTCCACCGTATCGGCACATAGAACGCCCTGACAAACACGCAGTCGTTGTAGCCACAGCGCTGTGTCGCTGTGCCGTCCAAGCGCCTCGACGCAAGCTAGGCGGCTACAACTCCGGCGCTTGCGCTGAGAGTAGATTTGCTTATCAACTCCACATTGCCGCTGCCTATACGGCGATGATAAAATCAGAGCGGCAACACGCCAGACCGTGCAAAAAATTCCGCTAATGGATTATGTCGGCAGACCGCTGCTGGCTTGTGTGTTCCTCGCGCTGCTCTTGCTCCAGTGGCGTTTCCCTCTGCGACGTCAGCATTTCAGCATGTTGCACCGGCTCGTGCGCAACTTTGTGCTTTCAATTCCCGGCTTCGCGATTGTGCGTTTCGCCATGTTGCCAATCCCGATCGCCGTCGCCATATGGGCCAAAGAGGAACATATTGGCCTGTTAAACTGGTTTGGCGTGCCGTTTTTGATCACTGGCATCGCTACGTTTCTTCTGATGGATTACGCCTACTGGTGGTGGCATTGGGCGAACCATATGATTCCCCTCTTCTGGCGATTCCATAACGTGCATCACACCGATCTTGATCTCGATGTAAGCACTGCCGCGCGATTCCATTTTGGTGAGATGATTTTTTCGATCGGATTTCTTTCGGTGGCAGTGATGATCTTTGGCGTCGCACCGATAATGCTCGTCGCATTCTTTGTCACACTTGAAACTGCGACCCTCTTTCATCATTCCAACTGGCGGCTGCCTATAAAGCTGGAGCGGCTCTTAAATCTGATAATTGTGACACCGCGGATGCACGGCATTCATCATTCGATCGTGCAACGGGAAACGAATTCAAATTGGGGCACCATTTTTTGCTGGTGGGACAAACTCCATCGCACGTTGCGGCGCGATGTGTCGCAGGACGAAATCACGATCGGAGTGGCCGCTTATCGCGATGAGAAGGAGCTCACGCTCGGGCAACTATTGGTTTTGCCGTTTCGCGGACAGCGCCCGTGGCGATTGCCAAGCGGCGAAGAGCCTGACCGTACAATCCAGGCCGCAGATGAACTTGCGGAATAGCAACTTGTTAGATTTCCCCCAATATAATCGACCGGGAGTGTAAGGGAGCTATTCTGGCAGGCCATCGATGAACCGTTTCACGCGCGAATTGGCGGACCACTCGGCTTCACTTCGTCGAGGGCGTCCCGAGATTCTTCAAGTGAATGTGGGCAAGCTTTGCAATCTCACCTGCGTGCATTGCCACGTAAATGCTGGTCCGAAGCGCAAAGAAATTATGACGCATGGAACCATCGAGCGGATTGTTTATTGGCTGGCCAAAACGCAAATTTCAACCGTCGACCTTACTGGCGGCGCGCCGGAAATGATTCCCGACTTTCGCTTTTTCATCGACCAAGTGAAAAGACTACAGCCGCCACGACACATCATCGATCGTTGTAATTTGACGATCTTGCTCGAGCCCGGTTATGAAGATCTGGGCGAATTCCTCGCGAGAAACAGGGTCGAGATTGTTGCATCAATGCCGTGTTATTCAGCGGAGAATGTGAATGCACAACGGGGCGAAGGCGTTTTTGACGAGAGCGTCGCCGCTCTGCATTTGCTGAACTCGTTAGGCTACGGACTCGACCCAGAACTGCCATTGCACCTCGTTTATAATCCGGTCGGCGCATTTTTGCCGCCGTCACAGGACGAGCTGGAAGCCGATTACAAGCGCGAACTCAAAAAGCATTTCGGAATTGTGTTTAATAACCTTTATGCGCTGACGAACCTTCCAATCGGGCGCTTTGCAAGCTATCTGCGGCATAGCGGTACACTGCAAGATTACATGCAACTGCTCATTCACGC
>WNGB01019771.1_pt1 | contig 12966 bp, 14 predicted proteins | sample 5400681 | NCBI WGS metagenome assembly WNGB01 (sample SAMN13153367, study PRJNA577476) | soil metagenome | isolation source: 115 cm soil or saprolite under grassland replicate 2 | place: USA:California | collected 2016-06-15 | reverse complement strand
GCAAGTACCCGGACGACGTCGAGGCGAAGATCTTCCACGCCCTCGCCCTGAACGAGACGTTCGACCACAAGTCCATGGAGCCGCTCCTGAAGGCCATCAAGATCCTGGAGCCGATCGACAAGAAGTACCCGGATCACCCGGGCGTCACCCACTACCTGATCCACAGCTACGATTTCCCGACCATTGCCAAGCGCGGCGTCCCCGCTGCCAACAAGTACGCGAAGATCGCGCCCTCGGCGCCCCACGCCCAGCACATGCCCTCGCACATCTACTCGATGGTCGGCATGTGGGAAGAGTCCGTGATGTCGAACTGGCGCTCGGTCGCGGTGGCGAACGACTACGTGGCAAAGGCCAAGCTCGACGGCACGTTGGGCGGGGTGCCCCACGCGTATGACTTCATGGCCTACGCCTACCTGCAGCTCGGCCAAGACATGAAGGCCCGGGGCCTCATCCAGGACACCATGTCGATCACGAAGGTCATCGGGGTACCCCTGGCAGGGGCAACGGCGCGCGCGGCGGTGCCGGCCCGTTACATGCTCGAGCGCCAGGACTGGCAGGGCGCCGCGCAACTGCAGCCGCTCGGCACCGGCTACCCGATGGCCGAGGCGATCACGCACTTCGCGCGGGCCGTGGGCGCCGCGCGCAGCGGTGACACCACGGCGGCCCAGGCGGACATCGAGAAGCTGAAGGAGCAGCGGGCGGCGCTGGAGAAGGCGGGCCAGGGTTACTGGGCCGGCCAGGTCGAGATCCAGATCCTCGGCGCCCAGGCCTGGATGGCCCAGGGCCAGGGCAACAAGTCCGACGCCCTCAAATTCATGCGAGCGGCCGCGGACCTCGAAGATGCTAGCGAGAAGCACGTCGCCATGGAGAACCGGCTCTACCCGATGCGTGAGCTCCTCGCCGACATGTTGATGGCGCAGAGCGAGGCGGCAGCCGCCCTGAAGGAATACGAGACCTCGCTCAAGAACGCGCCGATGCGGCTGCGCGGCTTCTACGGGGTGGCCAAGGCCGCCGAGGCCTCCGGAGACGCGAAGAAGGCGCGCGAGTACTTCGAAAAGCTCGCCCGGCTCACGCGGTACGCGGACGGCGATCGGCCCGAGCTGCGCGAGGCGAAGCAGCGGCTGGCCAGCAAGTAACGATGTGATCGGCGTCAAGATTTCCGCCGGCCTGCTCGGTCTCGGCCTTGCCCTGCTGCCTGGCACGACCCTCGCCGACCCGACCGACGAGCCGCCGACGGAGGGACAGCTCGACCCGGAGTACGCGGCGGGGAAAGCGGCCATCGCGGTCAAGGACTGGAATGCCGCGATCCGGTCGCTTTCCTCGGCCGCCCTTCGCGACACGCGCAACGCCGACATCGAGAACTACCTCGGCTACGCCTACCGGCAGAGCGGCCAGCTCCAGTCTGCCTTCACGCATTACCAGCGGGCGCTGCAGCTCGATCCGCGGCATCGCGGCGCCCACGAGTACATCGGTGAGGCCTACCTCATGGCCAACAACCTGACCAAGGCCGAAGAACATCTCGCCGCCCTGCGGCGGATATGCCTCATCCCTTGCGAGGAGTACGAGGACCTCAAGAAGGCGGTAGCCGACTACCGGGCGCGCGCGGCAAAGTAAGGCGAGCACCACGTTGAGCATGATTGATATCGGTGATTGCGGGCCCCTGCAATCATCGCGGCCCCAACGCCCACGGACGGCTCACCGTAATTCTCCAGGCGTAGCGCGACGTGTCAGCTCGTGGTGTCGGACAGATCTGGTGCCAAGCTGGTGCCAAACGTGGCCGGTCCACCGCGCACCATCCGTACCTGCCGTCACGCGGGAGGCTCGTCAGTTCGCTCGGTTGGGTTCCCTTGATCCTGCTGAGTGGGTTCTGGAGCGGGATTCGTAATCAGTAGGTCGCGGGTCCGACTCCCGCCCCCGGCTCCAGCCAATTCAGCAGGTTCCGATGCACCCGTCCCACCGAACACGGCGTTTGCTACCACTTTGCTACCACTTCCGCCCGGAGTCGCATCGTCGAGGCGATCGACGGCCGCTGTGTTGCCCATCGGGAGCCAGCGGCCGTAGGTGTCGACCGGCAGCTGGATGCTCGCGTGACCGAGCTGACGCGGGACGTAGGCCGGGCTCTCGCCTTGCTGGAGAGGGAGCGAGGCGAAGGTGTGGCGCAGGCAGTGCGGGCGTGAAGTCGGCGGGAGTTCAGGGGGTTTGACGAAGCCGAGGGCGCGTTTGCGCGAGCTGAGCCGAAGTGCTACAATGTAGCACTATGAAATCCATCGGTGTCCGGGAGCTGCGACAGCGGGCAAGCGAGTATCTCCGCCATGTCGAGGCGGGGCAGGCTTTGGAAATCACCGCGCGCGGGCGGCCCGTCGCCTTGCTTGTCCCCTTGCGCGGCACCGGCCATGTCGAGCGCCTGGTCCGCCGCGGGCGCGTGATCCCGCCGACGGCTGATTTGCTCGATCTCGGCCCACCGCTGGCGCCCGTGGCCGGCAGGCCCCGCCCGAGCACCGTCCTCCTTCGCGGGCGGTCCCGGGAGCGATAGACGCGGGTGGTGTACCTGGACTCCTCCGCGCTGGTGAAGCTGGTCATCACCGAGCCCGAGTCCTCGGCGCTCCGCCGCTATCTTGGCGAGGAGCCTGGACGGGCCTCCTGTGCCCTGGCCCGGGTCGAGGTCCTTCGCGCGGTCCGTGGGCACGGTCCTCGGGCGCTGACCCGGGCCCGACGACTCCTGGAGCGGTTGAACCTCGTGCAGATCGACGAAGAGCTTCTCGATGCAGCGGCGGCGCTCGACCCGCGCGTCTTGCGCAGTCTCGACGCCATTCATCTGGCGGCGGCGCAGCTGTTCGGCGGCGAGCTGACAGCCCTCGTGACCTACGATCGCCGAATGGCGGCAGCGGCGGCGCTCGTTGGTCTGACGGTCGCGGCTCCACGCTGATCCGCCGCGGGGGCGGCGCCGCCTTCCGGGGCATCGCGGCTCGAGCAGCAGCCGGGCGTGGCCGGAGCCGGAATGGCAGGCGGGCTGCGGACGACGGCGCCTGGTGCGGAGCCGTCGGACTGATGGACTTTCCCGAGAGCGAATGTCGTGGTCGGGCGCGGGGCCGGGATCCGTCGGATGCTGTACCCTCGATTCCGATGCAAGGGCGATCCCTCGAGGAAGCGGCGCGACGCCTGGCCGATGGTCACCGGGCGCTCGTCGCCGACCGCGTGCTCGAGCCGCTCGCCTCGGACACGCACGACACGCAGCGCTGGATGGACTGTGACCTCGCGTCCTTCGTCGAGGACCGCCTCTTCGAGACGATGGACCCGACGATGCTGACCGACGATCTCCGCCGGGCCTGGACGGCGCGGGCCACGCGTCCCGACGAGCGGATCGAGAGCCCGCACGAACGCGCCTGGTACCTGAGCCCGTTCTGGCTGCTCGCCGCCGGTGAGCGGGTCGGGACCATCGCGCTGGCGAACAGCCTCGCCGGTGCCGACGTCGTGTCCGTCTGGAGTCTCTACGTGACGCCCCGGCACCGGCGTCGCGGCATCGCCGGGCGCGCCCTCCGTCGCTGCGACGCGGTGCTTCGCGCCCATGGTGCGCGGGGCCTCCGGATCCCGACGTGGTGGTCGTGGCAGGGCTGCCGTGCGGTTCTATCTCGGGCTCGACCTGGGCGAGATCGACTGATCCTGGGCGACACGAGCCGCGGCCCGGCGACGCTGAAGGTGGCTCACGGCTTGAGCTTGTAGGTCCGCTCGATGATCGTCGCCATGTCCGGCCCCTTCCAGTAGGGCTGGATCCAGCGCATGTGCCGATCGGTCCAGTGGGCGGCTGCCCGGCGCCAGTGCCCGCGGACCATGAACCGGCGGAGAATGGTGCGGCCGTCGGGGACCCTTTCCAGCTCCTGCATCCGGCGCACCTTCGAGATCTCGATCGCTCCCGGCAGGAAGTAGACCTCCTCCGAGCTGTACGTGAGGGGTGCTCCGGGGCGATGACGGGGCCCCTTCACATCATGGCGCGGAGCGGGCCGGAGCTGCTGGTCGACGCCCGCGCTCGTGGCGTAGAGGATGGCGTTGATGGTGACGCGGATTAGTCCGCGAAGCGGGTGCGAGTCGGGAATCGCCGGCTCGACGGTGATGCGCGAGGCGACCGCGTCGAGGTAGGTCTCGACCGGGGAGTCTTCCTCGAGGGCCATCGTGTGACGGACCAGGTGAGGGAGGTCGGCTCCCAGCGCATCGAGTGCGAAACAGATCTCGAGGGTTCTCACGTCGCCGAGGCGCTCCTCGGTGACGTACACGGTCGCCACGCGGAGGAACTGACCGGACAGCGGACAGGTCCGGTCGCCAGCGAGCATCCGCTCGGCCAGGGAAAGGACGTGTCGATCCGTGAAGACCAGCGCACAGGAGGGGAAGGGGGCGCGCAGTTCCCGTCCGGCGACGTCGAGGTCGGTGTGGTCGAGCATGTAGGCGAGCGACTCGTCGACCCAGAACGTCTTCCGGCGGTGCAGCTCGAAGTTGACCATCACCCGCAAGAAGGGCGAGAGTGCCGGCGGCCGATCTGCCGGAGCGTTCACCGGGCGGTGCCTCGCCTCCCACTCGCGCAGGAACCGCTGGAGGTCCAGGTTGGCGCGGAATCCCTCCTCGCGCAGGACCGTGATGGCATCCTCGAAGCCAGGGTCGCGGCGCAGTTGCTCGGCCACCCTCCGGCTGAGCTCACCGCTCCCCGGGACCATCTCGGCCGCACGCTCGTGGGCGAGCGGAGGCGGGTGCGTGGGCGCGGCATGCTCCTCGAATCCGAGCTCGCTCCACATCCACGACGGGTCGTAGGCCGGGTGGCCGTCCTTGAGCGCCCTCTGGTACATGCCCTCCAGGCCGCAGATCAGCTCGGCCAGCCTCGGGCGCACGGCCGAGTCCCTGGCGGCCTCCCGGGGCGTGCGGCCGTCCAGGGCAGGGATGGATTCGTCCAGCCACGCGCGGTAGTACCTCGCGTAGTAATTCAGGGTGAGAGCCTCGGCCACGCCGGGTGGAAGCGCCTCGGCCCCGGACCTCTCGGACTTGTCTTCCCGCACACCCGGCCGCAAGCTCTCCCGGACGCGCCGAGCGAGGTCCTCGTGGCTCGTGGCTCGATGGCGGATCGCACTTCCCACGATCGATTCGATCATGGCGCGCCCGCGTTCGCCTCGCTCGACCGAGTTGGTCTCCAGGACAAGGCCTCCGTCGCGGTGCTCGAGGCGCCCGAGACTGACCGGCTCGTTGCGCGCATTCGTTCCCGACCAGGCGTACTCTGACTCCCCGACCCGTTCGATTCGCTCCTGGCCGTCGAGCGACCGCACGAGCGCCGGGGCGTCGAGCACGTCGAAGAGCACCCGCGTGACGACCATCGGCTCCCCGTCGGTGTTCCGCAGGTCGGGCACGAAGGGCTCGAGAATCGCGCCGATCCAGGCGTCGTGGAAGAACGGCGCCGTCTCCTTGTAGAACGCGCCGACGCCCGCGCCGGGACGCTCGCGGAGGAAGGCCTCGCGCAAGCAGGAGAGCTGCGACCGCACCGGCCCGTGAAGGAGCGGGGGAAGAGGGAGCAGCCCGGCTTCGATCTCCGGCTGGCCGGAAGCACCGCGGGGAACGATGCGGGCGGCGATCCAGTCGAACCGATTGAGCGTCCGCGAGCCGAGCCGCTCCCGGACCGTCACCTGGTCTCCCTCGAGCACGTCGCGCAGGGTGAGCGACACGCCAGGAAGCGCATCCACCACCTCGTAGATGTGCATCGCCGTGCCGGCGAGGGTCCGGAGGTAGGCGCGCTCCCCGGTCGAGAGCCCAGGGTGCTCCTCCAGGAAGCGATCCACCACGAGCCGGCCATCGTCCAGGGTGAAGTCGAAGGCAAACCACATGTCGAAGGCATCATCGCTCAGTCGCCTCGTCGTCTCGTCCGGTTCCGCGGGGTGATCGAGATACCTGCCCCAGAACGCCTCCAGGGCGGTGTCGTCCTCGGGGCCGAGACGATCCTCGATGAAGCGCTCGAGCCGGGCCAGGGCCGAGAGGCGCTCCGCTCCCGTGTAGCTGGCGCGATCGGGCGCTGGTCCGGATGCAGGACCTGCGAGGAGGCAGCACTTCTTGAACTTCTTGCCGCTGCCACAGGGACAGGGCTCGTTGCGGCCCGGCTTGCTCATGGCGTGATCCCGGCGATGGAAGGTTGCATTCTGGGAGAAGAGTAACACGACCGCCCGGGCCCTCGGCGGCGCGGATCATCGTGGAGGGGGGGTCGCTTCCCCGGGCCGTCAGGGTCAGCGCGACCGGGCTCGCTCAACCCGGGCAAGAGCGCGAAGGCGGCCTTCTGCGCGGGCAGGGGAATCCCGCCCCATCCTCTATAACCACGCTCGCCATCATCGCCGGTATGCTGCCGGTGGCGCTGGGCGAGGGCGACGGCTCCGCCTCGCGCGCCTCCCTCGCCGCCGCGGTGGTGGGCGGCTTGGTGGCCAGGCGCTCGGTCTCATCGTGACTCACCTGATGACGCCGATCATCTACTCGATCTTCGACGACCGGCGCGGGCTCCGGATCTTCTCGTGCATCAGCCTCCCGCGATGGCGGCGCGCGTACGGATGTTGAGTGGATCGAGACCCCGGGCGATCCAGGAGGGCCGATTTCTGAGAGCACCCAAGTGTCCAGGAGATGGCTCAGGGGCAAGCGGTGCGCGTCGTCGAGCGTCCGGAAGAGCTGGCTGCTGACGTGTGGGAGTCCGACTCGGAACTCGAGAAGTTTCTGGCTGACACCTATCGTGCGCGGGCCAGCATGCCGCACTCGCGGACAGACCCTCAGGCGTCGCGTATGCTAACGGAGACGCGAAGCGTTCCCCCGCGGCTTTCGTGACAGTCCGGGCGGATCGCCGGGCGAGGCGGCCAGGGCGAGGGCGATCAGGCGAGACTGGCGGGCGTGTGAGGCCAGCGGTCGCCAGGATGGCCTTACTGTAGGCGCTGAAAGCTATACACCCGTGGTGCTTGCGTCGCCGAACCTTGGTGCCAACCTGGTGCCAAACGTGGGTAATCCATCGCGTACCAGGCGGACATGGGCGTCATGCGGAAGCGTCGCCAGATTGCTCGGTTGGGTCGTCTTGATCCGGCTGAGTTGGCTCCGGCGCGGGATTCGTAATCAGTAGGGCGCGAGTTCGACTCTCGCCCCCGGCTCCGGCCAATTCAGCAGGTTCCGATGCACCCGTCCCGCCGAACACGCCGTTTGCTACCACTTTGCTACCACTTGCTTCCGGAGTCGCGTCATCGAGGCGATCGACGGCGGCCTTGTTGCCCATCGGGAGCCAGCGGCCGTAGGTGTCGACCGTGAGCTGAATGCTCGCGTGGCCGAGCTGGCGCTGCACGTAGGCGGGGCTCTCGCCCTGCTGGAGCAGGAGCGAGGCGAATGTGTGGCGCAGGCAGTGCGGCGTGAAGTGCAGCGCGAGTTCGGCGTCCTTCAAGATGCGCTTGAACGCCTTGTCGGCATTGGTGGTGTCGAGGGGCGTGCCCCGCTTGGTGCAGAACACCCGGGGCGGGAGGGCAGGCCACCCGCGGCGCAGCGTCTCGGTCTTCCGTTCGATCTGGAGGCGGAGGAGCGTCCTCGCGAGCTGCTGGCTCATGTCCACCGTCCGACCGTGCCGGCTCTTGGGTGTGTCCAGGCGCCCCCGCGAAAACCCACGGGCGACCCGGATCTCGCGCGCGCGGAAGTGCAGGTCCTCCCACTGAAGCGCGAGCGCTTCGCCAAGCCTGAGCCCGGCGCGCGCCATCGTGAAGAAGAGCGGGGCCCAGTGGCGTTCTTCTTTGGCGGCCGTCCCGAGTAGGTGGGCAAGCTGCTCGCGGGTGAAGGCCTTGATGGCTTCCTGGCGCTCCCCGGACCGCTTGACCAGACGGAGCTGCCGCCCGAGGCGCTCCGCGGGGTTCGACAAGATCACACCGTCGTCGACGGCAGCGTTGAGCATGGCTCGGAGCGTGGCGTGGATGATACGGACTGAGTTCCGGGCGAGCCCCGAGACGAGCTTCTCGGCGAGGAGCGCTTTGATGCGTCCCCTGTGGAGCTGGCGAATTTTTACCGGGCCCAGGGCTGGGGTCAGGTGGAGCCTGAACGTGTCCTTGTAATCCGCGAGCGTGCGCGACTTGACGCCGGCCACGAAAGCGTGCTTGCCCTTTTGGCCAGGCGAGGCATCATACTCTAGGTGGGCACTGTGCCCCGGCCATTTGACGGAGCGGTGGGTGCGTCGTAGGGTCCGGGCACAGCAAGATGAAGCCCAGATCGGCCAGCCGGGCCGTAACCACGGGAAAGGGCGACCAGAATGAACCGGCGTGAGGTAGCGCTCACGATCAAGCTGACAGGACCTGGCATTGGCGAGGGCCGACTCGCTCTCGCCGAGCTGGCGGGCGCGTGAGCGTCTCAGCTGCGCGGCGAGGGGTCGCTCGCGTGTCCGATCCAGCGTCACGTTGGGCTGGCGGCTCTTCGCTGGGGTAGCGCGGTCGGGCCTGTGACGGCGCTCCTCGTCGAGGATGCCGTCGCCGCGCCCTACTCCTTATGCTTCGGCGAGGCCCGAAAGCCGGCGCGTGTCACCGCCTCGATGAGCTGATCGACAGTGACCACCGCTGGATCGAACGTGACGCGCGCTTCCTTGGCCCGGAAGCTCACGTCCGCCCGACTCACGCCCTTGAGCCCTTCCAGGGCTCGCTTGACCGCGAGGGGTCAGGCGCCTCAGGTCATGCCCTCGATGGCCAGCAGGGCCGTCGTGGGCGCCGCCAGGGCCGCGTGCGCGACCAGGAGTAGGAGCAACACGATGAGCCAGGGCGCTCGGGGCCTCATGGCCTCGCCTTGCCGCCCATGTCCTTCATGTCGCGCATGTCGTGCCCGCTCGCACCCTGCCCGCGGCCGTCAGCGATCCGCGCGAGGAGCTCCGAGGTCATCTCGGGGAACCGGTCGAGGACGATGGCGCTCGTCACGACGAGCGCCGCCAGCGCGAGCGCCGCTAGCGTGATCCGGCTGCCGGCCATCCGGCAGGCCAGCGCGTCGCACCGTCTCCGCTCTCGAACGTACAGGACCACGCCGGCGAGCACGCCGGCGATGCCGGCGGGGATGAGGAGCCACGGGTACTGCATCGTCACGGCCATGAAGGCCCCGCTGCCCAGCCCGAGGGCGATCACGGCCAGCGGCAGGAGGCAGCAGAGCGAGGACAAGGCCGCGCCCACCCAGGCCACGACCCCCGCGCCGATCGTCTCCGGCTTCATGGGGTCCGCCGCCTGATCCAGTAGCGGTACGCGACAAGCCCCACGAAGCCGGCGAGCACGGGGAGCAGGACCGAATCCAGGTGGCCGGTCCAGGCGCCGAGGGCCCAGCGCGACAACGGCTGCCGGGGTGAGACAGACCAGGCAGCCCACGACGGCGCCGATGATCCCGAGCGCGAACCAGCGATCACGCCACATCGTCCCCTCCTACGGTTCCCCCGCCGCGAAGGCGCCGTACTCGAAGGTGAGCCGGTAGCGACGCCCGCAGCAGTCGATCGTGTCGCCCGCCTTCGCCTCGTCGGGCAGCGTCAGCACGTCGTCGCAGCTCGGGCAGCTCACGCGATAGGCGAGCGTGGCCGCCCAGCGCCCGCCGTCCCGCCGCAGGCGCAGGGCGTGGCCGGCGCAGTTCGGGCACTCCACGAGGTCCCCGGGCTTGGCCCCCTCGGGCACCGACACGATCTGGCCACAGTCCGGACAGCGGACGGACATCTCGGGTCAGATCCCGAGCAGGCGCTTGAGGCGTCCGCGGTCGAAGCCCACGACCACCTCGTCGTCCACCGTGATCACGGGCACGGCCAGGCGGCCGGTCCTGGCGACCAGCTCCTCGCGCGCGCCGGCGTCCTCCGCAACGTTCTTCGCGGCGAAGGCGATGCCCTGAGACGAAAGAAACTCCTTCGCCGCGTGGCAGGACTGTCAGGTCGAGGACCAGTAGACCGTCACTTGTCGATCGCTCATGGATGCGCTCCTCCCAGAAGGCCGCCGAAGATCCGCTCACCGAGCTTGAACGCTTCGGCCGCCGTCGTCCCGGCGCCCGCTGTCTCCGGATTCGCCGCTCGCCACGCCCTCAGGTGCTCTTCCGACCGGAAGAAGTTGAGCGTGGTTCAGAGCGATGTGCAGGCGCGCCGCTCGCCTGCTTGACGCTTGCCGACCCAGACCATGACCTCCCCGGCGCCGAGCGGCCCCGTCGCATCGGCCGCCAGCTCGAGCGGCTCCCCGCAGTGATGGCACCGCGCGCGGATCAGGATGCGGGCGCCCAGCATCGCGGCAATCCCCAGCGCGTCGGTCGCGCAGCAGGCGAAGCGCTCCCGGCCATCCGGGAGGCTGACCAGGAAGGGCGTCGGCGTCGCGGAGAACGGATACGCGAGAGGGATCTCGTCCTCCGCCAGGACAATCAGGTCCTTCTCGTCGAGGGCCGCCAGTTCGTCGCGGACCGCGGTGGCAGGCCAGTCACGGAAGGCCGTCTCGACCTCGCGCACCGGGATGGGGCCGCCGCGCTCGGCGAAGGCGCGGAGTATCCACCGGAGCACCTTGGCCTGCGGCCCCTGACGCCGCTCCGCCCAGCGCGCCTCGAGACCCTGGTCCACCAGCTCATCGGCCGTCTTGATTTCAAGGTTCATGGGTTGGTCTCGTCACTGCTTGACCCGTGCCGGGTAGCCGGCCTTCGTCGACGCCTCGACGAGCGCCGGGAGTGTGACCTTGCCGTCGTCATAGCTGACGACCGCGGTCTTTGCCTCGTACGACACCTGGACGTCGCGGACGCCGTCAACGCCGCCCAGCGCGCCCTTGACGATCAGCGGGCAGGCGGCGCAGGTCATGTTCTCGACGACCAGGGTGACGCGCCGTTCGGCGGCGGCCGCCGGGCCTACGCTCACCAGTGCGACGACGACCAGCAAGGTCGCGATCCATGGCTTCATGTGATGAGTCCTCCTCTCACCCGCTGAAGGCGAGGTGAACGATGTAGGGAAGGGCGAGCGTCCCCGCCACGAGCGCCGTGGCGGCCCACAGCGCGCCCTTGACGAGCCAGCCTGCTACTGGCCGCGCGCATGCCGCGCCCGGCTCGCAGGCGGATCGCGATCGGCGGTAGACGAGGACATATCCGGCGAGCAGCAGCCCGAGCGTGATCGCGATGAAGATCGGCTGGTAGGGAGCGAGCGCCGTCAGCGTGCCCATCCACGCGCCCGTGAGCCCGAGGGCGAACAGGGCGAGCGGCACGATGCAGCAGGAGGATGCGGCCAGGGCTCCGAGCAGGCCTGCCGCCGCGAGCCAGCCCGGCCGGACCGTGACCTTCCCCGGAAGCCGGGACTCTTCAGCCGAGGCCTCGAGAACCGTGGTGGCCGTGCGTTCCGTCATGACATCCTCACCTTGCGGCACCGGGGCCGTGGGGATAGGGATGCAACCTGTAGCGACTACAGGTTCAAGGGGTTTTTTATGAGGTCCCAGCCCCCCGGAATGTCCACCCGGCTGACCATCGGCACGCTGTCGGAACGCACCGGCTGCAACATCGAGACGATCCGCTACTACGAGCGGATCGGGCTGATGCCCCGGACGGCCCGCAGCGATGGGGGGCACCGGCTGTACGGCGAGGAGCATGTCAAGCGCCTGGGCTTCATCCGCCGGAGCCGGGAGCTCGGCTTCACGCTCGACCAGGTCCGGACGCTGCTGGCGCTCGTCGACGGGCGTCGGTACACGTGCGCCCAGGTCAAGCGCATCACCGTCGAGCACCTCGATGAGGTGCATCGGAAGGTGGCTGATCTCAGGACGATCGAACGGGTGCTCAAGGACATGGCCGCGCAGTGCGATGGCGGCGCCGTGCCCAAGTGCGCGGTGATCGATGCGCTCTTCAGCCCACGGTCTGGGGCTGGTTCGTAGCAGACCGCGGCGTTAGGGCCAAGGGCCCGAGCGCTATGGAACGCGCTTTCCGATAAGCGTCAGGCTTCCCGTTGAGACCCAGGCGTATCCGGCAGCCAACCGAGCCAAAGCGGATACCGTAGGAGCCCGCTCGGCTTACGCCTCAGCAAACCAGCTCGCGCCGCGCGCTCCGACTCGCAGGTCGAACGCTGGGCGCGCGCAATCCAGACGGCTTGGCGGATCTGCATCATCTTCTTCCTGCTGCGGGATGCTCGTACGCGAGCGCGACCAGACCGCCTGGCCCCAGCCTCCGCAGCCGATCCTCTTCGCTGAGCCGCCAGTCACGCCCGCCTCGAGCGTGAGGGTGGGCTTCAGCTTGAGCCACGCCTCCGAGCTCGGCCTCGCGGGGCAAGAGGCGAAGCGAAACTACTCTGATCCGTGGAGCGCTGTACGACTGGTGAAATGGCCGTCTGACATCGTCCTGCGAACGAGTTCAAGGAAATGTTGCACCGCCATGTTGCACCGCCTTTGAGGTGAAATGGCCCCTGAGGACGACGATCTGAATCCTTCTCGACAACGGCGAGGGCGAACCACGCATGTGAGCGCCTATGACTGATCTCCGGTTTCTCGCGCGCTTGGGTCGTCTTCGTGCTGCTCAGTTGGCGAACCGCCCGGGTTCGTAATCAGTAGGTCGCGAGTTCGACTCCCGCCCCCGGCTCCAGTCTCTTCTTGGAGTTCATCGTCAGCCTCGGGCGGCATGGCGCGGGCATGCCCGCGTTGGCCCGTGGCCGCAATGACAATGAGATGACGAACCCGGCCAGGCGGCCGGGCTCGGACCGGCCTAGCAGGATGCGGAAAAACTCGCAGGCTGCTCAAAAGGTCCAGATGCAAGGCGGCGCCCGAGGGCCGCACGCGAGGCGTACTCTCTGTACGTTGAGCGTGCGGCCGAGGGCGCCAACGCAGCAGATGGGCCTTTTTCAGCAGCCTGCTAGAGGCCGCGGGCGGCGCGCACGATCTCCTCGTCGCTCGGGAACTTGCAGAGGTCGCCGATCCGTTCTCCGGCCTCGATGTGCCGCCACCGGATGATCCCCTCCCGGTCGATGAGGAAGTGGCCGACCAGCTGGTT
>WNGB01010335.1_pt1 | contig 12967 bp, 14 predicted proteins | sample 5400681 | NCBI WGS metagenome assembly WNGB01 (sample SAMN13153367, study PRJNA577476) | soil metagenome | isolation source: 115 cm soil or saprolite under grassland replicate 2 | place: USA:California | collected 2016-06-15 | reverse complement strand
TCTCCTCGGGGTAACCAGGATGTCCAGTCTCCTCGCGGCAACCAGGACGTGCAGTCGCCGCGTGGCAACCAGGATGTCCAGTCTCCTCGTGGCAACCAGGACGTGCAATCGCCGCGTGGTAACCAGGAAGTCCAGGCGCCACGGTCACTGGCTGGTGCCCGCACCAACGAGAACGTGCAGTCTCCTCGTGGCAACCAGGACGTGCAGTCGCCGCGTGGCAACCAGGATGTCCAGTCTCCTCGCGGCAACCAGAACGTGCAGTCTCCTCGCGGCAACCAGGACGTGCAGTCGCCGCGTGGCAACCAGGACGTCCAGTCTCCTCGTGGCAACCAGGACGTGCAGTCTCCTCGGGGTAACCAGGATGTCCAGTCTCCTCGCGGCAACCAGGACGTGCAGTCGCCGCGTGGCAACCAGGATGTCCAGTCTCCTCGTGGCAACCAGAACGTGCAGTCTCCTCGCGGCAACCAGGACGTGCAGTCGCCGCGTGGCAACCAGGATGTCCAGTCTCCTCGTGGCAACCAGAACGTGCAGTCTCCTCGTGGCAACCAGGACGTGCAGTCGCCCCGTGGTAACCAGGATGTCCAGTCTCCTCGCGGCAACCAGGACGTGCAGTCGCCGCGTGGTAACCAGGATGTCCAGTCTCCTCGTGGCAACCAGAACGTGCAGTCTCCTCGCGGCAACCAGGACGTGCAGTCGCCCCGCGGCAACCAGGATGTCCAGTCTCCTCGCGGCAACCAGGACGTGCAGTCTCCTCGTGGCAACCAGGACGTGCAGTCGCCGCGTGGTAACCAGGATGTCCAGTCTCCTCGTGGCAACCAGAACGTGCAGTCGCCGCGCGGTAACCAGGATGTCCAGTCTCCCCGTGGTAACGACAGCATTCAGTCGCCCCGCGGCAATCAGAACGTGCAGTCGCCGCGGTCGGGCAGCGGTACCACGGCTAGCAGCCAGGCTCCTCGCGCCGACATCAGCAAGGCTGCTTCTCTCGTAAAGGATGCTGAGGCGGCTTGCAAGACCGGGAATATGACGGTGGCTTTGGATAAGGCCAAGGCGGCCATCGAGCTGCTGAAGAAGTAGGCGGAAACGTACAACCGACGGCCCCAGGGTCAAGCGCCCTGGGGCCGTTTCCTTTTTGCGGGGCCGTGCGACCTTATATGAGCCGGGACCTGAGGCGGGACGAGGTGAAATCCACGAGCATAACCATGACGACCAGCACCATGAGCACCGTCGATGCTGCTGGGTAATTCAGTAGCCGAAGATAGGTCTGAATGTAGAAGCCTATTCCCCCTCCTCCCACGAATCCAAGCACGGCAGCGGCGCGAATGTTCGTCTCGAAGCGGTACAGAGTGAACGATACAAACTCCGGCGCAAGCTGCGGCAACACGCCCCACCGCAACACCTGAAGTCGCGTTGCGCCCACGGCCTGCACCGCCTCCACCGGTCCCGGATCCATGGCCTCGATCGCCTCGGAAAAGAGCTTGGCCAGGACAGTTGTCGTGTAAACGATGACAGCCAGTACACCGGGGAATGGCCCTAGGCCTACCGCCGCAACGAAGAAGAGCGCGTAGACCAGGGTGTCAATGGCCCGACAGACATTCAGAGCGCTGCGTACCCAGTAGAAGAGCCAACGAGGGGCCGTATTTCTCGCCGCCGAAAGTGCGAGAGGAACGGCCAGCACGGCCGCGATGATGGTACCGACAATGGCGATCTGAACCGTTTGAAGGGCTCCGTGAAGAGCTTGGCTCAGGACGCTTGGATCGGGCGGGAGCATGCGTCGGATGAAGTCGAGCATAAACGGTACGCCCTCTACGAGACGCTGGAACGACACATCCGTAGACCACAGGGACCAGACGAAAGCCGCTGCCATGGCCAGTCCGCCCGCCCAGCGGCCGGCCGAGGTCATGCGCCTGCCTCTCCAAAGATCATCTGTGCCGTGGACGGAGTCATGGCCGCCGGCGGCCCATCATGAACGATTCGGCCCGCGCGCAAGCCTACGATTCGCCCGCCGTAGCTGGTGGCCAGATCCAACACGTGCAGCGAGGTGATGACGGTGAGCCCGTCCTCGAGATTGATGTGGCGGAGTAACTCCATGAGCGAGCGGGCGAGTGCCGGATCGAGGCTTGACATGGGTTCGTCAGCGAGGAGCACCCGAGGCTCTTGGACCAGCGCCCGCGCGATTCCCACTCGCTGCTGTTGCCCTCCCGAGAGGGTGTCCGCCCGCCGATGCTCGAGCCCCGCCAGCCCGACCCGCCGTAGCGCTCTTCTCGCCCGCTCGGTCTCGGCCTCGGGAAATCGGGCGACGAGCGAGGACCAGCCGACAACCCGAGATAGCGTGCCGACGCGGACGTTGTCCAGCACGCTCAGACGCCTCAAGAGATTGAAATGCTGGAAGACGAAGCCAATCCTCGCACGCACAACCCGAAGGCCGTCCGGCGATGCGCCGGTAACCTGCTCACCGTTCACGGTGATCTCGCCCGCCGAGGGCACGATTAGTCCATTGATACAGCGTAGAAGCGTCGATTTGCCTGCGCCGCTCGGGCCGATGAGGGTGACGAACTCCCCCGCGCTGACATCGAGATCGACACGGTCGAGGGCCGCGGCACCGCCTCCGTACCGCTTGGACAGCCCCCGAACACGAATCATCCCCGCCGTCCGGCGGTAAGGTGAAAGTGCAGGTGATACACGACCTGGCCACCCTCTGGGCCCGTATTGGAAGAGACGCGATAGCCGCGCTCTCCGTATCCCAGGCGCTCCGCAAGGAGTCGCGCCACGCGGACACAATGCCCCACGACGGTTTCGTCTTCTGGTTCGAGGCGCGCGATGGACTCGATGTGACGCTTGGGAATGATGAGCAGATGGATGGGGGCCTTGGGATAAAGATCCTTGAAGGCGAGTACTTCGTCGTCGTCGTATTCGATCTCAGCCGGGCTCTCTCCGGCGACAATACGGCAGAAGACGCAGCCCGTGGTCACACCGTCCTCGAGGTCGTGTATACTCGGCTGGTTGGCCGTAGGCGGCACAGATCAATCAATGAAGGAGACCGGGATGGGCACCTGCCCCAAATGCAAACTCAGGATCCGCAAGAACGGTAACCACGTCAAGCTAGGATCCATCTGGTACCACAAGATGTGTCCCGTGAAGACGGCGCGCACCGCCAAGTAGAACCTGGGCGCAAGGCAATACCGGATGCCCGATCCCTCCGGTGTCCTCACGACGTACCGGAATGGTGCGGGCAAGGGATCGAATACCCTCCTGTTCTTCGTTGCAGCGGCTTAGCAGCTCTTGCGCCATTCGGAACCAGACGAGCACCTCGCACTCGGAGATGTCCACGGCTTCGCATCCTACACCACGTCCGGCCTCTGTGAGGCTGCCCCATGGCCTGGACGCACCCGGGGCTCATCTGACGCAGGCGTTCGTCAGGTAGCCTGGACACCTATCTATCCGCGGAAGCGGGTCTCGTATTGGTGGAGGTATGTGACCATCACTTGGTGATATTCTCCTGCCATCCAATTCGCTCCTCGCCAGTGCCGCGAGGCCCCAGCGTGATCTCGCGACGCGGGTGAAACGCTCAGAAGCGACCGAACATCCAAACGTTAGATAGCGGCGCAGGGGTCGGCGGGGATGTATGGGCTTGCCGCCGCCGATTCCGATCCTCAAGAGGAGACGTCGATGCGTCTACGAGTAATCGTGATCGTGTCTCTCCTGGGCATGCTCGGGGCTGCAACCGGCGCGTCCGCTCAGCCCCTCACCCCGACGTTTCCTGGGTGGGAGCGCTACTTCTCGGTGAGCTGGGAGCCGTTCGAACGGCGAGGCAAACCGTACCTCGGCGGCTATATTGTGAGCAGTTATGGCGTGACCGCGACTCGGGTCCAACTCCTTGTGGACAGCCTCGATTCATCGGGCCAGATCGTCGCGCAGCGAGTGGAGTGGCTTGGCGGCGGCAACCTGCCGGGTTTCTCAACCTCGTACTTCGAAGTTCCCGTTCGCCAGCAAGCCTCGCGCTATCGTGTGAGCGTGTTCGCCTTTGACTTCGTGCAGTCGGCGCGGATCGAATCACCCTAACGCGCTCGGACCGTCCGACGCGTGGTGACCCACCAAGGCGCCGAATGGCCTGAACCGCCCCGAATTTTCCGGAGACGTGTATAGGTGACTCCTGCCACCACGGCGTGAGCCGGTTGGCTCCGATTGTAGTGCGCCTCGTATTCGACGGGTGGAACGTACCCGGTCGGCTCCAGGAGCGGTTGCGTGTTGAACCGGGACACCCAGTGGAGCGTCGCACACTCGACATCCTCGAAGCCCCGCCAAGGCCCCTGCCCAGGATGACCTCCATGTTGAACAAGCGGATCACGGATTCGGCGGAAGTCAGCCGCGAGCATCGAAGGGGCGCGGACTTGCGCTGGGCCAAGGACCAGCACAGACACGCCAGCATTGAAGAGACGGAGGGAACCCACGGCCACCTCGAGCGGGAGCGACACGAGCGGCGGGTGAACCTGGATTCAGCGTTCGGATCCGTTCGCGCGTCCACCGGCGTCCACGCTATCCGACGCCGGTGGGGGAAGTGAAGGACAACTACGCGAGAGATGTCGCGTGAGATATCTATGGTGGAGGGTAAGGGATTCGAACCCTCGACCTCGGCGTTGCGAACGCCGCGCTCTCCCAACTGAGCTAACCCCCCGGAGCAACGATCATTCTACCCGGCCGGCCCTCTCCCTACAAGAGGAACGGCCGGACAGCCCGGCTGCTCGGCCCGTTCAGGCCTTGGGCGCCTGGCTCTCCCCGAGGGCGCGCAGGAGTGGAGCGAACAGATCGATGGGCAGCGGGAAAAAGGTCGTGGTGTTTCGTTCCGACGCGATCTCTCGCATGGTCTGAAGATACCGGAGCTGGACGGCGATGGGAAAGCGCGTGAGCACATCGGCGGCCTCGGCCAGCTTGGCTGCGGCCTGGAATTCGCCTTCCGCGTTGATCACCTTGGCCCGCCGCTCACGCTCGGCCTCCGCCTGCTTCGACATCGCCCGCTGCATGTCCTGGGGCAGATCCACGTTCTTGACCTCCACGGCGGCGACCTTTACGCCCCAGGGGTTCGTATGCTGATCGATGATGCGCGTGAGCTCCTCGTTGATCTTCTCGCGCGAGGCGAGGAGATCGTCCAGCTCTTGCTGACCGAGCACGCTGCGGAGGGTCGTCTGGGCCATCTGCGAGGTCGCGTACAGATAGTCCTCGACGCTGATCACGGCCTTGTTGGCGTCCAGCACCCGGAAGAAGATGACCGCATTCACCTTGACGGACACATTGTCTCGCGTGATCACGTCCTGCGGCGGGACATCCATGGTGATGGTGCGCAGACTCACCTTGACCATCTTGTCCACGAAGGGAATGAGGAGGAGGAGGCCGGGCCCGCTCCCGTCGCCCCCCGGGTTGACGATGGCCGGCGACTGCCGACCGAAGCGGAAGATGACGGCCCGCTCATACTCGCGCAGGATGCGCACGGCGTTGAGCAGGACGAAGAGCGCGATCACGAACACCGGGATCAGACCCAGCGTCCAGTCGAGTCGCATGGTGGAGCCTCCTTGGGATCTAGGGCCGGTCGCCAGCGCGGCTGACCTTCAAGGTCAGCCCATCCACCGCCATCACCCGCACCTTCTCGCCAGCGGGTATCGCTCCTCCTTCGCTCACGGCCCGCCAGATCTCGCCGTCCACCTGCACCTGACCTTCCGGCCCCAGCGCCGAGCGGGCCACCACGACCCGCCCGATCATGCCCGCCGCGCCGGTGGCCGGGCGCCTCATCATGGCGCGCATACCCGCCGACACCGCCCACACGACCAGGCCGGCCGTTGCGCCCACGGTGGGGAGGATCACCGTCCACGAGACCCGAAAGCCGACCTCCGGCGCGTCGTAGAGCATGAAGGATCCGAGCACCATGGCCACGACCCCGCCCGCGGTGAGAACCCCGTGGCTCACGATCTTGATCTCGGCGATCAGCAGCGCCACCCCGAACAGGATGAGCAGCACACCCGCCCAGTTGATGGGCAGGCTCTGGAAGGCGAAGAAGGCCAGGATCAGGGAGATGCCTCCGATGACTCCCGGCAGTACCACTCCCGGATTCTGCAACTCGAAGAAGATGCCGAGCATCCCGATCATCATCAGGATGTACGCGATGTTCGGATCGGTGATGAGGGCAAGGAATCGATCGCGGAACCGTACCTCGATGAGCTTGACGGGGGCGTCGCGCGTGGCGAGCGTGACGGGGCCGCGCGCGGTCTTTACCGTGCGCCCGTCCACCTTGGCGAGGAGGTCCGGGACGCTGTCGGCGACCAGATCCACCACCTTGAGCTTCACCGCCTCGCGCTCCGTCACCGACACCGAAGCCCGCACCGCCTTCTCCGCCCATTCCACGTTGCGCCCGCGCTCCGCCGCCAGGCTTCGCGCGAAGGCCGCCGCGTCGTTCTCGATCTTCTTCCCCATCTCCTTGCCCGTATCCCCGCCCCCGATCGTCACCGGGTGAGCCGCTCCGATATTGGTCGCGGGGGCCATGGCCGCCACGTGCGCGGCCATGGTGATGAAGACCCCCGCGGAGGCCGCTCGCGCTCCGGTGGGCGCCACGTAGACGATGACGGGAATCTTGGCGTTCAGGATGGCCTGGGCCATGGACCGCATGGAGCGCTCGAGACCGCCGGGAGTGTTGAGCTGGACAATGAGCGCCTGCGCCCGCTCGGCCTGCGCCCGCTCGATCGCCGCCGTGAGCAGACGCGCCGTCACGGGTGTGATGGCACCATCGAGGTCGATCATCTCCACGGGCTCCGCCGCGCGCGCGGGTGCCCAGCCGGCGAACGCCACCATGGAGAGGGCGGCCGCGGCCACGATCATCCTGCGCATATCTCCCTCCGTTCCGACAGGAGCTTGCCGGGGAAGCGGATCAGAGCGCGCCGCGGAGACCTTTGACCGCCTCCGCCAGGCGCTCAACCTCGGCGGGCGTATTGTAGACGGAAAAGCTCGCGCGCAGCGTGCCGGCGATGCCGAGCCGCTTCATGAGCGGCTGCGCACAGTGGTGCCCAGCGCGCACCGCGATACCGCGTTCGTCGAGAAGCGCCGCGCCGTCGTGGGGGTGGATGCCCTCGACGTTGAAGGCCACTACCGCCCCCTTGATCTCCGGATTACGCGGTCCGTAGAGCGTCACCCCGGGAATGCGCTCGAGGGCATCGAGGCAGCGCCTGGTGAGGTCCCGCTCATGGGCGGCCACGCGCTCCATCCCGAGCTTGCCCAGGTACTCCACCGCCGCGCGGAGACCGACGACCCCCGCGATGGGCGGCGTGCCGGGCTCGAAGCGCCAGGGAAGATCGTTCCACTGGGCGTGATCGATCCACACTTCCTTGATCATCTCACCCCCGCCCCACGCGGGCTCCAGCCGGTCCAGCACCTCGCGGAGCCCGTAGAGAACGCCAATGCCCGTCGGTCCCAGCATTTTGTGGCCGGAGAACACGTAGAAGTCCGTCCCCAAGGCGGCCAGATCCAGGGCCAGGTGGGGGGCACCCTGGGCACCGTCGAGCAGGACGAGGGCTCCGGCCTCGTGCGACCGCCGGACGAGCTCGGCCACGGGATTGATGGTTCCGAGGACATTCGAGACGTGGGCCACGGCCACCAGCCTGGTTCGTGGAGAGAGAAGCCGCCGGAACGCCTCCATGTCGAGGAAGCCTTCACCGATCACCGGCACCGCTTTGAGGCTGGCGCCGCGATCCCGGCAGACCATCTGCCAGGGAATCAGGTTCGAGTGGTGCTCCATTTCCGTGACGATGATCTCGTCCCCCGGCTGAAGCGTCCGCCCCACGCACTGGGCAACCAGATTGATCGCCTCCGTGGTGCCGCGCGTGAAGATGATCTCCTCGCGAAAGCGGGCGCCCACGAACGCGCGCACCGCATCGCGCCCGCCCTCGTAGAGCTCAGTCGCCTCCTCGCCCAGGGTGTGGATGGACCGATGGACGTTGGCGTGGCTTCGCTCATAGTATCCGCTCACCGCCTCGATGACCTGGCGCGGCTTCTGGCTCGAGGCCGCCGAGTCGAGATAGTCGAGCAGCGATCCGTTCACCACCCGCTGGAGGATCGGAAAATCCGCGCGGCAACCTTCGCCCACGCTGCTCATCGCGCCACCTCCTTGCCGTCGAGGGCACCCTGGAGCACGGTCAGAGGCAGCGCGACGCACTTGATTCTCGACGCCCGCACGTCCGCCTCCAGCCGCTCGAGCAGGTCGCCCGTGGTCAGCCGCGAGGCCAGATCGAGCGGCTCGCCGATCGCGCGCTCGAGCAGCACGTCGGCGGAGGCGACGCAGATCGCGCAGCTGTCCCCGCGATGGCGGGCGTCGGCGAGCCGACCGTCCGCGATCCGGCACTCGATGCGGATCCTGTCGCCGCAGAGCGGGTTCACGTCCTCGAAGGCGGCGTCCGGGCGCTCGAGGCTGCCCTGGTAGCGCGGATGCCTGAACCGCTCGCGAATGAGATCGCTGTAGACCACGGCCCTATTCCGGCAGCTCGCCGCGGGCCGCGCTCTGGCGATAGGGAGGGAAGCGCCACGCGCTGTCGCGAGACAGGAGTCCGCCATGGCCGAGCCCGGCCAGCTCGGCGATTCTGATCTCCTCGCCCGCGAGCATGCGCGGCAGCACGAGGTCGAAGGCGGTGGCCTGGGAGAACATGCCGCAGGCCGGCATGCCGAGGACGGGCCGCCCGTGCCAGCGGGCGAGCCACAGCAGGCTCCCCGGATGTGCGGGTACCCCGTGACGGACCATCTGGCCGCCGGCCAGGCGGAGGCCCTCGAAGATCGAATCGAGCGGATCGAGCGAAGCGGCGCCCGCCGCGATCAGGATATCCGCGCCCTCGCCCGCCAGGGAGGCGAGCGCCTCCGCCACCGCCGCCGCGTCGTCGTCGCAATAGCGGACAGGAAGGAGACTCGACCCGAACCAGTCGACCTTTTCGGTGAGCGCCGCCTCGAAACGGGTCCGCTGCTTCGCCTCGAGACTCGAGCGGGTGAGGGCTCCGATCTTCCGCGCCTCGAAGGCCTTCACGGTCAGCAGGCCACCGGCCGCCCATGCCCGCTCCTCCGCGCGCTTGACCACCGACTCGGCGATGGCCAGAGGTGAGATCTTGGCGCGGGCCACGGCTTCCCCGGCCTCCACGGGCTGGAGATCATAGAGGGTGAACACGGCCATGCCCTCTTGCGTGTTGACTTGGGCCAGCGCGTCCTTTCTGATCTGGAGGAGGCCGCGCCGCGTCGCCGAGAGCGTCCACTGCCCGCCGTGATAGCCCTTGACGGTGACCCCATCACCTGCCGACGCCTGGGACAGCCGGGCGCCCGCCGGCTCTTCGTGGAGATCGCCAGGCTCCAGCTCGAGGAGGTGAAGCTCGTCCCATGGCAAGCTCAGGAGCCGCGCCGCGGCGGCGGCGTCGAGCACCTCCCCCTTCTCCACGGCCACCTTGCGGTCCCCGTCACGAACGTCGTGGCAGATCACGCGCCCTTCGAGGGCCGCCACCGTTGCTCCGTCCCGCCTGAGCGCGATGGCTTTCACTTGAGCCCTCGCCTGACCTTCTCGCTGATCGGCATGCCCGTCCCGCCGCGCTGGACGGCGAGGATCTCGGCCAGGACGGCCAGGGCGATCTCCGGCGCCGACTGCGCACCCAGGTCGAGACCGATGGGCACGTGCACCCGGCCGAGCGCGTCCTCGCCGACCCCGTCCTCCCGGAGAAGATCCAGGATGGCCTTGCCCCGGCGGCTCGAGCCCAAGAGCCCGACATAGCCTACGGGCGTGGCGAGGGCGTGGCGGAGCACGGGCACGTCGTACTTGTAGTCGTGGGCCACCAGCACCAACGCCGTCGAGGCGACCAGCGGCACGCCCTTGACCAGATCGGAGGGAATGCCGATCTCGAGATCGTCCACGTCGGGGAATCGCTCGCGCGTGGCGAAGCGCGGCCGCCCGTCTACCACCATGGTCTTGAAGCCCAGGATCCGGGCGAGCGTGACCATGGGCATGGCCACGTGACTGGCGCCCACCACGAGGAGCATGGACGCGGGCACGAAGACCTCGGCGAAGACGCGCACGCCCTCGACGGTCAGCGTCCCCGATTTCCCCGCCTTGATCGCGCCTTCGGCGGCGGCGACGGCGGCGGCATCGAGCGCGGCCACGCCGAGCGAGCCCTCGCGAAGCCCGCTGTCGAAGACGAGCATCTTGGCGCCATCGGTGGATCCTTCGAGACGAGTGAGGACGGCCCCGCGCCCTCCGGCTTCCGCGTGGGCCTTGAGACGCTCGTAGATGGCCAGGGTGGCGTCGTCCGGCTTCTCGAGGTCCACGGGCTCCACGAAGACCTCGATGGTGCCTCCGCAGGTCAGGCCGATCTCCCATGCCTCCTCGTCGCCCAGGTCGAGCTGGAGCAGGCGCGGCTGGTGGGCGGACAGCACGGAGGCCGCCTCTTCGATCACCTGGGCGTCGACGCACCCCCCGATGGTCACCGAGCCGAGGACACGCCCGCCTTCGCCCACCAGCATCTTCGCGCCTTCCTTGCGGGGCGTCGTCCCGCGCGTATTGACGAGCGTGGCCACTGCCACTTTGCCTTCAGCGTTGCGCAGCCGGTCCAGGTGCTCGAAGAGCTCGCTCATGGCTTATCGCAGGGTCAGGTGCGTCGCGAGCTGGCGGAGGCTCGACAGGTTGTGGGCGGCCGCGAAGTGGTCGACCAGAGGCAGGGCGGCGGCCATGCCGCGGGTCAGCGGCTCGTACGACGGATTGCCGAGGAGCGGGTTGAGCCAGAGCACCCGCCCCGCGCGACGCTTGAGGGTGAGCATCTCCTGGGCGAGAACGTCCGGCTCGCCCGTATCCCAGCCGTCCGAGAGAATGAGCACGATAGTCCTCCGGTCCACCAGGCGTCCCCACTCCTGGTTGAAGTCACGGATGGCCTCGCCGATCCGCGTGCCGCCCGACCAGTCGCGCACTTCGGTGAGGCGCCGGAGCGCCCGTTTATAAGATGGCCCGCGAAGCAGATCGGATACACGGGTCAGGCGCGTGGCGAACGTGAAGGTCTCCACGCGACCAAAGACGTTCTGGAGCGCGTAGAGAAACTGGAGCAGGAAGCGGCTGTAGAGATCCATGGAGCCCGAGACGTCGCAGAGGAGGACCAGGCGCACCTTCCGCCGGCGCCGGGCCCGCCGCCGGAGCTCGATGATCTCTCCCTTCATGAGGTTCGCCCGCATGCTTCGCCGGAGATCCACGATTCCGCCGCGACGGGTGGGCTTCCGGCGCCGGCTCACCCGCCGAGCCAGGCGCTTGGCGATCAGCACGGTCAGCCGGGCGACTTCGTCGAGATGTTCGGCGGGAAAGGTCGAGAAGTCCTGCTCCATCAGGACCTCTCGATTCGACAGTCCCGGCACCTCGAGAGGCTCGTCGTCCGAGCCCTCGCCCTCGTCCCAGTCGTCGAGGGCGATCTGCGCCTGCTTCTCTTGGCCCGCCTCGGGAGGATTTCCACCGTGCTCGTTGTCGGGCAGCGTGGGCGGGATCATGGAGACCAACCCGTCCAGCCCCTGGCCGTCCTCCGCCTGGAATTTCCAGAACGACTCGAAGCAGCGGTCGAAGGTCGGCTGCTCTTCCAGGCGACTCACGAGCACCGCACGGAGGGCAAGGTAGACCTCGCCGCGGTCCGTCAGATCCACGACCTCCAGCGCGCGCACGGCGTCCATCAGCTCCGGCGTCGTCACCGGCAGTCCGGAGGCGCGCAGCACGCCGCCGAAGGCCAGCATGGCGCGCGTGAGGTCGCGGGGCGACGGCATCGCGCCTCAGCTCTGGGCGGCGACGAAGCGGCCGATGCCGCCGGAGGCCAGCTCCCGCTTGAGGCGCTTCACGTCGTCGGCGTCCTTCACCACGCACCCCAGCGTCTCGGCCACGAGCTCCTCGTCGAGATGGTCAGCGTGCAAGGAAGACAGGGCCTGCGCCCAGTCGAGGGTCTCGGCGACGCCCGGCACCTTGGCGAGGCGGATGGTGCGCACCGTTTCCATGAAGCGCGAGATTTCCCGGGCCAGCCGCTCGTTCACACCCGGAACCTTGCGGGTCACGATGCGCACTTCCTTCTCGAAGCCCGGGAAGTCGATCCACATATAGAGACAACGGCGGCGAAGCGCGTCCGAGAGCTCACGCACCCGGTTCGAGGTCAGGATGACATAGGGCGGTTGGGTCGCCTTGATGGTCCCTATCTCTGGAATGGTGACCTGGAAATCGGAGAGGACCTCGAGCAGGAAGGCCTCGAACTCCTCGTCCGCCCGGTCGATCTCGTCGATCAGGAGCACGGGCGGAGCGCCGGGCTGGCTGATCGCCTGGAGGAGGGGGCGCCGAATGAGAAAGGGTGGCGAGAAGATCGCCGCCTCCTTCTCTGATGTGCTATGCGTCGTGCTCTCCTCGAGCTTGATGTGCAGGAGCTGCTTCGGGTAGTTCCACTCGTACAGGGCCTGGGTGGCGTCCAGCCCTTCGTAGCACTGCAGGCGTATGAGGTTGGCCTTGAGCATGGTGGCCATCACCTTGGCGATCTCGGTCTTGCCCACCCCCGCATGCCCCTCGATGAGGAGAGGCTTCTTGAGGGTCATGGCCAGATGGACCGACATGGCGATGGAGGGGTCCGTCACGTAGTCTGCCCTCTCCATCATCTCCTGGATCTTCTTGATCTCGGCTCTCATGGTCCTCTCAGTCTACCGCGAATTGTCAGGGGCGCTGAGCCTCTCGTAATCCTCGGGCGTGTCGAGGTCACGTGGCATGGGACCGGCCACCTGGACGACCGCGAGGCGGCGCGAATCTTTTTCGATCACGGCACGCGCTCCTCGATCCCCGGGAAGCGCCGCCAGCTCCGGGAACACGGCCGAGGCGAAGATGACGGGGTTGCCCAGACCGTCGCTATAGCGAGGCGCGGCGATGCTCTTGCCTGGAGTTTCGAGCGCCTCACGCAGTTTTCTGATG
>WNGB01025414.1_pt1 | contig 12968 bp, 6 predicted proteins | sample 5400681 | NCBI WGS metagenome assembly WNGB01 (sample SAMN13153367, study PRJNA577476) | soil metagenome | isolation source: 115 cm soil or saprolite under grassland replicate 2 | place: USA:California | collected 2016-06-15 | reverse complement strand
TCGGCCAGGGACGGCCCTGCGGATCGGCGGAGGCGCGGTTGTAGAGGATACGCCGGTTATCGGGCCAGGAGAAGGCCCAACCCGGTGACACCCAGTCGTCACCGCGCTGGTCGGCGGCGTGATTGCGCCCGCCCGCATACACGCCAGTGTAAATCCAGCCCCCGCAGGCCGTCGTGCCGTCATCACGCAGTTCGCCGAAATTGACCAGCGCCCGCCCCCGCTTCAAATCGCCCGTGCGCAGGTCATAGCCGTTGATCTCCTTGAGTACCAGCGCGGCGCTCGGTTCGTCGGCGATGCGCCAGGGGCGGTTCGCCTCGGCATCGACGTAATCCCAGACGAGATTGCGGATCGGCCAGTCACGCTCGCGGTTGGCTCCCTCGGCGGCGTACAACTCCTTCAGGCGCCGCCCGAGGTGGTAGGTAAACCACAGGTCGGAGCGCGCATCGCCGGGCGGATCGGCGGCTTTCTCATGCCACTGGATCAGCCGTTGCGTGTTCGTGAAACTGCCGTCGTTCTCGGGCACCGCGGTGGCCGGCAGGAAGAACACCTCCGTCGGGATGTCCTGCGGGCGCACCTGGCCGCTCGTCACTTCCGGCGCATCCTTCCAGAAGCTGGCCGTCTCGGTCTCGAACAGGTCGCGTACTACGAGCCACTTGAGCCGCGCCAGCGCCTGCCGCTGATAGCCCGCGTTCTGACCGCCGACCGCCGGGTTCTGGCCCATCGCAAAAAGACCGTCCATGCGACCCTCGTGCATGGCGACGAACATCGGCATGTGCGAATGGTCACCGATGTTCTTCGGCAGGTGCCGATAGCCGTACTCGTTGTCCGCCGTCGCCGCCGCGCCGAACCAGGCCTTGAGCTGGCTGACGATGAACTTGGGCATGTTGGACCAGTAAGAGGTCGCACTTGTCTCCGAACTGATGTAATCGTTGAGCGTATCATGTGGGCGCAGGGCGCTCGGCGCGTTGAGGTAGCCGGGCAGGAGATTGTAGAGCGTGGCGATGTCGGTCGAACCCTGGATGGTCGCGTGGCCGCGCAAGGCGAGGATACCGCCGCCGGGCCGGCCGATGTTGCCGAGGAGGAGTTGGAGGATCGCCGCGGCGCGGATCATCTGCACGCCGACGGTGTGCTGCGTCCAGCCGACCGCGTAGCAGATGGCGCCGGTGCGGTCGGGGCCGGCGTTCGCCAGCAACGTCTCGGCGACGCGGTTGAAGACGGTCTTCGGCGTCCCGCAGACGCGCTCGACCAGGTCGTCGGTGTAACGGGCGTAGTGCCGCAGCAGGATGCGAAAGATGCAGCGTTCGTGGCGGAGCGTCGGATCCTGGCGTGCCGCAGGGCCGACCAACCGGCCGACGCGGTCGGCGAACGACTCCGGCCCGCCGGGGTGCGGCGGATCGGCGCCGGGCTGGCTGTCGTAGCGCCAGCTCTGCGGATCGTAGCGGCGCCGGTCGCGGTCGTAGCCGGAGAACAGGCCAGGCTCAGCGGCGTTTTCGGTGTCGCGGAAGTCCTCGCTGACGAGGGCCGGGGCATTCGTGTAGCGCGTCAGGTAGTCGTGAAAGAAGCGGTCGCGCTCGCTGCGCTCGCCGGCCGGCGTGTTGAGGATGCGCTCGTGATGCTCCAGAGCGCGCTTGATCAGGGCGCCGAGGAAGACAATATCGCTGCCGGCGCGGAGCGGGGCGTAGATATTTACCATCGCCGAGGTGCGCGTAAAACGTGGGTCGGCGTGGATCAGCGTGCAGGGGTTGGGCGTACGCGTCCTGGCCTGCATCACCCAGCGGAAGGCGACCGGGTGGCACTCGGCCATGTTCGAGCCCATGATGAGGATGCTGTCGCTGTGCTTGAGGTCGGCGGCGAAGGTGGTGGCGCCGCCGCGGCCGAACGAGGTGCCCAGACCGGGCACGGTCGAGCTGTGTCATATCCGTGCCTGATTCTCGATGAACACCACGCCGAGCGCGCGCATGAGCTTACATTGGAGATAATTCCACTCGTTATCCATCGTGGCGCCGCCGAGCGAGGCGATGCGCAGGGTGTGATTGACCTCTTTCAGCACCTTGACGCCGTCGGGGGTCGTGGTCCACCAGGTTTCCTGAAAGCCGGCGGGGCGCGTCGGCGTGGCCTCGGCGTCGCGCGTCTCCTTGACCCGCTGGGCGACGCGCCTCATCGCCTCGTCGAGCGTCATCGTCTTGTCCCAGTCGGTGGCGCCGGGGGCACGATACCAAACGCGCTTGATGCGATTGTCGTTGACGGCAAGTTGAAAGGTCGCCGCACCCTTGGGGCAGAGCGTGCCCTGGTTGATCGGGCTGTCGGGGTTGCCCTCGATGTTGATGATGTTGCCGCCGCGGACGTGGACGAGCTGCCCGCAGCCGACGGCACAATAGGGGCAGACGCTGGTGTACTCGCGGGCGCCGGCGATGCGGCTGCGTCGAACCTCCTCCTGGGCGGCGCGGAGGTCGAGGCCGAAGCCGAGCAGCCCGCCGAGGGTGAACCCGCCGCCCGCGGCGGCCTTGAGGAACCCGCGACGATTCAAGCCGGATTGGGTGAGCGTCATGATGGTCCTCCGCGAAGTTACTGGATCCCGTGTCCGCGATGGTGACAATTGGGGTTGTCGCCCCCACGGGAGAAATGTGCCTTCAGTTAGTATGGTGGCTTGGGTGAGACGCAGCAAGTCCGGACCGACCCTCAGGTCTTCCGCAGGAAATCGTTCGGGAGATTCCGCGTCTCCAAACTTCATCGAAAAAACTTGTTGCATTGGGGGGGGGGGGGACATGGTAGGATTACGACCCTCACATCGGCGTGATCGTCACGCTGCCACAACCTGTCCCCAGAGGAGGATCCCCAAATGCTCCTGCAACTCGTCAAGCGTCTCATTTCCTCGAAGCGGCCCAGCCACCGGCCATCTACCCGTCCTCGCTACCGTCCAAGGCTGGAGGTGTTGGAGGACCGGCGCGTCCCTGTCGTCACTTTCACGGTGGACACCCTTGGCGACCTGCCGGACGCGAACGTCGGCGACGGCGATGCTGAGGACGTCAACGGCGATACCTCTCTGCGTGCCGCGATCATGGAGGGGAACGCCACCAACGACTCGATCGTCATTAACTTCGACCCGGACCTCTACCCGAACAACATGCCCGTCACAATCACTCTGGGCTCGGCTCTTCCGGATCTTGCGAAGAACTTCACGATCACGGGGCCGGGGTCAGGTGTCCTCTGGATCCAGCGCGACACGAATGCGCAGTTTTCTTTTCGCCTCCTGACGATCACGAATGATACCTTGACGTGCTCGATCCAGGGGCTGACGCTGGCGGAGGGAGGAGGAAGCGACATCTTGTACGGTGGGGCGATCCTCAACGACGCGAGCCTGACCCTGGTGGACTGCGGGTTCTACGAAAATCAGGCCGCCTACGGCGGGGCTATCTTCAACGACGGCACGTTGCCCGCCTCAGCGTGCTGGTTCGTGGGGAACGTGGCCCAAGGGAACGACGCGAGGGTGGGAGACGGCGGCGCCATTAACAGTGTTGGAGGCACCGTCACTCTCACTCAGGGCTGCTCGTTTTCCTACAACACGGCAGCCCGGTTCGGGGGCGCAATCTATATTGGGGCAACCCTGGTGATGCGGGATAACACGCAGATTTCCTCGTATAATACCGCTCTTTGGGGCGGTGGCATCTACAATGTGGACGGCAACGTGACCATGAATGGCGGTTCCCTCGCGCAGAACCAGGCCAATCAGGCTCAGGGGGTCGATGACAGCGGGCGGGGAGGCGGCTATTACGGTGCAGACGGCAGCGCCTCCTTCACGGGCGTGAACTTCGACACGAACAGCGCCGACAACCGCGGCGGCGGGTTCTACGTCGCGGCCGGGAGTCTCACGATCGACACCTGCACCATCAGCGGCAATATGTGTTCGACCGGGCCGGGAGGCTACGTTCAACTCAACGTCACCTACAATCGTGTCAACTGCACTGTCTCGGACATCATTGTCATCGAGACGATGTAGCGGTTGCAGACCAAACGCGGTGGGCCAGGCGGCAACGTCTGGCCCACCTAGTGGTGCGTCACTCTTTGATTTGCGGGTTGCCGATTCAGTAACCTATTCCCTCGCTGGCGCTTCGGGTTTGTGTCACCCGCAAATCAAAGAGTGACGAACCACTAGGGCACAGGAGTGATCGGCGATGACACACGCATTGCTTTGTTGGGCCTTGCCGTTCCTGAGCCTTTTCGTGGCCCTGAGTCTCAGTTTGCCGTGTCCCTTACCCGCCTGCAGTGAGCAGGAAGGCGCCGAGCAAGCGGTGGAGGAGTTGATCCGCCACCTGGGGGACAAGCGGCCGGTGGTGCGCGAAGCGGCGACTCGCCGGTTGCTGGAACTGAAGGACGCCACCCCAGCCCTGCGGGCAGCGCTCAAGTCACCCGACCCGGAAATCGCTCGCCGCGCCGCCTGGATTCTGGAAGAGGTGGGGCGCCGCCCCGGCCGGCAAGCGCTGGCCCGGTTCACAGAGCATGTCAAAAATGGCGAGATCGATCAGGCCGTCGAATGCTTCGTCTGGCGGTCGCAGTGGGAGGACGACAAAGCCTGCTGGCAGGTGTTGACCGGGTTGGCCGCCGACTTGATCGAACGGGGCCGGAAGGAGTTCGGGGAGGTTGTCCCCCGTCCGAGTAACTGGCTTCCGGCGGGCGACCTGGAGCGTTATCTGAAGGCGGTTCGCCCCAGCTTCTTCGTCGGCTCTCGGGTGTGGCCCGCGAAGCTCAGGAAGCCGGACGGGGTGGGAATCGTCCTCCGCGGGAAGGACGTCGTTGTCGAAGGCGCTAGCGTCGATGCTGCTCTCATCGCCTGCGCTGGCGGCCTCCGCGCCCGCGAACTGAGCTTGAGTGTCATCTACGCCAGCGGCCCCGTCGAGTTGAGGATGCTCCATAATTCGGTCCTCATTTGTGACGGGGATCTAACAGTGACCAGCGTCGCGCACAGTCTCGTTATCGTGCGCGGCGATGTCCATTGCGTCAAATCCGGCGCGGTAAGCAGCAGTCTCGTCATCATGTCAGGGCGTTTCCACCTCGGCAAGTACGAAACCCTCGGCAAGACGGCGAAACTGCGGGAGGGGCAGACCAAGTTCCTCGACTTCGTCAAGTTCTTCGACCCGGTCCGTGAAGGCATCGAAGTGGAGGCGGCCAAGCGCGGCGTGCGCGTCAAGACGGTGGAGGCGAGCAAGCTGTTCGCCAAGTCCGGGCTTCAAGTGGGGGATGTGATTACCGCCGTGGACAAGCAGGCGACCGCCGACCCGGAGGCGTTCCGCCGCCAACTCCGCAGCGCCCTGGCACGCGAGGCTTTCACGCTCCAGGTAGCTCGCGGCGACGAGAGCCGGCAGATCCGCATCTCCACGGCCCGCGTCTCCCAGCCGCCCGCCGCCCCCCAAGGCGACTCGGCAAAGACTCCGCCCAAGTAGGACCAGTCAGCCTCTTGCTCCGACCGCCAAGCCAGGGATAATAGGACAACGGAAACGGTCTGACCAACGACACCTTGTCCTGGCGAGGCAGACTCATGCGGGGCGCAGCGATTGCGGGGTTGGTGCTGGGCGTCGTGGCGCTGGCCCTGACGGGCAGGGCAGCCACAGCGGGCGACGGCTCCCGGCCGCACTGGGCGTACGTCCGGCCGGTCCGCCCCGAACTTCCCAAGGTCAGCGACCCCACCTGGCCGCGCAACGCCATCGATGCCTTCATCCTCGCCGGTCTCGACAAGGAGGGCCTGCCCCCGTCGCCCGAAGCCGACCGCGCTCGCTTGCTACGGCGCGTCTCGCTTGACCTGATCGGTCTGCCGCCGACCGTCACGGAGGTGGACGCCTTTGTGAACGATCCGCGCCCGGACGCCTATGAGCGCGTTGTCGAGCGCCTACTGATGTCGCCGCACTATGGCGAGCGCTGGGCGCGTCACTGGCTCGACCTGGCGCGTTACGCCGACTCGAACGGCTTCCAGCGCGACGGCTTCCGCGACGTCTGGGCCTATCGCGACTGGGTGGTCGCGGCGTTCAATCGTGATATGCCGTTCGATCAGTTCACCGTCGAGCAACTCGCCGGCGACTTACTACCCGGAACTACCCTGGAGCAGCGCATCGCCACCGGCTTCCATCGCTGCACCACGGTCAACGTCGAGGGCGGCGTCGATCTCGAAGAGGTTCGCGTCCAGACCGTCTTCGATCGCGTGAACACGACCGCGACGGTCTGGCTCGGCACGACGATGGTGTGCGCTCAGTGTCACGATCACAAGTACGATCCGTTCGGCCAGCGCGACTATTACCGCCTTTTCGCCTACTTTAATAACACGGCCGTGGAGAGCGTCAGCGGCCAGGGCGGCAATCGCGAATTCATCGGCCCGAAGTTGACCCTGCCATTGCCGCCGGAGAAGGAGTCGCGTCGCCAGACGTTGCAGGCCCGGCGCGATGCTCTCCAGAAGGAGATGGACAAGGCCATCGCCGCCCTTCCCCCTGAACGGGCGCGCTGGGAGCAAGAGCAGCGGGCGGACCGGACGAAGCAAGACAAGCTCCCGCCCGAGGTGCGCAAGGTGCTGGCGATTGCAGAGGGCAAAAGGAACCCAAAACAGCAACAGATCGTCGTCGCCTACCACGCGGGGCTGCGGCCGGAGATAAGTCCCCTGAAGCAGCGGCTCGCGGAACTCGACGAGCAACTCGCCCCGCTCCAGCCGGTGACCACGCTGGTCATGGTCGAGCTGCCCGCGCCGCGGCCGACGCATATCCTCAAACGCGGCAATTTCCTGGAGAAAAGCAAACGGGTCGAGCCGGGAGTGCCCGATGTCCTGCACCCGTTGCCCAAGGATTCACCGCCGAACCGTCTCGGGCTGGCCCGCTGGTTGATCGATCCCGCCAATCCTCTCGTCGCCCGTGTTGCGGTCAATCGCTGGTGGGCCGAGTTGTTCGGCCGCGGCCTGGTGGCCAGCGCGGAGGACTTCGGCACCCAGGCAACGCCGCCGAGCCACCCCGAACTGCTCGACTGGCTCGCCACCGAGTTCGTGCGGCGCGGCTGGTCGATGAAGGCGATGCACCGGCTGCTCGTCACCTCGGCCACCTACCGGCAGGCGTCGCGTATCTCGTCGGAGTTGCTCCGCCGCGACCCGCAGAATCGGCTGTATGCGCGCGGCCCGCGTGTCCGCGACAACGCCCTGGCCGTCAGCGGCCTGCTCAGCCACACACTGGGCGGCCCGCCGCTGCGACCGCCGCAGCCGGCGGGGATCTGGAATGTCACCGGCGTCGTCGATAACACCTATCGCCCGAGCCAGGGGGCAGACCGCTATCGCCGCGGCCTGTACACGGTCTGGCGGCGCAGCAGTCCATACCCCAGCTTTGTCGCCTTTGACGCTCCCGATAGGGCCTCTTGCGTCGTGCAGCGGCCGCGCACCAACACGCCCCTGCAGGCGCTGACCCTGCTGAACGACCCGGCCTACCTCGAAGCCGCTCTTGCCCTGGCGGATCGCATCCTCGCCGAATGCCCGGCGCAAGACGTTCGGCAACGGCTCACTTACGCCTTCCGCCTCTGCCTGGCCCGCCAGCCCACCGAGCAGGAAAGCGGCATTCTGGAGGGCGTGTATCGCCGGGCGCTGGCTCGCTTCGCGGCGGATCCCGACGCCGCCCGCATGGTGACCGACGGACGCCCAGCACCAGCAGGAGTGGACGTGCGCCAGCGGGCGGCGTGGTTTCACGTCGCCACGGTCCTTCTGAACCTCGACGAGACGATCACGAAAGGCTGACTTATGCGATCCCCAGAGGAGCACAGGCGAACGCTGACCCGGCGCGAACTGCTGCAACGGCTCGGCGGCGGCATCGGGGCGACGGCGCTGACCTCGTTGCTCAACCCAGAGCTGTTCGCCGATCCGCCAGCAGCACCACGGCCGCACTTCGCCGCCCGCGCTCGCAGCGTCATCTGCCTGCACATGGTCGGTGCTCCTTCGCACCTGGACCTGTTCGACTACAAGCCCGCCCTGCAGCGCCACGACGGCCAGCCGGTGCCGGCGCATCTCATCGAGGGGCAGCGTTTCGCCTTTCTACGCGGCCATCCTCGTCTGCTCGGGACGCGCTTCCGCTTCGCCAAACACGGCCGTTGCGGATTGGAAATCTCCGAACTGCTGCCCCACCTCGCCACGGTCGCCGATGACATCGCCATCGTCAAGACGGTCCACACCGAGGAGTTCAACCACGCCCCGGCGCAGCTGTTCTTCCAAACGGGCTTCGGGCAGTTCGGCCGTCCGAGCCTCGGCTCGTGGGTGGTCTACGGGCTAGGGTCAGAAAACCGAGATTTGCCCTCCTTTGTGGTGCTGGTGACCGGGCGGACTGGCGGAGCGGGCAATAGTCTCTGGGACAGCTGGTTTTTGCCGACGCTCTATCAGGGCGTGCAGTTTCGCAACAGCGGCGACCCGGTCCTCTTCCTCTCCGACCCGCGCGGCGTCACGCGCGACGACCGCCGAGCCATCCTCGACGCCGTCGGCGACCTCAACCGGGCGCAACTGGCCGACGTCGGCGATCCCGAGATTGCCACACGCATCGCTCAGTATGAGATGGCCTTTCGCATGCAAACTGCGGTTCCCGAGTTGACGGACCTGTCGGGTGAGCCGCGCTCCGTCCACGAACTGTACGGCACCACGCCGGGGCGGCCGAGTTTCGCCAATCACTGTCTGCTGGCGCGGCGACTGGTCGAGCGCGGCGTACGTTTCGTGCAGCTCTACGACGCCGACTGGGACCATCACAGCGACCTCGCCAACGCCCTGCCGCGCAAGTGCCGCGAGATCGACCGGCCCGTCGCGGCGCTGATCAAGGATCTGAAGCGGCGCGGCCTGCTCGACTCGACGCTCGTCGTCTGGGGCAGCGAGTTCGGGCGTACGCCGATGCTGCAGGGGGAGGGTGGGGCGCGCGTCGGCCGTGATCATCACAAGGACGCCTTTTGTGTGTGGCTGGCGGGCGGCGGCGTTGGCGGCGGGACAGTGTACGGCGAAACCGACGAGTTGGGTTACTTCCCCGTCGAGGACGCGATGCACGTGCGCGACCTGCACGCGACGGTGTTGCACCTGCTCGGCCTCGATCACGAACGGCTGACGTTCCGTTATCAGGGGCGGCAGTTCCGCCTGACCGACATCGGCGGCCGCGTGGCCAGCAAGTTGCTTCGGTAGTTGCGATCCGCTTCGGCACGTTGGCCCAGCACTTTTCGAGGGAATATCATTATATTGAGGATAGTAAAATACTCAATATGCTCCTGAAATCTGTCATTTCTTGCCAGGAGGTTCAGAATGGGATCGCAAGGCGTGGAAGGATGGCGGCGTGGGCTGTGCCTTGGGCTGGCCAGCCTGAGTCTGGGAGCGTACGCCGCGCTGGTTGCGGCCCAGGCACCCACAGAGAAACTCACGCACAAGGGCGACCTGGGTTGCGTGCTGGCTGTGGCATTCAGTCCCGACGGCAAGACGCTCGCGTTGGGCAACGCGGACAAGGTGACGCTGTGGGATGTGGCGACGGGTAAGGTGCGCACCACGCTCAAGGGCCACACCTTCCAGGTCAAGTCCCTGGCCTACAGTCCGGACGGCAAGTTGCTCGCCTCAGTGAGCGGGGATCTCGACGCCAACAAGGCTGGGGAAGTGAAGGTGTGGGATGCGGCGACGAACAAGCAACGGTTTTCCTTCAAAGGGCATAAGGAGGCCATCTGGTCTGTGGCATTCAGCCCAGACGGCAAAACGCTGGCCTCGGGGAGCGTGGACCGTAGCGTGATCCTGTGGGATCTGACCACCGGCAAAGAGCGTATCGACATTGAGTTCGGTTCTCAGGTTCTTGCCATGGCCTACAGCCCGGACGGCAAAACAAAGGTGGTGACAGGCCGGGACAAAATGGTGAAGTTGTGGGACGTGGCGCGAGGTCAGGTGCCTGCCGTGCTGGAGGGCCACACGGATGACGTGACTGCGGCAGCGTTCAGCGGCGATAGCAAAACCCTGGCCACGGGTGACAGGGCCAAAATCATCAAACTGTGGGACGTGGCGTCGGCCAAGGAGATCGCTTCCCTCAAGGGCCACGGTGATGCTGTCTGGGCCTTGGCTTTCAGCCCGGACGGCACAATCCTCGCCTCAGGGAGCGGCGAGTTCTTGCAGAAAAGGCCCGGTGAGGTGAAGCTGTGGGATGTGGCGACCCGCAAGGAGCGGGCTTCCCTCAGAGGGCATACCCTTGGCGTCTTTTCCGTGGCCTTCAGCCCCGACGGCAAGATGCTCGCCTCCGGCAGCGGGCAATTGTTCGGGGCTGGAGAGTTCAAGTTGTGGAACGTGCCCACGGGTAAGTAACGCGGTGCGGATAGCCGCCGAACCCTCAGAGTCACAGCAAAATGTCAGTCAGAGAAAGGTGCCAGAATTGCTCTGTCGCAAACCCCTCCCCCCAACCCCCTCCCCCCAACCCCCTCCCCTGAAAGGAGAGGGGGAGAAGAAGAGATAGCGTGTTGCTTGCTCCCCCTCTCCGCTTCGGGGAGGGGGTTGGGGGGAGGGGTTTGCGACAGAGCAGGCCAGAACCCCATACACGATAATAGATGTCCGTAATCAACCCATCGCCCCTTGTCGGCCCCATCGCCATGCCCGCGTGAGCCTGGTTGAGCCAGGCAGTTGCACAATCGCCGAGGTGGTGCCCAGGTAACGCCCGGAAGGACTCGGAATGCCGCTAACCAATCCCGAACCCGAGGCCGCAGGGTCGCGAGCGACGGCATCCGCAGCAGCCGCCACCGGGGCGAGCACTCCCCCGGCTTCCCCTCTGGCCCCGGAGGTGATGGACACGCTTCGCCCTCCCCCCGGCCCGCCGGCAGCGCTGGGCCGACTGACCCCTGCGCCCCTCGACTACGAACTGCTGGCCGAGATCGCCCGGGGCGGCATGGGGATTGTCTACAAGGCAAGGCAGCGGAAACTCAACCGCATCGTCGCCCTGAAGGTCATCTCCACCGGGCAACTGGCGTCGCAAGAGGAGGCGCAACGGTTCAAGGCAGAGGCGGAAGCAGCGGCCCAGCTGGACCACCCGCACATCGTCCCCGTTTACGAGGTCGGCGAGGCGAACGGGGTGCAGTTCTTCTCGATGGCCTTCGTCGAGGGCCAGAGTTTCGCGCAGCTGGTCGCCGAGGCCCCGATCCCTCCCCGACAGGCGGCAACGCTGATGCGGCAGGTCGCCACGGCGGTCGCCTACGCCCATGCTCGCGGAGTCATTCACCGCGACCTGAAGCCGGCGAACATCCTGCTCGACGCGGTCGGGCAGCCGCGCGTGACCGACTTCGGGCTGGCCAAGTGGCAGGGCACTGAGAGCAACCTGACCCAGACCGGCCAGATCGTGGGCACGCCCGGCTTTATGCCGCCGGAGCAGGCGGAGGGCAAGATCGAACAGGTAGGCATCCCAGCCGATATCTACTCGCTCGGGGCGACCCTGTACTGCCTGCTGACCGGTCGGCCGCCGTTCCAGGCCGCCAGCGTGGTCGAAACGCTCAAGCAGGTCGTGGAGCGCGATCCGGTGCCGCCGCGGCGGGTCAACCCGGCAGTCGATCTGGATCTGGATACTATTTGTCTGAAATGTCTGGAAAAGCGGCCGGAGCGACGCTACGCCTCGGCGGAAGCGCTGGCGGACGACCTGGGGCGCTTCCTCGACGACCGGCCGATCCACGCCCGGCGCGTCGGCGAACTGGAGAAGCTAGTCCGCTGGTGCCGGCGACGCCCGCTCGACGCCGCGTTGCTGGCGGCAATCGTGGTGGTCTTCCTGACGGCGTTCGCCCTGGTCTCGTGGAGTTACTGGCGGGCGGAGGACGCCCGAAAAGCCGAAGCCGAGCACCGCAACTGGGAGTGGCGACACTTCTACCATCAACTCGACGGCGCGCGGCACGTCCTGCGCGGACACGAGGGGCCGGTCGGCACGGTGATGTTCACGCCCGACGGCCGGCGGCTGGGAACTGCCGGCCTCGAGAAGACGGTGCGCCTGTGGGACGTTGGCGAGCGTCGGGAGATGGCCGTGATCCACCCCGACCCCGCGCACGGCGAAGGGATGACCCTGAGCCCGGACGGCAAGACGATTGCCGTCATCATGGGCGACCCCACCATCCACCTCTGGGACGTGGCGGCTGGCCGGCTCCGCGTGGTCCTGCGCGGCCATGAAAAGCCCATCCACAAACTCCGCTTCTCCCCCGACGGGACGCGCCTCGGCTCTGGCTGCGAGGACCGGACGGCTCGCGTGTGGGATGTCATGACGGGGGACCAACTCCAGGTTCTGAGGGGACATAAGGGCGCCGTCACGGCGGTCGAGTTCAGCCCGGACGGACGGCGGCTTGTGACCGTCAGTTCCGCCGACCGCAGCGCCTGGCTCTGGGACGTGGACACCGGGCGGCGCATTGCGATCCTGGACGGCCATGAGGCAGCCGTCCGGCAAGTGGCGTTCAGCCCGGACGGGAAGCGAGTCGTCACTGCGGAGGACTACCCAGGCAACGCGCTGCGGTTGTGGGACGCCGCCAGCGGCAAGCCCATCGCCGTCCTGCGCGGCCACAGCAACCAGGCGATGGCAATGGCCTTCAGTCCCGACGGCAAGCGGCTCGCCTCCGCCGCCCTGGACTCGACGGTCCGCCTCTGGGACGCGGTGACCGGCCAACCCCTGGCCACCCTCGCGAAACACAGCGGCTGGGTGCTCGGCGTGGCGTTCAGCCCGGACGGCCGGCGACTGGTCTCCGCCTCACAGGACCACACCCTGCGGCTCTGGGACGCGGCGTCGGGGACGCCGCTTGCCGTGCTGCTCGGGCACACGCGGGAGGTGGTCTACGTGGCGTACTCGCCGGACGGGAGCCTCATCGCGTCCGCTTCGGCCGACGGGACTGCGCGGGTGTGGGACGCACGGCTCGCCGAACGCAGCGGCGTCTTGCGCGGGCACAAGGACTTCGTCTATGGCGTCGCTTTCCATCCCGACGGCGCCCGCGTGGCCTCGGCCGCC